>ERZ779820.895-NODE-895-length-19452-cov-4.085426_pt1 | contig 19452 bp, 13 predicted proteins | sample MGYA00511563_ERZ779820 | MGnify/ENA primary metagenome ERZ779820 (study PRJEB29588, sample SAMEA1964852) | human gut metagenome | biome: human gut; feature: human-associated habitat; material: faeces | place: Denmark | collected 2008/2010 ...
TAAGATTTTCAATCTCTTCTGCAAAGTTTTTATTTTGCTGTTCTAGCCATTTCTTGCTTTCTTCCAATTCAGTATTCCAATTTTTAAGATTTTCAATCTCTTCTGCAAAGTTTTTATTTTGCTGTTCTAGCCATTTCTTACCTTTTAACACAGTATCAATATAACTTCTTAACTCCACATTATCCTTGTGTAATCCCATCAACTGCTTTAAAAACCATTTTTTATCCAAACCATGTTGTATGAGATTTTTGTTTTCTTCTTTAGAATAATATACAAGTTTTCTATTTGCATTGTACAATCGATATAATAAATTATTATTATATCTAGTAACTTGAATTGTTTCCATTTTAGTATTAGGTATGCAGTATAGTACTGTTTCGCTATATACTTCGTAATCGTGTTGGCGCATTTTAAATTGGTAATTCTTGTTGATTTTTAAAATCTCGGAAGGGATTTTCCAAAAATCTCCTGCTTTATGATAAATGCATATTGCCAATTTAGGGGTATACATTTTAATAATTTCTTTTGCTCCAGCAATGGCTTCCAATTCAGCTCCTTCAATATCCATTTTTATAAATGTTACTTTTTCATCCTTTAAAGCATCTAATGGAATTGCTTCAACTCGAATGTTACCAGATTCTGACATATGGCTTTCCCCACTCATACTTTCTGCATCGAACAATAGCATTTTTCTACTCTCGCTTACTGCATTTTGGAAATATATAATGTCATCATCTTCAAAAGCCTTCAATTCCTTTTTGCACTGATCCATTATCTCAGGAATCGCTTCAAATGCGTATATCTTTTTATACCATGGACAAATACTAATAAATTTTAAAATACTATCTCCATCAAAAGCTCCACAATCTATATATACTTCGTTTCCTAATTCCCCCCATATCTCCGATGAAAAGTAAATCATACTGGGCTGATAAGCTTCCTCAATATAGTTTGTATCCATTGTAACCTTTGCACATAACATCTTTTCTAACACATCTTTACTAATATCATCTTCTAAAATTTGAGAAAGCCAAATATATTTGTCCCAATTTTCTTTTATATCTTTTATACTTTCTTCAAAATAAGAAATGGGTTCTGTAATTCTGTTATATTCACACTTTTCATACTGTTCCTTTAATATATCGTAATTGTCTTCCGATGTATTAAGATACTTTTGCAAATTTGATATTACTATTTCTATATCAGATTTATTTTTTATATATTCAGCAATTTCTATTAAATCCATATGATTCCCTCTATATTTTGAATACTGGTTTAAAATTATCAGAAACTAATTCCCTATATTCTTGATTAACACCCGAGTTTCTATTATACAATTTTGTAGCTATATTATTATGAATACTCTTCTTTAATATAAATTTTTAATAATTCTATGATACTATTACCTTAAAAATTTTTTTCGAATCCACTTCAATGATTTTTTTGTGAACACATATATTCCTTCTTGCTTAAAAACATTTTTGGCTCTGGTAAACAAATTTTTCTCCATAACGTTATGTTTTCCGCTAGAAACCCACTCCAAATCTGCTTCTGTACACTGCAACTGCATTTCCAAAGTAAACAAATCTGCTGCCAAAGGACTACACTTTTTCAATGCATCTGAAGTTTGACTTCTTACTTGTTTGGCTGTCTCATTCGTCATTAAATGCTCAAATTCTTTTTCAAAATGTTCTACCATAGTTTTAATTGTAAATCCATCTAATATCTTCTTACGACAGCTTATAGAAGTCTTTTCCCATTTTTCTTCATCTGTTAGCAATGTAACTATCGAAGATACATATTCCTCTAACTCTCTCTCTTCAAATTTTCTAAGATCAAAACTGTTTGCTTCTTCATGCATACACGGAATCAATGCGCCTACCGTTTCATCTATTAAATCTTTTTGACCTCCTACATCTGCACTAACTACAGGAATTCCCATTGAACAAGATTCGTAAGCTGTCAGAGATAGTCCCTCTTTCAAACTACATATCAATGTAATTTTTGCATCGCGATAATAAGGACGTACTTCTTTTCGTGCCCCTAAAAAATATACAACTTCACTAAGTCCCATTTGCTTAGCAGCATTCCTTAATTCTTCTTCCTGAGGACCGCTTCCCACTACTGCAAATGCCACATTCGGAACCGTTTTAGCTACTCTTTTTGCAATTTCCAGCATCATAAATGGGCGTTTTTGTGGATGTAAACGGCAAATAAATAGAACTATAGGCCGTTTTTGCTCAATCCCAAGTTCATGATATAAGTTTCCTTCCTCAACCAGCGTTTTATCAAAATATTGATGATCTACCCCAATATGAACCGTTTCTACAGTTTCTGGCATTCTTCCAAAATGAGAAATTAAAACTTTTTCTGTTGCGCTATTACAAACATAAGTTTTTTCTGTTACTGCTCCAATCGCAGCACTTGTACGAGCATATCCTCCATTTCTCCAATACCACTCTTCCATATGTACGTAATCTACAATCACTAACTCCGGAAAGTTTTCTCTCAACCAAGGAATCAAATAATATCCATGATAAGAGTTGCTTACAAATAGTATATCTACTTTTCTACTTTTCAAGTAATAACTAATAAACTCTGCATAATCTTTTGGCTCTACAAAATTAGCAATATTAAAAATGTTAGGGGTTGCTTTTCTAAATTCTTGTAACCATGCATGTCCACTATTTAATGTGGTCAATACGCTTATATCAAATTTGCTTTTATCCAATCCAGAAATTAAATCTAAATTAAATTTGTCAGCTCCCCCCATTTCCAAATGAGGCAATAAAAACACAATATGTCTCTTATCCTTTTTTTCATAGACACATTTGCTCCAATCAGACAACTGAGGCTTTTCCCAATAATAGTGAGGTGGTCTTGGATATATTATAGGTTCATGTGGATTTTTAATTTCTGCAGCTGCAGAGTTAATCATTTCCTGATTCTTTTTTGCAATTTCTTTGTCTCTTTGAACAATAGATAGTACTCCCGTATTGCTTCTTCTATACCAAAATAAGTGCTCTCCAATACTTTGTGCAGGATATCCACCAATAGCTATCATTTTCAGCCATGCATACCAATCTTCATTATAATGCTTATGCCCTTCATGGTATCCACCAATAGAAATCAGCAACTCTTTTCGAATTAAAGCAGTCGCAGTCAATAAATTTTCTTTTTTCATTATCTCCGGATCAAACTCCTTTTGCCAGAGATACTCCTGACCTTGAAAACCAACACTCGTTGTATAAGCCCATCCCGCTTCTGGATTTTTTTTAAGCATCCACCAACAGTATTCAATAAAAGTGGGTTCTATCAAATCATCATCATCTAATGGTACAATCAATTCTGTTCTTGCATTTTTAATACCATAGTTTCTCGCAGTTGAAATTCCACCATTTTCTTTATGTAATATGCGAATTCTAGGATCCAATCTTTTAATTTCATCCAGGAACTCTAATGATTCAGGTTCAGTAGAACCATCATTCACAATAATCCACTCAAAATAAGGAAATGTTTGGTCTAATATACAATTACAAGTTTGTTGAATATATTTTCTTCCATTATAATAAGGTGTAATTATTGATACTAAAGGAGTCTCTGTTTTTACCACACTCTGATTCCAGCGAATCAAACCTGGTTGCTGTTCAAAATTAAATTTCATATGTTCCTTTCCCTCACTTAAACAATTTGTTTAACTGTAACTTAAAAGCTAATTTTATAACTCGCTTTCCCCATTTAGAACTTGCAATTCTCATCAACTCTGATTTCGAATCTGAAGAATAATTCTTATGATACATAGCCTCAACATTTTCTATCTCTTGATATACTGTCAAACGATCTGTAATAAGCCCCTTATACTCGCACAACTCTTTTGAACGTTTTTGCCTTTCCTCACAGCATATATTATTCGTCATAAGATATTCAAATTCTTTTTGCAAACTATCTATCATAACATCTGTAGAAAAATTATTTTCTACTCTTTTTCTACAGCTTTCGCATTTGTGAACATAATCTTCCTTATCTTCGAGAATACGTCGCAGTGCATTCACATATAAATCAATTTCTTCGTCAAGAAATTGTCTCTGATCTAAATCTTCTTTCTCTTTCTGCATAAGAGGAATTACCGCTCCCACTGAATCATCAATTAGTTCAGCCTGTCCACCTACATCGGAAGTCACAACAGGTACTCCCATAGAACAAGACTCATATGCAGTCAATGCAAGGCCCTCTTTTAATGAACATATTAACGTAATATCACTATCTCTATAGTATGGTTGCATTTTATTCTGACGTCCTGCTAAAAATACTGTCTGCTCTAAATGTTCTTCCTTAATCTTAAGTTGTACTTCACTTAACTGTTCCCCATCGCCTACCACTAAAAATGCAATATTCGGAATTAAACCCCTTAACTTCTTAGCAATTTCTAGCATCAAAAATGGACGTTTTTGCGGGTGAATCCGGCATGGAAATAGCACTATCGGTCTACTTTCTTCTATTCCCATTTTTTTTCTTATAGTTCCCCGCTTATATTTCTCTGCACTATATTTATCTTTATCAACTCCTATATAAAGTGTTTTTACACTCTCTGGACTACGATTAAACTTATTAAGTAAAACTTCTCTCGTCTTATTATTGCAAACAAAAGTTTTTTCTGTAATATTTTTAAGCGCCCCTGATACTCTTGCGAATCCTCCACTTCTCCAATACCACTCTTCCATATGTACATAATCTACTATCACTAATTTTGGAAAATTCATTTTAAGCCATGGTGCAATATAATATCCATAATAAGAATTTGTAACAAAGATAATATCTACTTCTCTACTTTTTATAAAATAGCTAATAAATTCCGGATAATTTTCTACATTTAAAAAAGTCGGCAACTCGAATATATCCCTCACATATTCTTCAAAATACTGACGCCAACTTTGTTTGCCATGTACTGTAGTCAAAATACTTACTTCATATTTGTCTTTATCAATCTTTTTTACAACTTCTAAATTAAACGCATCAGCTCCTCCCATTTCCATCCATGGAATTAACAACATAATATGTGTTTTCCTTTTTTTCTTAAATACAGACTTTTTCTCGTCCCAATTACTAAACTTTATAGGCGCATAGGTATTCAATGGTGTTGCATATGGATATTCTTTTAATTCTGCATCATCAGATGTTTTTTTTACTTGTTCCGTTATCTTTTTCTGCGTTTTCTTTCTAAATTTTCTATTATTCTCAATAACTTCAACTTTTTTTTCATCCCTACACCGATACCAAAATCCATAAATTGGCACTCGTATTATTTTTTTACCTGTTTCTAACAATTGTATCCATGATTTCTGCTCTTCATATTCTGTTCTGCCAAAGAAATTGTACAATCCAATCTCTATAAAATCCTTTTTACATATAGCCACTGTAGGAAATAAACTATCAGTTTTATTTAATGTATTTATGTTTATTTTCTTTTCACATAAATACTCTTTATTCTGAAATACAACAAAATCTGTATATACGCAAGAATATTTAGGATTTAAAGATAATGCCCAATAAGTTACCTCTAAAAAAGTTGGATTCAAAATATTACTAACATTAAATGGGACTATTATATCTGTAGCAGTTTTCAAAATTTTCTTATTTATAGTAAAGTCATCGCTTGAAGTTTCTCTATAAAATACTTTGATTCTAGAATCTTTCTTTTTTACACTTTCTAATAAATTTAGTGAATCAATATCTGTACTTCCGTTATCTATAATAATCCATTCAAACCATGGAAATGTCTGATTCAAAATAGAATTACACGCTTGTTCAAAATATTTTCCCGAATTATAAAACGGTGTAATAATACTTACAAGAGGGGCTTCACTGTTAACTAATTCTCTTTCTAAAAGACTTTTTCCTGGCTCTTTACTAAAATCAAACTCCATTACTACACTCCTGTTTCTATCTCCCACCTATGCTCCATTGGAAGTGTCTCATACCCATTACTATCTGGTATAATTCTCAACTTTATTGCACTTTGTAAAGAATCTAAAACAACATCATTTTCATCTATAAGTACAAATTGAATTTCATAATTTCCAACTGGGAGATAATTATTTTCAATGTATAAACTTATACTTTTCTCTTTTTCAAAAATAAATTCGTTAAATCCATCCATTAACGTATCGGCATAACCACATAAATTTCCCAATTCATTTATTATATTGCAAACAATTTTTCCTTTTATACCCTCATAACTCGCTTGATATCCTAAAGAGATTTTAAATCCTTTTCTAATTTCTACTTTTTGTGATACATTTCTTTTTTCTCCATTAACCGTTACCCACTGTATTTTTACAATTTGATTACCCGTTCTTATCGTATCACTTGAACATCCTTCTGGAATTTCTATTTTTTCCTCCTCGTTCTTTAATGATTCTTCTTTTTTTATTAAACGTTTCTCTTCCATCTCAGCCTTATAATGTTCATGAACAATTTTAGGTATACCAACCTCTTTTATTTTTCCCTCTTCAATCCAAATAGATCTTTCACATATTTCTTCTATCTGAGACAATGAATGAGACACAATCACAATCGTTGTTCCTTTTGCTTTTATTTCCTGCAATTTTTCAAAACACTTTTTTTGAAAACTGACATCTCCAACTCCGAGGATTTCATCAATAAGAAGCACATCCGCATTTACATTAATCGCTACAGCAAATGCTAATCTCATATACATACCAGAAGAATAAGTACGTACTGGATTATCTAAGAATTCTTCCATTTCGGAAAATTCAATAATTTCTTCCAAACGTTCATCAATTTCTTTTTTATTCAATCCAAAAATTGCCGCATTAGTATAAATGTTCTCTCGTCCACTCATGTCTGGATGGAAACCTGCGCCTAACTCAATTAAGCTAGAAACTCTTCCTTTTATTTCAATACTTCCGCTATTCGGATACATAATTCGCGTAAGCATTTTTAAGGTAGTACTCTTTCCGCAGCCATTCTTTCCGATTAAGCCAATTGCCTCTCCCTTTCTTACATTAAAGCTAATTCCATCCAGAACCAATCTCTCTTCATAAGCATTACGCTTCCAAAACAACAGTTTTTCCTTTAAACTATTTCCTTTATCATAATAAACCTTAAATTTCTTGGTTATATTCTTAACCTCAATTGCATTTCCGTCCTGCATATTATAACTCCTCTATAAAACCCTTTTGTAATCTTCCAAATGCAAACCATCCAACAAGTAAAATCAACAGTCCCAGTATAAATCCATGAAGTAACGTATTTATCTCTGGAATACTTTTAAAATACAAAATATCTCTATATGCAATTATAATTGGTGTCATTGGGTTAATATAAAAAATTGGTAGCACCTCTTCTGGAATAGTATCTATATTATATAGAACTGGAGTCAAATACATCCAAGCCATAGTTACAATTCCTAAAATATGTTCAAGATCTCGAAAATAAACAGTCAGGGCACTTGTCAACATTGCAATCCCTAATGCCAGTACATACTCTGCCAGCATAATAATCGGCAAATATAAAATCGCCACAAAATTAAAACCTATCCCAGAAAACAAAATTGCAAAAAAAATGACTACAAAGCAAAACAACATATTGACAAAACTGCTTGTTACATAAGCAATCGGTAATACTTCTCTTGGAAAGTATATTTTCTTTACCAAATCTTTTGATGTTAAAATACAAGTGGATCCAGTTATTACAGATGAATTAAAAAAAAGCCAAGGTACTAAAGCTACAAATAAAAATAAATAAAATTTATCAATCCCATTTCGCATAATAGTTGCAAAAACGATATTATATACGCATAATTGAAGTAATGGATTCACAAAAGTCCACAAAAACCCCAGTACAGATCCCTTATATCTTCCTCTTAAGTCTTTACGAACCAGACTTACAATCATTTCGCGATATTCCCAAATTTCTCTAATTCGATTCATATGTTTTATTACCTTTCTCTTTATATTTTAAATACCATATCAAACGTTGCGGTATTGCCCCCACTAAAAGAGGCCTTAATACATAAAAAAAACCCACTGGAAAAAGTTTTAATTCCTTAAATCCCTTCCATCGAACAATTGCCTCATCAACTCGGTAACGATACAGTCTTTTTTTAGCCATCGCATCGGGGGTAACATAATATCGATACAAAGGCCTTTGGATATTATATCCTCTATACCCACTTGCATACAAACGCATAAATAAATCATAATCCTCTGTTCTTCTAGTTTCTTTTGAAATCCGATAACTATTTACAACTTTCAAAGCTTCTTTTCTAAACATAACTGTTGGATGCACAAATGGCGATGTTGAAAGGAAATCTCTTTTTTGAGGCACTTCTTTTCTATATAATCGTTGACTATTTACGTCTCTAATCCCATCAAAGCACTGGACCAGGCTTCCTACGAATGCATATTCTGGATGGTAGTCTAAAAATTCAACCAAAATTTCTAGTCTTTCTGGATAACTCCAGTCATCATCATCCATTCTTGCAATATAATTTGCTTGACATATTGCAAGACACTGGTTTAAGCTATATGCAAGTTGGCTATTCTTTTTATTTCTAATTACTTTAATTCTTGAATCTTTCTTTTCCCACTGTTGAAGATGCTCCCATGTCCCATCCGTTGAACAGTCATCGCAAATAATAAATTCCCAATCTGTAAACGTTTGGTCGCATATCGACTGAATGGCCGCATCCAGAGTTTTTTCTCCATTATATGTTCCCATTATTACTGAAACTTTCGGCATATTCTTCTCCTAATCCAGCTCTCTGTAAATCTGTCTCATAATTCCTGTCACATTTTGCTTGTCAAATTTTTGCGCAGTCTCGTAATTTTTCTTTTCTAAATACTTTCTATAATCATTATCCGACAAAACCTTGGAAATTGCTTTACAAAATCCTCTCATATCTGTAGGCTCTACCAGTACGTCTTCATCATCAATTAAATCAGTATTTCCCCTGATTTTACTGCACACAGCTGCCTTTTTGCTTGCCATTGCTTCTAAAAGAGCGAATGGAAGCCCCTCCTGATATGATGGAAACACAAACAGATCCGCCACCTGATATATCTCGGCAATATCATTTCTATATCCCAAGAAATAAACTTGTTCTTCTATTTCTAGTTCCTTTACAAGCTTTTTCAGATAACCTTCCAACTCACCATGTCCACAAATTACGTAAACAATCGTGTTATCGTGCATCTCTTTAACCGCTTGGATGATCGTTTCGTGATTTTTTCTTTTTATTAATTCTCCAGCTGATAAAAGAATTTTTTTGTCTTTTGCAATTCCCAATTTTGACTTTAAATCATCCAAATCGGCACTATAGTGTCCAAATTTACTGCAGTCTAATCCTACTCCTGGAATATAATCAACCCTCGATGCATGAAATTTTCGTTTTGCGAGTTCATAGTCTTCTTTATTAATGCAAATCTGCTCTGTTGTCCAGTACGACAACAAATACTCCATGGTAAAATAAATCAGCCAATTTTTTAAAGGCGCTCCTTTATAGAAATGAAAACCATGAGCTGTATAAATTATTGTTTTTATTTTTGCAGCGTGACCTGCGATCCTTGCCATTGCGCCCCCCATCGGAGTATGGCAATGCACCAAATCGAACTGCTCTTCTTTCATTACCTTTTTTAGCTGCTTATACACGGCAATGTTTTTCAGCGTAAATGGACTGCGTTCAAAATCCACCTGATGGCGGATGATTCCGGTTCCATCCAGCCTGCTGTTGTCATTTCCATAGGAAGGCGTATGATAATTGGCCGCATAATGCACCTCATACCCCATTTCCTGCAGCATACGGACATTATTCATCTCAAATTGGGGTACAAATCCACTGACAGTAGTTACCAGTAACGCTTTTTTCACTGCTGTACTCCTTCTGTGCTTTCCTTTAAAAACAGTATCTTAGGTGTCATAAAAATCAATTTTAAATCTAAAAAAACAGAATAATTCCGGATATAGGTTAAATCCAGTTTTAGTTTATCATAAGCTGTCGTATTATACTTTCCATAGACCTGAGCATAGCCGGTAAGTCCTGCCTTTACCTTCATTCTGCTTGGAAACTCCGGAATTTCTGCTGTAAACTCTTCTACCAGCTCCGGACGTTCTGGACGCGGCCCGACTAACGACATATCCCCTTTTAAAATATTATAAATCTGAGGCAGTTCGTCTAGTCTCGTCCTTCTTAAAAGCCGTCCGATAGGCAGAATTCTTGGATCTCCTTCTGCCGCCAGTCTTGGAATTCCGTCCTTTTCTGCATTCTGGATCATGGTACGGAATTTATAAATCTCAAATGGCTTTCCATCTTTTGTAAGCCTTGTCTGTTTATACAAAACAGGGCCTCCGTCCGTCAGCTTAATACAGATTCCAATAATAACAAAAAATGGCAGTGAAACGATAATTCCGATTAATGAGCCAATAATGTCTATCAGCCTTTTTGCAAATAACTGTTCGATTGACAGCCCCATATTTCTGGACAGCAACAGCGGTGAATCAAATAAATTCAATTCATTAGAAGACTTTAACAAAATATCGGAAATTTTAGGCACACTATAGGAACGGATAGAATTCTGGAAGCAATATTTTAAAATCACATTTCTGTCATGGGACGGCATATCTCCAATGATTACCGCATCATACTTCTGGATTTCCGGAATCAGTCGCTCCATTCCCCGTCTGTAATTTACCGTTTTTTCAATAATATATTTGTCATCTCTGGCATTAATCTTGTCCCGAAGATGGTAATCCGAACGGTCGCCTGTGATTAAAAGCATCCTTCTGGGCGGAAACATTCCGCTGTAAATCCACTGAAAGGCCGTTGTCCAAAGCAGCGCCACCAACGCTTCTGCCACCAGCAGACCAATCATCGGCAAAGGGGACATAAACGCCTTATTCTGTACTGCAATCTGGAGATACGTAATCGCATTGGCGAAAAAAGCAGATAAAATCTGGGAATAAATTAAATTTCCTTTTCTCAGGTATCCTACCTTAAAGCCGCCGTATAGCTGCATAAAAAAGATAAGCAGCAGCATATAAATAAAGATCATCATCCAGTTTCCTCTTCGGAAAAATGGATACAGAATCACTTTGTTATAGTATCCTATCCATAAAAAACTATATAAAGATACCATCAATGAAATTTGTACGACACAAAAAAGCAATTTCATTAATCTCTTGTATTTTTCATTTTTCTTCATCTTTTTCAACTCTTTCAATTGTCTTCCTAGCTTATAGAAACCTACTGTAGTATATCACAAAAGGATATGGAAGTACAATCTTTAGGTTGCTGAAAATATTAGCAATTCTTTAAGAAATTATGAAAAAAAGCCAATAAATGGCTTTTTTTCTCGTCATACCTTTGCAATTATTGTTTTTCTCTGCAGGAAGCCATTGCGATTCCCCATAAAGTCCACATCAGGGCGGCCGAAATCGGAATGTTAATGTTTACAACTGCCTGAGCCCAATAACAAATCAGCGCAAACAGCACTGCGATTGCCATCGGGTTTTCTTTTTGTTTCTGCCACACCTGTTTAATTGTCGCAAAAACTGCTGCTACGTAAGAAATCAATCCTGCTGCCCCCATTGTTACCAGATACTGCAGGTATTCGTTATGCGGGCTGTCATATATTTCTCCAAAGAGCCGGAACGCTTCTGGACGGTATTTGTTATACGTCAGTATCCCAAACGTATCCGGACCAAAGCCTACCAGCTTCCGGTACCACGGAAAGTTCTGGTAACATTCAAGAGATGCGCCCCAAATATATCCTCTGTTTGTCCCCCATCTTTCATTAAAAAGTACATAACTCTGGATAGGCGTATATTTTTCTGCGTTTCCTGCAACATTGCAGTCATACAATACATACAGTACTGCAGCAATTACTGCGATGATAAGGCCGATCCAGCCCCTTCTCCACCATACAGACACTTCTTCTTTTTCATTGTTCCGGTCAAACCACAATGCCGCTGCCAAGCACAGCCAGACTGCTGCTACAACAATCGGAAGAACTTTTACTGATGCAATTGGCTTAATGATACCTCCCAGTCCTATTGCAGATGGTATTGCTTCCGAAATTGCATGAATGCCAAAAATCAAAGACAGCAGCGTGGCAACACAAATTCCATATCCTTTTATCCCCCATCTATACTGGAATAAATAGAGAGGCGAGAAGCCAAACAGAGCCAGCAGAGAAACATAGGCATTGTCACTCTGACCCGTAATCAAAGCTGCCAAACAAATAACCAGCGTAATATAATAGTAAGCTTTTTTGCACTTCTTCTTTTCTGATATAAAAAGAATCATTGCAATTGCTGTAAACATCGCAACAACAACTGTATAAATATTGATGTTACCAATGGTTGAGGTAAACATCAACAACTGTTCTGGAACCATATTCTCCTTAAATCCAAGGATGTCCATCTGAAAATAGTCTGTAATTCCAAATAAACAGACTAAATTTCCAACAAAAAGAAATGCATCTAACAGCCTTCTTTTTAAGCTGCCAAATCTTGCTATAATAAAAAAACAGGCTACATACAGGAGTATCAGAAATAACCCTGTCAGTCTGCCTTCGTTCCCCCAAAAGGACTCATAAAAATAGTCGGATTGGAACGTGGAAATCGTCGCTGCCAAAAGAAAAGCCAGCATAAGCTTTTCCGCAGCAGTTGTCCGGACTTTGTACTTTTCCTTTCCATTTCTGCGGAAATAGAGAATTCCGTAAATCACAGCCGATGCAATAAGCAGCGCCGTGCACCCAATATAAAAATAATATTTTACATAAAGAATATCTGCATAGTAATGGACAAATACCAATGGAAATATACATAGAATGGCATACAGAAAACACGTCGTTGCTCGTTCCAGCATTGTTCCCTTCTTATTATTTGTAATCTCTGACATTTTCTTACCGCCTTTATTTTTTATCAGTATATCACAGAATCCTTTGTTCTACAATATTCAACGATTTTCCATTGCTCCGGAATTTACTTTTTCAAGTAAGCCCATTTTATTTTTACGATAAAGTTTTATTATCCATTATACAACTATTATATATCGAACATTTCTTCTATGTACCGAAAGGACTGTGGAGCACTGCTCACACCATACTCTTTTAATTCTTTTGGTTGCCTATATTTAATAACATTTCTTAATTTGTAAGCCACTGCCTGATCCCTATTTTTATAATATTGGTCAAAAAACTTTTTATCAATCCCTGATTTTGTTTTTGTTTTTTTCCAAATAGCCTCTGGATTATCAACAAGAACCTCTTCCACTTCAGCCTCTCCCACTACCTTCATAATTGGCGTTGTAGAATAAATCAAAATTTTATCTACATGTCTTTTACATACTTTTTTTCTAAATTCATATCGCTTAGTTCCATTCAATATATTTTCCACATGATTAGGATTAATTGATAATAATATTACACACATTATTTTCACTCCATTTCACAAGTTTATATAACATATTATACGTCAATCAACCTATGATTGCAACTCATTTTCGAACATTAGTTCTTATTTATAAAAATCTTGTTAACCTCTCCTCTGCGAACAATTGTTTGGAATTGTTCATCTGTCAATTCGAAAAATCCCCAATACTGATTGCGTTCTAAACCAATTTCTTCTATTAAATCATGACGTACAATTCGTTTTTTCAAAGCCGCATTATATGTCATTTTTATAGCTTTACATCCTCCTCGCGCAAACCAGTAATGTAAATCACTTTTATCAAATACGCTGTATTTACTTACATACTTATAAAATTCTTCAAATGAAGTAAATTCATCTTGCTTTTTAATCTCTTCAACTACACAAACAGACGTGGCTACCGCAGAATACTCTGCGCTCCTTCCATATTCAGCAGTTCTATAAATAATTACTATATCTCCATATTTCAATGATTCAACTTGCCCCATCGAACATACATATACCTTTTGAATCGAATTCGTATAAGAAACATCTGTAATAATATTTTTATTTTCTGTTGTCAAGATAGAATCCGGAAACATAACCGAATGATATTTAGGATAGATACTCAACAAATATTTCTTTACCGCTCCGCAATCAACCAATGGAAAATCTTTCTTAATATTACCAGTTATTATATTCATTCGTTTCAAATACACATTTTCTGTATATTTGCCTTCTCCCTTTGTACCATATAGTTCGAAGCCAAATTGTTGCACCAAATCTATAAGCGATTTATGTTTTTCATAAATTGTAACATAACAAACATCCACTTTTTCGTTCGAAGCATAATCCATAATTATCTTAATAAATTGTTCGCCCATTTTAGTTCCATGTGCATCAATTTTAAAAGTCCCTACCTTTAATATTTTATCTGCATAAATAGGGGGTGTAACATCTTCAACGCACAATTTTTCGACCTTCAAATATAAAAATCCTACTAGCTTTTCATCGACATATTGAACAAATGCATCCTGATTGCTTTTTCTCATAAACCATTTATCAAAGCCTGGATAATCCGCTCTCAAAGATTGAAAAAAAGTATCCTGTAAATTTATTTCGGAAAATGTCTTATGTGTGATATTATTCAATACTGTTACCTCCAATTTCTTGTATTCTTTACATATCTTCATGATGCATCTTTTCTATATGTAACCGTTCAAAGGTACATTTCCTAATGAAAACGCTTTTTTAAACTATTGTATCTAAGAATCATAGAATTGTACAAGAAGTGGAATGGACACCCCTTGAACAACTGGGTTCTTGTTCGAACTCAATTGGATATGGATGAAAAAATCCAACAGCCTGTGCTTCTATTTGCTTTTTATCCATATAATTCAAGTTAGTAAAAATGATACACATGGGAATCTATCAGATAAGAATTGTCTTAGAAGTAAAGAGCTGCTGCTCCGGCAGGAAATCCTGCCTTCACAACAGCTCTCTTATGTTAGAAATTAGAACGTGATTAATTCAGTTGGAATTAGTCCTGATCTGCCTTCTCAGTTGCAACGTAGTTCTTTACGCTGTACTTAACGCCATCTACATCTACAGTAGAAGCGCTCTTCTTAACAGTACCAGAAGCGTTTACGATAACGGTAGTACCAGCTTTGATAACAACCTTCTTGCCAGCCTCATCCAGGATATCGTTCTCAACAACTACTAATTCGTACTTGCTACCATCTTCTGCTTCCATACGAAGTCCGTCAGCGCCGTAGATGCTGCCCTTTACTAAACGGTTGGTGTAAGCCTGGCCGTTCTTCTGGAAGTAGTAGGTGTACTTATCGCCTTCATCGTCGATGGTCTGCTTGCCGGTCATCATCTGGCCTTCGCCGGATCCATCTTCAGTGCTGAAGTAGTAGATACCCTGTGCTAATTCCTTTCCGCCCTCACGTAATACGGAGTCATCGGTAATTGCTCTTAAGCCAGTAACCATACGGCCGTTCTCATCGAATAAGTAGGTCTTATTCTTGATAACCTTAGCTGCTACGTCTTCTGCAACGCTGGTAGGATCTAATACCTTGTAAGCACTTGCTTCGTAGTCCTTAAGCTCAACGCCCTTAGAATCGAACTTCTTGGTATCTTTAGCGCGGTCGTTGAATGCCTCGCCCTTGTTGTTTAAGTAGAACCAGTACTGATCGTCTTCTTCATCAGCGTCGTCTGGATCGTATGCGTAAATCCAGCCAGTTCTTCTATGTCCGATAGAATCGGTGTAGAATGCGTCTGCATCAGATGCGATCTGAGCGGTTGGCTTGGAGATACCTGGAGTACCCTGTACCCACTTGTCATCCATTGCACCAGTCTCATCGAAGGTGTAGTACTGACCATTGATGTGCTTGGTTGCATTTCTTGCTGCACGGCCGTTGGAACCGAACCAGAACCATGCCTCATCCTCAAATGGGTTAGCCTCATCGAAGTCATCATCTTCTGGCTTCTCTAAGTACTGCCATCCAAGGTATGCCCATCCTTCGTTCTCATCGCCGAAGTAGTATCTATAAGTACCATTGGATAAGGTAATATCCTGCCATCCGCTTAACATATGGCCATCTTCATCAAATGCGAAGGTTCCCTTCTTCTCCATGTTCTGGCCGTAAGGAATGTTGGTAAATACCTTCTTGCCATCTTCGCCTCTCTTAGCTTCGCCGTTAGAACCGAAGAAGTACCAGATGGTAGAAACGTCTTCCTGATCTGCGCACTCGTTGTCATCTGCGTTATCTACGGATACCCAGGTGTTGGTAACCTTAGCGCCGTTAGCGTCTACATAGTACTTGTCATCATCGGAACCAGAGATAACAATGGTGTCTTTTGCCATGTATCCGTCGCTGTCTAAGTAGAACCAGTTGGAACCGCTCTTCTTCCAGGTATCAGTTACTTTGTCGCCGTCCTTGTCAAGGTATACCCAGTCCTCGCCTTCCTGCTCCCAGTGAGCAGTTCCTGCGAAGGAGGTCATGGATGCACCGATAGCGAACAGAGCTGCTGCAGATAATACAACAACTAATTTAGTCTGCTTTCTCATAATAAATGCACTCTCCTTTTTCATTTTGAATCTCTTTTCGAAATCCTTTTTTGCATTACGAGGCAATTATACTTCTTATAAGGGAAATTATCAATACTTTTTTACAAAATTTATGTTTTTTTCCTTATGTAGCCAGTATTTCTAATTTTCCATATGAAAGTATTATTACCTCCATCACACAGTTAGTATAATACATTCTTTCAGAAAATGCTATAACTTTTATCTGTTCATTTTCTTACGTAATTATTACGAAATTACATTTATATTCAAATGTTGTATTTTTATAGGTGCAATATGTGGTTAAAACCTATGATTTTATCCGTATTTCTTATGACTTTCTTAATTTTTCCAAAAACGGATTTTTCTGGTTTTAAACCTATCTCCTGTTGTCTTTTCCTGTTTTTATGGTATAATGTTCATATTATCGACTATTTTATATTTTCTGAACATCGTTTTGTGTCAATTATGAAAGAAAATGAGAGAAAGGATTTTCCTTATGAATCGTTATGGATTGCTGTGCCGGTGCATTTTAGAGCATCCGGATGCTACCCAGAGAGAACTCGCTTCCATGCTGGAAGTATCTCTGGGTACTGTAAATACTTTAATTAAGGAATGTATGGCTTCTTCCTATTTAATGACCAGTCCGGAAGGGAATTATCAACTGACGGAAGCCGGAATGACATTTCTCGAGCCGTTTCGTGTTGATGCAGCCCTGATTATTGCGGCTGGATTCGGTTCCCGATTTGTTCCCCTTACCTTCGAAACCCCGAAAGGCCTGCTGGAGGTATTTGGAGAACGGATGATTGAACGGCAGATTAAGCAGCTTCATGCTGTCGGGATTACAGATATCACGATTGTCGTAGGCTATCTGAAGGAAAAATTTGAATATCTGATTGATAAATATGGGGTAAAACTCTTATACAATCCGGAATATTCCTGTAAAAACACACTGGCAACGGTATACCATGCAAAAGAAGTGCTTCGCGGCCGGAACGTATACCTCTTATCTTCCGATAACTGGATGCGGGATAATATGTTCCATACTTATGAGTGTTTTGGCTGGTATTCCTCTGTTTTCATGGATGGCCCTACTTCTGAATGGTGTCTCTCTTTTAATAAGAAGGGACATATTACCGGAAGCAGTATTGGCGGCCATGACAGCTGGGTTATGTATGGCCCCGTCTTCTTCTCTAAGACGTTCTCCCAACAGTTTTTGCCGGTTCTGGAGTCCTACTATCAGATTGGCGGAACCGAGCAGTTTTATTGGGAGCAGGTTTATACGGATATGCTGGATGGTAAAGCAAAACACCGGATTTTAAATGCAGGCCTTCCCCTGCCGGAAATTCTTGTTTCCAAGTCCCTGGAGCTGGATATGGCCATTAACCGGCAGCCGGATCATCAGGTTTATGAATTTGAAAACCTGGAAGAACTGCGGCTTTTTGACCCAAAATATCAGAACAAATCCAACAATAAGGCAATGGAGCTGGTTTCTCAGGTGTTCCAGGTTCCAGAATCTGAAATCCACAATATCCGCTGTCTGAAATCCGGAATGACTAATCAGTCCTTTCTATTCCAGATTCAGGGAAAACAGTATCTCTGCCGGATTCCTGGCCCAGGTACAGAAGCCTTAATTAACCGGAAGCAGGAAAAAGAGGTGTATGATACCGTTGCTTCCCTGGGAATTACGGAACATATTCTTTATTTTAACGGGGATACCGGATATAAAATTTCTGAATATTATGAGGGTTCCCGCAATGCAGATCCCGAAAATCCCGAAGAAATGAAACGGTGTATGGCCCTTCTGAACCGTCTTCACGGATCTGGCCTCCACGTAAACCACGATTTTGATATTCAGGAACGGATTCAATTTTATGAACAGCTTTGCCTGGCTTATGGTTCCATTCCCTTTGACGACTATGAAATGGTTTCTGAATGGATGGAAGAGCTTCTGGAGCTCTTGTCAAAGCAAAAGCGTGAAAAAGTGCTGTCCCATATTGACAGTGTTGCCGACAATTTCCTGTTTCTTCCAGATGGAAGCATTCGTCTTATCGACTGGGAATATTCGGGAATGTGCGATCCGTTGATTGATGTTGCCATGTGTGCCATTTATTCTTATTACAGTCTGGATCAGGCTTATGATCTCCTCTGTTCTTATCTGGATCGGGAACCGACTGTAAAAGAGCAGCTTATTCTTTATTCTTACATGGCGCTGGGCGGATTTTTATGGGCTCTCTGGGCTGTCTATAAGTCCAATATCGGTCAGGAATTTGGAGAATATACCATCGTGATGTATCGTTATGCGAAAACCTGCTACCGGAAAGTGATTTCCGATATTCTGCAAAAAATGTAAGGAAAATGTTAGGAGTTTTTGTCTATTTTGTGATATACTGGTAAAAGAATCGGATTTATCTGAGATTTCACATGAGAAATGTTAAGTGAGGAGGGCACTTATGAGGCGACATCTGATATTGTTCGTTGCTGCAGCCGGTCTGACAGGTCTTTTAACTCTGGCTCCGGCGCAGGAATCTCTGGCCGTTACTTATGGCTGGAATAATAATAATGGCAATTATACTTATATTGAAGAAAACGGTTCTGTCCACAAAGGATGGATTCATACTACTGACGGATATTATTATATGGATCTTTCTTCTGGTCTGATGACCCGCGGATGGAAACAAATTGATGGCAAATGGTATTATTTTAAGGCAAAGAAACCAGATGCTTATATAAAATCTATGGCTACTCGCCACCTTAATAAAATGTTTGCATGAAAGGTTTAGCTCCACACACGCTGCAAGTTTTTGAAGCCGTTTCTAAGTTGGACTGCATCAAATCCTATCTCTTGGTAGGTGGCACTGCCTTGTCATTGCAAATGGGAACTCGGCAAAGTGAAGACTTGGACTTTATGAAATGGCGTACCTCTAAAACAGAGAAAATGGAAGTGGCAT
>ERZ779820.921-NODE-921-length-19105-cov-3.822887_pt1 | contig 19105 bp, 17 predicted proteins | sample MGYA00511563_ERZ779820 | MGnify/ENA primary metagenome ERZ779820 (study PRJEB29588, sample SAMEA1964852) | human gut metagenome | biome: human gut; feature: human-associated habitat; material: faeces | place: Denmark | collected 2008/2010 ...
TCCGTACAGCCATACATCTTCAGAGGACAGCCACCAGGAATACCATCCGTTGATGGCAGATTCGAAGTCGCTGGCAACCGCAATCAGGATGTTGATGGCAACGATGGCAAAGGGATAGGCTTTAAACCAGTGAGCTTTTCCGATTCCCCATTCGTATTTGATCATCATAAATCCGATACATCCGGCCAGTGCGGCATAGAGTTTGGCGTAATGGAACCAGCCGTTCATATATAGATATGTCTGGTTATTGAGTGCCCAGGAAGCTCCTGTTTTTGCCCCAACGGCAATTGCAATAAAATAAACAGTCAAAATAGCCGGGATGACAAAAAACATGAAAATACCGCCAGCTTTGGTTCGTCTGGCAACTTCATTTAACAGAATCAGTGCAGCGAGTACGCCAAGCATGGCGATCCGCTGCGGCAGGGCATTTTCCCCATAAACGTGAAATAACATATTTTTTTCCTCTTTTCATTCCTTTTATTGTGCTTCGATTTCCTTGATATTACATTCATCTCCGCATACGAGATACGTGTTCGGGCTTTTACAATATGGGCACTGTCTGCCGAATTCCACTGTAGGATACGTCTGGCGGCAGTCCTCACAGTAGGTAGTGGCAGGAAGTATCTCAATTTTCAGTTCTGAATGTTCGATCAGCGGAAATTTTTTGCGGTAGTATTTCCAGCAGTCTGTCAGATAATCAGGGACGATTGTGCTCACTTCCCCGATTTCCAGAGTGACAGAGCCGATTTCGCTTAAATTGTTTTCTTTTGCAACATTTTGAAGCGTTTTTGTAATGTGAACAATAATTCCCAACTCATGCATAATGTGTTCCTTTATGATTTCTTTTTCAGTTTGATCTTAATGGCACGTTTAGCTGCATAAGGAAGGATTCCCTTTAGCTTGTCTTCTGCAGTACGCATCCGGCTTGCCTCAGGAAGATCCCGGCTTAAATGGATGGCATCAAACTCGCATTTTGTGGTACAGAGTCCGCAGCCGATGCATTTATTTTCATCCACGACAGAAGCTCCGCATCCGAGACAGCGACCTGCTTCGATCTTGACTTGTTCTTCTGTGAGAGAAGAACGCAGATCGCGGAAGGTTTCTTTTGCGATTCCGGATTTTTTACCCGGTATCTGTCTTTTTGCCGTGTCAAATTCTTCGATGTCAAGGTTGCTTTTATCAAGCTCGACAAACTGACGGAGATCACGGCCAAGTGTCAGCGAGTGGCCTTTATGTACAAAGCGGTGGATAGATACGCAGCCCTGTTTTCCGGCAGCAATCGCATCAATGGCGAATTTCGGCCCGGTAAAGACATCACCGCCGACAAAAATATCCGGTTCTGCGGTCTGATAGGTGACAGGATCTGCCTGTGCGGTCTGGTTTGGACGAAGTTCCACTTTTGTGTCTTTGAGCAGATCGCCCCAGAGGATCGTCTGACCGATGGAGAGCAGTACGTGTTCACATTCCACGGTGATACAGTCATTCTCATCATAGACCGGAGCAAATCTGTGATTTTCATCAAATACAGAGACACATTTTTTCAATACAATACCGGTTACGGCTCCGTTTTCAGTGAGGATTTCTTTTGGTCCCCATCCGCACTGAATCTGGATATCTTCTTCTTTTGCCTCTTCTACTTCATCACGGGCTGCCGGCATTTCTGCCTCGGAACGGCGGTAAACAATATAAACATGTTCTGCACCCATCCGCAATGCACTTCTTGCAGCATCCATTGCAACGTTTCCGCCGCCAACGACTGCAACTGCCTTGGACTTTATCACTGGTGTATCATATTCTTCCCGATAGCCCTTCATCAGGTTGATTCGGGTCAAATATTCGTTTGCAGAGCAAACACCAACCAGCGATTCGCCCGGAATGCCCATAAACCGTGGCAGACCTGCACCAGAACCAACAAATACTGCTTCATAGCCGTCTTCCATCAGTTCATCAATGGAAAGAATCTTACCGATTACCATATTTGGACGGATTTCAACGCCCAGTTCTTCCAGTGTTTTTACTTCTTTCTGTACGATGCTCTTCGGCAGACGAAATTCCGGAATGCCGTACATCAGAACACCGCCAGCAACCTGAAATGCTTCAAAAATGGTTACCTGATAGCCCAGCCGTGCCAAATCGCCAGCACAGGTCAGACCAGCAGGGCCACCGCCAACAACAGCAACCTTGTGCCCGTTTGGTGCAACGGGTTTTGCCTGCAAGTTTCCGTGTTCTCTCGCATAATCTGCGGCAAACCGTTCCAGACGACCGATTCCGACCGGCTGACCCTTCTTGCCACGGACACACTTGCCCTCACACTGTGATTCCTGCGGACAGACTCTTCCGCAGACTGCCGGCAGGCTGTTGGTGGAGGTGATAATCTGATAAGCTTCTAAGAAATTTCCAGCTGCCATCTGCTGAATAAATTCTGGGATACGAACGCCAACCGGACAGCCTGCGACACAAGGCTTTGCCTTGCAGTTCAGACAGCGAGTTGCTTCTTCCATTGCCATTTCCGGCGTATATCCTGTTGCAACTTCTTCAAAACAAGTTGCCCGTTCTTTTGGATCTCGTTCCGGCATCGGCACTTTTTCCAATGCCATATTTGGTTTTGCCATTGCGTTTTTCATCGCTTCCAATCGGAAACGATACTCCTTTCCTTATTTTACTTCCGCATTCATCATTCTACATGCGTGTTCTTGTTCCCGATACGTTCCGCCACGCCGCATCAATTCGTCATAGTCTACCTTATGACCGTCAAAGTCCGGACCATCCACACAGGCATACCGAATTTGACCATCTACGGTGACACGACATCCGCCGCACATTCCTGTACCGTCTACCATGATTGGATTCAGGGAAACGATTGTCGGGATTGCATACGGTTCAGTTACCTTAGAAACAAATTTCATCATCGGGATTGGACCAATCGCAATGACCATATCATATTTCTTTCCGGCATCAATCTGTTCTTGCAACACGTTGGTAACAAAACCTTTCTGTCCATATGTTCCGTCATCGGTACAGAGGAACAGGTTGTCACTGCACTGCCGGAATTCGTCTTCCAGAATGACAATATCCTTGCTCCGGAAACCAGCAATGACATCTACCTTTTTGCCCATGTGGAACAGCTGCTTTGCCTGCGGATACGCAATGGCACATCCAACGCCGCCGCCAACAACACAAACAGATTCTACGCCCTCCGGAATTTCGGTTGCCACACCCAAAGGCCCTACCAAGTCCAGAATGGAATCGCCAGCGTTCAGAGCGGCGAGCCGTTCGGTCGTATGACCGACAATCTGGAAAATCAGCGTAATCGTTCCGGCTTCCCGGTCATAATCGGCAACCGTCAGCGGAACACGTTCTCCGTACTCGTCAATCCGGAAAATGATAAACTGCCCCGGTAATACTTTTTTTGCAATCAGTGGTGCATCCAGCTTGATTTTAACAACCGATGGATTCAACACGGTTTTTTCGATGATTGGAAACACAATTTTCCCTCTCTTTCATAAAAATAATCGTAATTTTATTATACCACGCAATTTTTGAAAATACAACCCATTTTCCATACGATTTTTTGTACAATTTTCTCTAATTTTTAAAATATCTTAAGCAGTAACTGGGCAAATCGCTGCCTCATTGGAAAAGATGCGGTTGTCAACTTTGTGATATTTCACTCTAAAAAAATAAGCCGACAACAATCTGTCAGCTTATTTTTTCTTACATGTTTTCTGTGCAGATTCCAATGGATGTCATTTATGCTTCTGGTTCTGTTTCCGATTCTGCATCTTCTGCATCCTCTTCTTTGTGTTCCAAATCATCCATAGTCAAATCGCTGTAATCAAATTCCAGCAATTCGTTGCAGCACGGACAATGCATGGTTCCTTCATCCAGAACAGAATCTGACAATACAATCGTATTTTGACAATTCGGACATACTGCTTCATACATATCATCGTCTTCATCGTCATCATAATCGTCGTCATCGTCTTCAAACTCGTCTGCTTCGTCTTCATCATCCTCTTCATCGCCAAAGACTGCATCTTCCACGTCGCCGAGGTCTTCGTCCAGAGATTCGCAGAGTTCTGTCAGTTCATCTACCTGATCCTGTAAATCCGTTACATACAAAACCGTTTCCTGAAGCACGTCCAGCAGCTGACCCAGAACTTTGCCTTCTTTTGTGGTCAAGTCCAGTTCCATGCCGTCTACTAAGCCCTTCAGATAAGACATCTTGTCACTCAAATTCATATGCTCCGCCCTCTTTCTTTTCTTTTGTCCATTGCTGAAACAGACTGTTTTTTCACAGATACCATGTACCTGTATTTATGCCAAGAATCGAGCTCGATTCTTATGCACGTTCCATATATTCGCCGGTTCTGGTGTCGATCCGAATCTTGTCGCCAGTGTTGATAAACAGCGGAACTTTGATTTCTGCACCAGTTTCCAGTGTTGCCGGCTTCGTTGCGTTGGTTGCAGTATCGCCCTTGAAGCCCGGATCGGTTTCAGTTACTTCGAGTTCTACGAAGAACGGCGGTTCTACACCGAATACGTTGCCCTTATAGGACAGAACCTTAACTTCCATATTTTCCTTTACGAACCGGAATGCATCGCCCAGCTTCTTGCCATCAATCGGCAGCTGTTCGTAGGTTTCCATGTCCATGAAGTAATACAGACCGCCATCTTCATACAGATACTGCATGTCCTTCCGTTCAATGTAAGCGGTCGGATACTTATCAGTCGGGTTGAAAGAACGTTCTACCACTGCACCAGTGATGACATTCTTATACTTGGTACGAACGAATGCAGCACCCTTACCCGGCTTTACGTGCTGGAATTCAATAACCTGTACAACGTTGCCGTCCAGTTCAAAGGTGACACCGTTTCTGAAATCGCCTGCTGAAATCATAAAATTAAACCTCCGTGATTGTTTGTTTCTATCTCCTGTTCTGTTGCCGCTGTCCTCCGGACAGAAAGCACAGGTATATATTTTATTATACTACAGATTTCGGCGTTTTGCAAGCCTTTTCCATAAATTTTTTTCAATCCGATTAAAAATTCCAGTCTGGATTTTGCCCAGCAGCCTTCTTTGCATAGTACGTCAGAATTTTTACAGCATCAGAAACATCAATCTGATCATCGCTGTCATCGACATTCATCGCCTGATAAACGGCTTCTGTCACAGAAACCGGATTACCAGCCGCTTTCTTTGCATAATACTGCAAAACAAAAACCGCATCCTCAACATTGACTTCCCCATCCTGATTTGCATCGCCCTTTAAAATGGTCGGTGTTTCCATAGTTTGCAGGGTATAGCGGGATTCCCGTCCTTGGGAGTTATCGCTTGAAATAATTTTCTGGAAATAGGTTTCTGCATAAGAATTCTGATAGCAGGCAACGGTGATTTTTTGAAACATTCCCTGAAAGGCTTCGCTAGCGATGGTCTGCACGCTAGATGGAACAGTCAATTTCTGCAAACCGGTACAACCATAAAATGCATAAATCGGAATCTCCTGCAAGGTATTCGGCAAGGTTACCTGCTCCAAAGACGAACAGCCCCAGAATGCAGCCGCCTGCAATTCCTGCAAGCTGTTCGGCAACTGTACTTGTTTCAAAGATGCCGCATTACAGAATGCATAACTTCCAATCGTTGTTACCGTATTTGGAATGGTAATGGAAGTAAGTTTCGTCTGAGAAAATGCCCACGCTCCAATGGTCTGCAAGCCCGTTGGCAGCGTTACATCTGTCAAATCCGCAGCAGAAGCAAACGCATACGGTGCGATTTCTGTAACCGTATTTGGTACGGAATAGGTTGTTCCCGTTTTTGCAGGCGGATAGCAGAACAGCGTTGTCTTTCCCGCATTCATCAAGACATCATTTTCAACAGAAAATGCCGTATTTCCGTTTTCAACCGCAAATGTCTGCAAGCTGATGCAATCTCCAAATACATTTTCTCCCAGTGTTGTCAGGGTTGCCGGAATGGCAACGCTCTGCAACGATACACAGTTGAAAAAGGCAAGGTCGCCGATGCTCTTCAGCGATTGCGAAGATGGGATATTACTCAGGGAAACACAATCCGAAAAGGCAGAACTTCCGATGGACTGCAAGGAGTCCATTGCTCCGATGCTGGTCAGAGAGGTGCAGGAAGAAAAGGCATTTGGAGCAATTACCTGCACATTTCCGCCACCCGTTACCGTTTCCAGACTCTTGCAACCATAAAAAGCACGCTCTGCAATCACTCGCACTGGCAAACCGCCAATGGAAGACGGAATTTTAATGGTCGTACGGGTCTGGTCGCAGTCAATGACTTCTGCATAATCACTGTATTTCAAATATTTCAAGCCCTTATAAAAATCCGTTTCCTCTGCTGCTGCTACAGACAAGGAAACCTGTGAGAAAACCGGTGAAACTGCCGGAACAGTTGCTGCTGTCAGCATGCAAGCAGCTGCCAAAATGCCGCACAAACGGCGTTTATAAGATGGATTCATGGTATCACTTCATCCTTTCTGAATATTGCATGGTTTCAAAATGTTCTTCTATCTATCACAATCCATAGAAGGTAGCTTTATAATAGCACAGAATCATGCAATCTGTCAAGGCTTATTTTCACCTGCAAAGCAATCATTTCACAAGGTTTCCCGATCAATTTCTTTACCAGCTGCACTTGCCAGCAAACCAACGGAACAAAAAGGAAATTCTTGCTTATTTTGCTGGAATACAAATCAAATCCGGTGTGACTGCGGTCAGATTTCGGCAGCCTGTTTCTGTAATGACGACGAAATCTTCAATCCGCACGCCAAATTCTCCCGGCAGGTAAATGCCTGGCTCTATAGTAACCACATTTCCCGGTTCTAATGATACATGAGAAGACGGTGCAGCGTTTGGATATTCGTGAATGTCCATTCCAACGCCATGCCCCAGCGAATGCCCGAACTGTTTTCCATAGCCAGCCGCTGTAATGATATCTCTTGCAATCGCATCCAATGCTTTTCCGGTGATACCAGCACGAGCCGCTTGCAGGGCAGCTGCCTGTGCCTGCCGAACAACTTCATAGACGCTCTTCATCTTTTCGGTTGGTGTTCCAACGCAGACCGTTCGGGTCATATCGCTGTGATAGCCATTCACCATTGCACCAAAATCCATCAGCACAAAGTCCCCTGCCTGTACGGCTGCATCCGATGGCACACCATGCGGCATGGAAGTTCTTGCACCCGTCAGGGCAATGGTCGGGAACGACATTGCTTCTGCTCCCAATTCCAACATCGTGAAATCTAATTTTCTCTGAATTTCCCGTTCTGTTACGCCTACATGCAGCCAGTCTATTACATTCTGCAAGGCAGCTTCTGCAATTCGCTGGGCTGCCTGAATCTGTTCGATTTCATCCGGTGTTTTTACCATCCGGCATTCTTTAATCGCATCACTCAGCACATTGCTGGTATCCCAAGTATACTGATGAGAAAACCGCTTTTGCAGGTTGGAAAACTGCTGCAAGGTCATTTCTGCGGATTCCACTGCAATGGTCGTTGCGTGGTGCTGCTGCAACAGATTTTCCACCTGTACCGACAGATTTTCCAGTTCTATTACCTGACAATCCTTGACACATGCTCTTGCTTTTTCAATATACCGAAAGTCAATCAGCAAGTATGCTCCATCCCGAAAGCAAATCACATTTCCGGCAGAAGATGCCATTCCGGTAAAATATCGGCGGTTGACATCTGCGGAAATCCACGCACAGTCAATGCCCTCCGGCAGCCGCTGCATCAATTGTTCAATCCGAGTCATCGTCAAAAGCCCCTTTCTAAGCAATTCTATCAGAATGATTAAAGCATTGCCAATGCCTGCAATGCCAGAAAATAGCTGTTAATGCCAAAGCCGGCAATCATTCCGGTGCAGACCGGTGCAATGACTGACTTCGACCGAAATGCATCTCTTGCCTGAATGTTGCTGATGTGCACTTCGACACACGGCAGCTGCATATCTGCAATCGCATCATGAATGGCATAGCTATAATGCGTATATGCTCCGGCATTGATGACTACGCCATCCATCGTCTTTCTTGCCGCTTGCAGCTTGTCAATAATTGCACCTTCGTGGTTCGACTGGAAAATTTCGCAGTGCAGACCGAGTGCTTCTGCCCGCTCTAAAATCATTTCATTCAGCTTGTCGAATGTCACATTTCCATAAAATGCAGGGTCACGTTCTCCCAACAAATTCAGGTTTGGCCCATGGATAACCAGTACATTTTTCATGATTGTGTTCCTTTCTCTTCTTGATAAATTTCACGGGGAAGGAATGGGACTTCCATTCGCCGTTTAAACCGGAAAAACCGAGTTTGCTCGTGTGCAATCGGAAAGACAAAAATACATTTCAACCGTTTGAGGTTTGCCCCCAGCACATCCGTAAAAATCTGGTCGCCAACAACCGCCAGTTCTTTCCAAGGAAGTCCAATAACGGTTCTCGCCTCTCGAAATCCCTTTGAAAGCGGTTTCTTTCCCTCGCAGACAAAGGGCAACCCCAATAAATCTGCAAACGGCTTGACTCTGGGCGGATGGTTGTTGGATACTATACACATTGCAATGCCGTTTTCTTTCATGACCGCAATCCAATCCAGCACACCTTCCGCCGGACGAGGGTTGTCGTGGGTGGTCAGGGTATTATCCAAATCCAGCAGCAATCCTCGAATTCCGAAATGCTGCAACATTGTTGGGGTAATATCGCACACGGAACGCAGTGCTGCTGTTATCCGAAACATCAATCGCTTCGCTCCTTTCTTGTTGTTCTGCTTTTATCATACCGCATCCCTGCCTCTGAACGTGTCAAAAACAGTCGAATCGGTTTTGTTTTACAAAAAAACGGACACACTTTTTCAAGTGTGTCCGCTGTGCTGTTTGCGTCAAAAATTAATATTTCCGCTTACGAGCAGCTTCAGACTTCTTCTTACGCTTTACTGAAGGCTTTTCGTAATGTTCTCTTTTCCGAACCTCAGCAATTACGCCGTCCTTAGCACAAGATCTCTTAAACCGCTTCAGTGCGGTATCCAGAGATTCATTTTTGCCAACACGAACTTCTGCCACTTACATTTCCCTCCCTTTGCCGCCACGGCAGAGGCTGATCATCCGCAAAGTTTCCCCTGCTTCTGACCTATACCACCGATGGTCCCGACATCGGAACTTCGGGATACTACATCAATCTGTCCTTAGCAATCAACTTGGTTTTTATCACACCGTTTCCGGCATGGCAGCCATCCAGAAACACACGAAAAATCCGCAGTTTTCTGTTCGGCATTTCAAATATGTTTTATTATAACACACAGAAAATGGTTTGTCAAGCCTTATCGGAAGTTTTTTTAATTTTGGTTATTTTGCAACAAAATTAACCAGTTTATTTGGTACATATATCTGCTTCACCAGCTGCTTTCCAGCAACAGCTTCTGCAATCTTCGGTTCTGCCAGAGCCTGTTCCAGAACAGCATCCTTTTCTGCACCCACTGCAATATTCATCTTGCAGCGTACCTTACCATTAATCTGTACAACGATTTCAATAGTGTCTTCCTTGCAGAGTGCTTCGTCATAAGTCGGCCAGCTCTGTTCATGCAGGATTCCGCCACAGTAGGTTTCATACAGTTCTTCGGTGATATGCGGAGCGAACGGGTTCAACAGAATCAACAGTGTCCGGAATTCTGCCTTGTTAATCGAACCAGTTGCAGTGATTTCGTTCAACAGTTCCATCATAGCGGCAATGGCGGTATTGAACTTCAGGGTTTCAATGTCATTGGAAACCTTCTGAATGGTCTGGTGCATCTTCCGTACCAGTTGTTCCCGATAGGTATCGCCGTCAATCAGGTTATCCTGCAATGCCCAGATACGGTCTAAGAACCGCTTGCATCCACGAATGCTGGAGGTGCTCCACGGAGCAGCCTTTTCAAAGTCACCGACAAACATTTCATACAAACGCAGGGTATCTGCACCGTATTCCTTGATGACATCGTCCGGATTGATGACATTGCCCTTGGACTTGGACATCTTGGTGAACTTGCCCGGATGGTCTGGGTCTTCGCCCAAAATCATACCGTGAGAGGTTCTCCGCTTGTACGGTTCTTTGGTGTTGACAACGCCAATATCATACAAGAACTTATGCCAGAACCGAGAATACAGCAGATGCAAAGTGGTGTGTTCCATACCGCCGTTGTACCAGTCAACCGGCATCCAGTAATTCAGTGCTTCCTTGGAGGCAATGCCGTTCGGGTTCTTCGGGTCGCAGTAACGCAGATAGTACCAGCTCGAACCTGCCCACTGCGGCATGGTGTCGGTTTCCCGCTTTGCAGGGCCACCGCACTTCGGGCAAGTGGTATTGATAAAGCTTTCCAGTGTGGACAGCGGGCTTTCTCCGGTATCCGTCGGCATATAGCTTTCTACATCCGGCAATGTCAGCGGCAGTTCGCTTTCCGGCAATCCAACCCAGCCGCACTTGTCACAGTAAACAACCGGAATCGGTTCGCCCCAATACCGCTGCCGAGAGAATACCCAGTCCCGCAGTTTATAGTTGACCTTGGACTTGCCCTTGCCAGTTGCTTCCAGCCAGCCCTTAATCTTTACCTTTGCATCTTCCACAGACATCCCATCGAGGAATCCGCTGTTGACCATCGTACCTGTTGCACAATCGGTGAACGCTTCCTTGGTGACATCGCCGCCCTTGACTACTTCGATAATCGGCAGGTCGAACACCTTTGCAAATTCATAGTCACGGGTATCGTGTGCCGGAACTGCCATGATTGCACCTGTTCCGTAGCTCATCAGAACGTAATCCGAAACGAAAATCGGGATTTCCTTGTCATTGACTGGGTTGATACCACGAACACCCTTCAGACAAACACCCGTCTTTTCCTTTGCCATTTCTGTTCGTTCAAAGTCAGACTTTCTAGCTGCCTTTTCCTGATATGCACGGATTTCATCCATATTTTCCAGCTTGTCTGCCCACTTTTCAATCAGCGGATGTTCCGGAGAAATAACCATGTAAGTTGCACCAAACAGGGTATCCGGACGAGTGGTATAGATTTTCAGGGTATCACCAGCAGTGGTCTGGAAGTCTACTTCTGCACCGGTAGAACGTCCAATCCAGTTCCGCTGTGCGGTCTTAATCTTTTCCAGATAATCCACTTCATCCAAATCATCCAGCAACCGCTGTGCATATTCTGTAATCTTCAGCATCCACTGAGATTTTACTTTCTGTACAACTTCGCCGCCGCAGCGTTCGCAAACGCCGCCAACAACTTCTTCATTTGCCAGAACGACCTTACAGGAAGTACACCAGTTGACCGCCGTTTCTTTCTTGTATGCCAGACCTTTCTTGAACATCTGCAAGAAAATCCACTGTGTCCAATGGAAATAATTCGGGTCAGTCGTGTTGATTTCCCGATCCCAGTCAAAGGACATACCCAGTGCCTGCAACTGCGACTTAAATCTTGCAACATTGTTTGCGGTTACGATTGCCGGATGAATCTTATGCTTGATGGCATAGTTTTCAGTCGGCAGACCGAATGCATCCCAACCCATCGGGAACAGAACATTATAGCCTTCCATTCTCCGCTTTCTGGAAACGACATCCATTGCGGTATACGGTCTTGGGTGTCCGATGTGCAGACCCTGACCGGATGGGTACGGGAATTCGACCAATGCATAGAACTTCGGTTTTGTATAATCATCCTCTGCGTGGAACGTGTCATGCTCCGCCCAATACCGCTGCCACTTTGCTTCAATGGCAGTAAAGTCATATTTGCTCATAGTTGCTTCATCCTCTTTCTTGTTTTTTCATGAGATTGGTTTGCATTAACCTGCAAAATAATCTTTTACATCTTTATGGAATGCCAAAATGGCAGCTGCACCGACATCCAGCAAGCCTTCCACCAGATAAATCCAGTTCGAGCCCAAATTCGACAGGTTCGCCGGCAAGTTGACCAAGAAAATCAGTGCCAGAAAAATGGCTGTTACATACTGGCTATATGGAATCCGTTTCAGCATTGCAAAAATCAAAACTGCTGCAAACAGCAGGGAAACCAAATTGCTGGCACTGAATCCCAAAATCAGATTCAAAATGCCCTTTAAAATCATGTATGCTCCAACAACTGTAATCATTTTCTTTCCGTTTTCCATAGAAAATGCCTCCTTTTTTACCGCATTAGTCTTCCTTTAACCATGCAGTTACATCCATCTTTTCGCCGTCTGCCCAAAGCCGTTCCAGCTGGTAGAATGCTCTGGTTTCCTTATAGAACACATGGATAATAATATCATTATAATCCAGTACGATCCAGTTTGAACCGTTTCCTCTGCCCTCTCGGTGTAGCGGTTCGATGCCCAGCTTTGTCATCTGGTATTCTACTTCGTCTGCCAGCGTTTTGGTGTGCGTGGTACTCGTACCGTTGGCAATGACAAAGTAATCGCCTAAAATTGTCAGATTCTTCACGCCGATGACCTGAATATCTTCGGCACGCTTGCTGTCCAATGCTTTTACAATTGCTTCTAATACTGCTTTCTGCTCCATGAAATGATAATCCTTTCGTGTTGATGGTGATTTTCTTTAGTTTCCATTGCTGTAAATATTCTGTTTTCCATCCTCAGTATCTCCGTTGTGGATGTCGCCCAGATTTTCTTCTGTATCCGAATAGGTGTCAATATAATTGCTCTCATCGACCAGTTCCACAATGGTACTCTCATCATAATACATTTCGTTCTGATACGGGCGGAAATATTCGTTGATGAGGTCAATCGCTTCGGTCTTATGAATCGAATAAACTGCCTGCCCCTCGTACATGATGCCCTCGCCCGGAACCATATAGACATTTACGCCGTCCATGGTCAATCGCTTTGCGGCAAAATCTGCCAGCATGCTGATTTGTTCCAGCGATAAATCCGTTGCAATCCATTCATTCTTATAGATTTTCTGCATCGCCGACATCAATTCCGTCTGGCTCATATCCAACAATTTCTGCATGGCTGCTGCCAAGAAAATTCGCTGTGCCTTTACACGTCCAATATCGCCCTCATCGTATTCCCGACGGAATCGAACAAACCATTCTGCCTGCTGTCCGTTCAGCGTCTGCTTTCCGGATTTCAGAACTTTATCTGCTTCATACATGATTTCTTCCGGCAGGTCAATCGGAATACCGCCGATGGAATCCACAATGTTTGCAATATCCGTACAGCTCAGCTTGACATAACAGTCAATCACCAAGCCGAAACTCTCCTGAATGGCATTGACTGCACGCTGAATCGGTGTGACCGTTTCATCCTGCCCTGTTCCATAGATGCTGTTGAACTTATTGGTAGAGGTGTTCGCATACGCTGGCATATAGCAATCTCTCGGAATTTGCAGGACATTCATCGTTCCTGCAAAAATGTCAAACTGGAAAATCCAGTTGACATCCGCCAGTTTTCCGCTCTCATCCATTCCCATAAAAAGCACGGTGTATTGTCCTTCGACAATCTGATCCAAATCCAGCCCGTCATCTTTTGGGTCTGCATCATCTGTATCTTCTTTCAGATTCAGAGCAGAAGCATCCGTATTGACCGGCTTCTGGAGTGTTCCTTCTTTCTGTACCAACGGCTGCCAGACCTTAAAATACTTCATAATCGAAATCTGCCGGGTACTCATCGTTCCGTTCGTAATTGTCCGGTAATCAATAATCGGTGCATTTAAAATCATCGTTACCACTAACACAACGGTCAGGGCAATCGAACCGATCATCACAAACAAATCTTTCTTCTTGGTATTTTTCTGGCTTTTCTTCGTCTGCCGTTTTTTCGCCATCTCTGGAAACCCCTTTCTCTTCCTGCTCAATCCTTCATTCCTGCCACAATCTGCACATACTGATTGTAAGCTTCAATCGTATGACGAGGCAGCAAGCCGCCTTTATCCAATACGTTTGCAATCGAAATTTTCAGGGCGTAGTACATGCCGAGATTCAAATTTTGATTGACGGCTGCCCGCAATGTATGAACATCAATAAAGTTCCGTCCTGCCTCTGTCATATCTGCCAGATAGACAATCTGCTCCAATGGCGTCATGCCTTTTCTTGCAACCGTATGATACCGGATGGCATCCAATACATGCTGATTGTTCATGCAGTATTTCTGCCGCATCAGCTGTGCACCCGCAATGCCGTGCCAGAGCTTTTTGGTGTTCCATTCTTCTTCCGTGATGTCCAGATCGTCCTTTCCAGCTTCCATCAATGCTTTCTGGTCGTCCGCTTTCATGTCCTTGCAGATGTCGTGCACCATACCGGCAAACTCTGCCAAATCTTCATTGACATGGTAAATTTGTGCCAGCCGCTTGCATTCTGCTGCAACCCGCACAGAGTGTTCATACCGCTCTTTTCGCATCGTTTCTTCACTGACCTGTTTTTCCAGCACTTTCCGCATGGATTCGGTCGCCTCTGAAATCGAAACTTCTTTCGGCGGCGGTGGCTGCATTTTATGTTTCATCTTTTCAATCACAGATTCTTTTGCCATCGAAATTCCCTTGCTTTCTTTTGCCGTTTTCTTTCTCTTCCGTCCGCTGATACAACTGATGGAATACAATATATTTTACTACTTTTTCCGGTAAATAGCAAGTACAATCCTGATTTTTTTTCAGCATCTCCCGAATTTTTGTAGAGGAGATCGGAAGAACCCGGTCACAGCAAAGCTGAATCGTACCATATGCCGAAAGTTCCTGTGCTGCCTGCTGCAACGCTGTGCGGTCATCTGTTTCCCGTGCGATCACACCCAGTTCTGTCATGGTCAACAGTTCCTGCCAGCGATACCAGTTTTGAAATTGCAGCAGCATATCACTCCCCATCAGCAAAACCAGTTCCACATCTGTCCATTCCTGCCGCAAGGCGGAAATCGTGTGAATCGTATAGCTGACGGTTTTCTGCTGCAATTCGTAATCGCTCACAGAAAAACAGGGATATGGAGCAATTGCCAGCCGGCACATTGCCAGCCGGTGCACGCCATCCGCAACATCCGCTGCATTCTGTTTAAATGGAGAAATATAAGTCGGCATGAATAACACATGGTCGAGCGAGAATTGTTCCATTGCAGTCTTGGCAAGGTGCAAGTGTCCGTTGTGAATCGGGTTAAAACTGCCGCCAAAGATTCCAATCCGCCGCATTACTTCAAATCAATAACCGGCTTTTTTGGATTCCGCTTATAGAGCACAAAGCGGCTGCCAATTACCTGTACCACTTCGGATTCTGTTGCTTCTGCCAGCTGTTCGGCTGCTTCTCTGGCACTCAGTTCTGAATTTTCCAGAACGTGCAGTTTAATCAGTTCCCGTTTCCGCAGAGCATCGGAAACCTGCTGAATCAAAGTTTCCCCGATGCCGTTCTTTCCCACCTGCAAGATGGTTTCATAGCTACTGGCAATCCCCCGCAGGGTTGCACGCTGTTTACTGGTCAACATAAATTTATTCTCCTTTCAAATATGCCTGTAAGGCTGCCAACGCTTTTCCACGATGGCTAATTGCATTCTTTTCTGCTTCTGTCATCTCTGCCATTGTCTTGTTCCCAACGACAAATACCGGGTCATAACCGAACCCATTTTCGCCCTTCGGCTCTGTTCCAATGATACCCTCGCAAACGCCCGCAAAACAATGCTGTTCGCCGTCTGCGGTAAGGTAACAAATCGCACAGACAAACCGAGCGGTTCGCTGTTCAGTCGGAACACCCTGCAACTTCTCCAATACGAGATTGCAGCGGTCTTCATCGGTTGCCTGCTCTCCGGCAAAGCGATGGGAATAAACACCCGGTGCACCATCCAGTGCATCAATCATCAATCCGCTGTCATCCGCCAGCACGGCACAGTGCAAGGCTTCCTGCACAGCCTTTGCCTTTATGATGGCATTTTCCTGAAAGGTTGTGCCCGTTTCCGCAACTTCTGCGGTAAAACCAACTTCTTTCTGTGAACGGACTTCCAGCCCGAATGGCTCTAAAATTTCCCGCATCTCCCGCAGTTTTCCAGCGTTGTTGGATGCAAGAATCAAAGTTTCTTTCTGCATTACTTTCGTTCCTCCGTTTCAAACAGGGCGTTGACAAAATCTCTCGCATGGAATGGCTGCAAGTCATCAATCTTTTCGCCGACTCCAATTAACTTGACCGGAATTTCCAGTTCGTTCTTGATGGAAACAATGATACCGCCCTTGGCAGTGCCGTCCAGTTTCGTCAGAACGATTCCGGTAATGTCTGCAACTTCTTTGAACAACCGTGCCTGATTCACGGCATTCTGTCCGGTGGTTGCATCCAGCACCAGCAGGATTTCCTTATCACAGCCAGCTGCTTTGTTTTCAATGATACGGTTGATTTTTGCAAGTTCCTGCATCAGATTTTTCTTATTGTGCAGCCGTCCGGCGGTGTCGCAAATCAGAACATCACAATTTCTTGCCTTTGCTGCTTCGATGGCATCATAGACAACTGCTGCCGGGTCAGAACCCTCTGCATGTTTCACCAGTTCAACGCCTGCCCGGTCTGTCCAAACTTCCAGCTGGTCGATGGCAGCAGCCCGGAAGGTATCGGCTGCAGCAACGATGACTTTCTTGCCGTCCTCTTTCAGCTGATGGCACAGCTTGCCGATGGTGGTTGTTTTCCCAGCACCATTGACACCGATGACCATAATCACAGACGGCTTGGTCTGTAACTGTAACGTCTGGTCTTCGCCCAGCATCTCGCCGATGATTTCCTGAATCAGTCCCATAATTTGTTTCGGGTCGGTGATGCCCCGTTCTTTTACTCGCTTACGGAGCTGGTCACAGATTTCAATCGAGGTTTCTGCCCCCATATCGCCCATAATCATGGTTTCTTCCAGCTGGTCGAATAAGTCTTCATCAATCTTGGTAAAGGCATTCAAAACCAACTGCATTTTTGCAATGACAGAATCCTTGGTTTTCCGCAGACCATCCCGAATCTTTTCAAAGAATCCCTTTTTCTTCTTCTTTTCTGGTTCTTGGGGTTCTTCTGGTTCGGATGCTTCTGGTTCTTCAAATTCTTCTGATTCAACTTCTTCTGTTTCCGGTTCTGCAACTTCTTCCGGTTCAGTTTCTACGGTTTCCGGCTCTGCAACTTCTTCCGGCTCAGGTTCTACGGTTTCCGGTTCTGCAATTTCTTCCAGTTCAGATTCTACGGTTTCCGGTTCTGCAATTTCTTCCGGCTCAGGTTCTACGGTTTCCGGTTCTGCAACTTCTTCCGGTTCGGTTTCCACGGTTTCCGGCTCTGTAACTTCTTCCAGTTCAGTTTCTACGGTTTCCGGCTCTGCAACTGCTTCCGGCTCAGGTTCTACGGTTTCCGGCTCAACTTTTACCGTTTCCGGTTCGGCTTCTTCTGCTTCTGACTCAGCTTCTTCCGGCTGAAATGTTACAGCAATCGGTTCTTCATCGTCTTCGTCCTCCGCATCCGCTTCGGAATCTTCCTCTTCTGTCAGCAACTCGTCCTGTGCTGCCTTTGCAGCAAGTGCAGCTGCTTCCGCTTGGTCAGCTGCAATTTCTGCTTCTGCTTCTTCTCGCCACTGTTCTGTTTCTGCCTGACGGGCTGCCTCTCGCTCTGCCAGCATCTGGGCTGCAACGTCATCGGTATCTGTTTCCGGTTCTGGTTCCACAATCTGTTCTTCTCGTTCCGGCTCGTCTGCCTGTTTCCGCTTCATCCAGCCGAACAGACCGCCTTTCTTTTCTTTCTCTTTTTCTTTGTCCTTCTTTCTTCCAAAAAAGCCCATGTTCAACACCCTTTCTTCTGGTTTTTATGCTTCCGCTTCTTGTACCTGTTCCATATGCAGCAAACGAGAAATGCCGTCTTCCTGCATGGTCACACCATATAGAGCATCTGCCGCTTCCATTGCCATCCGCCGATGGGTAATCAAAATAAACTGCGTCGTATCCCGAAACCGTTGTAAATACTGCACATACCGCCGTACATTGCCCTCATCTAATGCCGCATCAATTTCATCCATAATGCAAAACGGCGTTGGACGCTGCCGCAAAATGGCGAAATAAATCGCAATGGCAACGAACGACTGTTCCCCGCCGGAGAGAGCAATTAGATTTTTAATCACTTTTCCGGGCGGTGCAACCTGAATTTCAATGCCGGAATGCAATACATCGTCTGGGTCAGACAAAGAGAGCGATGCTTCGCCACCGTCAAATAGTTCTCGGAAAATCTCCTGAAATGCCTGATTGATACCGGCAAACCGTTCTGTAAAGATTCGCTGCATTTCTGCGGTCAGCTGTACAATCAACGTTTCCAGTTCTTGTTTTGCCTGCGTGGCATCCTGCAACTGTGCGGATAAAAATTCCCACTGCTTGGAAACTTCCTGATACTCTTCAATCGCAGACACATTGACATGCCCCAACGACCGAATCTGTCGGCGGAGCGTTTCCAACTGCTGCTTGGCAAGCAATTCATTGGAAATCGGCTCTGCCAGCTCATTGGCTTCCGATAACGTCACATCATATTGTTCTCGCATCTGCTGCACAATCCGGTCACGCTGCTGTTCCAGTGTATGTTGTTTTGTTTCCAGCTGGGCAACTTCTGCCGCTGCCCGTTCCCGTGCAGCACTCAACTCCCGAATGCCCTCTTGCTGCTGACGAATCCGCTGTTCCTGTTCTGTGTGAATCCGTTGCAGCTGTTCAATGGTCTTACGGTGTTGGGTCATCTGTTCCCGACAGGTCGTCAGCTTGGTTTGCAGTTCCTGTTCCTGCTGCTGCAATTGAACCGCCTGTTCTTGGCAAGCCGCTTCTGCTTCTGTCAATTGCTGTTTCTGCTGTTTACATTGCTGCAACCGCTCTTGTTGTTCTGCAATCTGCTGCTGTTGACTCAAATATGCCTGCTCCAGCTTTGCCGCTGCAATCTGACGGGTGGTCAGCTGTTCCCGAACAGCTGCTTGTTCCGCAGACAAGGTTTCCTGCTGCTGTTTGGCTTCCTGCTGCTGTGCTTGTAGGGCAGTCAAATCTGCCTGCACCCACTCCCATTCTGCCTTTGCAGTTGCGTGCTGCTGTTGTAACGCTGCCACTTGTTCTGACAGCTGCTTTCGTTGCTGCTGCCGTTCTGAAAGCTGTTGTTGCAGCTGCTGGAACTGCTTCTTTGCGGTTTCCGCAC
>ERZ779820.935-NODE-935-length-19030-cov-2.603953_pt1 | contig 19030 bp, 18 predicted proteins | sample MGYA00511563_ERZ779820 | MGnify/ENA primary metagenome ERZ779820 (study PRJEB29588, sample SAMEA1964852) | human gut metagenome | biome: human gut; feature: human-associated habitat; material: faeces | place: Denmark | collected 2008/2010 ...
CCTCTCCCCATGCATCTGAGTATCCATTACCGTCGAATACCACTCTCTGATGCTCTGTCGCATATTTCTTGATCAGGTCATGAACTGCTTCATCAAAGTTATCTGCTTTTTCAAGGACATCACAAGCCTCTGAGAATGCTTCTGCAACGATTGTATTCAGTACTACGTTTGGTCCTGCGATTGAATCACGGGAACCTACCATACGGAATTCGAATTTGTTACCTGTGAATGCAAATGGTGATGTTCTGTTACGGTCTGTTGCATCTTTTGCAAGATCCGGAAGTGTGTCAACTCCTGTCTGAAGTTTTCCACCTTTCAGACTGTGTGTAGCTTCTCCTGTACTGATCAGCTGTTCCAGCACATCCCCTAACTGTTCTCCAAGGAATACAGAAATGATTGCCGGTGGTGCCTCATTGGCTCCAAGTCTGTGATCATTTCCCGGGTCTGCAGCAGATTCACGAAGAAGATCTGCATGTGTATCTACAGCTTTCAGGATACATGTAAGTACCAGTAAGAACTGAATATTTTCATGAGGAGTTTTTCCTGGCTCTAACAGATTCTTTCCGTCGTCTGTTGTAAGAGACCAGTTATCATGTTTACCAGAACCATTGACTCCTGCAAATGGTTTCTCATGAAGTAAGCACTTCATACCATGCTGGCATGCAACTCTCTTCAGAGTCTGCATTACGATATGGTTATGATCCAGTGCTACGTTACACTCTGCATAGATTGGTGCAAGTTCATGCTGAGCAGGTGCAACTTCGTTGTGCTGTGTCTTAGATGTTACACCAACTTTCCAGAGTTCTTCGTTAACATCTTTCATGAATCCTGCGATTCTCTGGCGGATGGTTCCGAAGTAGTGGTCATCTAATTCCTGTCCTTTTGGAGGCATTGCTCCGAACAGTGTACGTCCTGTATAGATCAAGTCTTTTCTCTGTAAGAATTTATCTGCATCTACAAGGAAATATTCCTGCTCTGGTCCTACAGAAGGAGTTACTTTCTTAGATGTTGTATTTCCAAACAATCTTAACAGTCTCAGCGACTGCTCATTGATTGCCTGCATAGAACGAAGAAGTGGAGTTTTCTGATCAAGTGCCTCTCCTTTGTATGAACAGAATGCTGTCGGGATACAAAGTGTTGCGCCTGCTGCATCATGTCTTACGAATGCTGGTGATGTACAATCCCATGCTGTATATCCTCTTGCTTCGAATGTTGCACGAAGTCCGCCTGACGGGAATGAAGATGCATCCGGCTCACCTTTGATCAGTTCTTTTCCTGAAAAGCTCATCAGTACTTTTCCATTTGGAAGTGGTGCTGAAATAAATGAATCATGTTTTTCAGCAGTTACACCTGTCAGAGGCTGAAACCAGTGAGTATAATGTGTAGCCCCTTTCTCAATTGCCCATTCTTTCATCTCATGTGCAATTACATCTGCTGTAGCAAGGTCTAATTCCTTACCTTCTTCAATTGTTTTCTTCAGATCCTTATAGACTTTCTTTGGAAGACGTTCCTGCATTACAGTATCATTGAATACGTCTTCGCCAAATATCTTGGCTACGTTAATTGCTTCACTCATGTCTCCTCGTTTCCTTTCTCATTGTTATTTATAGTATAAGTTTCACACTATGGTATACATAAAATCTGTTGTATGTACTTTCTGTGCATACCATGATATGAAAAAAGGCACTCCAACTTCCGTTGGAACGCCTTTGTTCTTCCTATGCCAGTTAGTATAACTCAACCAGTCAAAAAAGGCAAGTGAAAATTTTTAATTATTCAGCTTTTCCTACTGAACCAAATAATTCCATCTTCTCTTTAACTGTTGCCTGGATAGCTTCAGCACCTGGTTTCAGGAGTTTACGAGGATCGTATCCTTTTCCTTCCAGATCTTTTCCTGCTTCAATATATTTACGTGTAGCATCAGCGAATGACAGCTGGCACTCTGTATTAACATTAATCTTAGCAACTCCGAGACTGATTGCTTTCTTAATCATATCGTCCGGAATTCCTGTACCACCGTGAAGAACTAATGGCATTTTTCCTGTCAGCTGCTGAACAGCATCCAGAGTCTCAAAGCTTAATCCTTCCCAGTTAGCCGGGTATTTTCCATGAATATTACCGATACCAGCTGCAAGCATGTCAACACCGAGATCAGCAATCATCTTACACTCGTTAGGATCAGCACATTCACCTTTACCGATAACTCCGTCTTCTTCTCCACCAATAGATCCTACTTCGGCTTCGATAGACATTCCTTTTTCTCTGCAGATAGCGATAAGTTCTCTTGTCTTCTCTACGTTCTCTTCAATTGGATATTTAGATCCGTCGAACATGATTGAAGAAAATCCTGCATCAATACATTTTTTACATCCTTCGTATGTTCCGTGGTCAAGGTGTAATGCTACAGGAACTGTGATGTTAAGTTCTTCCATCATAGCTTTAACCATAGCTGCTACAGTCTTGAATCCTGTCATGTATTTTCCAGCCCCCTCAGATACACCTAAGATAACTGGTGACTTTAACTCTTCTGCTGTAAGGAGAATAGATTTTGTCCACTCTAAGTTGTTGATGTTAAACTGTCCTACTGCGTAATGACCTTCTACTGCCTTATCGAGCATTTCTTTTGCTGATACTAACATATGTTATTCCTCCAATTCTTGATGCCATAAGTATTACTACTTTCACTATGACAAATTTGTTTCACTTGCATTATATATCATAACTTCTAAAAAAACAAGAAACTTATCCGGCCAATTATGAAAACGGCAAGATATATCAAGATAACAATGTATCCTGCCCTGTCTTCTTTTTTATATGTCAACGGATACATTCTTGAAGTTTCTGTGCTTCCGGTATATCCCCGCGCTTCCATCGCCATAGTCAGATCCGATGATCTCCTGACCGTCATCAGAAACAGCGGAAACAATAACGTCATAACCCCTTTACATTTTTCGACAACATTTCCCTCTTCAAACCTTGCACCTCTTGCCGCCTGTGCATCCATCAACACATTTAACTCTTCCAGCATAATCGGGATAAAACGAAATGCTATCATCACGATCACTGCCATCTCATGTACCGGGACTCCAATCTTCCCCAATCCCGAAAAAGCCTTCTCCAGACCATCTGCCAGTTCTTTCGGCGTTGAAGTGTAAGAAAGCAGAGACGCACCTGTGATCATCAAAGCTATCCTTGCTGTCATCTGCACTGCTTTCCATATTCCCTGTTTTGTTATGGTAAATATCCAGACAGATGCGACCGCATCTCCCGGTGTATACAGCATACGGAACAGAAAAGTAAAGCAAAGCAGAACAAGAATTCCTCTTAATCCTTTTAACAAATATCCCACTGGAACTCTTGCAAGCCTATAAAGAACCAGCATTACAATCAGACATCCGAGATACCACCAGACATTTTTTACAAGAAATAAAGAAATAATATAAACCAGAACTCCCATCAGTTTTGTTCTCGAATCCATCCGGTGAATCACAGATTCCGAATCATAATATCTTCCAATCGTAATATCCCGAATCATCTTTCCTTCTCTCCTTTAAATATTCTCACCAGCATCTCTTCAGCATCCGCTACATTGATTGCCGGCCTCGGCAAAGGCAGACCTTCCTGTATCAGCGAATATGTCAAATGCGTAATCTGCGGGATTCCTATATGCATTTCTTCTAACTCTTCCACTCTTCCATATACTTCTTCCGGAGTGCCATCCATTGCGATCTTTCCTTCATGCATCACCCATACCCGATTAGCAAATTGAGCTACATCTTCCATATGGTGCGAAACCAATACAATTGCATTATTTCGTTCTTTCCTTATCCTGCACAACAACTCGAATATTTCATTTTTTGTTTCAGGATCAAGTCCTGCTGCCGGTTCATCTAACACCAATATCTCCGGCTGCATCGCCAGTACTCCCGCAATCGCAACGCATCGTTTCTGACCTCCCGAAAGTTCCATCGGACTCAAATGATAATACTCTTTTGAGATTCCGACAAGCTCCAGACTTTCTACTGCAGACTTTTCAGCCTCTTCTTCACTCATTCCAAGATTCAGCGGCCCATACATAACATCTTTCAGAATCGTCCTGCCAAATAATTGCTGCTCCGGATACTGAAATACAAGACCAACTTCTTTTCTTAATTTTGAAATCGGATATTTTTTACTATATATATTTTCCCCATTGAAAAAGATCTCTCCCGATTCCGCCTTCAGCAGACCATTCAGATGCTTGATCAATGTTGTCTTTCCCGACCCGGATGTACCAATCAGTCCTATAAAATCATGTTCTCTAATCTCAAATGAGACATCTTTCAAAACATCTATCTTCCCTTTTGCCGAATCTGAATAAGAAAATGTGATATGTTTACCTTGCAGCATCCTTTTTGCCTCCACATTTACTTCTGTATAATTTCACGATTTTTTCGATCATTTCCTGTTCCTGTAAAACCGGACCCTCTAATCCAATTTGCTGTTTTTCTAATCTCATTCCCAACTCTACAACCGGCGGAATATCCATTTTTGCCTTTTTTAACAATTCGTAATCCGCAAATATTTTCTTCGGAATGTCATCCCCGATGATTTTCCCATCCTTCATCAATACAATACGGTCTGCATCTACTACTTCATCCGTGTGATGCGTAATCAGAATAATCGTCATTCCTTCTTTTCGATTCAATTCTTTCACGATATTTATTACTTCTTTTCTTGAATCCGGATCAAGCATAGCTGTCGGTTCATCTAACACCAGACATGCCGGAAGTCCTGCCAGCGCATCGGCCGTTGCCAGTCTCTGTTTTTGTCCGCCGGATAATCTGGAAGGTAACGCCTTTCTCCGATCCCACAGCTTCACTTTTCGCAAAACAGTTTCTACAATTTTTCTTATTTTTTCCGGTTCTATATTTTTGTTTTCCGGACCAAATGCAACATCTTCTTCTACACTCGTCCCAATGATCTGGTTATCCGGATTCTGAAATACCATGCCAACCTGACTTCTGATTTCCCAGAGCCTTTCTTTTGCATGTGTATCTTTCCCGTCAATCCATACCGTTCCTTCATTCGGAAGCAGCAGTACATTTAAATGCTTTGCCAATGTAGACTTTCCGGAACCATTCGGTCCTAAAATTGCCACAAACTGACCAGACGGAATATCTAATGATATTCCGTCCAATACTGTCTTCTCACTTTTTGTATTTTCATCTTTCCATATCGTATACTTATGTACCAGATTTTCAATCTTTATCATATGAGATTTATGCCTCTTTCTTAAAATTATCCATGAATCTCATCGGCATTGCCTTAATGAGCAGGCATCCAATAATACATGTTCCGATCTTATCGATTAAGTTTGATGCAACATTTCTAAGGAATGAAGCCTGGAAAATTGATTTTCCCCCCTGTACCAGTGACATTACCAACATATCAGATACAGATCCATTCAGTCCACCATATACATAGATTCCGATTGGTGTTCCAATTGCCGGGCAGATAAAACTAAGCGCAATACCTGTAATCACTGCAGGTACGATTCCAAATTTCCATTTTTTTGCCACAAGACCTACGATCAGACCTACTGCCATATTTACCAGACAGAATGGGATATCTGACACACTGTAGATCAGCCCCGTAATAATATTACTCAATGCTCCTACAATAATTCCCGGTACCGGACCAAGAATTGCTGCGGAAAGCACAGTTCCCAGTGTATCCAGATATAACGGGATTCCCAGTGCCGATGTGATAATTCCAAGCACGATGTTCATTGCTACTGCAACACCGCAAAAAGTTGTTACATAGACTTTTCTGTTTTTCATTTTGTTCTCCTCTTTTCTCTCTAACCTTTAGTTGTTCAGCAGTTGCACTGCTTCTTTCATCGTCACAATAGGAATCTCCATATTTCTTTTTTGAAGTTCTTTTTCCAGTACTTCCATATACACACCCGGATTTTCTGTCATTTTCAGAGATTTCTGAATGTCCTGTATTCTTTTTTCATCCGTACCAATCTCACCTTTCCATTCTCCTTCACAGGTCAGATGATATCCACAGTTCGGACTGCCCTCTACAGAAACAATCCCCAGAACATGGAATTTTTCCACATGTTGTGCGTATTCCTGCAACTGAAGCAGAACCGGTTCAAGAATTTTACGGCATTGTTCCATGTAAAATGGATGTTGAAACTGGTTCTTCACATGTCCCCATCTCTGAGATCCATACATAATAAATTCCGGACAAGGCAGTTGAAGCAGCTGTACATCTTTTTTCAAAATAAGCTGCATCAGTTCTTCACGGATTTTATATTCTTCAGCCAGCTCAGCTTCATCCTGTTCTACTTTTGCCGCATTATTCAAAATACAATGAGATACTACCAAAAGATTTTTCATAATTCCTATTCCTTTCTGACTGCTTCAATAGTAGCATTTATTGTCTGCTTGTTGAAATTGTTTTTCTTTATATAAAGGGTATATTATAGATTTCATCTATAATATTAACAAATAAATTTTATTAGATTTTGCTTCGAGTATTTTAGTGATATACCGAGAACTTATCCTCAGCCTTTTCTCTTACATACTTAGATTAAAAAGAAAAAAAGATCTACAGAACATTCTGCAGATCTTCATCAGTGACTCCGAGGGGAATCGAACCCCTGATTCCAGCGTGAGAGGCTAGCGTCTTGACCGCTTGACCACGGAGCCATTTGTTTGGTACTTGCCTAGTATAGCAAGGATTTTGCAAAAAGGCAAGTACTTTTTTTAATTTTTTTAAATTTTTTGGATTTTTCTACAATTCATGGATTTTTAGTCTTCTTCATGCGTTCCCGGAACCATGATCTGAAGCTCTTTATTCAAGTTCTCAATCACAACCTCATCATGTTCACCGCCGAATTCCCCATCCAGTGTCCACGGAATCTCCTCAATCGATTCAAACATGATCCGTCCGCTCTTGAACGTATACATATATTTGGAATCCATCTGCTGAATCATCAGTGCAGCAATGATCTCCTGTAATTCGATCGGATTCTTTGGTGTCTTGATCAATGTTACTTCAAACACGCCATCATCAAACCCCACCTGTTTTCCGATCAGATTACGGAATCCGCCGACTGATCTGGAATTCGTAACCATACCATATACGAATTCATCTTCGATCACTTCATCATCATGTGTTACTTTCACTTTGTAAGAAGGAATGTTGAACAGACGCTTCGCCCCTTCCAGAACATACGCCAAATGTCCCAATACATTTTTCATTGACTGTTTGGTCTGGTACGATACATCCGTAAAAAGTCCAAATGCCGCAATATACACAAAAATATCATCATTAAATCTTCCTGCGTCGCAGGAAAATACCTCTCCATTCACAGCATTATCTGCCGCTTCCAGCAAACCTCTCGGGATGTGAAGACTGCTTGCGAAGTCATTCGTTGTTCCGGTCGGGATATAGCCGATCGGATCCCTCTTATCCCTGTCTCGCTTCATCATACCGGTCACAACTTCATCAAGCGTTCCGTCTCCTCCGCTGCACACGACCAGATCATATTCGTTTGAGTCATATTTTTTAATCTTTTTATAGGCATCACGGTATGCCTGCGTCGGATATGCTACAACCTCATATCCCGCTTTCACAAAGATATCAATAACATCTGCAAGTTTCGGTTTTAAAAGTTCTTTTCCTGCATGTGGATTATAGATAAAAAGCAAACGCTTCATAAACATGCCTCCTCCTTATCTTTCTTAATAACGAAGAGGCTATTGCAACTTCCATCACAACGGCCCCTTTATTTTACATATCGTTTCTATATTATTCTCCCGTATTACTTCTGTGCTCCAAGAAATGTTGCCACACCACTTACGGCTGCATCTTCATCCTGGCCATCTGCTACGATCGTAACATCCTCACCTTTCTGAAGTTTCAGTGTCATCATACCCATGATACTTTTTGCATTGATCTTCTTATCATCCATTTCAATAAAGATCCGGCTCTTGTACTGGCTTGCTTCCTGTACAAGATGAGCCACCGGACGGTCTTCCATGTCCATATTGTTTTGAATGGTAACAGGCTTTCTAATCATAACGACTTGCTCCTCCTTGCTGTTCCCTTAACCCTTGTGCTATTTCACTTAACTTCCTGAGTCGATGATTAACCCCTGATTTACCAAGCGGGCTTGCCATCAGTTGACCCAGTTCTTTCAAAGCTGCTTCCGGATACGCCAGACGCGTAAGGGCAACGTCTCTTAATCCCTCCGGCAGCTTATCAAAACCGATCTGATCTCTGATATATGTAATATCCTCCATCTGCCTTACTGCAGCAGATACGGTTTTATTAATATTAGCCGTCTCACAATTTACTTTACGGTTCACTGAATTGCGCATCTCTTTCACAATACGTACATTCTCCAGTTCCATCAGAGCCACATGTGCTTCCATCACATTCAGCATATCTACAATCTGTGACCCTTCTTTCAGATATACCACATATGTTCTTTTACGCTGAACGATCTTGGCATCCACGCCAAAACTGTTCATCATCTCTTTCAGATGTTCTGCCTGATTCTCATCATTGCAGACAATTTCAAAATGATAGGACTTACTTGGATCACTCATAGACCCCGATGCAATAAATGCCCCTCTTATATATGCCCTTTTACAGCAGACTGCCTGCACGATCGTGTCACGTATCGCCAGCAATTCTTCACCTTTTGCGTAAATATAATAGCTGTAGTTATCCTTTCCCGTATTTCTGCGGACTACGACATCAGTTTTTATATTAAACGTTTTTACCAATAATGTAAAGCATTTTCTCGCAACTCCAAGATTTTCCGTATGCACCTTAAGGCAGCATACACCTCCGTGTCCCACCTTAAATTCTCCCGCCATGTGAACAATTGCCGATAATTCCGCAATATCACAATGTCTCGCACGGGCATAATGCTCTAACAATTCTTCTTTAACTTTTCCAGAAAATGACATCTGATCTTCTACCTCGCTTTGGTAATAGCATCCTTTCCTATATCTCGGTGTTCTATCCGGATACCATAATTATCATTCTTCTGAAGCGCCTCGTACAGCTCATTCGCGAGCGTAACCGAGCGGTGTTTTCCTCCCGTACATCCGATGCCGATCACAAGCTGTGTCTTTCCTTCCTGTACATAATTAGGAATCAGAAATTCTATCATATCCGTCAATTTTGCAAGGAACTCCCTTGCTTTGTCATTATTCATAACATATTCTCTGACTTCTCTGTCATTACCACTCTTTGGACGAAGTTCATCTATGTAATAAGGATTAGGAAGAAATCTTACATCAAATACCAGATCTGCATCTGCCGGGATTCCATATTTGAACCCAAACGACAGCACAGATATATACAGATTCTTATATTCCTTATTTTCCACAAAAATCTTCGACAGCTCTGCACGCAGTTCTCTGGTCAGCATATGACTGCTGTCAATCAGATAATCTGCCCGTTCTCTTAAGAACTTCAGGCGTTTTCTCTCTTCCCTGATTCCTTCTTCCACCCTGCCGCCTTTTCCGGACAACGGATGAAAACGTCTCGTTTCTTTATATCTTTTGATCAGAACATCATCACGGGATTCCAGATAAAGGATCTCAAATCTGGTTCCTGACTGGTCCAGATCTTTTAAAATCTTTTCAAGTTCAGAAAAATTCTGTCCGCTTCGAATGTCAACTCCAAGTGCCGCTTTATTAATCTCTGTGCCCGGAACACTTAACAGCTCCGCCATCTTCGGTATCAACGGCACCGGCAGATTATCTACACAGAAATATCCCATATCTTCCAGCATCTTAAGTGCTGTACTTTTTCCAGCTCCGGACATTCCGGTAACAATCACACATCTCATCTTAGAATTCTCCCAGTCTCTTTACTTCCGGCTGAAGCCGTACTCCAAACTCTTCATATACCTTATCAGACACCTGGTTCATCAGATTCATCACATCTGATGCTGTAGCCTGATCTTTATTGATCACAAATCCACAATGCTTTTCAGACACCTGTGCTCCTCCTACCTGGAAACCACGAAGCCCTGCATCCTGGATCAGTTTTCCTGCAAAATACCCTTCCGGACGCTTGAATGTACTTCCTGCACTTGGATACTCCAGTGGCTGCTTTGTCACACGTCTTTCCTTCAGATCATCCATCACTGCCTGGATCTTTTCTTTCTCGCCTTTTTGAAGTTCGAGCACTGCCTCTAATACGATATATCCTTTTTTCGCGATCACACTGGTACGGTATCCCAGTTCCAGTTCTTCTTTGGCAAGCGTCTTCACTTCTCCTTTACCTGTCAGTACTGTTACAGACTTAAGGACGTCTTTCATCTCTCCACCGTATGCTCCTGCATTCATTACACAGGCTCCGCCGAGCGTTCCTGGAATTCCTGCCGCGAATTCAAATCCGGTAAGTTCTGCATCCAACGCTCTCTTTGCGATCATCGAAAGCAGCGCACCAGCCTGTGCATGGATCTGTGCACCTTCCACTTTTACCTGATTCATCTGCTTATAGATCTGGATAATCACGCCCTCATATCCTTTATCCGATACCAGAAGATTGCTTCCATTTCCCACTATATAATAAGGAACTTTTTCCTGTGTACATGCTTCTATCACCTTCGCAACTTCTTCTGCTGTCTGCGGTGTCACAAAATAATCTGCCGGACCTCCCACACGAAATGTCGTGTGACTTTTCATCGGTTCGTCTTTTTTTACCTGTTCCTCTTTTAAAATACTTAATAATTTCTTTCCTAATTCCTGATTCATTCTCATCTCCACCCTTTTCATCAGCAGGTTGCTTTTTTCCAACCATTATTATATCATACAGAATTTTCAGTCCAAAAAATTCCCACCCTCAAACAATAACTACATCTTACACTAAACGTATCGCAAATTCAACGTACACTTGCAAATTTGGCGTAAATGCTGTATATTAATGCCAAGTATTTATTTTTTAAAGGAGTGGATTTTACAATTGGACACGAGTGTCGCGATACAGCTCATTATTCTATTGATTTTACTGATACTTTCAGGATTTTTTTCATCTGCGGAGACAGCTCTTACGACGGTCAACCGGATGCGTATCCGTGGTCTTGCCGACGAGGGAAATAAAAAAGCGAAGACTGTCATGCACATCACAGATGACACCAGTAAAATGTTAAGTGCGATCCTGATCGGTAATAATGTGGTGAATCTTTCCGCCGCTTCCCTTACCACAACCCTTGCTTACAACCTTGGCGGTTCTATGGTAGCAGTGGCAAGTGCTGTTTTATCTGTACTTATTATTATCTTTGGGGAGATCACACCAAAGACGATGGCTACACTGCATGCAGAGAAGATGTCTCTTCGTTATGCTCCGGTCATCAATCTGTACATCAAGGTCATGACACCATTTGTATTTATTATCAACAAGCTTTCTGATATCATTCTGCGTGTCCTCCACATTGATCCAAATGCGAAGAATAACCAGATGACAGAATCTGAGCTTCGTACGATCGTAGACGTCAGCCATGAAAGCGGTGTCATCGAATCCGATGAAAAAGAGATGATCTATAACGTGTTCGATCTCGGCGACGCAAAAGCGAAAGATGTCATGGTACCGAGAGTCCATGTTACATTCGCCGATGTAAATGCTACTTACGAAGAATTGATCGACATTTTCCGCGAGGACAAATTCACACGTCTTCCGATTTTTGAAGATACAACAGACAACGTTGTCGGTACGATCAATATGAAAGACCTTCTCTTATATGATAAGGAAAAAGAGTTTCATATCCGCGACTTTATGCGTGAGGCCTATTTCACTTACGAATACAAGAACATTTCCGAATTACTTGTGGAGATGCGTCAGGCTTCTTTTAACATTGCCATCGTTCTGGATGAATACGGTGAGACTTCCGGTCTGATCACACTGGAGGATATTCTGGAAGAGATTGTCGGAGAAATTCATGATGAATATGATGAGAATGAAGAAGACTTCATAAAGCAGATCGGAGAGCGGGAATACATCGTAGAAGGCTCCACGAATCTGGATGACTTAAACGACAGGCTCGATCTTGACCTGACCTCAGAAGAGTATGATTCCGTCGGTGGATTCATTATCGAGCATCTGGACCGTCTTCCTGAGATCGGCGACGGCGTCACCACCGAAGACGGCATCCATCTGGTTGTAGAAAAATTAGATAAAAACAGAATCGAAAGCGTACATTTATATCTGCCGGAACCGAAACCGGAAGATGAAGAAGGAGACGAGGATTAACCCCGTCTCCTTTTTCATATCTCATTATTCTTCGTCTTTTACCTCTTCTCCGGCAAGTTTCAGAATATCTTCGATCTCATCCTCACTGATTCCGAGACGTTCTGCCACTTCGTCTACACTGACTTTCCGTCCGTACTCTTCTTTCATACTCTTAATTGCTTCATCAAGTTCTGTCACTTTTTCAACCATCTTGTGATCTCTTCTTTTCACCTCTGTCTGCGACTCCAGGGAAGCCATCATTCCGGCACGCACCTGCTCCAGAATCTCTTCTTCGTCTTTTTCCTTCGGAATCTCTTTCAATGCGACCATCAATGCTATATTTCCCTCCTGGATCATGTCACCGATAAACACTTCCGGATGATGCAATCTGACCGCTTCTTCCACTACTTTCGGCAGATAATAAGCCATACGTACTTCTTCCTGTGTCTCTTCTTTCATATCCCCGAGTCCGCGCAGATATTCTTCCACGTATTTCTGTTCTTCTGCACTTAATGGCTGTTTTTCTTCTTTCTCAGCCTCTTTTACCGTCCCTCCGGTCTGTTTGTATCCGACTACCGCCATCTTCATCGATAACAGATAATCACAGACCAGATTCATCTGTTCCTGCGAAAGTCCGTCTTCTTCAAAGTATTTTTCCACTTCCTCTACTGTGATCTTTCCATTCTGTCCTTCTGCCAGCGCCAGAATTCCCGCCAGTTTTTCTTTAAATTCCAATCTATCCGCCATATTGATAATCCTCCGTCTCTCCTGATACTCTTATTTCTTCATCTTTTCTCAAAGTAATTCCATCATATTATGAAAATACTGCCATGTCAATCTGCTTTCCATTCCTCATCATACAGAAAACCTCTGTACACAAAAAGATCTACCCTACATTTTTTCTGTAAAGCAGATCTTTTTATTACATTATAATTATATATTTATTCTTATTATTCCATAGAATGATGTCTGTATAACTCATACAGATACAGGATTCCTCCGATTAATCCAACGATCAGACCGCCATAGATTCCCGCACACATAAGATTCGTCATGTTACCGCCAATCGAGAATCCAAGGAACTTACAAACCAGCATCCCTGCTCCCATTGTGATCAGCGTCCAGGCAATGATATTAATCACCAGAAATGCACTGACCGCTCCTTCTATTGTAAATTCTTTATTCAACATATTCCATAAACTTTTCATCTCAAAACGCCTCCCGTTTTCCTTGAATCTTCTCTCTATCTCATTTGCTGATTCAAGTATAAGAAGGCTATGTTAAATAGAATATCTCAGTAATGAAAAATCTATGTTAATTTTTTCATTGTACGATCAATGTCTGATATCCTGCCCGTTTCAGGCGCCGTTCCATCTGTACCGCATCATTCAGGTTGTCAAATTCACCCACATAGACTCTGTGATACGGACCGGACCGGTCAATGTACGCTGGATATTCCTGTTCCAGCAGCTCATTCAGCAGCCGGTTCGCATACCGCTGATTGCGAAACAGTCCCACCTGCACCCGGTACACCGGAACTTTTTCTTCCTGGATCAGGCCGTTACTTTCCAGTGTATCCAGAATTCCATCCGCGATTGCCTGTGCAATATCCTGGAAATTATCATCAAACAGCTGATTGTCTGTATCCGAATTGATGAATCCGACTTCTACCAGCACCGCCGGCATCTTTGTACGTTTCAAGACTACAAGATTCGGTCTTGCTTTCACCCCCAGATTCACAAACCCTACACCTTCCAGCTGCTCATTGATATTCTGTGCCATTTCATATTTTAACCCGGACAGATCATAGACCAGGCTTTCCACACCTTCCACTTCATTATCTACAGGAAACGAATTCCTGTGAATAGAAATAAAAAGATCAACTCCCGCATTATTTGCTTTCACCGCCTTCTCATAAGGTGTTTCATAGACATCTGTTGTCCGCGTATATTCTACATCCAGTCCTCTGTCCGACAGTATCTCTCCAATTGCCAGCACAAGTTTCAGGTTGTCATCTTTTTCCTGACGTCCTTCATAGACTGCTCCAGGATCTTTTGCACCGCCGTGTCCGGCATCCAACATGATCGAATACGCCATAGTTCCATTCCTTTCCTATTATAGATATGCAAAATAATAGCAGACAGGATATACTCCCATCTGCTATAAAATATGAAATTATATGTCAAAAGTTCTTCTATCTGACAGTAATTTATAACTGTGCGATTTTGTGTGGATTCAAAATATTCTTCGGATCAAACACCCTCTTAATTCCGTTCATCAATTCCAGGTTTTCTGTCGGAAGGGATTCTCTGAGATATGGCTTCTTGGCAAAACCGATTCCATGTTCCCCGGACACCTGGCCTCTTAATTCATGTGCCTTCTGGTAGATTTTCTCCATCGTATCTTTCATCCGTTTTTCCCATTCTTCATCACTTAAATCATCTTTCAAAATGTATGCATGAAGGTTACCATCTCCCGCATGACCAAAACTCTTGATTCGGATATCCATCTCTTTCTGAAGGTTATGAAGATATACGACCATATCATTGACACAGTTTCTTGGAACAACCATATCCACTTCGTCCATATAAGTAGTAGATCCCTTGATTGCTTCCAGGAACGCTCCTCTCGCTTTCCAGATGGATTCTTCTCTTTCCTCTGTATCAGAGATCAGTACATCCAGAGCTCCCTGTTCCAGACATAACTTTGCAACTTTGGCATATGCATCTTCAATCTCTTCTACAGAATTTCCGTCAAACTTCAACAACAGATATGCATCCGACTGCTTATCCGGGAATGCTTTTCCCAGGTACTCTTCTGCATCTTCAATTACTTCTCTCTGCATGAATTCGATTGCTGTCGGAATTGTCTTAGATTTGATGATCACAGGTACCGTATCGATTGCCTGCTGCAATGTCGGGAATGGAATCAAAAGACTGATTACCTTTTTCGGCAGTGGAAGCAATTTTAAGATTGCTTTCGTAATGAATCCAAGTGTTCCTTCTGAACCGATGATCAGATCCTTCAGATCATAACCGGAACTGTTCTTTACCACTTTTCCGCCAAACTGTGTGATCTCTCCATTCGGAAGTACTACCTCCAGTCCCATCACATAATCTCTTGTCACACCATATTTTACCGCTCTCATACCACCTGCATTCGTACTGATATTTCCTCCGATGGTCGCTGATTTTTCTCCCGGATCCGGTGGATAGAAGAAATCATGTTCTTCTACATAAGCTCCAAGTTCCATCAAAAGAACTCCAGGCTCCACTGTAACCGTAAGATTTTCTTCGTCCAGTTCCAGGATATGATTCATAAGAGTCGTATCGATCATGATTCCATGTTCAATTGCTACTGACGATCCTACCAGTCCGGTTCCGGCTCCTCTCGGTGTTACCGGAATCGTATGTTCATATGCATATTTCATGATTGCTGCTATCTCTTCCGGCGATTTTGCTCTGACTACCACATCCGGATAGCTGCTTGTTCCACCCAATTCATCATGACTGTACTCTTCATTGATAAAATCTCCAGTCAGAACCCGTTCTTCGTCTTTTACGATTTCTTTTATATATGTAATATCTGCACTATCCAGTTTTTTATAGTTTCCCATGATTATGCTCCCTTCTTTTCCTCAATCTTCTGAATCAGCTGCGGGATCACCTCATAAAGATCTCCCACCAGACAATAATGTGCTGTTTTGAAAATCGGTGCTTTCTCATCTTTATTAATTGCAAATATATTTTCCGAATGATTCATACCGGCGGTGAACTGAACTGCCCCGGACACCCCACAGGTAATGATGAGTTTCGGTCTGACCGTACGGCCGCTTAAGCCGATCTGACATTTTGCAGGAAGCCATCCGGACTCTGCCATCGGTCTGGTACAGGCAAGCTGTCCTCCCAGAAGATCTGCCAGCTTTTGAAGCATCTCCAGGTCCTCCTGCTTCTTCACTCCACGTCCGGCTACGACCAGGACATCTGCATTTTCAATAAACTTCTCTTTTTCTTTTAACACAATATCCAGTACATCTACATGTGATCCAAGTCTTTCTTTCGCAATCGAACAGTTTACAATTTCTCCTGATTCTTCTTCTGACCTCTCTGGTGCATTCATAATCTTATATCTTACCGTTGCCATCTGTGGACGATGATCCGGCGTCTTGATATGAGCCATGATATTACCGCCAAAGGCAGGACGAATCTGCGAAAGATCTGTATCTTCGTTCATCTCAAGTATCGTACAGTCTGCAGTTAATCCCGTCTTCATTCTTGCTGCAACTCTTGGTGCCAGCTGTCTTCCGACTGTGGTTGCACCTACCAGAATGGAGGATGGTTTCACATTCTGAATAAAATCTTCAAAAACAGCTGTATACGGCTCTATCTTAAAGCGTGCAAGTTCTGGTTCATCGTATACGAATACTTTGTCAGCTCCGTAATGTAACAGTTCATGACATTTCTCTCCGATATCATTTCCCATGAACAGTGCATATACCGGATGCCCTGTTACCTGCGCTAATTCTCTGGCTTTTCCTAACAGTTCCAGTGTAACCGGATGAATCTTGCTGTCCACATGATCCACATATACGGCAATTCCTTTCCATTCCTCTTTATCCACACTCGGTCTGACTGTATCTTCCACATATTCTACCGCACCTTCCGGACCTTTCTTTACACAGAGGCGGCACATCTTACAGGCAGCATTGATGGTAAGTTTTCCGTCTTTTTCTTCCATTGCCCCAAACGGGCAGATCTTAACCAGCTCCTGATTATCTGTAACTTTTTCCTGATGTATGATTAACTTAGCCACTTTCTTTCCCTCCTACACGAATTTCATTTCCACGATTTTATCAAACAACTTCTCTGCAAGAACATCTCCTGCTTCATCCCATATCTCTTTTTTATCATTCACAGCAGGCGGGAATATCTTCTGCACCTGTGTCGGCGATCCGTTCAGACCATAATGCATCTCATCGGTGTCTTTCATGTCTGCCAGGGACAATACTTTGATCTCACGTTCTTTCGTCTCCGACTTCTTTACATATGATGGAAGTCTCGGCTGGAAAATGTCTTTATTGACAGCAAGGAGACACGGGAACATAACCTTTGCGATCTCTACTTCTCCCGGCAGGTCCATACTGACGGTAATTCCATCTTCCTCAATTTTATTGATCTTCACAACATCTGCAACGCTTGGAATATTTAACCATTCTGAAATTTCCGGACCTACCTGTGCGGTATCGCCATCTGTTGTCTGACGTCCGCAGAGGATCAGATCGAATTCACCGCTTGCCTGAATCCCCTGTGCAAGCGTATAACTCGTAGCCAGTACATCTGCACCGCCAAATTTACGGTCTGATAAAAGTGTTCCACCGTCTGCCCCCATGGCAAATGCTTCGCGGATCACCTGTTTTGCCTGCGGAGGTCCCATGGAGATGACATGTACGGTTCCTCCCACCTGCTCACGTATCCGGAACGCTGTCTCCAATGCATAGAGATCATATGGGTTCATCTTCGATGCTGCCCCATCCCTCTTTAACACTCCGGTAACCGGATCTACTTCCACTTTATTACTTTCTGGTACCTGCTTGATACAAACAAGAATCTTCATGTTCTGTTCCTTCCTTTCTTTTTGAACAAAGCTTTTTATATTTTTATTTCTAATTTTATTCAGATCTTTTTACGCAAATCTGCTGCCTGCGTACGCTACAAGACCGGCGATTATGATAAAAAGCACACAGTACTTTATTACCTTTCTCAGAATCTTACTTTCACTTCCGACACTTGCCGTTGCCGCCGTTCCAATCGCGATACTCTGCGGCGAGATCATCTTTCCGATCGTCGCCCCAACCGTATTCGCTCCTGCAAGCCAGGATGGATCCAGTCCAAGACTTCCTGCCGTCTCCACCTGCAAGCCTCCAAACAGTACATTCGCTGAAGTTCCACTTCCCGTTACAAATGTTCCAATTGCTCCGACAAATGGTGCTGCTGCCGGATAAAAGCTTCCGGTCAATGCAACCATCATTCCGGCAATCTCTGCGATCATTCCACTGTGGCTCATGATCTTTGCCATAGCCATGATCGACATGATCGTAACCACTGTCTTCCACATCTGTCTGCAGGTATCCTTCAGCACCTTTCCCATCAGTGAAAAATCCGCTCCCTGGATCTTTCCTCCGATCACAGCCGCCAGAAGTATCAGCACACCAGGTGTTGCGATCCAGGTAAATGTATACGGTGTGCCGCCTTTTCCGCTATAAATCTGAACTGCCGTCTTAACCTTTCCCAGTGCATCATGTACCGAAGGAACCATACTCGATGTAAGAAGCAGGAACACGAAGATCAGGATAAATGGGATACAGGCCTTCACCGCTTCTGTTGTTGAAATCGTTGTTTCCGCTCTTCCATTTACGTCTTTCTGATTCTTATCTTCAATCTGATACTGCATATCCTGTTTCTGGTTCTTTCTCTTTGCCATCAGGATCGTCACTGCCATCGAACATACCGAACCGATGATAACCGGAAGCTCTGCTCCCAGAAATCTTGCTGCCAGAAGTTCCGGTGCTGCAAACGCAATTCCGGATGCCAGTGCGATCGGCCAGATTCCTTTCAGAGCTTTAACTGACTTTCCTTCAATGATCACCATCACAAAAGGTGTGATCAAGATCAGTGGCAATAACTGAACCGCCGTGTCCCATGCAAGACTTCCCTGTGGAATTCCCGTCAGCTGCGCCAGTGTTACCGTCGGGATACCGACGGAACCAAACGCTGTCGGTGTT
>ERZ779820.953-NODE-953-length-18849-cov-10.178355_pt1 | contig 18849 bp, 13 predicted proteins | sample MGYA00511563_ERZ779820 | MGnify/ENA primary metagenome ERZ779820 (study PRJEB29588, sample SAMEA1964852) | human gut metagenome | biome: human gut; feature: human-associated habitat; material: faeces | place: Denmark | collected 2008/2010 ...
GATAGCTCTAAGTTAGTGAAACGCAACGATAACTAACATTATTCTGTTTTCTATACTTTTAAAAATGGGTTTTACGAACCCTTATATAAGTGCGTCCAAAAATCCACTTTATTTTTCACTCTTTACTCCTTAGCTAGTTCTAAGATGTCTTATCATATCCATAAATCTGCGCGTTCTCTTTTGCATCCAGCAGTGCCCGCATCATATAAAAATCATCTGGAGTTGTTATTTTTATATTTTCATATGGTCCGTCTACAAGATGCAGTTTCCGATTATAATGCTGCATCATAGTACAGGAATCTATAAAAGCTGTTTTTCCTTCTGAGAGAGCAAGATTATGTACTTCTATAATATCTTCCAGCCAAAAGCTTTGCGGCGCTTTTGCAACTCTTGAGTTTTCCCTGTCAGGAACATAGTCAATCATTCCATTTTCTTTCACTACTAAAATGGTTTCTTTAACAACGCTGGTAGTTATAGCAGATCCAAATTTCTTCACGCTGTTTATATTTTTCTGTATTACCTCCTCATCAATTAAAGGTCTTACACCATCATGAATTAATACGATATTATTTTTATCTTCCGCTACACTTTTCGCAGCGCATAAGCCTTTATATATTGACTGTTGTCCATTCTTTCCGCCGGGAACTACTTTTTTCACTTTTTCAATCCGATATTGATATAATAATTTTTCTAAATAGGGAATCCACGTTTCCAGACAAGCAATAACAATCGCATCAATACAACTGCTGTGTTCAAATACCTCCAATGTGTGAATAATAATTGGTTTATTATGGAGTGTTAAAAATTGCTTTGGTTTCTCTTTACTGTGCATTCTGCTTCCAGTTCCCCCAGCAAATATAACTGCAATATTCATCTAACTTTTCCTCACATCACTATCTTTGCAATAATATATTCCTTTATACATGGTATATGGATTTTCTAAATCAATATATACTGCATCGTGTTTTGCAACTCTTTGTTCTAAAGGCGGAAGCTTCATATAGTCCCCCCATATCAAGGATAAATATCTATGATATCCTGCCATCACAGGCATTTCATATCCCTCAAACAGTTTATAAACACAATTATCAAAGTCTTTCTTCGGATGTTTTAATCTCATTCCTCGAAGACTTCCAATTAATTCTGTTATAGATTCACATCTATCCCATTCATATTTCATCATATTTTTTTCTGCTTTTTTCCATATCAAATATCTTATATGTTTGGAAGGAACTATAGCATAGGCTATTTTAGACACAACACGTAAAAAAGTACCTTTATTATCGGGAAGTCTTTGTGCATTAAATAATGAAAAAATCATTGCATTTAATACCTGAATTCCTCTTTTCAATGTAGAATCAGGGCATCCGTCTAATGGCATAATTTCTATTGCAAGTCCATGACAGATATCCTCATTTATACTATGTCGATTAATAAAAGTTGTATTGTTATCTCTTAGGGAAGCGCCGCAATCGTGATAAATATGTGTTTCATCTGTCCTGCAGTATGTATAATTTTTTTTATCCCCATATTTTTCCCATAATTCTTTAAACTTTTCATAATCAGGTCTTGGCATAAAGCAGTCAACGTCGTCATCCCACGGAACAAAACCTTTATGGCGGACTGCGCCGATTAAACAGCCACCACATAAATAAAATTTCAAATTATGCTCATCACAAAATTTTTTATAATAAAGAAGTATATTCAGCATTTTCATCTGAAGTTCTTTAATATCTACTTCTGATATTTTTTTATCATTTTCTTTGTAATCCATATGTATTTCCTTTACTTACAGTTTTATAACTTATTTAAATAAAACACTGACTGTTCTTATTAGTGTCCTAAATTCTTTTTCCACACTGTAGTTCCTCAAACTCCTCAAATTCCACTCCATCTTCTCCCCCAGCACGTCCTCCACATACACCTGGTCTGCGCTTCTCCCTGCCTTCACACCGGCTGCAATCCTCTGATCCTCGTCCTTAAACTGGACGCTGGCCTCTGAAGTCACACCTGCCGGAAGAAGCAGGGTTGCGTACATTTCATCCGTATACTGTTTTACATATTTCACCACCTCTGGACGGGTTCCCACAAAGCTCATTTCCCCTTTCCAGATATTGATGAGCTGGGGAAGTTCGTCCAGGCGGCAGCCCCGCAGTTTCTTTCCCATCCGCGTAATTCTGGCGTCTCCCTGGGTTGTCACCAGACTTCCTTTTTTATCTGCATCTTGTACCATAGTGCGGAATTTATAAATACGGAATCGCCTTCCATACTGGGTGACGCGTTCCTGGCGGTAAAAAACAGGTCCCTCTGAATCCAGGCGGATCAGAATGGCCAGAACAGCCAGAACCGGAGAAAGCGCCGCCAGCATCAGGGAGGATACTGTAAAATCAAACACGCGCTTTAAAAACAGCTGTCCCTTTTTATTGTTTAGACTGTCATAATAGGGCCTCACTGCCTCTGTTTTCATAAAATCTGGCAGTTCTTCCCAGTTTCTCCACAAAACATGCCTTCCCCTGTTTTTCTGTTTTTTCATTTCGTTGCTCTGCCTGTTCATGTTCTTCCTGTTTCCTTTTCGATTGATTTTCTTTCCTCTTTTTTAGTTGTCCATGAGCAGAAGTTCCCGCAGAGTCTGAACCACATAGTCTATCTGTTCGTCTGTCAGGCTGGTATGTAACGGCAGCGTAATCTCATTTTCATACATATGATAAGCGTTCGGATAATCCTTAATATCAAACCCCAGCTTTTTATAGGCTGTGTGCATGGGCAACGGTTTGTAGTGGACATTAGAAGCAATTCCCCTCTCTGCCAGCCGTTCAATAAGCTGGTTCCGCTCCTCCACTCCTTTTCCTGTGAGCCTCATCAGATACAGGTGGCGGCTGGAGTGGCATTCTCCTTTGTCGTGTTTCAGAGTCTCCACCGGAAGATCTGCAAGGCCCTTTTCATACTGGGCAATGATATCTTTTCTTCGCTCTAACAGTCCCGGATACCGTTTCATCTGCGCCAGGCCAATGGCCGCCATAATATCCGTCATGTTGCATTTGTAGTAAGGCCCTACGATGTCATATTCCCAGGCTCCCAGCTTTGTCTTGGCCAAGGCGTCCTTATTTTGCCCGTGGAGGGAGAGAAGCTGGTACTGGTTATAGATCCATCTGCTGTCAATGCCTGGAATCTCCTTCCAGACTACGGCTCCTCCCTCTGCTGTCGTGAGATTTTTTACCGCATGGAAAGAAAAGCTGGTAAAATCCGCAAACTGACCGCACATTTTTCCATCTCTGGACGCTCCGAACGCGTGGGCGGCGTCAGCAAGGACAGCAATCCTTCCCATTGCTTTCTGAATCTCGTTATCTCCGTGAAACAGCGCTTTCTTTTTTTCTGCTATCTCGAAAATCCTGTCGTAATCGCAGATCACACCTGCCAAATCTACTGGGATAATCGCCTTCGTCTTCTCTGTCACAGCCTGTTCCAGCTGTTCATAGTCCATCTCATAGGAGCCTGGAGCTGTGTCAACCAGTCTCAGTTTCGCCCCCACATGGCAGACTACGCTTGCGCTGGCCGTATAGGTATAGGCGCTTGTAATAACCTCGTCTCCCTCTCCAATTCCCAGCAGGCGGAGCGTCAATTCCATGCAGGCGGTAGCCGAATTTAAGCAGACCGCTTTCTCCGTTCCCACATAAGCCGCAATCTGCCGCTCAAACTCCTTGGTTCTTGGTCCAGTGGTAATCCATCCAGATTTTAACGCTTCTGCAGCCTCATTGATTTCCTCCTGTGTAATATCAGGCGGTGAAAATGGTACCTTCATCCTCTGCTCCTCCTCTTTCCTTTGAGATCAAAAAAAACCCTTCTCAGGCTTTTCTTTCCAGTTTTATCTTATCTTTTTCTTTTCTATCTCTATTTTAACGCTTCTATAATAATTTCTTTCATTTTCCCCATCCTTCTCCATCACAATCCCAAACAGCACTGTCTTTTCTCCCAGCATTTTCACCTGTACGACCGCGTACCGTTTATGAAGATTGATTCTGAGAATTTCCTTCTCAAAGGCCTTCAAAGGCCCTCTTATTACATCAATTGTTCCATCTTGGTTCACTGCAATTTCACTTGGGCGGACAACAAAGCAATCCTTTTCTCTGTTCTCGGATTCTTCTCTCCCATCCCCTCTTAACATTTGAATTTCCTGTTCTGTGTTTCCTGAAATCTTCTTCAGAAACAGTATCTCTTTTTCAGCCAGAGGAACAAACTCAAATTTCTCATTTCCAAGGATCTTTGTCAGCTTTGGAATCTGCTTCAACTGAAAGAACACTTCCTCCGCTTCCTTTGTCTCCACAAAAATATATCCTGGAAACATAACTTTTCGCAGAAGCACCCACTGTCCGCCGGAACGCTTCAGCCACTCCGCTTTTAAAATCATGTATCTGCTGCACAGCTTTTTATCCAGAGATCGGCGCATCAGCCGGAGAATCTCTTCCTCTCTCCCAGTCTCTGTCTGAATTACATACCACATAGGTGCTTTCCGCCTTCCTGCAAGCGCCTTTCACGGCAGAAAAAGGTATAGCTTCGCCATACCAGCATAATCAGCTGAAAAAAATTCAGCGTTTACCCTGATTTTCTGTCTGCGTTTTGACGCCTGTATCACATCCGTTCAACCCAGCATGCCTCATAAGCTGTACTGCATATTCCGGAATTTTTCATCCAATCTCTTTGGAAAGTCAGTTTTCCTGACCTCCCTCCCAGTAGTTCGCAGAGTTCCCTACGACACTGCCGCCTCGTCAAGAGCCAGCCCGGCCCAGACAGACGCCTTCCTGTTTTCGATGGAAATCTCCATCCTGGCAAAGCGCCTGTGCCAGTCAAAGATTTTTACCTGATTCTCCCGTCCAGCTAATGGTCCCTTTGTGATTCTGGAACATCCCGTCACCCGATCCTTATAGCCGTAGGACAAGGGCAGAAAGTGATCTGTCCCGCATAATCCCCGAAGATATTCCTCTTCTTCCGGATAGACAGAAATCAGATATCCCGGTTCTTCCATGATCCGGACGATCTGGCGGTATTCCTCCAATGCCTCTGACAGCAGTCCGGGATTTTCACTCTGAAGAAAGACATACCCTGGAAACAGTTCTTTTTTCTGACGTTTCCAGCTGCCTTCTGACCTCCAAAGCCGTTCACTCTGGAAATAGAATGCTTCCTCCAGCGCCTCTCTGGACAAATGCTGGTTCAGGGAATTGACCATTTCCGCCTCTCTTCCCGCACGGCACTGCAGTACATACCAGCTCATCTGTACTCATCCTTTCTGTTTGTGTCGCTTAACAGATTATTAAGCGACACTTTTTTTTTAATGGGTTATAAAAATCTTTTTCACTGTCAGAACAAAAATTTTGTTCCCGTAAATTATAACACCCTTTACAGGGGGAGTCAACCGCCACAGACAGGTACATATTTCATATATTTCTAAAAATTTCTTAGTTTTCTTTAAATATTCATCTCAGAAAAACTCAAAATAACCAGCTATGTTTCAGAAAAGGGAACAACATGCAAAATCTATTTTTTGTCAGCGCTTAAAAAGTGTCGCTTAATAATCTGTTAAGCGACACTTTTCCATTCTATCCTATTTGATTTAACGTATATAAATATGTATTTAAAATAATTGCTGAAATTACTAAAATTCCAGAATTTCCATAAAATCATTCTTCGTCAGGGCAGAGACTGCCATACCTTCCCCATCTAATATCTGGCTGGCCAGCTTTTCCTTCTCCTGCTGAAGCTTAACGATTTTTTCCTCGATTGTATTCTGTGCAATCAGCTTAAATACAGTTACCTGCTGCTCCTGCCCAATCCGGTGAGCCCGGTCTGTAGCCTGATTTTGAGCCGCCAGATTCCACCAGGGGTCGAAATGGATGACAATACTGGCAGCCGTCAGATTCAATCCTGTCCCTCCTGCTTTTAAAGAAATCAGGAATATCGGCACGTCTCCGGAATTAAACTGTTCTGTCAGCTGCATTCGTTTTTCCTTGGAGGTCTGGCCTGTCAGCTCATAGTAAGGAATTTTTTCCTGCATCAGACGTTTCTCTAAAATGGGAAATACACTTGTAAACTGGGAAAAAAGCAGAACTTTATGATTTCCTGACATCGCCTGATGAATCAGCTCCATGCATGTCTCCACCTTGCATGAAATCTCTCCATAATTTTCATACAACATCTCAGGAGCACAGCAGATCTGGCGCAGCCTGGTCAGCTCTGCCAGTATCTGAAGCTTTCTTTTTTGAAGATCTTCCTCGCTTTGTTTTTCGAGGCTCTCCATCAGACGAAGGGCATGGGACTCGTAAATTTTCCTCTGTTCTTCTCCCATCCGGGCATATACAACCTGTTCCAGCTTGTCAGGAAGTTCTTTTAAAACCTCGCTCTTTACCCTGCGCAGAATGAAAGGAGAAATCATCCTTTTCAACCGCTTTGCCAGGCGTTCGTCCTGGTTCTGCACAATGGGAAGCTCATAGCCCTTTCGGAATTTCTCGTAAGTTCCCAAAATTCCCGGCATCAGGAAGTCAAAAATACTCCACAGTTCGCTGAGTCTGTTCTCAATAGGCGTACCTGTCAGGGCAAACCGCACCTCTGCACGGATTTTTTTCACTGCTTTTGCTGCCAGAGTGCCGTGATTCTTAATATTCTGGGCCTCGTCTATCACCTCTGTATCAAACTGACGTTCCTTATACAGAGAAATGTCCCGTTTTACCATATCGTAGGAGGTAATCCAGATATCAGCCTTCTGGTCTCCCTTTATCATCTCTTCTCTCTGCTGTGCATTTCCCGCAATAACTGCTGTTTTAAGCTCTGGTGCAAACCGTTCTATCTCCCTCTCCCAGTTATAGACCAGGGAAGCAGGGCAGATAATCAGATGAGGACATTCCGTCTTTCTCTGCTGTTTCCGATACAGCAGATAGGCAATGGTCTGCAGCGTTTTCCCAAGCCCCATATCGTCTGCCAGAATTCCTCCAAAACCCAGATCTGCCAGCGTGTTCAGCCACCGAAATCCGAACTTCTGATACTCTCTGAGTACGTCTCGCAGTGTCTCAGGAGTCTGGTAATCGCTGTCCTCCACGTTCTTCATATTTCGAATCACTGCTTTATAGTCAGAGCTACGCTCTGCCTGAAGCTGTCCCTCCTTCTGGCTGAGCATCTGATCTACATAGCAGGCTCTGAATCTGGGAATCTCCAGCCTGCCTTCGTCAAAATCTTTTCCTGATACACCCAGCCCGTCTAACAGCTCCGCTACTGTAGCCACAGAATTTTCTTCCAGTCCAATATAACTTCCGCTTTTCAGAAGATGGTATTTCTCCTTTTTCCGGTAGCTGTCCAGTATGCCTGCCAGCTCCTCAGGCAGAAACTCACTGCTCTGCACCGACAGCTCCAGAAGACCGCTTTTAATCGCCACTCCCACCTGTGTTCTGGGATTCTTCAGCAATTTTCGTCCTTTTATTCTGTCTGTGGCATAGACTGTTCCCTCCGCCTCAAACTGGCTGATTCCTGAATTCAGCAGATGGTACATCCTGTCATGGTCGTCGGATTCAAAGTACAGGATTCCCTCCCCGATATCTTCCAGGGAAAAATAGGATCGGATCAGGTTCTGCACCCGTATCTCTTTGGTGCGATCCCGGTATTCACCGGAAAAATCTGTTGGTTTCAGCAGGTTGTAAGCCGCGTCTCCATAGATTCCCATAGTCTTCAGCGTAACCCGCCCGTTTTCCTCATCCAGATAAAAGGAAATCTCTGCCTTCTTAGGCTGAAACTCTCCCAAATCCAGTTTCCCCCTGTCTGCAATTCCCAATTCATCCAGTTCAGGAAGCACCGCCCCGCAGAACGCAGGCATATCCTTCCTAGCGATATGGTACGATGTCTCCTTTTTTTCATCTGCCAGCTTCAAAAATTCCCCTGCTCCAGCATAAAAATCATCGGAACACTGATAAATGCTCTGCTGAAGCTTTACATACGGCCTGTCCCCTCCTCTGATTAACTGCAGCGGAGGAATTTTTATCTGGAATCCTTTCTCCTCTTCTGCGATCAGCCTGAACCTGACCGGAGGCTCCTGTTTCAAAAAATGCAGTTCCCTTTTATGTCCGGTAATTGCAATGTATTCCATCGAGCTCCCCTGATTAATCTCAAAAAACGCATCCCACAGTTTTGGAGTCAGAATGATCTCTCTTCCCAGCTCCTCATAGCGAGCGCTACTCTCTCGTCTCGCCTGCTCCATCAGCTCTATGTACTTCCAGGCTGTCTCTGTAAATGCGTTTTTACTATGGACAAATGCCAGCTGCTTTCCATAGGAATGCATTTCTTCCCTGTATATATGCCCCAGAAAATCGCTGACATTTTTCAGCACATACTGTTTCCCGTCTTCCGGGCCAATTTTAAAGGTCAGCTTAAAATTTCCTCTGTTTCCATAATAGTAATATCTGGAAATTTCCTGCAGTTCCGGTATGATTTCAATCTTTCCGCAGGCAGTCTGCTCCTTCATCCGCCTGCGCAGAGAAAAAGCCGCTACAACATCCAGTATCTCCGTATCTGTACGGTTTTTCCTGAAACCCAGCGGATTATCTTCAAACTCTTCTTCTCTTTCCGGATCTTCCCGGGAATACAGATATTCCAGGGCCAGAGCCACGCAGTGCTTGCACATTCCAGGATAAGTCTCAAATGCAGAGCAGGTACAGGAGTAGCTTTTAATTTCCTCATTGTCATCCAGTGCGATACTGACATCGTACTCATTACCATAGCTTCCCTCTACGCTTCCTGCTACAAAGCAGGATCTGTCCTCCTCGCTGTATTCTTCATCCAGTCCCAGCACGCTGCCGTTTGTATACAGCTTATATCCCTTTATATAGGTAATTCCTCTGTCCGTCTGTTTTCTGATATCACTCTCTGTAAACATAGTTCCCCCTGGCTAAACTTCAGGACGCCTTCCTCAGCCTGGCCTCCTAGTACTTCCTCATAATCATCAGTTCTACCGCCAGCCTGTCTCCCAGCTGGCCTGTCTTGACTGCCTCCTCAGCCTCCACGCAGGCCTCCACGCAGCCGGCTAGCTGCTCTCTTGTAAAAGTCCTGGCCTGGGGCATCAGTTTTCCGGCCACAAAAGGCGGAATTTTCAGCTTTGAAGCAATGGCGCTTTTATCATTTCCAGACGCCATCATCTCTTTCACCAGCAGAATCTGGTTAAACTGTCTGGCGATTAAAAAGAGGATTCTCATAGGAGGCTCTTTCAATGTCAGCAAATCCTCGTACAGATCCATGGCTGTTTTCGTCTTTCCTGTCACAATAGCTGTCACCATGTCAAAGATCTTATTTGTCACCTGCACAGTGGTGACTGCCTCTATGTCCTCCCTGGTCACCACTTCCTGCCCCATAGTATAGGAAATCAGTTTTTCCAGCTCTGTGCGGATGGTTTCCATATCGTCTCCTGTCCGTTCCAGAAAGAAATTCATATCAGCAGACGTGATTTTTCTTCCGTTCTGTGCCAGGATCCTGCCTGCCCAGACAGCCAGCTGGGAGGCGCTCTGCCGCTTCAGTTCTACGGCGCTTCCCAGTTCCTTAACCTTCTTATATAAGCGGTTTCTCTTATCTACCGCTGACTCTGCAAATACTATACAGGTGGTATCCGGTATGTCCGGAAGAGCCTCCACCAGCTCGTCCGAGACTGCCTTAAAAAATCCGCTGTCCTCTACCATAATCAGACGTCTGTCGCTGAAAAAAGGCATGGTATTAGCCAGGCTGATCAGCTCTCTCACGTCCAGCCCTTTCCCTTCGAAATAATTGTAATTCATGGTATCGTTTCCTGCCACAGCCTGGCGGAGACGCTTTTTATAGCTTTGCTTCAGAAATTCTTCCTCTCCGAACAGCAGATAAAAACGCTTGAAATTTCCCGACTTGATATCCTGATTTAATGTCTCCATATCCGTTTCTCCGTTCACTGCTTACACGCTGCAGTTTCTGTTTTACTGTAATCTTACCGTCCGGTACTATTATATAATCAATCTCCCTGTTTGCCAATCTGATTTCTGCATCTATACACAGCAGTCGCACAGATACTTCAACAGTGCTATTAACAGCAGTGTGCGCTTAATTAGACAAAAACTGCTGTTCTACCTGTTTTGGATAAATCCCTGAATCTCCATCTCTTCTCCATCTGTCCGGATGGTAATCATCCCCTGTTCTTCTGTGGCCCACCGGGCAATGCCCCTTTCATCAAATCTTTCGATGACCTCTGGGTGGGGATGGCCATAGGAATTATCCTTTCCATAAGACAGAACAGCTATCCTTGGGTGTACTGTGTCCAGAAACTGTTCTGAGCTGGAGGTAGAGGAACCGTGGTGCCCTGCCTTCAAAATCTGAACCTGCCTGTTTTTATTCCACTGCTCTGCAATCTCTGCCTCCCCTTCTGCTCCCAGATCCCCCATGAGAAGCATGGAAAAATCGCCGTATTCTGCCAGAAGCACCTCTGAATGATCATTTCTGTCGCTGCTTAAGGTGTCTCTGTAAGGGTACAGGCAGGACAGGGAAAGTTTCCCTGACTGGACAAAGTCCCCGGCGCAGATATAGTCTGTTTTTACTCCTCTTTTCTCTGCCGTAGACTCCAGCCTTTCATAGACCTCCTCCCCTTTTCCCGGAAAAGGAAGAAACAGGCGGCCGATTTCAATTCCTGTGTCCTCCTCCAGAAGCCATGTAATGCCGCTGATGTGATCCTGATCTCCATGGCTGACAAATACCATATCGATGTTTCTGATTCCTCGGCTCTTTAGCAGTGGTTCCAGCCGCTGTTCCCCCAGCTTTTTGATCTGGGTGCTGCCTCCGTCCACTAAAATCACCTGCTCTCTTGTCTCCAGAAGAATACCATCTCCCTGTCCCACGTCAATAAAATCGACTCTGAGGCCGGAAACAGAGCGGTGCAGGAGAAAAGCAAGGAGTGCGAACAGAATCCCCCAGGTTTTTATATGTTCTTTCCCCTTTCTCTCTGCTTTCTCCTCTTGTCCCTCTTTCTCTGCTTCCCACCTTCTTCCCCGGCTCCCTGCACAGGCAAGAAACACAGCCAGCGCAGCATAATAGGCAGCTAACTTCCAAAGCTTCGGTCTCCCCAGGATCAGGGAACTGCACGGCAGTTTCTCTGCTGCACGGCAGAGCATCTCATATACCATGAAAATGTAGTGGCATGTTCCCATGCTTCCCACAGCTCCAATGTCCAGCATCTTTTTCAAAAAAAGCGCCGTCGGTCCTGGAATAAAAGAGACGGCAAAAACGCCTGCCATCCCCATGAGAAGACCTGCCATTCCCGCTCCTGCCACATAAGTCATAAGGGGAATCACAAGAAAATTTAAAAAAATCCCGTATAGAGGATATTCAAAGAAATGATACAGTACAATGGGGCCAGTGACTAGCTGAATCGCCAGGCTTACCGCCAGGGCCTTCTCCCAAGATTTTTGGCATCTCAGCCTGTCGGCCAGCTCTGTTCCGGCCCAGCCAATGGCAAACACAGCTCCAAAGGACAGCTGAAATGCCCCTGTAAAGATGACAAATGGGTTTTCGAGGGACAGACAGACTGCTGCCAGGGCCATGGCAGACAGAAGATCATAAGTTCTGCCCAGATAAGCGGCCCAGAAGGAACAGGCGAGCATCAGACAGGCCCGAAAAACTGACGGTCCGAAGCCAGTCATGGTTCCATAGACAAAAAGCAGCCCGCCTACCCAGAAGCCGGCCGTTCCAAACCCCAGTCCCAGCCGCCTGAGCAGACGATATACCCCCATTCCTATTAAAGAAATGTGGAGCCCGCTGACTGCCAGAAGGTGGGCAATGCCGTTTTTCTGATACAACTCATTGATTTCCTCATTCATCCTGGTTTTGTCTCCCAGGAGGACTGCCGCCAGAAGCCCTGCGTCCGTCTCTGTGCAGTATTGTTCTAAAAGCTTCTTCGCCTGTTCACGAATCCTGTATGTCACAGCCTGCAGAAGCCAGACGGAATGTTCTGTTATTTCTGCCTTCTTTGCGCTCATCCTGCAGCAGATATCCCTGGAACGGTAGTAAAGGCGGTAATCAAACTCTCCCTCATTTCTGGCCGGTTCAAATCTTTCTAATTCCCCTGTGCAAAGAATCTTCACTCCCGGCAGGATCTCCCCGATTTCCATGTCCTCCGGCGGAAGGTAGACCAGGAGACGTTTCAGAGCGTACTCCCTTTTCCCCTGCTGCCTCACCTCATCTGTTTTTCTCACCACTGTTTTTACATGCTTCAGCTGGACAGATACCCTTCCATTCTTCTCCTGAATCGCCTCCACAGTGCCCTCCGCTCTGGCTGTCAGATCGGAAAAACCTGGATTTCCCTCTTCTTTTACAATAGTTTCCTCCTGGAGTCCGCCTCCCATCCTGGCCGCCCCCAGAAGGGCCGCTGCCGCCAGAATCCAGACGGCTGCAAAGCTTCCTGTTCCAGACTTTAAAAAGCCTGTCTCCATTGAAAAAAGCCCTTTTTCAGACCCGGCTGTCCTGCCTCTGTCCGCAAAAAGGGCATAAAATACCAGCGCCGCCGCCAATATGGCCGCGCCTCCTTTTACCATAATTTCGTCTGCCGCATTTCTCCAGGCCAGATACGCCCCTGCCTCTCCAAGTACAATGGCTGCTGCTGTCCAAAGTAGCGGTCGTTTTATGATTATTTCCTCCTTGTCTTATCCCTCCTGATTCAAAATATACTGCTCGTTCCGGTCAAAGGGCTGATTCAGGGGGATTGCATCCCGGTACATAATATCCTGGGATCCGTTTACTGTAATCTGCACTTTATTTACTGTCTGAAGCTCTGTCAGAGAATCCACGATTGCGTAAACCGTCAGCTTTTCTGAGGTATTCGGCACTCCTGCCAGAAAGCTGCTGTCAAAGTTTACATAGCAGATGTTTTCCGCCACAGATACGTTTAAAATCTTAGTTTCTTTGGGAAGAACGGGATTTACCGCATCGTCCAGCGGACCTGCTGCCAGCTGTTCCACCACAAGACGTTCCAGAGAGGTGTTGGCGCTGTGCACCACAGTTCTGGTTTCTGGAATCAGGGCCGTTCCCTCCTCATTGGAAAAGTAAAGAGTCAGCTCTACCTGCTCATAGGAGTTAATATCTGTGACTCCCTCCACAAAATCGCTCTTTCCCAAAGCTCCCACCGGATTTCCGGCGCTGTCCAGCTTTGGCTGCCCCTCGCAGCTGATAGTTACGAACTCAACTCCCTCCGCCTGAGTCAGCGTCTTGACAAACGCCGCCCGGCACAGGATTTCCCGGATCGGCTCCATGGAATTATACTCCTTGCTGAAATCCAGGTAGAGTACGTTGTCGTTCTTTTTCATTCCCAGAAGCTTCGTCTTCTCCGTCAGCGCCGGCTGGTACTCCGTATCTGCCGGGGGAGTCAGAAGCTGGCCGGCCAGCTCTCCGAGAAGCTGTTCCGTGTCCTCTGTCTCTGTCTCATAGCTGCAGGGGCTGAGCTTTAATCCCGAAGCGTCCAGGTAATAAATCTGATACTCTCCCTGGCTGGACGCCTCGTTTTCTTCCTTCTCCTTTCCCTTGCAGCCTGTGAAAAACACTGCCAGAAGAAACGCTGCCGCCAGAAGAAGCGCCGTCTTCTTTCCTCTCCCGGATCTTTTTTCCGCTGTTCCCATCTCTGCCCTCCTGTCTTTTCTGAACTTCTGTTTAGGAAAAAGCTCTTTGAATGTTCTCATTTCAGGCCGCCTCTACGGAATATAGTTCAGGGGAATCCGGACGGTGAAGGTGGTTCCCTCTCCCTCCCTGCTCTGCAGCTTGATCGCTCCCTGATGCATCAGCACAATGCTCTTTGTAATGGCAAGTCCCAGGCCGGTGCCTCCAGTCTCCCTTGACCGGGCCTTGTCCACCCGGTAAAAGCGCTCGAACACATGCTCCTGCGCCTCCTGGGATATGCCGATTCCATTGTCTGAAATTTTCACATAGAAAAACTTGTGGTCTGCATCCAGAGTCACATGAACCCAGCCGTCCTCATGGTTGTACTTAATGGCGTTCTCCACTAAATTAGTGAGGGCCAGGGAAAGCTTTACCTCGTCCACATCGGCAGATACCTGGCGGATGCTTTCAAATACCAGCTCGATATTTCTCTTCTTGGCAATGGGGCGAAGCCGCTTTAAAATCTGCTCCAGAAGGCCGTTTAAATTGGCTGTGGCCACATTCAGCTCCGCATTGGATTTATCAGCCCGCACCAGCGTCAGAAGATCGTCGATAATCTTGCTCTCCCTGTCAATCTCATCGGAAATATCGGATAAAAATTCCCGGTAAAGCTCTGCCGGGGCGTCCTCCATTCCCATCAGGGAGTCTGCCAGAACCCGGATAGAGGTAATAGGCGTTTTCAGCTCATGAGATACGTTAGAGACGAACTCCTGCCTGGACTGGTCTACCGCTTTCAGCTTCCCCAGAGTGCGGCTCACTGCATCGGAAATTTCTCTTGTTTCCCTATAGTCGCCTATCATGATATCCTGTTCCAGATCTCCGTCCGCCACAATTCCCAGAACCTTCCGAAGCCTTGTGAACGGCCGGATCAGCACGCCGGCAGCTAAAAATGCCAGACCGGCGGCCAGCCAGAGAATCACAATCTGGAAAAAGAACATTTTCTCGGAAATCTGGCTGTCCAGAAGCTCGATCCTCTCTGTGGACGCAGTAAACAGCAGAACTCCGTCCGCCATCCCGTTTTCCTCCTTCTCCTGGATAGGGAAGGCCAGGGAAAAATAGTCCTTTTTTTTGTTGTAGCTGCTCTGCGTCTCTCCAGAATAGGCCTTCAGCACTTCCTCTGTGATATTGAATTTCCCCTCTGACAGCCCATAGGTATCCTTCACAATCTTAAAATTCCGGTCTGCCACAAGAATCCGGCCGTTAAACAGCTCTGCCGTCACCGCCAGCTCTGTATCCATAATCGGATTTTTCGCCCCGCTGTTCGCATAGTCGGAACTGAGCATCTTGTTGACCAGGATCAGGCATTTATTCTGGGCATGGATCATGGTATCCTCCACCTGGCTCTGCCGCAGCGTGGAGGTCAGCATGGCTGACTGAGTGAGAAGGGGAACAATGGTAAATACCAGAATACAGAAAAGCAGAGGGAGCCGCATGCTGACTGCATGGCGGGCCTCCCTCCTGGTCTTTTTCTTAAAAACGCCGCCCCACATCTATGCTTCCATCCTCCTGGTAGCCGCCAGGGCCAGGGATCCTGGGCCGATGTGGCAGGCAATGCTGAGCGGAAGCGGATCCAGATAAATATCTGCCTCCGGGAACAGCTCTCTCAGCTCCTCGCTGAAAGCCTGGGCCGCCTCGTCGTTCTGCGTGTGGGCGATTTCAATATGCGTTTTCGTACAGGTTTCATCTCCCAGACGCTCCTTCAAGTCCTTCTGGATCGCTGAGATCATGATGTTTTTCGCCTGTTTTGTGGTTCTGGCCTTGGAAAAGGCGTCCAGCTTTTTCCCCAGGATAATCAGCACCGGCTTAATCTTTAAAAGGGTGCCCAGGGCTGCGGCGGCAGCTGTAATGCGCCCTCCCTTTTTCAGGTACTTGAGCGTGTCCACTGTAATATAAATCACAGAATCTCCCTGCGTCTCCTCCAGCTTCCGCTTAATATCAGCGCCGCTTACCCCTGCCTTCGCCAGTTCCAGGGCGTCCAGAGCCGACTGTCTCTGAGTAACAGAAACACGGTGGTTATCCACTACATGGACTTTTCCCTCATAGTCCTGGGCCAGAACCATGGCCGTCTGGCAGGCGCTGGAAAGGCCGCTGGACATGGGAATGTGGACAATCTCGTCGTATGTTGTGAGAAGTCCGTCCCACAGCTTCATCACTGAATCAGGAGAAGGCTGGGAGGTGCTGATATCAGCGCCTCCGTTCATCTTCTCGTAAAATTCCTGATGAGTCAGGTCCACTCCCTCCAGATACGTTCTGCCGTCCACCATAAACGGCATCGGAAGCACGTAGATTCCCAGTTCTTCTCCCTGCTTCTGGGTAATTCCGCTGTTGCTGTCCGTGACAATCGCTGTTTTCATTCCTTCTCCTCCCGCATTCTCCCTGCTTTCCTATTTTCTAATCAGAAGAGATTTTCCTGTCATCTCTTTCGGCTGCTCCATACCCATCAGTTCAATTAAAGTCGGAGCGATATCTGCCAGGCATCCGCCTTCTCTCAGTCCGTAGGAAGCGTCTGCTCCTACAAGGATAAATGGAACTGGATTGGTGGTATGGGCAGTCCATGGTTTTCCTGTCTCCGGATCCACCATGACCTCAGCGTTTCCATGATCCGCACAGATGAACATAACGCCGCCCATCTCCTTCACTGCATCCACTGCTTTTCCAACACACTGGTCTACTGCCTCAATCGCCTTGATGGCGGCAGCTTCCACGCCTGTGTGGCCTACCATGTCAGGATTTGCAAAGTTTACAATCACTACGTCGTAATCGCCTGACTTAATAGCTCCCACCAGCTTTTCGCAGACAGCAGGAGCGCTCATTTCAGGCTTTAAGTCGTAGGTTGGAACTTCCTTCGGGGATGGAACGAGAATGCGGTCCTCTCCCTCGTTAGGCTCCTCCACACCGCCGTTAAAGAAGAAGGTTACGTGAGCGTATTTCTCTGTCTCTGCAATTCTGGCCTGAGTTTTATGGTTGGCTGCCAGGAACTGGCCGAAGGTATTGGTAATGCTCTCTTTCTTGAAAGCTACCAGCTTATTTTCAATGGTCTCATCATAATCTGTAAAGCATACGAAAGTCAGGTTCAGGCGCTTTTCGCGCTCAAAGCCTGTAAACTCATTGTCGCAGAAAGCTCTTGTAATCTGTCTTGCGCGGTCTGGACGGAAGTTATAGAAAATCACGGAATCCCCGTCCTGGATCAGGCCTACGGGAGCGCCGTTCTCCTCAATAACAGTAGGAAGCACGAACTCGTCAAACTTCTCTGCGTCATAGGAAGCCTGGATTGCTGCCTGGGCGCTGTCTGCGCGGTTTCCTTCTCCCTTTGTCATAACGTCGTAAGCCAGCTTATTTCTGTCCCAGTTTTTATCTCTGTCCATGGCGTAATAGCGGCCCATCACAGAAGCTACCTTTCCAACACCGATCTCCTGCATCTTTTCCTCAAGCTCTGCCACAAAGCTCTTTCCAGATGCAGGCGGCGTATCGCGGCCGTCTAAAAAGCAGTGTACAAACACCTTCTCAAGGCCGTTTCTCTTAGCCAGATCCAGAAGACCATAAATGTGGGTATTGTGGCTGTGTACGCCTCCGTCAGAAACAAGGCCAAACAGGTGAAGAGCAGACCCGTTCTGTTTGCAGTTCGCCACTGCCTGTAAAAACTCCGGAATCTCAAAGAAATCTCCATCCTGGATGGACTTGGTAATTCTTGTGAGCTCCTGGTACACAATACGTCCGGCTCCCATATTCAGATGGCCTACCTCAGAGTTTCCCATCTGGCCGTCAGGAAGTCCCACTGCCATTCCGCTGGCATAGCCCTTTACAAACGGGCACTGGCTCTTTAACTGATCCATCACCGGCGTCTTTGCCTCACAAACTGCATTGTGATCGCAGCTGTCATTTAATCCATATCCGTCGAGAATCATCAGTACCGTTGGTTTTTTGCTCATAATATTCTCCTTCACTGTCTCTGCCTGTCCCAAGCGCCGAAACGGCGCTCAGAAGGCTGTATCGTTAATGTTCAAATTTGTAAAAGTCTTTCCGTTCCTTATTCTACATGATTTCTATTTAAGTTTCAATGGGATAGTGTCAAATTTTTGTCAAAACAAAGCTCTCCAGTTTCTGCTCCCAGTCCGGCCGCTTTCAAATTCATGCCGGGCCCTCCATAAAACTTTCGCTTTCTGTTTTGCGTTAAGTTTTAAAAGTTTAACGTAATAAATCATTGACAGAAGCACATTTCTGCTCTACAATAGGCCACATAGCTGTACAACGACGAAACATCATCGTTTCATTGCCTGAAAATTTATTCGCTGCATTCGCCTAAACTCTGGCGAAAGAAAGGAATCAGATATGATTATTATTATGAAACCCGGCGCTTCTGAAGAAAATATCAGAAATGTAGCCGGACAGATCGAAGAAAAAGGCCTGACTGTTCATCTCTCCCACGGAACCGAGGTGACCATCATCGGCGTAGTAGGAGACAAATCAAAGCTTCAGGGTTCCAACTTAGAGATCGCCGACGGCGTCGATAAAGTTGTGGCCGTAACAGAGTCCTACAAGCTGGCTAACAAAAAATTTCATCCGGAGCCGTCCTCCGTATCCCTGTCCAACACCTCTGTGGGGCCGGAGAATCTGACTGTCATGGCCGGTCCCTGCGCCATCGAAAGTTCCACCCAGCTGATGGAGACGGCATTTGCCGTAAAGAAGGCGGGAGCCACTGTGCTGCGCGGCGGCGCCTTCAAGCCCCGCACCTCCCCCTACTCTTTCCAGGGCCTGGAGACAGAGGGATTAAAATATATGAAAGAAGCCAGGGAAGCCACCGGACTTTCCGTCATCTGTGAAGTAACCAGCGCCCGCGCCATTGAGGACGCTGTAAAATACGTAGATCTGCTCCAGATCGGCGCACGAAACATGCAGAATTTCGAGCTGCTGAAGGAAGCTGGAAAGACAGGTCTCCCCATCCTTTTAAAACGCGGCCTTTCCGCCACCATCGACGAGTGGCTCAATGCCTCCGAATACATCATGGCAGAGGGAAATTCCAATGTAATTCTCTGCGAGAGAGGCATCCGCACCTTTGAGACGGCTACCAGAAATACGCTGGATCTCTCCGCTGTTCCGGTTCTGCGCCAGAAGACCCACCTTCCCATTATCGTGGATCCCAGCCACGCCACCGGCGTGAGAGCC
>ERZ779820.968-NODE-968-length-18735-cov-5.945717_pt1 | contig 18735 bp, 15 predicted proteins | sample MGYA00511563_ERZ779820 | MGnify/ENA primary metagenome ERZ779820 (study PRJEB29588, sample SAMEA1964852) | human gut metagenome | biome: human gut; feature: human-associated habitat; material: faeces | place: Denmark | collected 2008/2010 ...
CAGCCGCTCCAGTCGGTCCGGCAGGCCCCTGGCTTCCCTGAGGTCCCATCGGCCCCTGAATTCCCTGTACGCCGTCAGCGCCGGCTGCGCCCTGAGGTCCTTCTGGCCCTACAGGCCCCTGAGGTCCGGCAGGGCCTTCCGGGCCGGTACCGCCCTGTGGAATCGTAAAATTTAGAACCGGGCGGCAGGGAGTGCCGCTGTTGTGCACGGCGGCGGCTGTTCCAGGCTGCCCTGTGATGGTCTGGCCTATGGCGACAGGGGAAGAGCAGTGTTCCGGTAAAACCGGGGAAGGAATACAGGAAGGCGGACATGGGAAGCCGCAGGAATAAGAAGTTTCATTGCATGGATAACACATAAGATTTGTCCTTTTCAGGTTGTTTTACTATACTATATGCAGGGATGTACTTTTTGACAGTCCGGTGAAATAAGGGAGAAAAAGAGCTTTCATAAAACAAAAACCGCCTTTCCGTCACTGGACGGAAAAGCGGCCTTTTTGCAGATATTGAATGTTTGATTCAGATAGTTAGATTCCCTCGGCGATCTCATAGAGAAGGCGTTCAGAATCATCCCATCCCAGGCAGGGATCTGTGATGGATTTTCCATAGCAGTGTTCGCCCACCTTCTGGGATCCCGGCTCTAAGTAGCTTTCAATCATCACGCCCTTGACGAAGTCGCGGATGTCAGAGGAGTGGCGGCGGGAATGGAGCACCTCCTTGACAATGCGGATCTGCTCCATATACTGCTTGTTGGAGTTGGAGTGGTTCGCGTCCACAATGCAGGCAGGATTCTTCAGATTTCTCTCTGCATAGAGCTCGTGGAGCAGCTTCAGATCCTCGTAATGGTAGTTGGGCAGGCACTGGTCATGTTTATTGACAGCGCCGCGCAGAATGCAGTGAGTCAGAGGATTTCCCTCTGTCTTTACCTCCCAGCTTCTGTAGATAAACTCGTGGCCGTGCTGGGCAGCGTGAACTGCGTTGAGCATAACGGAGAGAGCGCCGCTGGTGGGGTTTTTCATGCCCACGGGCACGTCAATGCCGCTGGATACAAGGCGGTGCTGCTGATTCTCTACAGAGCGGGCGCCTACGGCGATGTAGGACATAACGTCGGAAAGATACGTTAAGTTTTCCGGATAAAGCATCTCGTCAGCTGTGGAGAAGCCGGTTTCCTCGATTACCCGCATGTGAAGCTTTCTGATGGCAATGAGGCCCTCATAGAGATTGGGCTTCTGCTCCGGGTTGGGCTGATGGAGCAGGCCCTTGTAGCCGTCTCCAGTAGTTCTCGGCTTATTGGTGTAGATTCTGGGAATCAGAATCAGCTTGTCCTTTACTTTTTCCTGCACCTTGGCCAGGCGGGACACGTACTCGCAGACAGAGTCCTCCCGATCAGCGGAGCAGGGGCCGATGATAACGAGAAATTTATCGCTTTTTCCTGTAAACACGTCCTTAATGGCCTCGTCTTTTTTTGCTTTTTCTGCTGCCAGAGCCGGGGCCAGCGGAAACTGCGCCCTGATCTCATCTGGAGTTGGAAGCTTGCTGACATATTCAAATCCCATGGTATAATCCTCCTGAAAATAGATAAATATTCATGTTTAAATACGAATGTGTGTGTGGCTACATTATAATATAGAAATCTCGCTTCGGCAAGGTCTGAGAGCAGGAAAATGCAGAAATTGTGCATAAATATAAAAACAATATGTTTTCTATGCATGGCGCTGGAGGATAAATTGACGGATATGACACAAAATTGTAAAATTTAGTTAACAAAATAGGGCAGGAAGCTTGACGGAAGAGAAGATTCATATTAGAATAGGATGGAATAAAACCATACAGGTTTTACTTTTCAGCATGGTTCAAAAAATTTTTTTAAATTTTTTGAAATAGATGCAATAAAACAAAAGTCTGTTGCATTAACTAATTGAACGGATGAAAATGATTTCTGTTTCTGGCAGACAGAAGGCATACACGAACACATATCAAGTTACTCGAAATTCCTTGATGCATTACACCCCGTTACATGTATCCTTCTAAAGCAGTACAGAAAATTTTCAAATACAGGCGGCACATCCAACCAATCCGCCGCCTGTAGGCGAATAAAAAAGACCGGTCTGAGGTATCAGCTCCGGTCTTTTTTATTCGCCTTTTCTTTTTTTAAAAGAGTTGACATTTCATGGAAAACGCGATATAAAAGTCACTGCACAAGGGGGAGAAACGACATGAAAATGGAAAATGATTTAGGGCGGGATGATATCCGCCTTTTGGTGATGCGGATTGCGTTTCCGTCTATGCTGGCCCAGTTTGTCAGCGTACTCTACAGCGTGGTAGACCGCATGTATATAGGAAATATTCCGGAGATAGGGGAGACGGCCCTGGCGGGAGTCGGCGTCTGCGGGCCTATTGTCACTCTGATTACAGCCTTCGGTTCCCTGGTGGGAATCGGAGGGGCGCCGCTTATGAGCATCCGCCTGGGAGAAAAGGATGAGAAGGGAGCTTCCCAGATTTTGGCCAACTGCTTTCTGCTTCTTTCTGTGATCTCAGTTGTCATCACCGCTCTGTCTCTGATCATGAAAAACAAGCTGTTAGTCTGGTTCGGAGCCAGCCCTGCTATTTTTCCCTATGCGGACGATTACATTACGATTTATCTGCTGGGGACGATTTTTGCCCTGCTGTCCATAGGAATGAATCAGTTTATCATCTGCCAGGGCTTTGCCAAGACAGCCATGAAATCGGTCGTACTGGGAGCGGTGGTCAACATTGCCCTGGATCCAGTCTTCATCTTTGCCTGCGGCATGGGCGTAAGGGGAGGGGCGCTGGCCACTGTGCTGTCCCAGATGGCTTCGGCGGGCTATGTACTTTTATTTTTATTTGGAAAAAAGGTTCCCGTGCCCATTACCTTCGGCGGCTATCAGTGGAGAATCATGAAGCGGGTGATTCTGCTGGGACTGTCTCCGTTTCTAATCATAGCATTTGACAATGTGCTGATTATTGCCATGAACGCCTCGCTGCAGCATTTTGGAGGGGCGGAGGGGGATATGCTTCTCACCTGCAACACGATTGTCCAGAGCTTTATGCTGATGGTGACTATGCCTTTAGGAGGAATTACAGGCGGAACCCAGACGATTCTGGGCTATAATTTTGGAGCCAGACGGTCTGACAGGGTGCTGGCCGCCCAGCAGTATATTGTGATTCTGTCAATGGCGTTTACAGCAGTGATGTTTGTCATTGCCCAGACTGTACCTCACTATTTTGTCCAGATCTTTACAAGGGATCCGGAATATGTGGAGCTGACTGTGAGGGCGATCCGGATCTTTACTCTGGGAATTATTCCTCTGGCAGTCCAGTATGAGATTGTGGACGGCTACACAGGCATGGGAATCGCGCCGATAGCAATTTCCTTGTCAACGGTGAGAAAAACCCTGTATCTTCTGGGCGTTGTCCTGATTCCCATGTTTTTCAGCGTGGAGGCAGTGTTCTATACAGAGCCGATTTCTGATTTTCTGGGAACGGCAGTGAGCATTACCGTGTATCTGATGACTATGAAGAAAATTTTAAGGCGCAGGGAAAATGGGGAGCTGTAGGAGACTCCTTTGGAGTGCGGATTTGAGCTGACACAAGTCGCAGAGCCTTATCTGGCGGAGAATATGGGAAGTCCAGACTAGGGCAGGAGTCCCTGCTCCTGGTAGAAACGTTCAGCTCCCGGGTGGAGCGGTATGGGAAGTTCACTGTACATGAAGCCGTCTTCAGACATAGGCTTCAGGAGAACCTGTTTTTTTCCAAGGGGCTCTCGTCTGGAATAGAGGATAGAAGTCAGCTTATAGACCAGCTCTTCATCCAGGCTGTCGTCCACACAGATTAGGCATTTCACGCCAAAGGAGTCTATATCTTCCGCTTGTCCCTCATAGGTTCCGGCAGGAATTCTGGTCGGATAATAGAAGTTGTTTTCAGACAGAATCTGGTTCAGTTCGCTGGCTGTGTACTTTAAAAGTCTTGACGGAGTCTGGACAGAAAGATTATACAGCCCTTCTATGGGAGTTCCGGCAAAGCCGTGAACAGCGTCCAGAGTACCTTTTAAAACCTCCTCCGCTCCGTAGCCAATGCCTCCCCGTGTTTCAATTTCTGTGTTTTCCCGGGTTATGTCAAACAGGTCGAAGACAATGCGGGCGGAGAGATCCGTGTTGGATGCCTCTGGACCTACAGAGACGCGTTTTCCTTTCAGATCATGCACATAAAACAGGGAAGAAGAGTTCAGAGCCATCCAGTTGGAAATACTGGAATAGACAGCTCCGATAGTTCGAAGTCCTGTCTGAGGGTCAGTTGAAAATTCGTGAGTTCCATGAAAGGCCGCATAGGCCGCATCACCGCTGACAAGGCCCAGATCAATCTGTCCGTCGCTCAGCATCTGGATGTTGGTATAGGAGCCGTTGGAGGCGCATATATTAACATGGATATGGTGGGAGGTGGTTTCAATGGCCTCGGCGATGGCCTCGCCGGCTGGGTACATGCTTCCTCCGCTGTCGGCTGTCCCGATAGTGAGAACAGTGATCGCGCCGGCTGACGGTTCCGTACTGCTGGAGAGGGAAGCGGAACGGCCAGTCAGCGAGCAGGAACAGAGAAGCAGAGCCGCGGTAAAGATACCTATGGCAGTGCGGGCAGATATAAACCTGGGATGTCTCGGATGGTTCAATGGGGTCCTCCTGTTTTTATGGCAGAACAGTTATGAAAAATAGATTTTTTCTGCTCTGCTGTAAGGTGAAATATTATTCATAATTATAACATAAAATTAACATTCAGAAAAGGAAAAACAGGATTCAGGATAAATATTATGTGATTTCCTGTAAAGACAAAGGAAAAAGCAGAAAAAAGAGAATCAGGAAATCGCGTCGAAGTCAAAAGGAGCGTCCACAGCCATACAGACGGCCGCGGGCGCTCCTCTATCTACTGACGATATCAGACAGAATATGGATTCAATATTTATTTCCCTATGATTCCACCGAAAACAGAGAGGAAAATCGGATTGTAGATGTCGTCAATGATGACGGCGAAAGATGGGTACAGTACCCAGGCAACATTATGCCAGCCATAGGCATCCATAACAGCTTTCTCGTTTGCAACGGCATTCGGGCCGGAGCCGCAGCCCCATCCGCAGTTTCCGGCAGCCATGACAGCGGCGCCGTAGTCGCGTCCAAACATGTTGTAGGAGATAAAGATGGCAAACAGGGCCATTAATACTGCCTGAACGAGAAGGATAATTCCCATCTGTCCCGCAACAGGAGCCAGAGCCGTAATATCAATGGTCATCAGAACCAGAGCCAGGTACAGCTCGAGGAACATGTGCTCGATGGCATCCACCTCAGGAGTGTAGAACTTGATGTTCAATGCCTCCATCACATTCCTTGCGATAGCGCCGGCGAAGAGGCAGCCGATGAATTTCGGCATCTCGATCATCGGAATGTTGTCAAGGATACAGTAGATCGGCATTCCGAGAGCGGCAACCAGCAGACACATGGCAAACATGGAAATCATGCGGCTGTTGTTTAAGGGGATTACTTCGCCTGTCTTTGCGGACTCCGGCTTGTCATTAGGGTCAGCCTTTAATTTGTGGCGTGTGATCAGGAAGGCAGCTACAGGACCGCCGATTAAGGAACCCATGATATTTCCGCAGGTTCCGGCTGCTACGCCGATGGTTGTGGCGTTGGGAGCGCCCCACTCCTCGAAGATTGCGCCGAAGGCAGATGCAGTTCCCACGCCGCCGGACATGGCTGATGAGGAGCACTGAAGGGCCAGCAGCGGGTGAAGGCCGATGGCATTTCCCACCAGTACGCCGACAATATCCTGCAAGGTGATTAAAAGACATGCGGCGACGGCAATCATGATGCACAGTTTGCCTCCGGCATGTTTAATCATTTTCAGGCTGAAACCGAAGCCGACACACAGGAAAAACAGGTTCTGACAGAGATCCTGCATAATTTTCGTATCAAAGGAGACGCCGATAATTCCTGCGCCTTTGATGACAGACACGATGATGGAAAAGATGATTCCTGACACAACAGGAGCGGGGATTGCATACTTGCGCAGAAGCGCAGAATGTGCAACGATCGCGCGGCCTGCAAAGATAACGATGGCCGCGAAGCCCAGGGTGGTCAGATACTCGAACTTGAACGACGCCATAGCGCCGTCAGCAGCGGGAGTATATGTACCGAAATAGCTTAAAATAGCTTCCATAAACAACAGTTTCCTCCGTTCTTTTAATATTATAAATATGTTAAATATTTATAAACGTAGTATAAAGAAACAGAAAACGAAAGTCAATTTATGTAATTAATGACAGGTTTTTGTAACTAAAGTACATGGCAGGAGCAGGTATATTTGATGGAAGGCCGACCGCCGGTCTGATAATCCACGGAGCTTATAATCTCCCCCATCTCCAGCATATAGTTCACGTAACGGCGGATGGTAATGCGGGACAGGCATACCTGTTCGGCAATCTGCTCGCTGGAAAAGAACTCTCCGGGCCGGTTTTGCAGGAAATTCCGGATCAGATTCAGTGTGGTTTCGCTTAAGCCCTTGGCAAGTTCCGTCTGAAAGGAGGAGGACGGCTGCATATGAGAGAGCAGCCTGTCAATCTCTGCCTGATTTAGCTCAGGAGAGCCGTCCAGGCAGCTTCTGGTCTGCGCAAAGCGGGAGAGGGCCTGGCGAAATCTTGACCGTTCAAAGGGCTTAACCAGATAGTCCAGCACGCCTCGGGAGAGCAGCTCCTGGACAATGGCAGAGTCGCTGGCAGAGGTGACCATGATAACAGAGGGCGCCTTTCCCATGCTGTGCAGCCGGTCAATAAATTCTTTTCCGGTCATCAGTGGCATGTAGTAGTCCAGGATAATCAGATCCGCCTCCTCTCTGCTCAGCCAGGAAAGCGCATCCTGACCGGATTTAAAGCTCTGCTTTACAGAAAAGGAGGGCTCCAACTCCACATACTGGCGGTTGATAGAAGCCACCATTGGATCATCCTCTACGATAATTACTGAATACATGTTTCGTTCTCCTTCCGTGTGAAGGCGAGGGTTATTACCGTTCCCTCCCCTTCCTCTGTCTCAATGGTAAGTTCGCCGCCGCGGCGGGCGGCAATTTCCTTTATCAGGAACAGACCGAGGCCTCTGTTGTCTCCCTTTGTGGAAATACCTTTGTCGCAGATACGCCCCGCCAGCTCCCTGCAGATACCACGCCCTGTGTCCTCGCAGACAATCAGGTTAAAATCCCTCCGGCAGAAAAGGGAGAGTTTGATTTCCTTTATGGCCCTGTGTGCATTGGCCGGGTCTGCCAGCTCCTCCACGGCATTTTCCAGGAGATTTCCCACTGCAGTAATCATTTCCTCGCTGGGAATCAGCAAATCGTGCTCCAGGCAGATACTGTCAGGGGAGAGGGACAGGCGGATGCCAAGCTCCGCCGCGTGCATCATTTTTCCGATAATCAGGGCACAGATGGAAGATACGCGGATGCGCTCGGCAGTTTCTCTGACTGCCTGGCTGGATACAAGGCTGCTGTTCATGATAAAGGTGATAGCCTTTTTTTGTTTCTCCTGTCTGCAGATATCCCAGGATGACGTGGAGTTTGTTCATAAACTCATGGTTGAAGGCACGCAGCGTATCCAGGGTTGCGCGGGTTCCGGACAGCTCGTCCGACATTCTGAGCATCTCAGTCCTGTCGTTCAGAACCATGAGGACGCCCTTTACAGAATCCTTTTTTATTATGGGAATTGCCTTAATAAGCAGAGTGCGGCTGCCCACATTGGTAATCAGGCTGGAGACGGAGAAATGGGATGTATCTGCCCTATTCCGGAGAGCGTCCCTGGACAGCAGGCTGGAACAGTCTGTATCCGGAAACAGTGCAGACAGCTGTTTTTCTTCCAGACTATCAGGCATGCATCCGCTGCAGAGCAGATCGGCTGCCGCCTGATTGGCAAACAGCACCCTGCCGGAGGGATCGGCGGCTACGAGCCCTTCCTCCAGGGAGCCGAGAACGGTATCCTGACGGATGCAGATGTCTAAAAGCTCCTCAGGTTCGTGGCCCATCAGCCTTCCCCGGAGCAGAACCACAACGCCTCTTGAGAGAAACAGGCTTACAAGAAGCATAAAAGCCAGCACTGTCAAATACAGAGCCATAATGCGCTTCTGGCTGTCAGACAGGTGTGCGGTAAAAACGGAGGCCATCACATACCCGATGATAGCCCCCGAGTCATCCTGAATGGAGTGAAAGGCACGGCGCTGGGTGCCGAGAGAGCCGTAGCCGATGGTAATATAGGGTGGGCTTCCGGCCAGGGCCGCCGCCTCGTCTCCGTCTGTGACCGTTTCACCGGTAGTATTGCGATCAGTGTGGTAAAAGCGCAGTCCGTTTTTGTCACAGATGAGCACCACGTTCAGGTTGGCCGTGTTGCTGCACAGGGAGTCGAGATCCTTCCTGATGGAATCAGAGGGATAACCCATTTGGAGCATGTCGATTACCTGAGGCATGGAAGCGATGTAGGCGGCAAGTCCGCTGATAGTGGAGTCCACCTCTTTTCTCTGCCTGGTAATATCATAGTACATGGTAATGCCGAGGGAAAGCAGCAGGAGAACTGCAGAGACGGCAAAAAAGCTGCGGGAGAGAGTCGTCTCCAGAGTGGACTTTTTTTGCTTCTTACAGGTATTTCCGTGAGTCTTCCCAGCGGAATTTTTCATTCTGTAAAGATTTAAAATACGGAAATTCACTTGTTTCACATCCTGTTTTTCAGAGTATGGGTATAATTTACCCGCCAGTTAGAGATGATATAAATTATATAGAAAAGGAAGCAGGGATGCAACACAAAAAGGAAGCAGCAGTTCCTTGACACAGATACTGTACAAAAGCAGGTAAAAGGGCGGTGTAAATTTTATAAAAGTTCAAAAAAACCCTTGCTATTTCTGGAAGAATTAGGTACAATACAAAGTAGGTTGATTATTATTTAACAATCCTATTAACTAACCATCATGAAATAAAATTCTTAGGAGGAATGAAATCATGGCAGTAAAAGTTGCAATTAATGGTTTTGGCCGTATCGGCCGTCTCGCTTTCAGACAGATGTTTGACGCAGAGGGTTACGAAGTAGTAGCTATCAACGATTTAACAGATCCGAAGATGTTAGCTCACTTATTAAAATATGACTCTTCCCAGGGCAGATACGAGGGACATACAGTAGAGGCCGGAGAGGGCTCCATCACAGTTGACGGAAAGACTATCACAATCTACGCAAAGGCTAACGCAGCAGAGCTTCCTTGGGGAGAGCTTGGCGTAGACGTAGTTCTGGAGTGTACAGGTTTCTACACATCCAAGGCAAAAGCACAGGCTCACATCGACGCCGGCGCTAAGAAGGTAGTTATCTCTGCTCCAGCAGGAAACGATCTGCCAACTATCGTTTACAACGTAAACCACAACGTATTAACAAAGGAAGACAACATTATTTCTGCAGCTTCCTGTACAACTAACTGCCTGGCTCCGATGGCAAAGGCTCTGAACGACTACGCTCCGATTCAGTCCGGTATCATGTCCACAATCCATGCATACACAGGCGATCAGATGATCCTTGACGGACCGCACAGAAAAGGCGATTTAAGAAGAGCAAGAGCAGGCGCTGTTAATATCGTTCCGAACTCCACAGGAGCTGCTAAGGCTATCGGCCTTGTAATTCCTGAGTTAAACGGAAAGTTAATCGGTTCCGCTCAGCGTGTTCCGGTTCCGACAGGTTCCACTACTATCTTAACAGCAGTTGTTAAGGGCAAGGACGTAACAAAAGAGGGAATCAACGCAGCTATGAAGGCAGCAGCTACAGAGTCCTTCGGCTACAACGAGGAGGAGATCGTATCTTCCGATATCGTTGGTATCCGCTTCGGTTCCTTATTCGACGCTACACAGACCATGGTTTCCAAGGTAGACGAGGATACTTACCAGGTACAGGTAGTTTCCTGGTACGACAACGAGAACTCCTACACAAGCCAGATGGTTCGTACAATTAAGTACTTCGCTGAGTTAAACTAATTGCGGATTTCCAGTTCGTTTGACGAAGAGAGAATAGGATTCACGTAAAAAAGGTGGTCCGGTCCGTCCTGGACCGGGCTGCCTTTTTTGGTAAAAAAATGAGAAAGGAGCATGTTCATGCTTAATAAAAAATCTGTTGACGATATTCAGGTAAAGGGAAAAAGAGTGTTAGTGCGCTGCGATTTTAACGTACCGTTAAAAGACGGAAAAATTACAGATGAGAACCGTCTGGTAGCAGCCCTTCCTACTATTAAGAAATTAATTGCTGACGGCGGAAAAGTGATTCTCTGCTCCCATTTAGGAAAGCCGAAGGGAGAGCCGAAGCCGGAGCTTTCCTTAGCGCCTGTTGCAGTACGCCTTTCTGAGCTATTAGGCCAGGAAGTAAAATTTGCCGCTGATCCGGAAGTAGTAGGACCAAATGCAAAGGCAGCTGTAGAGGCTATGAAGGACGGCGAGGTTATTCTTCTGGAGAATACACGCTACAGAGCAGAGGAGACTAAGAACGGAGAGGCATTCAGCAAGGAACTGGCTTCCCTCTGCGACGTATATGTAAACGACGCGTTCGGAACAGCTCACAGAGCACACTGCTCCAACGTAGGCGTGACACAGTACGTAGACACAGCAGCTGTAGGCTACTTAATGCAGAAGGAGATCGATTTCCTGGGCAATGCAGTCAACAACCCGGTACGCCCGTTCGTAGCTATCCTGGGCGGAGCTAAGGTAGCTGATAAGTTAAACGTAATCTCCAACCTGCTTGAGAAGTGCGATACCCTGATCATCGGAGGCGGTATGGCGTTCACCTTCTTAAAGGCAGAGGGCAAGGAAATCGGAAGCTCCTTAGTAGACGACACCAAGTTAGATTACTGCCGCGAGATGCTTGCAAAGGCTGATAAGCTTGGCAAGAAAATTCTTCTTCCTGTAGATGCAGCTGTGGCAGCAGCATTCCCGAACCCAATCGATGCTGAGATCGAGGTAAAGAACGTATCTGCAGACGCTATCCCAGCTGATATGATGGGTCTGGACATAGGAACAGAGTCTGCTAAGATGTTCGCAGAAGCAGTAAAATCTGCTAAGACAGTCGTATGGAACGGCCCGATGGGCGTATTCGAGAATCCGGTTCTGGCTAAGGGAACTATCGAGGTAGCGAAGGCTCTGGCCGAGACAGATGCAACCACTATCATCGGCGGCGGCGATTCTGCAGCAGCAGTAAATCAGTTAGGATTTGCTGATAAGATGAGCCACATCTCTACTGGCGGCGGTGCATCTCTGGAATACCTGGAAGGCAAGGAACTGCCGGGCGTTGCAGTAATCGCAAACAAGTAAGAGATTTTGTTTTCTGGGAAGCAGACCGCTTTTCTGCTCCGGTAGAAGAGCGGCTGTTCCAACAGAAAGGAATTGCCAATGTTGAAAAAAACATGGGAACAGATTGCAGATACTCCGAAAAAAGAGGTTGCATTGCCATTTGCCTGTGGGGTTGCCTGCGGGATTTTGATTGGACTGCTTGCAGTTCCATTCTCCAAGGGCATTGTCATCGGCAGCTATAACAATTGCAATCATCGGGTATCGGATGAATCTGTACGGGAATTGCCGGAACAAGACGGCGAAAATTATGAAGAATAAGGAGCAAATTCAATTATGAATAAGGCACTGAGAAAGGCAATTATTGCCGGCAACTGGAAAATGAACAAGAACCGCAAGGAAGCTGCGGAACTGATTGAAGCACTGAAGCCAATCGCAGCAGACAAGACCTGTGGCGTGATTATCTGCGTACCGTTTACCAATCTGGAAACCGCTCTGCGGCTGACAGAAGGCACAAACATTGAAGTTGGTGCAGAAAACGTACACTTTGAAGAAAAGGGTGCATTCACTGGCGAAATTTCTGCAGATATGCTGACAGAAATGGGCGTAAAGTATGTTATCGTTGGTCACTCCGAAAGAAGACAGTACTTCGGTGAAACCGATGAAACCGTTCGCAAGAGAACCACTGCTGCTCTGAAGGCTGGCATGACAGTTATTCTGTGCGTTGGTGAAACCCTTGAAGAACGGGAACTGGGCATCACAGAAGAAGTTGTTGCAAAGCAGGTAAAGGTTGCTCTGCATGACGCTTGCGAAAAGTGCATCAAGAATGTCATCATCGCTTATGAACCGGTATGGGCAATTGGTACTGGTAAGACTGCAACCGCAGAACAGGCGGAAGAAGTTTGCGGTTTCATCCGGAAGACCGTTGCTGGTCTGTTCGGTCAGGCAGTTGCTGACGGCATGACCATTCAGTACGGTGGTTCTATGAACGAAAAGAACTGTGCAGAACTGCTGGCTAAGGAAGACATCGACGGCGGCTTGATCGGCGGTGCTTCTCTGGTTGCTGAAAAGTTTGGCGTTCTGCTGGAAGAAGCTTCTAAGTAAGCAAATTCTTTTCAGTAAAAATTGCATGAATCAGACAGGCGGTTTTTGATGACCGCCTGTTTTTGAAAAGGAGAAAAAACATGAGTAAAAAACCAGTTGCATTGATTATCATGGATGGTTTCGGCTATAACAAGGATACCTTTGGCAACGCCATTGCAGCTGCCAACAAGCCGAATATCGACAAATATTTGCAAGGCCCGCACACCTTGATTGGTGCAAGCGGTCTGGACGTTGGTCTGCCGGATGGACAGATGGGCAACTCCGAAGTTGGTCACACCAACATCGGTGCTGGTAGAATCGTTTATCAGATGCTGGTCAAGATTACAAAGGACATTCAGGACGGCGTATTCTTTGAAAACAAGGCTCTGTGCGATGCGATGGAAAATTGCAAGAAGAACGGCACAGCTCTGCACCTGATGGGTCTGCTCTCTCCGGGCGGTGTACACAGCCACATGGAACACCTGTTCGGTCTGCTGGAAATGGCAAAGCGTCACGGTCTGAAAGATGTATATGTTCATGCATTCCTGGACGGCAGAGATGAACCGCCAACGTCCGCAGCTGGCTTCATGAAGACCACTTGCGAAAAGATGCAGGAAATTGGCGTTGGTAAGATTGCAACCATTTCCGGCCGTTACTATGCGATGGACCGTGATAACGCTTGGGATCGTGTCGAAAAGGCATATGCTGCTATGGTTTATGGCGAGGGTGAAACCGGAACCGAACCGGTTCAGGCAATCGAAGATTCCTATGCAAAGGAAGTAACTGACGAATTTATGCTGCCGACTGTTCTGGACAAGAATGGCTTGATCAAGGAACAGGATAGCGTGATTTTCTTCAACTTCCGTCCTGACCGTGCAAGACAGATTACCAGAAGTTTTGTTGACCCAGAATTCAAGGGCTTTGCACGCAAGAAGGGCTTCTTCCCGCTGCATTTCGTTTGTATGGCACAGTATGACGCAACCATGCCGAATGTAACCGTTGCTTATCCGCCGGAACAGCTGCATATGACACTGGGCGAATATCTGAGCAAGTGCGGAAAGACCCAGCTGCGAATTGCAGAAACCCAGAAGTATGCACACGTTACCTTCTTCTTTAACGGCGGCGAAGAAAAGGTATTTGACGGCGAAGAACGGATTCTGATTCCAAGCCCAGATGTACCGACATTCGACCTCAAGCCGGAAATGAGTGCATACGAAGTAACCGATGCAGTTGTAAAGGTAATCGAAGAAGAAAAGTATGATGTCATCATCCTGAACTATGCAAACTGCGATATGGTTGGTCATACGGGTATCTTTGATGCTGCAAAGCAGGCTGTAGAAGCCGTTGATACCTGCGTGGGCAGAATGGTAGATGCCATTCTGGCAAAGGGCGGCGTTGCCCTGATTACTGCTGACCACGGTAATGCAGATAAGATGTGCGAACCGGACGGCACACCGTTCACCGCACATACCACCAACCCAGTACCGTTTATCGTTGTTGGCGAAGACTGCAAGCTGCGTGACGGCGGCGTTCTGGCGGATATCGCTCCGACAATGCTGCAAGTACTTGGCTTGCCGCAGCCGGAAGAAATGACTGGCAAGAGCCTGATTGTTTCTGAATAAATTGCAAACACTCTGATTGATACAACGAACCCCCATGCGTGGAGCAAATGCCATGCATGGGGGTTTTTCTGTTGGTCAACGCTTGCAGTGTTTCTGTAAGCCTTCCCAGAAGAATTTTGTGTGGGGGGCAAGGTATGCCTGTTCTCGCCGTACTAAATAAATCGTCGTATCCGGTAGGGAATCGGAGATGGGAACGATTCGGGTTTTCGGATTTTGCAGCAGGGAGCAGGCAGACTCCGGAACAATTCCAATTCCTAGCCCAGCATCTGCCCAGTAGACAGTTGTTCGGGCATCTTCATTCACGCAGAAATAAGAAACAGGTAGTTCCAATGTGCGGAATGTCTGGTTTAAGATGTGTTCCCAGCGGCGGTAGATAATCAGTGGACGTTCTGCCAGTTCTTGCAGGGAAATGGTGTCTGCCTCGGAAAAGAACGAATGATGCCCCACTGCAATGAGCGATTCTGTCTGTAGGGGAACTTTCTGAATGCCCTCTGCGGAGAATGGCGAACGCACCAACGCCAGTTCTACCCGGTCTTGGTGCAGCTTTTCTAAAATCTGATAAGTGTCAGATTCATAGAGTGAAAACCGAATTTGCGGATACTGTGCATGAAACCATTTCAGCCACTGCGGCAGCAGGGAACAGCCAACCGATGAAATAACCCCCAGCCGAATCGTTCCGCTGGTCTGTTCAGAGCAGACAGCCAATTCTTCTTCTGTGATTCGCCGCAGTTCCAGCATGGATTTTGCACGGGTATAGAGCAACTTTCCGGCTTCGGTCAGCTGTACTTCCCGTGCACCTCGCAAGAATAATACACAGCCCAATTCTTTTTCCAGTCGTTTCATCTGCATGCTTAACGGCGGCTGAGAGAGAAAAAGTTTCTTTGCCGCAGCCGTAATGCTGCCGCTCTCGGCAATCGCCACGAAATATTGTAACTGGTGGAAGTCCATGATTTCCTCCTATAGCGAAAAAATATGGATTCCATATGAAATATATATTTTTGGAATCCCGCTTTCTATGATATAATAAAATACAGAAAAAATCAAGAGGAGGATTGTATTTTTGTGTGGAAATTACTGCGATTTTTGAAGCCGTACCGCAAAGAGTCGATTTGTGCACCGCTGTTTAAGCTGCTAGAGGTCGTCTTTGAGTTGCTGGTACCGCTGGTGGTTGCTCACATGATTGACAGCGGCATCGGGGGAGCGGATAAAGGGATCATTGTTCGTTCGGTTTTGCTGATGATTACCTTGGGAGCGGTCGGGCTGGCAAGTGCCACTACAGCCCAGTATTTTGCAGCGAAAGCTTCTGCTGGCTTCGGGGCAAATATTCGCTATGCCATGATGCAGCATATTCAAAAGCGGTCGTATGCAGAACTCGACCAGATGGGGACAAACACCATGATTACCCGTATTACCAGTGATGTCAATCAGGTGCAGAGTGGTGTCAATATGGCATTGCGTCTGGTCATGCGGTCGCCGTTTGTCGTCATTGGTGCAATGGTAATGGCATTTACTGTAGATGTCAAGTGTGCCTTGATTTTTGCAGCTGTCATTCCGTTGCTGGCGATTGTGGTATTTGCGATTATGTTCGGCAGCATTCCGCTGTATCAGAATGTCCAGAAGAAATTGGATGGCATTTTAGGACGTACCCGTGAAAATTTGTTGGGTGTTCGGGTGTTGCGTGCATTCCGGAAAGAACAGGAAGAAATGGATGCTTTCACACAGGAGAGTGTCGAACTTTCTGCTCTGCAAAAGCGAGTGGGACGGATTTCTGCCCTGATGAATCCAGCAACCTATATTCTGCTGAACTTGGCAATTGTTTTTCTGATTTGGACGGGTGCATTACAAGTCAATGTTGGCGTTTTGACGCAGGGTGCAATCATCGCCCTATATAACTATATGTCACAGATTCTGGTAGAGCTGATTAAGTTGGCGAACCTGATTATTACGCTGACAAAATCCATTGCCAGCGGCAACCGGATTCAAGATATGCTGGAATTTGGAGAAGAACCGGACAACACTGGCAAGCAGGATTGCAAAATTGCTGCGACAGCTGGTGCAGAGATTCGGTTTGACCATGTTTCCTGCCGCTATCCGCAGGCAAGTGCAGATGCTCTGGAAGATATCAGCTTTACGGCAAAGGCTGGGGAAACCATCGGAATCATCGGCGGAACAGGCTCTGGAAAAACAACGCTTGTGAACCTGATTCCGAACTTCTATCCGGCAACTGCCGGAACGGTTTCCATGGATGGCATGGATGTCAAGCAGTGTACAGATGCTTCGCTGCGGGCACAAATCGGAATTGTGCCGCAGAAAGCAGTGTTGTTCCAAGGTACGATTCGGGAGAATTTGCAGTGGGGCAAGGAAGATGCCACCGATGCGGAACTGTATCAGGCTTTGGAAATCGCACAGGCAAGAGAAATTGTTGAGAAAAAAGCCGGAAAACTGGACGAACGTATTACCGAAAATGCAAGCAATTTGTCCGGCGGACAGCGGCAGCGGTTGACCATTGCCCGTGCATTGGTGCGGCAGCCTCGAATTCTGATTTTGGATGACAGTGCATCCGCTTTGGACTATGCAACAGATGCTGCTTTGCGGCAGTCTTTACAGCAGATGCCGAACCGCCCGACGATATTCTTAGTATCGCAACGGACAGCCTCGCTGTTACAGGCTGACCGGATTCTGGTTCTGGATGGCGGAAAACTGGTCGGAAACGGAACACATGCAGATTTGCTGGAAACCTGTCCGGTTTATCAGGAAATCTATTATTCTCAGTTCCCGAAAGAGGAGGTGCAGACAAATGCCGAAGAAAACCGCTAAAGAACCCCAGAACTGGAAACGGATTTGGCAGATGATTCGCCCATATCGGGGCTGGATGATTGCCTCGATGGTGTTGGCTGCCTTTACAGTTGCCTTTACGCTGTATATTCCGATTTTGGTCGGCGATGCGATTGATGCAATGGTGGAGGCTGGAAAAGTTTCCTTTGCGATTATCACACCAATTTTATGGAAGATTGCAATTTTAGCCGTTTTAACTGCTCTGTTTCAATGGATTATGCAGACCATGCACAATAAAATTACCTATCAGGTGGTACGGGATTTCCGGACGGCTGCCTTTGAAAAGATTCAGAAGCTGCCGCTCTCTTATCTTGACCGACACCCAACCGGCGAAACGGTCAGCCGTGTCATTACAGACGTTGACCAGTTTGCAGATGGGTTGCTGATGGGCTTTACACAGCTGTTTACAGGGGTGTTCACGCTGATTGGAACGCTGCTGTTCATGCTGGTGCTGGACTGGAAAATCAGTCTGGTGGTTATTTTGATGACGCCGCTTTCGATCTTGTTTGCAAAGAGCCTTTCGGGACATATTTATAAGATGTTCCGGGCACAGTCGGAAGCTCGTGCCGAACAAACCGCAATGGTGAATGAAGCCATCGGCAACCAGAAAGTCATTCAGGCGTTCCACCATGAAGAAGCAACCATGGAGCAGTTTCAGGAAAACAACAAAAAGTTGCAGGAAACTTCGCTCCGTGCATCGTTCTTTTCTTCTTTGGTCAATCCGGGAACACGGTTTATTTATGCGGTTGTCTATGCAGCGGTTGGCTTGATCGGGGCACTTTCTGTTTTGAGCGGAAGAATTACTGTTGGCGGATTGTCCTGTTTCTTGAATTACACCAACCAGTATACCAAGCCGTTTAATGAAATTACTGGCGTGCTGACAGAATTGCAAAATGCGGTTGCCTGTGCAAATCGGCTGTTTAACCTGCTGGACGAACCAGAAGAAACGCCGGATGCTCCGGATGCAGTGGATAGGAAAACGGTTGACGGAAATGTGACGATTCAGGATGTGGATTTCTCCTATGTACCGGAAAAGCCACTGATTGAACACTTGAACTTACAGGCGAAATCGGGACAGCGGATTGCCATTGTTGGACCGACTGGCTGCGGAAAGACGACACTTATCAATTTGCTGATGCGGTTCTATGAAGTGAACAGCGGAGCAATTTTGATTGATGGCGTGGAAACCAAGCATATGACCCGGCATAGCCTCCGGCAGAATTTCGGGATGGTTTTGCAGGAAACATGGCTGAAGAGCGGCACGATTCGAGAAAATATCTGTATGGGAAAGCCGGATGCAACGGAAGAAGAAATGATTCTGGCAGCCAAGGCAGCCCATGCACACACCTTTATTCAGCAGTTGCCGCAGGGCTATGATACCGAAATTCGGGACGGCGGAAACCTCTCGCAGGGGCAGAAACAGTTGCTTTGTATTGCAAGAGTGATGTTGTGCTTGCCGCCAATGCTGATTTTGGATGAAGCAACCTCTTCAATTGATACCCGAACAGAAGTGCGGATTCAAGAGGCGTTTGCAACGATGATGAAGGGCAGAACGAGCTTTATCGTTGCCCATCGGCTTTCGACCATTCGGGAGGCAGATGTGATTCTGGTCATGAAGGATGGGCATATCATTGAGCAGGGCAATCATGAAACGCTGCTGGAGAAGAACGGATTTTATGCGAAATTGTATCGAAGCCAGTTTGTGCAGACGGCAAGTTGAATGAAAATGAAATCATAGAAAAGACCCGACAGAGCAGGAGCAACTCTGTCGGGTCTTGTTGTATCTGGAGAAGTAAGATTGTCAAATACGAGCCGCAGGCAAACAAAAAGTTTTTCGGTGCAGCAGGTTTTCAAAA
>ERZ779820.972-NODE-972-length-18700-cov-4.141003_pt1 | contig 18700 bp, 15 predicted proteins | sample MGYA00511563_ERZ779820 | MGnify/ENA primary metagenome ERZ779820 (study PRJEB29588, sample SAMEA1964852) | human gut metagenome | biome: human gut; feature: human-associated habitat; material: faeces | place: Denmark | collected 2008/2010 ...
TCTGAATAAAATCGGTTCAAGAATAGATACAGAAGAAATAGAAAAAGAGATTGAAGGATTAGAAAAGCAGCATAAGCAGCTGACAGGAGCAAAAGCAAGACTCGGACAGCAGATGGATAGTCTGGATATCATGGATAAATTTTATGAGAAGAAATATCAGGATATGGAGACAAGGTTATACCGTTTGTATGATGAGATTGAAGGCGTGGAGAACAGTATAGAAGAAGTCAAGAATCGCCTGCTGAATATTCAGCAACAGAAAATATCAGAAGAAAACGTCTATCAATTTCTTTTATATTTTGATAAACTATATGATAAGTTCACCGACCTGGAGAAGAAAGAATTTCTTAACAGCTTTGTAGAACAGGTGGACATTTATGAGCAGGAGCAGCCGGATGGCAGATTCCTGAAGCACATAAAGTTCCGCTTCCCGGTGTATTTTGGAGACAGGGAAATACAGGAACTTTGTTGGAACAACGAAAGTACCGTTGAGACGGTAGTCTTGATGTCAAAACAAAGAAATAAGGACCAGCTTCCAGGTCGAGACGGTGAAATCCGGCAACTCAACTCCCTGCGAGTGTATGGCCAATCAGAGGTCAGAGCGGATGGATTGTGTAGGAGTTGAGCGTTCTTCACTGTCTCAACTGTCGAGACAGTAGCAGAGAGCAGCAATGTAAAAGTGCCTTGCATTATTTGGATGCTGATAAGACAGAAATTTCGTGAAACAGACGAAGAGGCTTGTCGGAAAAAAGAAGGAATGAAAAAACAGGAGAGGAAAAAAGAAACATGGCAGTAAATAAAAATGGAATCGTAGTATTAGGAGCAGTTTTTGTGGATATCAAAGGTTTTCCAGAGGACATCTACGTCCCGGACGGCAGAAACGCCGGCCATGTCGAATACATCCACGGCGGTGTGAGCCGAAACGTGGTGGAGGATATCGCAAACCTGGAACTGCGCCCGACCTTCCTTGGAATCGCGGATAATACCGCACTCGGCGAGGATGTTGTGCGCAAACTGCAGCGCCACAAAGTCAATACCGAATACATGAAAGAAATCCCGAACGGTATGGGAACATGGCTTGCTGTCTTCGATCACAACGGTGACCTGGCGGGCTCCATTTCCCAGCGCCCGAACCTGATGCCGATTCTCGATATTCTGGAAGAAAACGGAGATGAAATTATCGAAAACTGCGATTCCATTGTGGCAGAGATCGATATGGACAAAGAGATCATCAAAAAGCTGGTACAGCTCTGTGAAAAATACGATAAAAAATTGTACGGCGTTGTCAGCAACATGAACATCGCAGTCAGCAGAAGAGATCTTCTGCAGAAATTTGACTGCCTGATCTGCAACCAGATCGAGGCAGGCGTTTTCTTCTCCGATGATTACAGCGAAAAAACACCGGCCGAGATGGAAAAGATTCTCGCCGAGCGTCTGAAAGCGGCAAATGTTCCGGCCATGGTCGTAACAATGGGCGGCGACGGAGCGGTTTATGCGGAAGCAGACGGAGAGAGCGGCTTCTGCCCGGCGCAGAAAGTACAGGTAAAAGATACAACAGGAGCCGGTGATGCGTTCTGCGCAGGTGTTTCCGCCGGTCTGACCTATGGAAAAACGCTTGGCAAGGCAGTTGAAATCGGTACGCGTCTTGCTGCATCCGTCATCACATCGTCGGAAAATGTCTGCCCGCGCTTCCGCCCGGAAGAGTTCGGCATCGAGGCATAGAAGGGGGCAGAAATGAAGTTACTGTACGGAACCGGCAACCCGGCAAAACTCGACGCGATGCGTCACCGCCTTGCCGGTCTTGGAATTGAGCTGATCGGGCTGAAAGATCTTGGCGGTGTTAAGCAGCCAGAGATTATCGAGGATGGAAAAACGCCGCTGGAAAATGCCAGGAAAAAGGTGGAGGCGTATTTCAACGCGCTTCATATGCCGGTGTTCTCCTGTGATTCCGGTCTGTATTTTGACAACGTGGCAGAGGACGACCAGCCCGGCGTCCATGTGCGGACCGTGAACGGAAAGTATCTGTCCGATGAAGAAATGACCGTGCATTACGCCGCCCTTGCAGAAAAGTACGGCGGCCTGACGGGACGCTACAAAAACGCAGTTTCGCTGATTCTTGATGCGGACCACCGCTATGACGCGATGGACCCGTCAATGGAGAGCGCTCCTTTCCGCATGGTCAGCACACCCCATCCGATGAGCAAAAAAGGCTTTCCGCTCGACCGTCTGTCGATCGATCTGCGGACCGGAAAATATTATTACGATCTGAATGAGCAAGAAGCCGCGCTCGATCAGCTTGCCGTGGAAGACGGTTTTCTGCAGTTTTTTGAGCGGGCAATGGAGGAATACCATAAAATGGAACGATATGAACTTCGAACCATCCGCCAGGACGAAATGGAACAGGGCGTTGCCATTGAGCTGGCGTGCTTTCCGCCGAATGAGGCGTGCTCCGAAAAGAGCATGCGCGAGCGGGTGCAGTACGCGCCGGAGCTGTTTCTGGCGGCAGTAGACAAAGAAACCGGAAAAATCGCCGGAACGCTGAACGGACTTGCAACAAACGAGACAAAATTCCGTGATGCCTTTTTCGATGAAATCAGTCTGTACGACCCGAAGGGAGAAAACGTCATGCTGCTGGGTCTCAGTGTCCTGCCGGAATACCGCGGCCAGGGAATCGCCCGCGCGCTGATGGAAGAGCACAGCCGCCGGGAACAGAAAAACGGAAGAAAACAGCTCATTCTGACCTGCCTGCAGGATAAGGTGGAGATGTACAAAAAGATGAATTTCCGCGACGAGGGAATCTCCGCATCCACCTGGGGCGGCGAGGAATGGCATGATATGACGAGAAAATTAAACGATTAAGAAAATTTGCAGAGAAAATCTCTTGTGTTAAAGTTTGCTGTAAGCGTTATAATAAAGAAAATCAAGCAAAACAGGAGGAACAACCATGAGCAGAGTAAATTTTGGAGCAAAACCAAACATGTATCCACTTCCGGTTCTGATTATTGCAACATATGACAAAGATGGCAACCCGGATGCCATGAATGCTGCATGGGGTGTAGTCACAGATTTCAATGAGATCTCCATCAGCATGGGCGACCACAAGACAACAGACAACCTTGCCGCAACCGGTGCCTTCACCGCGGGTATGCCTTGCGCACATCAGCATGGCAACCGAGGATACTGTTGTTGGCTGCGATTACGTCGGCATCGAGTCCGGCAGAAAAGTTCCGGATAAATTTGCACGCGCCGGTTTCCATGCAACGAAGAGCGAATTCGTCAACGCGCCGCTGATCGACGAGCTTCCGATGGCACTGGAGTGCAAAGTGAAAAGCTTTGACAACGGCATTCTGGTCGGCGAGATCGTGAACGTCTGCGCAGACGAGAGCGTTCTGACCGACGGAAAGATCGACCCGAAAAAACTGAAACCAATCGCCTTCGACCCGGTCAACAACACCTATCTCGCCATGGGCGACAAAGTCGGCGACGCATTCGGTTCCGGAAAAGCCCTGAAATAAACACAGATGATGACATGACAGCGAATATGTAAAAATTTTATATATTCCCCTTGACAAACCGCCTCCATAGTCTTATGATATGTATAAATTATATATATATAAATATTTTACATATCAGAAACTAACGGAGGTGGTTTTTTATGTATTTTCCGGTATCAGCACTGCTGATCGAATTTATGATCCTGTCGATTGTGAATCGGGAAGATTCTTATGGATATGAAATCAGCCAGACGATCAAACTGGTTGCAGACATCAAAGAGTCGACACTGTACCCGATCCTGAAAAAACTGGAAAAGGCGGGCTACGTGACGACGTATTCCGCAGAGTACCAGGGCAGAAAACGGAAGTATTATTCGATCACAGAAGCAGGAAAAACACAGATGGCGTACCTGCAGGGCGAATGGAAGTCCTATCGTGACACCATTGACAACATCATCGAGTGGAGGAAAAAAGAATGACGAGTGGGGAATATCTGAAACAATTGGAAAAGTATCTGAGGAAGCTTCCGCAGAGCGACTATGAAGATGCGATGGAATACTTCACCGAGTATTTTGCAGATGCCGGTCCGGAAAATGAGCAGGCCGTGATCAAAGAACTCGGAACACCGAAACAGGCAGCCGCCGAGCTGATGCGGAATCTTCTGGACAAAAAAGTAGATGAACGCGAGGCAATGGAAAAGGAAGAAAAACAGAAAGAGAAGAAAAAAACGACAGGCGCCAACGTCGTCTGGATCGCGATTCTCGCCCTGTTTGCAGCCCCGATCGGAGCCCCGATTCTGATCAGCATTCTCATCGTTCTGCTCTGCGCGGCCCTCTGTGCGGCACTGCTTGATATGAGCGTCTTTCTGATTGCAGTTGTCGGCGTGGCCGCCGGAATTAAGATGCTGCTGCGCGGCATTCTGGCAGTCTCGGTTTCCTTCGGCGGATTCTGCTTTATTACCGGAATGGGCGTTTTCATGCTGGGAATCAGTATTCTGTGCGCGGTGTTCGGCGTATACTTTGCAAAATGGATGGGACGGCTGTTCGTGTGGTGTACACGTAAGGTAACGAAAAAAGGAGGAAGCAGATCATGAAAAAATGGACAAAAACAGCATTACTGACAGGATGTGCCTGCTGTATTGCCGGTGCAGTGCTGATGTTCAGCGGATGGGCAAGCGGCGGAAAAGCATACGCGGAAACGTATGATCTGAATGCGATGAGCGGTTCTGCGAAGAAGGAAGACGGCATTTCCGCACAGGAAAAGATAAAACTTGATGATTTTGATGAACTGCAGGCAGACCTTACGATCGGCGACCTGAACATCCTTCCGTCCGGTGACGATTCCTGTTATCTCGCCTGGCGGATTCCGTCGAAAAAAGGAGAGACTGCAGTGGAATATCGCGTGCGGGACGGTGTTCTGAGCATCGAAGAGACAAGCGCAGTGTCCGATACGATTTACATTAATATTGACTTTACGGAAGAAATCTTAAGTGGCGGTAAACAGTCGGAAACAGGAGTGATTCTGTATGTACCGGAAAAGAAGGTACTGAAAAAAATAGAGGTAACGATGGGATTCGGTGATGTGCAGATGAATGGCATCCAGGCGGAAAGCGGAAGACTGCAAAATGCGGATGGAGATATCACACTTTTCGGATGTGACATGCAGAATATCAAATGCAAAGCAGATTACGGTGATGTGGAACTGAAGAGCGGAACGTGGGAGAATGGGTCGATCACGCTGGAGGATGGCGATGCGAAAATCCAAAATACGAAGCTTTCCGGAGACGTGTCGGTGGAAAACTCCTACGGCGATATTGACCTTGAACTGGGTAAAAAAGATCTGGAACGGCTGGAAATTACGGCAAAGACAGATTTTGGGGAGATCGATGTACCGGATACCATGGAGAATCTGATGCAGAAAGAGGAGGACGAGCAGAGCTTTTCTTATGTACCGGATCAGGCTGCGGGCAGAATCACACTGATGACAAAGGATGGTGATATCTCGTTGGAAAACGATTAAGCGTTTGTGACTGTTCAGGGGCATATGAAATTCCAGAAAAATCGCAAAGCATGCCCGCATGAATGAGCGTTTTTGGAAAATAAGACAAAAGTGACAAAAACACAGGAGGCTGTTTGGATGGTTTCACCAGAAAAAGGGAAATGATCCAAACAGTCGCTTGTTTTTTTGTACTTAAATTTTCAGCTTTTAACTTGATTTGTAGATTGCGGTGCTTTAAAATAAAAGTAATAAAGCGTTGTGGAACGGGCTCCACAGACCGGCAGCGGGGGAAAAGCCGGAACGAGTCAGTAGAAAACAGCCCAGTGTCAGAATAGGAGTTAGGAGAAACTATGGCAAGTATTAGAGATGTCGCGATCAAAGCGGGAGTAGGAATCGGAACGGTATCCCGTGCACTCAATGGAAGCGGGTATATTTCCGATGAAACAAAACAGAAAATCATGCAGGCGGTGGAGGAGCTGAACTACAAACCAAACGAACTCGCCCAGAACCTGTTCCGCAACAAGTCCGGTTTTATCGGAATTGTTGTTAAGAATCTTTCACATCCGTTTATGGCATCTCTGGTGAAACATGTCGAGAATAATCTGTACACCAATGGCTACAAGTGCATGCTCTGCGAGGTTGGGGACAATCCGAACCGCATCGAGGAATTTGTGGAAATGCTGCAGCGAAATGTCATGGACGGCATTATCTGCTGTGCGGATATCCCGTCTTCTGTCAGCCTGGCGGAAATTCATCGTCCGATTGTCATGATTGACCGCTACGTCACCGAAGGGATTCCGTGTATACATTCCGACCATAAGCGCGGCGGTGAGCTTGCGGCGCAGGCACTTTTGAGTGCAGGATGTAAGAACGTGCTCTATTTTGCATCGAGTGCAACAGAGCGTGGTTACTCAATGGAGCGTTACCGACGGTTTGCGGAAGTCTGTAAACAGCATAAATGTAAAATTACAGCGATTGATGCCGGAAGCAAGATTCCGAATTTTCAGAGCGGCCCGACGATCTGGAAAAAATACATCAGCCATTTTGATGGAATTGATGGACTCTTTACAGCCGATGTCACAGCGGCAGCGCTCATGAAGATGCTGCAGAAAAAAGGGATTAAGATTCCGAAAAAACTGAAGGTGGTCGGCTACGACGGCCTGGATTTTACCCGCTTTTTGACACCGGAGCTGACAACGGTTCGTCAGAATGTACCGGAAATCGCAAAGCGGAGCGTGGACACAGTCATCCGCATGATTGACGGAAAGAAGATTGAGGAGATGGAGCAGATTGTGGATGTGACCTTCCGAAAAGGAGAAAGTACCTGAAGATAACAAAACAGGGAATTACCGAATTTTGCATCATTTTCCGGAATTGCGATAGAACAGAAGAAGAACAGATATCAGAGACACTCGATCTGAAAAGAGAGGGTGTCTCTTTTTCCTGTATAAAATAAAAATGAAATAAAACCAACTTATATGCGGCAAAAGGACAGAAAGACTGAGCAAAAGGAGATGAAATCGCTGCTGAAACAGTTGCAATTGTCGAAAAAATAGTGAAAAACAGAAAAGTGGAACATATGGAACAGAAAAAGCATGGAACAGCGGAACATGTGGAACAGGAAAATGGGAGAAGAAAGAAGATAAGTGTGAATTTTATGAAAAACAGGATGCATATTGCACAAAAACATAAAATAAAAATTGTGAAAATGTTGAAAATGACGAAAAAATATGGAAAATTCGTTGACATTGGGCGAACTGAGTACTATGATACAGATATGGAACAGGTTCCATAAGACAAAGTGCCGAAACGGAAACAATGCCAATGTGGAACGAAAAGCGGTTGGTAAAGCTTTTAGAGAAATAAGGAGGGAACTATGAAGAAAAAAACGTCATCGCCGAAAACGGCAGAAAGTGGAAAATTGAAAAAAGCGCTCTCGTGCTGGCAGCTGTACATCCTGCTGATTCCTGCACTGATCTGGCTGATCGTTTTTGCTTACTATCCAATGTACGGCCTGATCATCGCCTTTAAAGATTTTAAAGGCCGCATGGGAATCATGGGAAGCCCGTGGGCAGATCCGATTTTCAAGTATTTCAAGATGTTCTTCAGTACCAGTATTGCCATGACGGCAATCAAGAACACGATCATCATCAGTCTGGAGAGCCTGATCATCGGATTCCCGATTCCGGTTATCTTCGCACTCTTACTGAACCAGGTACAGAGAAGCGGACCGAGACGAATCATCCAGACCATCTCCTACGCACCGTACTTTATGTCAAACGTAGTTGTAGTCAGCCTGATTTCCGTACTGTTTTCCGCAAACGGTCTTGTAAACCACGCAGTTATGGGAGCCGGCGGAAAAGCAATCATGTTCACCAGCCTTCCGGAGTACTTCCGCAAACTCTTCATCGGAAGTAACATCTGGCAGACGATGGGATTCAACGCCATCATCTTCATCGCAGCACTGACCGCAATCAGCCCGGAGTATTACGAAGCAGCAACGATGGATGGTGCTTCCAGATTTCAGAAAATCCTTTACATTGATTTACCTCTGATTATGCCGACCATCATCCTGATGCTGATCCTTCAGGTAGGTAACATTATGAACGTGGGATATGAGAAAGCTTATCTGATGCAGAACGGTACCAACACAACCGTCAGTGAGATCATTTCGACATACGTATACAAAGTAGGTCTCCAGACCGCACAGTACAGTTTTGCGACAGCCGTTGGCTTGTTTAACTCCGTTGTAAACTTCATTATTCTGGTTATCACAAACGCAGTTGCAAAGAAGACCAGCGATATCAGTATTTTCTAAGAGTCAGGGGGCTTGAAAAATGGCAAATAATAACACTGTGAAAAAGAAAAAAGTAAAAATGAGTACGGGAGACAAGGTCTTTACCGTGATCAATACCGTCATCATGATCCTTGTCTGTATTGCAATTGTATATCCTCTGTATTACGTGCTTCTGGCATCTGTTACAGACCCGGTTGTTGTAAGCTCCGGTAAAATTCTTCTCTATCCGGAAGCGTGGTACACCAACGGATATGAAACCACACTGAAATACCAGCCGCTCTGGACCGGCTATGCAAACACCATCAAATATACCGTATTAGGAACGCTGATTTCCCTGGTCTGCACCATTCCGGCCGGCTATGCACTTTCCAGATACGATATGGTAGGAAGAAAACCGATTATGTTCCTGTTCACCTTCACGATGTTCTTCAGCGGCGGTATGATTCCGATGTACTTAACCGTACAGCAGCTGCACATCTACAACACAACATGGGCTATGGTCCTTCCGGTAGCAGTGTCCGCTTACAACCTGATCGTATGCCGCTCCTTCTTTGAAAGTGGTATTCCGGTCGAGCTTCTCGAAGCAGCAAAAATCGACGGCTGCAGCGATTTTGGATTCTTCTTCAAAATTGCAATTCCGCTGTCGAAAACGATCATCGCAGTTATGTGTCTGTTCTATGCAACCGCAATGTGGAACCAGTTCTTCAACGCACTGATGTTCCTGCAGGATGACAGCAAGATGCCTCTTCAGGTCGTTCTTCGAAACTTGGTACTGATGAACCAGTCCAACCAGATGGGAAGTAGTGCTTCTGAGATGGTAACAAAACAGAAACTGGCTGAGCAGTTAAAATACTGTGTCGTAGTTGTTTCCGCATTCCCGCTTCTGTGCGTATATCCTTTCCTGCAGAAATACTTCGCAAAAGGTGTTACGATCGGTGCAGTCAAGGGCTGATGCAGAACAGAAAATTTATTGTTGCAGAATTCATGGATATAGCAGACATGGTTTATGTGTAGGAATACAAAAATACTAACGTATTTCACTGCCGGAAAAGGCAGCAAAATAAAGGAGGAACAATATGAAGAAAAAAATCGTATCCGTATTACTGGCAAGCCTTATGGTAACCAGCATGCTCGCAGGCTGTGGAAACAGCTCCGGCAGCTCAAGCAGCTCCGGTGCAGGAAGCACAGGAGGAGACACCACCTCTGCATCCGGTACAGAAGCAGGTGACACAGGTCTCACAGCAGAAGAGCAGGAAGCAGTAGATGAGGGAATCATCCAGCTCGACGGTACCCTTCCGATCATCAAAGATCCGGCAAAATTCGAAGAGAAATACGGAAAAATTTCCGCTCTGATCGTAAACACTGCAGACAGAACCGTAGAAGTAGGCGACCTGGCTATGTGCCAGAAATGGTTCGAGGACACAGGAGTAGAGTTTGACTGGCAGCCGATCCCGCAGGAGAGCGCAACAGAGAAAATCAACCTGATGCTTTCTTCCGGACAGGATCTTCCGGATGTATTCTGGAACTTCGGCGATGGTAAATCCGGAAACACCGTAGTTCAGTACGCAGACCAGGATGTATTCCTTCCGACCGAAGGCCTGATCGAAGAGTATATGCCGAACCTGAAAGCATTCCTCGATGACAATGAGCAGTATCAGCTTGAGATCACCGCTCCGGACGGCCATAAATATGGATTCCCGTACGTAGAGGAAATGAAAGGTCTTGTATTAACACCTGGACCGTTCGTGATCAACAAAACATGGCTGGATAAAGTAGGCAAAGAAGTGCCGACAACCGTAGACGAGTGGGTAGACTGCCTGAAAGCAATCCGCGACGGCGGCGATCTGAACGGAAACGGCGAAGACGATGAAATCCCGATGGCAACCTGGTTCGGCGCAACCGATACCTTTGGTTCCTACAACCTGTTCTATCGTTTCACAGGTGCATTCGGATGCGCTGACTCCTACTGCGGAGGAAACTCCTATGCGGATCACTTAAGAATAGTTGATGGAAAAGTTACGTTCACTGCAACAGACGAAGCATTCAAGAAAACAGCAGAATTTTTCAACATGCTGTATGAAGAAGGACTGATCTGGAACGGTTCCTTCGAGGCAGATGAAAGTATGTCATTCAAATCTTCTCTGATCAAAGAGAATGTTGCAAAGATCGGTTCCTTCGGTGTCTGGGGTGATCAGGAAATTACAAACCAGGAAGTGCATGATCAGTACGTAGCAGTTCCGAGACTGCAGGGCGAAGACGGTATGACCGGTTTCGAGTGCAACTACTCTGAGCTGCAGGATTCTTCCGACACAGCAATCACAACGACCTGCAAATTCCCGCACGTTGTTGCAAGATTTGTAGATTACATGGTAGGCGATCCGGAAATCTCTGTTACATCTAACTGGGGCGCAATCGGATACAACTATGAGAAAGACGAAGACGGCATTCTTCGTACACCGCTCGATGAAAACGGAAACTACAAACCTCTGAATCCGGAATATAAGAACTTTGGTGAGGCTCGTGTAAACTCCACAACCTGCCGTGGTTCTATGATCGTTCAGAACGAGTACTATGACACCGTTTGCGGCTACACCTTCGATGCTGTAAAACTTCTCGAGATGCAGAAAGAAAACGGTAAAGATGACATCATGGAAGAGTATGACACTATTCCGCGTGTTCTGATGACCCAGGAAGAGATTCAGCGTCTGGCACAGATTCAGCCGACCATCTCCGATATTGTTGATCGTTACATCACCACATGGGTAACCGGCGGCGTTGATGATGCAAGCTGGGATTCCTATAAAACAGAGCTGGAAGGCGCTGGCTTGAATGAACTGGTTAAGACTTACCAGGGCGCAGTAGACAGAGCAGCTTCTGCAGCAAACTAAAAATCGTGCGAAAAGCGATTACGAAAAAACAGTAACGTAAACGATTTGCAATTGATATTCTATAACTAAAGAAATTCTAAATGTGGCCATGTTGTATCCCATATAACATGGTCATATTTAAAAAGAAGACTATTTCGTTCGTATTTCTTTTTTGTTGAAGTTCCAAATGGAAAACGATAAAATAGGAAAAGAGAGAACAGGAAAAGAGGGATCATATGAGTAAACAGGGAAAAAGAGATTTTAGACCGAACATTCATTTTACACCGGAGAAAAACTGGAACAACGATCCGAACGGACTGATTTACATCGATGGTATCTGGCATCTGTATTATCAGAATAACCCAAATGACGTTGTATGGGGACCGATGCACTGGGGTCATGCAATATCGAAAGACCTGATTCACTGGGAGCATCTGCCGGTCGCCCTGTACCCGGATGAGATCGGAACGATGTACTCCGGAAGTATGGCATACGATGAAAATAACACCAGCGGATTTGCGAAATACGGTGAGAAGCCGATGGTGGCTACACGGCGCACAATATGGAAACAGGCCTGGAGCAGCAGTGTATTGCATACAGTCTGGATCAGGGAAAGCATTTTGAAAAATATTATGGCAACCCGGTGATCAAAAACCCGGGCACACCGGATTTCCGTGATCCACGCGTCTTCTGGAATGACAAAAAGGACTGCTGGAGCCTTGTTCTGGCATCTGGCGACCATGCAGAGTTTTACGCATCCCAGGATTTGAAAAACTGGAAGAAAACAGGCGAGTTCGGTGTCGGTGTCAATAAAGTGCCGACGGTATGGGAATGCACCGATCTGATCCGTGCTAAGACAGGAAATGAATTTGACGGATTCAAATGGATTCTGATAGTCAGCATGATACATCCGGGAACCGAAGGCCGTGCCAATATACAGTATTTCGTCGGTGATTTTGATGGAGATACCTTCCAGTGCACCGAGATCACAGACGAGCCGCTGTGGATTGATTTCGGATTCGACAACTATGCCGGCGTAACGTATGGAAACTACGACCGCCCGGTTTACCTTGGATGGGGCGTTAATCCGCTCTATGCGAACTTTGTTCCGACCGGTGAGTATTCCGGTCTGATGACACTGCCAAGAGAACTTTCACTTTGTGAGACCGATGAGGGATACCGCCTGAAAACAAAACCGTTCGGGATTGATGAGTACCGTGCGGGTGCCTTCCCGATCGGAAATCAGAAGCCGCTGCTGACCGAGAGCTTTGGACTTCTCGTGCAGGGCAATTTCGGAAGAATTGCGCTGAAAAACAGCAGAGGTGAGGAAGTAGTCATCGAGGTAACGGTGGACAGCATCACGGTGGACCGCTCTAAGAGCGGCGACCTTAGTTACTTTGATGATGTAGATCCGAAGCTCTTCAAAAAAGAGGATCTGCTGATATCCACAACAAAACGTTACATGCGCGGAAATGTCAACATGGAGATTATTTTTGATGTTTCCTATCTGGAGATTTATGCAGATGGTGGTCTGGAGACCGCTTCTGTATGTGTTTACCCGGATGCTCCGTATCAGGTGGTTTCCACAGACGGAGATCTGGAAGTGAAAATGTACACCATTAAAAAATAGGGGATATGTTTATTTTGGGAGGTTTTACAAAAATGATGAAAAAAAGAGATTACAGACCGAAAATCCATTTTTCGCCGGAAAAAGGCTGGATGAATGATCCGAATGGCATGGTTTATGTAGATGGCGTGTACCACTTCTTTTATCAGAAGTACCCGTATGATACCAGCTGGGGACCGATGCACTGGGGCCATGCAACATCCCGCGACCTGATTCACTGGGAGCATCAGCCAATCGCACTTTATCCGGATGAACTTGGATTTATCTTCTCGGGAAGTGCTGTGTATGATACGCAGAATTCTTCTGAGTATGGCACCAATGAAAATCCGCCAATCATTGCTATTTACACGAGTCATCATAAGGACGGCCTGGAACAGCAGAGTATTGCATACAGCAATGATAAGGGCCGGCATTTTGAAAAGTCATATCTGAATCCGGTCATCAAAAACCCGGGAATTTCCGATTTCCGTGACCCGAAAGCGTTCTGGAATCCGGTCAGAAGATGCTGGAGTCTTGTCCTTGCAGCGCAGGACCGTGTCTTCTTCTATGCATCCCAGGATATGAAAAACTGGGAGAAAACAGGAGAATTCGGACCGGAAGGAAATCATGTGAAGGGTGTGTGGGAATGCCCGGATCTGTTCCCGATTGAGTATAAGGGGAAAAATGTATGGGTTCTTGTTGTCAGCATGACAAAAGCCTCCGAGGACGACCACTGCAAAATGCAGTATTTCCTGGGTGATTTCGATGGAGAAAAATTCCTCTGCACCTATCCATCCGATGAGCCAAGATGGCTGGATGAAGGCTTCGACAACTATGCAGCCGTTACATTCCAGAATGCGAAAGATGTTCTGCTGATGGGATGGGGTATGAACTGGCAGTATGCAGCACAGACTCCGACAGAAGAGTACTGTGGCCAGGCAACCCTGGTGAGAAAGCTGTCCCTGACAGAGGTAGATGGTGCGCTGACCCTCGTGGCTGCTCCGGCCGGACTGGAAAAATTCCGTCACAGCAGCTATCCGATCGAGAATCATACAACGATCCGCACAGAGACCTTTGGACTGAAGGTTTCCGGAAAAGGAGATGCGAAAATTTGCCTGAAAAACTCAGTGGGACAGAAATTGAAGATTTATGTAACTGACACCAAAATCACGGTTGACCGTACCATGGCGGGCTACAAAGAATTCAGTGAGCACTTCATGACGGAAAAATATTCCATCAGCACCGCAGCGAGAAAGAAAGACGGAGCATGGAATCTGGAGCTTGTTTTTGATGTTTCCATTCTGGAACTGTTTGCTGAGGATGGCGTAGATGCTATCTCTACAGTGGTTTATCCGGAGACACCGTACGACCGCGTAAGCTGGAAGGGCGATCTTTCCGTTGAACTTTACGAAATTGATGCATAAGGGCTGAGAGAAAGGGGAAAAGCAAAATGGGATACTTTAAAGATGTGACACCGGAATCAGCTGGAATCAGCTCCAAAGGAATTTTGAATTTTCTCGACCGAATCGAAGAGAACCAGATTGAGCTGCACAGCTTTATGGTGATCCGCCATGGACAGTGTGCAGCGAAGGGCTGGTGGAAGCCGTATGATGAAAAATTCCGTCATCCACTGTATTCGTTCAGTAAATCGTTGACAGCAACGGCGATTGGTTTTGCAGAGCAGGAGGGAATCTTATCGCTGGATGAGAAAATTGTCGATATCTTTCCGGACCTGCTGCCGGAAAATCCATCTGAAAATCTCAAAAAAATCACGCTGCATCACCTGTTGATTATGGGTTGTGGTCACGAGACGGAGATTATGGACAATTCCGAAAACTGGATTTCTACCTTTCTTCATCATCCGGTGCTCCATGAGCCGGGAACGTTTTATAAATACAATACAGCCGGAACTAACATGCTGGCTGCCGTTCTGAGGAAAAAAACGGGACAGAACGTCACAGAATTTCTGAAATCCCGTCTGCTGGAGCCGCTTGGCATCACATCCCTTACCTGTGCGCTGCTCGGAGACGGAACGGAGCTTGGCGGCGGCGGTATGAAGATGGTAACGGAGGATATGGCAAAATTCACGTATTTTCTGTCCAGACAGGGTGAGTGGGAAGGAAAGCAGCTGCTTCGAAAAGACTGGTTTGAACGCGCCTGCCGCAAGCAGATTGAGACGGAGGGCGATTCGGAAGGCCACGTAAAAGACTGGGCGCAGGGCTACGGCTATCAGTGCTGGATGTGCCGTTATCCGGGCTCCTTCCGCGCAGATGGTGCGTACGGTCAGTTCGGCGTTGTGTTCCCGGATCTCGATCTGATTGTGATCCTGACAACAGCAACAGAACAGACTCAGGAGGAGTTGAGCGCACTGCAGGAGGAACTGATCCCGTATGTGAAGAAAGAGGCAGGAGAGCTGCCACCGTCCCCACTTGCCGGTGCAGTAAAAGCGCGTACCGCAGATCTGGCTCTGCCGCCGCGCAGAGGAACGAGAAATCCGTTTATGGAAGAAAAGGTAAGTAAGCATGTTTATGTATCTGTTCCGCTGATGGGGAATCAGCAGCTGCCGGATTCCGCAGAAATTCTGATCGGCGGAAGCGGCCTGTTTTCGCTGGAGACAAGCCCGATTCAGGAGATGCGATTCGCTTTTGGCTGCGATAAGATGTACTGGAAAGTACAAGAAGGCGGGAAAGAAAAGGAATTTGTCCTCTCCATGCGCCGGGATTTCGCCTATAGTGAAGCGGATGGCCATATTTATGCTGGTTCTGCTGCATGGCGTACGCTAAATACGCTCGAGATGGAGATTCGGCGGATGGACGGTTTGAGTGGTGGCCGCATGATCGTCAGATTCCAGAAGGAAAATCTTCTGCTGGAGGCAGAGGATACGCTGATCAGTGTTGGTGGACTCGGAATTTCACCGCGTCAGGTACTGACTGTGTTTGGGATAAAAGAAGATGAAATAGATTGAAAGAGAGAAAAACCGGCGGAATTTTCCGCCGGTTTTTACATAACTGTGTGAAAATCCTGTAAAAAGAGGGAAACAATATGTAAAGTCCGAGAGAAGAATTGCCAATTTTTTCTGAATATGGTAAAATTTTGATTATCTTGGAAAAAGATCGACGCAAAAGATAAAGATACAGGAGACTCTATGTCAGTTTTTTCAGATTTATTATCCGAATATATCACCATGAAGGATGTCGGGGTTTACCCGCTTTCGCAGTTCTGCGGACTCGATCGTTCTTCCATGTATAAGATCATCAATGGAAAACGAAAACCGGCCGGAGAGGATGTTGTGCGCAAGATGGCGCAGTTCATGCAGCTGACACCGCAGGAAAAAATAGATTTCATGAATGCGTTTTACATTGCCCGGATGGGTGCGGAAGTTTATTACCGACGCAAATCAGTCGGAGAACTGATTGAAACGTTCAGCTGCCGTGAGGGGAAAAAGGAATATATCTTCCATGAGGCGGAGATTGCAAAACTGGAATTGAACGGGGGGAGCGGAGAGATTCCCTTTCGGGGCGCAGTACATGTGCGGCATGCAATTTTGCAGCTGTTTTTCGGTGAAGCTGTAAAAGAAGACGGAAAAATTTCCGTTCTGGTCCAGCCGGACTTCGATTTTGCCATGGAACTTCTGCAGGTATTCGGGGAACAGAACCCGAATTTGACGATTCAACATCTGTTCTGCATGAACAACAACGAGAAGATGGTTTCGATGCGGAAAAATTACAATCTGAGCTGTCTGCAGAAGATTCTGCCGATCTGTGCCTGTGGCTGTGATTACCGTGCCTGGTACTACTATGACAATGTGGCGGCGCGGCTGAATGAGTTCCGTCTGTTCCCATATCTCATTCTGACGGAACACTGTGCACTTGCATTCAGTGCCGATTACCAGAATGCAATTCTGTTCCGGGAGGAAACGACGCTGCGGATGATGCGTGAGATGTTTGAAGGCTATTTAAAACAGTCGGAACCGCTGTTTGAACGTCTTGACACGGTGCAGTCCCAGCTTGGCTATACGGAAACGCTGATTCGTCACTTTGTTGCGTCAGATTCTCCGCGGTATTTCTTTCAGAGAATGCCGTGTCTTTCCGGCCTTCTGACAGCAGAAATGCTGGAGCGCCATCTCGTAAAAGAAATGCCGGGGCGTGAGCAGATGATACGGGCGGTTGCACAGTACGCAAAGGTGATGCAGACACAGGTGCTGGATAAAAAAACGACGATGTTTTTCTCAGAGGATGGCATCAAAAGTTTCCTGGAAACGGGGCGCGTGGATGAGTATCCAAAAGAGTGCTATTCTCCGCTGGACTTTGACGAGCGTATCGCCCTGATCCGCCGCTTTCTGGCGCTGCGGGATCGCGCAAATCTTCGTATGATCCGGGAAACGAAAGAGAGAGCAGAGCATGCGCTGAATATTTCGGTCAATGCAAACGAGGGTTATCTTCTGTTCCAGACGCGGACAGAGCGGCTGATTTACCTCAGTATTCGGGAACCGAGCGTGCTCACGGCATTCTACGATTACCTGGAATCCATGAGGCCGGAAGAACTCTGCACGGAAGAGGAGATGCTGGAACGTGTCGAAGCCATTCTGCATGAATTTGTGGCTTGTCATTCCAGAGAAGGTTCGATATAATAGAAAAAAGGATATTTCCAAACCGGTCATCTCGGGTGAGTTCCGGTGCGTGTCTGCTGAAAAGAAGGCTGGACACGCACCGGGCGGGAACCTGCGGATGACCGGTTTTGACTGTACGAAAAAGAAATGGGGGTTTTTACGAATGAGTACAGAAAGTAAAACAAGAATGACGGAGGGCAGTATTTCAAAAAAGATGATTCTGTTTGCGATCCCGCTGTTCCTTGGCAATCTGTTCCAGCAGTTGTACAATACGGCCGACTCGCTGATTGTAGGAAATTTTCTGGGAAGCAATGCACTGGCAGCGGTCAGCTCTTCGGGCAATCTGATCTTTCTGATGGTTGGTTTTATTAACGGTATCGCAATGGGCGCCGGTGTCGTGATTGCAAGGTATTACGGAGCGAAAAACCGGGAAGATCTGCAGAAAGCGATCCATACGACCGTGGCGTTCGGCCTGGCGGCCGGTGTAGCGCTGACTGTGCTTGGCATGTATCTGGCGCCGAAAATCCTTGTGCTGATGGGAACACCGTCCGATGTCCTGCCGCAGTCCGTCGAATATTTCCGTACCTATTTTGCAGGATCTCTTGGTTTTATCATGTATAACATTTTCGTCGGCATCCTGCAGTCCGTTGGCGACAGCCGTCACCCGCTGATCTATCTGATCGTATCGTCGTGCATCAATGTTGTGCTCGACCTGCTTTTTATCGGAGGGCTTGGCATGGGGGTCGGTGCGGCGGCGCTTGCAACGGTCATTTCCCAGTTCACAAGCGCGATTCTCTGCATGATCCATCTGCTGCGGACGAAGGAAGAGTATCGTCTTCATATCCGCAAAATCCGTTTCGACGGCCGGGCGCTTGGCGAGATTATCCGCAACGGTGTGCCGTCCGGTTTCCAGAACTCGGTTATTTCGATCGCAAACGTTTTCGTGCAGACGAACATCAATGCATTCGGGAAAATGGCGATGGCAGGCTGCGGTTCATATGCAAAAATCGAGGGTTTTGCATTCCTTCCGGTTACATGCTTTACGATGGCATTAACGACGTTTGTCAGCCAGAATCTCGGTGCAAAACAGTATGACCGGGCGAAAAAAGGAGCGCGGTTTGGCATTCTCTGTTCCATTACCATCGCCGAGTTGATCGGGTTTGTGATCTATGCGGCCGCACCGACTTTGATTGCGGCGTTTAACAGCGATCCGGCCGTTGTCCATTACGGCGTGATGCAGGCGAGAACGATTGCACTGTTTTATTTTCTGCTGGCGTTTTCTCATTGCATCGCGGCTGTGCTCCGCGGTTCCGGGCACGCCGCGGTTCC
>ERZ779820.980-NODE-980-length-18555-cov-3.336054_pt1 | contig 18555 bp, 13 predicted proteins | sample MGYA00511563_ERZ779820 | MGnify/ENA primary metagenome ERZ779820 (study PRJEB29588, sample SAMEA1964852) | human gut metagenome | biome: human gut; feature: human-associated habitat; material: faeces | place: Denmark | collected 2008/2010 ...
GTTGACAGCCGCCGCCTCACAGATGACGGCAAGGTTACGTCCCGGACGGATCGGGAGTGAGTGACATACTACCTTGTTGCCAAGAAACTCTGTATATTCTTCCTCTAATCCAAGACGGTCGTACTCATTTTCTTTCTTCCAGTCCTCTAACTTGATCACAAGGTCGATCTGCTGTTTTTCCTTGACACATTCTACACCAAACAGTGTTTTCACATCGATGATTCCGATACCGCGAAGTTCGATAAAGTAACGTGTGATATCCGGTGACGTTCCGATGAGTGTATGCTCATTGATCTTGCGGATTTCCACCACATCATCCGTTACAAGACGATGTCCTCGTTTGATCAGTTCGAGTGCAGCCTCACTTTTTCCGATACCACTCTCACCCATGATCAGAAGTCCTTCGCCGTAGACATCTACTAAAACGCCATGGATTGTAATACACGGTGCAAGCTGTTCATTCAGACAATAAATAAGCTCTGCCATGAATTCGGAAGTACTGCGTTTTGTGCCAAGCACCGGAATATTTTTCTCCTCTGCAATTTTCAGGAAAGAATCATCCGGCCGCAGATCCCTGCAGAAAATAACACACGGAATATCATATCCCATAAATTCACTGTAAATCTTTTCACGTTTTTCCTCGTCTAACTGCTGCAGATATGTGTACTCTACCGTACCGATGATCTGAACCCTCGACTGTTCAAAGTGTTTAAAATAACCACTGAGCTGTAACGCCGGTCTGTTTACATCACTGATCATAATGCGATGTCCCTTTAATTCCATATCCGGCAGAAAATTACATAAATCCATGATCTGCGCGATCTTTGCTACTCCAACACCTTCCATATCCTTTGTCCTCTCCTAAACATATTTTTCGTAACGATTCTGACGACATTTTACCATAGATACCGGAATTCTTCAACTTGAATACCCGTGTTTATCTTCCCGGAAAAAAGAATAAACTGCCCGTGCCGCCTGCTCATTCATCGACTCTGTCTTTGCGAGTTCTTCCTCCGAAGCCTCACGGATCGCCTCAAGTGACTGGAACCGGCGCATTAAGGCTTTTCTTCGTGCCGAACCGATGCCCGGAATATCGTCAAGTACGGAATGTACCTGTTCTTTGCTTCTTAAAGATCTGTGATACTCGATGGCAAAACGGTGCGCTTCATCCTGGATCCTCGTGATCAGTTTAAAGCCCTCGCTTGTCCGGTCGATCGGTATCTCTTTATTCTGATAGTATAACCCTCTGGTGCGGTGATTATCATCCTTTACCATACCGCAGACCGGAATATTTATTTTCAGTTCATCAAGCACTTTTAATGCAATGTTTACCTGTCCGCGGCCGCCATCCATCATGATCAGATCCGGAAATCTTGTGAAACTTCCATATTCCTCTGACATTTCCCGTTCTGCAAGTTCTTTTTTCTCCTGCATACCGTGCGTAAAACGTCTGGTCAAAACCTCATGCATGGATGCGTAATCGTCCGGCCCTGTGATGGTTTTTAATTTGAATTTACGATAATCACTGCGTTTTGGTTTTCCCTTTTCGTAGACGATCATGGATCCTACCGTCTCAAAACCGTTGATGTTGGAAATATCAAATGCCTCCACGCGGGAAAGTCCCTCCATCCCCAGAAGATGCTCGATCTCTTTCATCGCGCCGATGGTTCTTCCCTCCTCGCGTTTGATTTTCTCGCGATCCTGGGAAAGTACAAGCTCTGCATTTTTCTGCGCCAGCTCTACCAATTTTTCCTTCATACCTTTTTGCGGAACACGGATATAAACCCTGGCTCCTCTTTTTTCAGTTAACCACTCGGCTAAGACCTCGTGATCCTCGATCTCCTCCGGCAGCATGATCTCCCTTGGAATAAATGGCGTTCCCGAATAAAACTGTTTTAAAAAAGTTGTTAAAATCTGGCTTTTGGTATCCTCTGTCCCGACCCTGACATAAAAATGATCCCTGCCGATCAGCTTTCCGTCACGGATGAAAAATACCTGCACCACGGCATCCCTGTCATCCGATGCAAGCGCGATGATGTCTTTATCCTCACCGTCGGTATGCGTGATCTTCTGTTTCTGCGCGATCTGGCGCACACTGCCTAAAAGCTCCCGGTATTCGATTGCCTTTTCAAATTCCAGATTTTCGGATGCCTCGTTCATTTTTTCTTCTAAGGATTTTAAGATCGGTGCATAGTTTCCATTTAAAAATTCGACGGCAGCATCGATTCTTTCCCGGTATTCTTCCCTGCTGATATAACCCTGACAGGGTGCCTGGCACTGATGGATATGGTAATTTAAACACGGGCGCTCTTTGCCGGTATCTCTCGGCAGTACACGGTTGCAGGTACGAAGCTGGTAAAGCTTATTGATCAGCTCGATCGTATCTTTTACTGCCCCCGCACTGGTGTATGGCCCAAAATATCTCGATTTGTCTTTTTTCTGCTGACGTGAAAAGAGTACCCGTGGGAAATCCTCACCGACCGTCACACGGATATAGGGATAAGTCTTGTCATCGCGCAGCATGGTATTGTATTTTGGACAATGTTCCTTGATCAGGTTGCACTCCAACACAAGCGCCTCTAATTCCGAGTCCGTAATAATATACTCGAAACGTGCGATCTGTTTTACCATCTGTGCCTTTTTGATGCCCTCATCATGACTCGGCTGGAAATACTGGTGTACTCTCTTTCGTAAACTGACAGCCTTACCGATATAGATGATCGCATCGTGGCTGTCATGCATAATATAAACTCCCGGCTGATCCGGGAGTTTTTTTAATTCTTCTGCGATGTTAAACATGAAACCTCATTCCTGCTCTGATCGTTCTGTTTATACTTATCCTGCTGATATTTATCTTATTTTTCAGCTTTTATTTCTGATACTTCTGCAGCGAAGCCTCTGCTGCGTTATTTCTGGTGTTCCTCATGTGCTGCTGTCTGATCGTCTACGACCTGATCAATAAAACTGCCCTTTTCCAAGGATACAGTATTCTGATCTTCCGCTGCACGTGAAGTTTCTGCTTCTGCCTGATTTTTTATTTCTGTCTGTCCTTCCGTTTTTGCATGTTCTTCTGTTTTCGCCTGCTCTAACGCATTTTTAGCATCCTCTGCCTGCTCGAAGAATGTTTTTTTCTCCTCTTCTTCCGGCTCCGGGATTCCTTTTAATTCACGGAAAATCTTCATAAATTCTTTTCCGGTGATCGTCTCATGCTCGTAGAGATATCCTGAAATCTTGTCGAGAACCTCCCTGTTTTCTTCAAGCATGCGGTATGCTTCATCGTAGCTGTTGTTGATGATGGAAAGTACTTCCTGATCGATCTGTGCTGCAGTCTCCTCACCACAGATCAGTCCTGCACGGTTGTCTAAGTACTGGTTCTCAACCGTTGCCAGACACATCATACCAAATTTATCGGACATACCGTACTGTGTGATCATGGCTCTTGCCACCTTGGTAGCCTGCTCAATATCATTGGCTGCCCCGGTTGTGACAGTATCAAATACCAGTTCCTCTGCTGCGCGTCCGCCAAGATATCCCACAAGCATTGCTTCCAGTTCCTTCTTTGTATTGAGATATTTCTCCTCCTCGGGTACCTGCATTACATAACCAAGTGCCCCCATTGTTCTCGGCACAATAGTAATCTTCTGTACAGGCTCTGCATCTTTCTGCAGGGCGCTTACCAGTGCATGTCCTACCTCATGATAGGATACGATCCTGCGCTCCTGTGCACTGAGGATCCTGTCCTTCTTCTCTTTACCTACCAGAACTACTTCAACAGCTTCGAGAAGATCTTTCTGGGATACTGCGCTACGTCCACTCTTAACAGCAAGGATAGCAGCCTCGTTGATCATATTAGCCAGATCCGAACCCACTGCCCCGGAAGTTGCAAGTGCAATGTTCTCAAAATCAACAGTCTCATCTAAATGTACATTTCTTGCATGAACCTTCAGGATCTCGATTCTTCCCTTCAGATCCGGTCTGTCCACAATGACACGTCTGTCAAAACGTCCCGGACGAAGAAGTGCCGGATCAAGAACCTCCGGACGGTTGGTAGCAGCCAGGATCAGAAGTCCCTTTGAAGTGTCAAATCCGTCCATTTCCGCAAGAAGCTGGTTCAGGGTCTGCTCACGCTCATCATTACCGCCGCCATAATGAGAATCTCGGCTCTTTCCGATTGCATCAATCTCATCAATAAAAATGATACATGGTGCATTCTTCTTTGCTTCCTCAAAGAGATCGCGGACACGTGATGCACCCACACCTACAAACATCTCCACAAACTCAGAACCTGACAGGGAGAAAAACGGCACATGTGCCTCTCCTGCTACTGCCTTTGCCAGAAGTGTTTTACCGGTTCCCGGAGGTCCTACAAGCAAAGCTCCTTTCGGCAGCTTCGCTCCGATGGTGGTATATTTGCCGGGATTATGCAGGAAATCCACCACCTCCTGCAGTGATTCCTTGGCCTCATCCTGCCCTGCCACATCTCTGAAAGTAATTCCTGTATCTTTCTGAATGTAGGCTTTGGCGCGACTCTTTCCAACGCCCATCATTCCGCCGCCCTTATTCATGCGGCGCATAAATACCGTCAGAAGTACAAAGAGCAGAATCGTTGGCAGAAGCACACTGACCAGCATAGAAATAATTTCCCCTGCTGCATCCGGCTTCTTATACTCAAACTTGATTCCTGTTCCCTCAAGTCTCTCCGTCAGCTTATCTACTGACTCCATCTGATTGGCATAATAAACTTCTTCTGAAAATCCTGATGACTGATGTTTCGGCGTGATCGTCAGTGTATTTGACTGAAGCGTAACCTCTTTCACATCTCCATCATCTACCATCTCAATAAATTTATCATAAGTGATCTCACTCGAATTATCCTTGAGCATATTGGTAAACATGGCGAAACATACCAGAGTTACCAGGAGGCATACCAGAAAGGCCAGTATCGACTGATGATTCTTGTTCGGGTCCTGTCTGCCCGGACCTTTATTATTATCAGGACGATTGCCATTCGGATTGTTATCCATATGATTATCCATTTCATTCCTCCTAAACGTTATCGTTCTTATTATAAAGAGAATTATTCTATAAATCAACCGCGAGATTGTGAAATTTACGTTATATCCGGATTTCTGTTGCTGAAAACAGAATCTGTGCTTTTTCTGCAGCAACAAAATTTATTTGTATTTTTCTAAATTTCTCTGTTACAAACCGTTCTTTTTGTAGTATACTATTGACAAACTGATTACTGCTCACTTCGTTCCCGGTAATGCACTCCGCAATACACAGAATTTATGCTGACCGCATAAATTTGCGCTGTATGTCCCGGGATATTCTAAATGAGCAGTACTAAAAATGTGATGAGGAAAGGAAATGAACAAATGAAGATAGGATTTGACAACGACAAGTATCTGAAAATGCAGTCCGAACATATTCGGGAACGTATTAACCAGTTTGGAAACAAACTTTATCTGGAATTTGGCGGCAAGCTTTTTGATGACTACCATGCTTCCAGAGTTCTTCCGGGATTTGAGCCGGACAGCAAACTGCGTATGCTGATGCAGCTTTCTGATCAGGCAGAGATCGTTATTGTAATCAGCGCCGCTGATATTGATAAAAATAAAGTCAGAGGTGACCTTGGTATCACTTATGATGAAGATGTACTCCGCCTTATGGAAGTATTTACCGAGCGCGGACTCTATGTCGGAAGTGTCTGCATCACCCAGTATTCCGGACAGGAAAGCGCAGATGCGTTTAAGAAACGTCTGGAGAAGCTTGGAATCAAAGTATACGTGCTTTATCTGATCCCGGGTTATCCGAATAATACTTCCTTTATTGTAAGTGATGAGGGATATGGCAAGAACGATTATATCGAAACAACAAGACCACTGGTTGTCATCACTGCTCCAGGACCCGGAAGCGGAAAAATGGCCACCTGCCTTTCTCAGCTTTACCATGAATACAAGCGCGGTGTCAAGGCAGGATATGCCAAATTTGAAACTTTCCCAATCTGGAATATCCCGCTGAAGCATCCGGTAAATCTGGCATATGAAGCAGCTACTGCTGACTTAAATGATGTGAACATGATCGACCCGTTCCATCTGGAAGCATATGGTGAGACTACTATTAACTACAACCGTGACGTTGAAGTTTTCCCTGTTCTTCAGGCTATGTTTGAAAAGATCATGGGCGAGTGCCCTTACAAATCTCCCACAGATATGGGCGTTAATATGGCCGGTAACTGCATCGTTGATGATGAAGTCTGCAAGGAAGCTGCACGTCAGGAGATCATCCGCAGATATTATAAGAGCATGGAAGCTCTGGTTCGCGGAACAGGCCGCGAAGAAGAAGTTTATAAGATTGAGCTTCTGCTGAAACAGGCTCATGTGACCATCGAAGAACGCAAGGTGGTTCCTGCAGCGCTGAAACGTGAAGAAGAAACAGGTGCACCTGCTGCTGCCATGGAACTTCCTGACGGACGTATTGTTACAGGTAAGACCTCTGAACTTCTTGGTGCATCTTCAGCACTGCTTCTGAATGCACTGAAAGAACTGGCAGGAATTGAGCATGACAAACATGTTATCTCTCCGGAAGCATTAAAACCAATTCAGGCGCTCAAGACAGAATACCTTGGAAGCAAAAATCCAAGACTTCACTCTGATGAAACTCTGATCGCGCTTTCCATCAGTGCCGCAGATAATGAAGATGCGAAGCTAGCCCTGCAGCAGATTCCGAAATTAAAAGGCTGCCAGGTTCATACTTCCGTACTTCTGTCTCAGGTGGATATCCTGGAATTCCGTAAGCTGGGTGTTGAACTTACCTGTGAGCCGAAATCTGAGCATGCTAAGAAACTGCAGAAATAATTTCTGAAATGGTTTTCAAATAGCAGCAGAAAACTCTGAAAATCCACAATATCTATATAATGATACAAGAAAGAATCCTGCCTGAACATATGACAGTTTCATATGAACAGGCAGGAATTTTTTATTTCTCTATAATCTCAATCGCTCTGTCCGGATAATTTGTAATGACTGCTTCTGCACCTGAGTCTTTTACCAGCTGGATGTGTTCTGGTTTGTTGGCAGTCCATACGTGCATTTTCAGTCCGGCACGTTTGACTTCTTCTATGAACTGTGGGTATTTCAGGTGATAAACTGCAGGGTGTACGGCGTTGATTCCAAGATTTTTGGCGTACATGGCTGGATTTACCCATCCGTCACTGAAAAGGATTCCGGTCTGTACATGGTCATTCAGCTGTTTTAACTGTAACAGGCTGTAATGGTTAAAGGAGGAATAGACCAGCTGGTCTTCCATGTTCATTTCTTTTACCAGTTTCAGAATCTTCTCTTCCATTCCCGGATAGAAGCAGATGCTGTTCTTTAGTTCAATGTTTATCATCATATCTGTGGTGCGCATGAGCTCCAGTACTTCTGCCAGAGTTGGAATGTGATAAATTCCTGATGGTTCTGCGGGTGTACTGACTTTTAATTCTTTCAATTGAGCCAGTGTCATATCTTTGATCAGTCCGGTTCCGTCTGTGACGCGGTCTACGTTTTCGTCGTGCATAACGATGAGTTCGCCGTCTGCGGAAGTATGTACATCCATTTCGATTCCGTCTGCGCCCTGTCTGATGGCAAGTTCAAATGCTTCCAGAGTGTTCTCCGGTCTGTATCCGCTGGCACCCCTGTGTGCCCATACTTTTGTTGTTCTCTTTGTTGTTTCTGTCATTTCCATATGCCTCTCTTATATAAAATTCATTTACAGTGCTTTCCAATAACATATTTTTCGTCTTGATTTTTTACAAAACGTCTGAATATGTCAAGTGGATAAAATTATCCGCTTTGCTACTTGCTCAGAACCAAATATCTGTTTCGCAATTTAGTTAAACTATAGCATTAAGAAAATTACCGTAAATCTTCATAAACAGGGAACCGCATACGCAGCCCCCTGTCCTCATTTAAGTATAAATATTTTTCCTGTGAATGATTATAACACTTCTCAATGTACTGTTATCAATATTTTTATTCATTCAACAAGTTATAATCTTCGATGGATTTGTTCATATCAGAAGCCATTTTGCTCACCGCATCCTCTGCAGATTCTTTTCCGTTGAGCATATTCTCAATCTCTGTTTCTACAATCGCACGTGCTTCCGGGAATACACTGAGAAGTGCACCTGCATATTCCGGTGCAGAATCATGAAGCTGGTCAATGGCTGTCTGGAACTGTGGGTATTTTGCAATGTTGTCTTTGAATACCTGCTCGTCATGTGCTGCTGTTGTTACAGGGAAGTATCCTGTCTGTGCATTCCAGTATGCCTGTGATTCCGCAGATACCAGATATTTTACAAATTCCCATGTAGCTGCTTTCTTTGCATCATCCTGGTTGTCAAGCATCCAGAGAGAAGCACCACCGATGGATACACCACCTTTATCATCATCTGTAATGGATGGGAAGTATGCGGTACCTACTTCAAAGGAACCGTTTACATCCTGCAGAATCTGTTTCAGGGACGCTGTGGAACCTAATGTCATAGCTGCTTTTCCGGAAGAGAAATCTGCAAGTCCAGAATCTCCGCCTCTTCCTACGTTTGGTGCATAGCCTGCGTCATAAAGTTTCTTCCACTCATTAAGAATATTCAGTGCACCTCCGTTTTCATCGAATGCAACCTTTGTAGCTGCTGCCTCACGTCCGTTTCCGTTATCTACATATGGCAGACCCTGTTTGCACATAAACTCTTCGAAAAACCATCCATAGATTCCCATGGATAATGCTTCTCCCGCACCGCCTTTGTTTACAAGGTCATCTGCAACCTCTGCGATTCCCTCAAGGCTTGTAGGTACCTCTGTCACACCTGCTTTGTCAAACATATCCTTGTTGTAATAAAGAATCGGTGTAGAGGAGTTAAATGGCATGGAATATAATTTATCATCTACTGTATAATAAGCTGTGATATTTGGTTCCAGATCAGATACATCATATCCTTCGCTGTCAATCATGTCCTGCATTGGGATCACCCATCCGGAATCGATCATGAAACGGGTTCCGATATCATAAATCTGCACCAGATCAGCTCCCATATTTCCAAGCTGGGCACTCTTTAACTTATTGATTTCATCGTCATATTCTCCCTGATACTGAGAATCCACTTTAATTCCATATTCATTTTCTTCATTAAATTTATTCACCAGATAGTCCAGTGCTTCCCCGTTGACACCGCCCATTGCGTGCCAGAATGAAATCGTTGTTCCCTCCGGAATGTCTGCCTTTTTCTCTGCTGCCATGCAGGTAGTTGGAAGAATTGCGCTGAATACTGTTGCTGCTGTTAATAATACTGCGAGTTTACGCTTCATAACTTACCTCTTTCTTTTCATGTTGTTTGTTTTTGTTTTCTCTATTTCTCAGCCTTTTACGGCACCTGAGAACATACCTCGGATCAGCTGCTTCTGTCCTGCAATGAATATGGAAATGGACGGAAGGATAATCAGTACTACGCCTGCGATCATCAATGTAATAGACTGGGAGTCTACGCTGTCCAGCATACCGATACCGATCTGTACAGTACGCATCTTGTCTGATCCTGTCACAAGTAATGGCCACATGTACATATTCCATGCATTAATAAATGTGTACACTGCCATAGCTCCCATTGCTGATTTTGTCAGCGGCATCAGAATCTGCCAGATAAATCGCAGATTGGAGCAGCCGTCAATCTTCGCTGATTCATACAGCGAAATCGGAAATGTAAGATAAAACTGTCTGAACAGAAAGATTCCCATTGCAGATGTGAGATAGGGCACGATCAGTACCTGATAGGAATCCAGCCAGTTCCATCCGCTGACTGTCAGGTAATTGGAAATAATCGTTGCCTCTCCCGGAATCATCATAGTTGCCATCACCAGCATAAACAGCACATTTTTTCCTTTGAAGTCCAGGAAGGAAAAGGAAAATGCTGCCAGTGAACAGGAAATGATCTGTCCGAAAGTGATGAGACCTGCTACCAGGAAAGAGTTTACTACAAAACGAACCAGTGGAACCTTCTGCAGTGCCTGTCGGAAATTCTCCAATGTCGGATGTTTGGGCAGGATATTCATATCCAGAGTAAAAAGTTCACCGGATGGCATAAATGCAATACTTACTGCATATAAAAGAGGCAGAAGAACAATTAATGCCACGACAATATTTAAGACAATGTGTCCGGCAGTTCTGGCCGCTCTTTTATATTTCTGCTGCGCCAGCATTTTTGCTTTTACTTCCTGAAACCTCTGGCGTTCCAGATCCATCTGTTTTTCTTTTTCAGCAGTGATGCTGCCTAACTGTGACATTAATATTTCACTCCTTTTTTCTCAATTTTAAACATTACCAGAGTAAGTACCAGCACGATCAGGAAAAGTACCACTGACTGGGCTGCTGCACTTCCGAAACGATAGTTAAAGAAGGCATCTCTGTAAATGGAATACACTATCAGGTTTGTGGATTCTCCGGGACCACCCTGTGTCAGAATCTTGACCTGTCCGAATGACTGGAATGCCTGAATGATGTTTACCACTAATGTGTAGAACATCATTGGTGCCAGTCCCGGAAGTGTCAGGCGGTAGAATTTCTGGAATGAACTTGCGCCGTCTACGGAAGCTCGTTCATAAATAGTTTCATCAATGTTACTTAATCCTGCTGAAAAATACAGGAAGTTGATTCCACTGTTAAGCCATGCAGTAAGAACTGCTACGCAGATCAGTGCGTATTTCGGATCACTGACCCAGTTGATATCCAGATGAAAAATCTTATTGATGATTCCTACGGATGGATGAAGCATGATCTTGAAGATCATTGCTGCTGAACTGGATGCGATTGCCATTGGCAGTGCATATGCAGTACTGAAAAAACGGATTCCCGGAAATGTTTTGTTGCAGAGGACTGCTGTTGTAAGTCCCAGGATCATACTGACTGCAACTACGATCACAACAAAGATCAGGGTAACTGCCAGACTGTTCCAGAATGAGGATGACTGTAATAATTCTTTGTAGTTGCCAAGTCCTACGAATAGTTTTGCCTGTCCCATCTTATTCGTTTTAAAAAGACTTAAGTATAAAGTCTTAAAAAACGGGTAGAATAAGAAGATTCCAAAGATCAGAAAGCTTGGAAACAGGTATGCGTAGGCACCTGTGTTTTTTAACTTCTTCATGTATTGAACACCTTTCCTGTTTTTATGAGTTTTATATTGAACTTTTGAACAATATCATTGCTTATGAAAACATCCCTTTTCTCAGAGTGATATTCTCCTGAGTTTCCAGATCAAATGCTGAAATGTATGCCATGTCGATCCAGAGTGTTACTTTATCGCCTTTATCAAGCAGACTGTCACCGGAAACTTTTGCACAGCAGTCCTGACCATCGTGATTGAAATGAAGAATTACTTCTGCCCCAAGCAGTTCTCTGGCTGTGACTGTGACTTCCATTTTCCACTCTCCTCTGGTATCTGCTTCTGCGGGTTTTTCCAGAAAATGTTCCGGACGGATTCCGAGTTCAATGTTTCTTCCAACATAGCCCTGACGTTTCAGGATTTTCCATAAGAAATCCGGGATTGGGATGTCTCCGTCGTTCTCTGTACGGAATGTAGGGATTCCTACCTTTTCCATTGCCAGACCTTTGATAAAGTTCATAGATGGAGAACCGATGAATCCTGCAACAAAGCGATTTACTGGGTAAGCATACAGGTTCTGCGGAGTATCTGCCTGCTGTACTGCTCCCTGATTCATCACTACGATCCTGTCTCCCAGAGTCATTGCTTCTGTCTGATCATGAGTGACGTAAATAATGGTGTTCCCAAGTGCTTTGTGAATACCTGCAAGTTCTACTCTCATCTGGGTACGAAGTTTGGCATCCAGATTGGATAATGGCTCATCCATAAGAAGTACTTTCGGCTCACGGATGATAGCATTTCCGATGGCTACTCGCTGACGCTGACCACCTGAAAGATTCTTTGGTCTTTGTTTCAGCAGATTTTCCAGTCCCAGAAGTTCTGCTACATGATGAACCTTTTTATCAATCTCTTTTTTCGGTACTTTTCTTACCTGCAAAGAGAAAGCAATGTTATCGTAAATATTCATCTGTGGATAGAGAGCATAGCTCTGGAAAACCATTGCAAGGTCGCGCTCTTTTGGTTCCAGATAGTTGACCAGTTTGTCTCCGATCCATAATTCACCGTCGCTGATATCTTCCAGTCCTGCAATCATTCGAAGTGTGGTTGACTTTCCGCATCCGGACGGACCAACGAAAACTACCAGTTCTCCTTTTTCTATTTCAAGATTAAAATTCTTTACTGCCTGAAAGCCGTTTTCATAGCTTTTGCAGATGTCTCTTAATATGATTTCCGACATTTGATTTCCTTTCCTCTCCTGCTTTTACGATTAATATTTTTCACTGATATTTTTTTGTCGGGCTGCTTTGGCAATACCTTTTCAGTTATCTTTATGAAAAATATCCGGCAAGCTTCCCCAGTGACTGACACCGGAAACCATTTTTCCATTCTTCTACACTGGCTTCGCCTGTAAGCACCAGACAACTGTCAATGCCTGCCCGTTTCCCGCATTCCATATCTGTATAGATTCTGTCACCGATAAGCAGGGTCTGTTTCGGAGTGCATCCTGTTTCTTCCAGACAGGCATATACCATTCCGGGTGCAGGTTTGCCGATATATTCCGGTTCTCTGCCAACAGATGCCGTAATCATCCGGCAGATGGAACCGCAGTCCGGTATCATTCCGAAATCAATAGGGCAACGCAGATCCGGATTTGTTGCAAACCAGGGAACTTTTGTCTCTGTGAGCTGTTTACAGACCTGAACCAGTTTCTCATAGGTAAGCTCTGTATCATAAGCGCAAAGTACGCAGTCTACATCATCTCCTGCCTGATCTGTGATGTTCAGACCTGCTTTTCGCAGTTCGCTGCAGTAGGTTTCGGTAGCTGCTACCAGGATTTTTTCGTTTCCGTAATATTTCTTCATGAAATCTCTGGCGTAGGTTCCTGCAGTGATAAATTCCTCTTCCGTAGTTTCAATTCCCCAGTCATGAAACTGCTCTACATAATCACTGGCTGCTTTAGACGAGTTGTTTGTCAGAAAACGAAAAATTCCACCGTTTTCTTTTACTGTCTGAAGAAAGTCTGCTGCACCCGGAAGAAGTTCACTTCCCAGAGCAACAGTTCCGTCAATATCCAGAAGGAACAGTTTTTTTTCTTTTATCATTGATGCAAGGTTGTTCTGCATATTATTGATATTCCTCTCCTCTTTTTTAACTATATTGCTTTTTTATTGTCATTACACTGTCCACCGACTTTTTGCATTTGACCACTGGCATTATTATAAAAACTTTTTGACATCACCAACAATCTTATTTTGGTCAAATGAATGTTAAATGCGCATAAAAAAATCACGACTGTTCGCCGTGATTTTTTTACATTTTGCTTTTATTGCGGTTGTCTTAATTATCTGTTTCTGCCTTTGTTTCTGCATTATTCATGCATTGGAAATGAGTTTTTTTCTCATTTTGCTTGAATTTTACTTTACAGAGATTCCGGTCTTTCCACCTCATAGCTGGACCAGTCATCGACTGTAGTAGATGCAGATGTATCTGCGCTGTCCTGATAGGAGCCTACTGTAATTGTGTAGTCACTGTCACCCTCTACATAAGTTGTTCCGTCTGTACCTACAATGGAAACTGTTTTGCCGTCCGCATCTGTGATGGTTCCTGCATTTGAAAGGGATGTGATGGTGCTGTCACCGGTTACTGTCCATGTGGAATCTTTGTCGATCACTACGTTGCAATATCCGTCTCCACCGTTTCCTGCGTTGGATTCGTCATTGACAAACGCACCTTCCAGTGTGCTGCCGTTGGTCATATAGAAATCAAGGTCACTGATGGAATCCCAGATTACATTCCCTTTCATATCCTGGCTGTCTGCTGTGAAGTTGCAGTCAGATCCGTTGGCACCGCTCTGGCCCCATCCACGCTGGTTGTTGTTTCCTGTGCACTGCAGGAAGAATTCATTGTCATCATTGTATGTGATGTCTACGTCCTTTAATGTGATAGTACATTCTGTATTTGTTGTATAGAATAAGCCACCATTCTTGGATGTGATCGTTCCACCATCCATCTGGAATGTGCTGTTACCTACTTCAGAATCACCTGACATACTCTGATATAAAATGACTGTCCATGTGGTATCATTCTGATCATCATCACTCATATTTCCGGTCAGGTTGCTGTTGTAGAGTCTCAGAGAGTTTAATCCCTCGATGCAGACTGCTTCTGAACCATTTGCTGTCAGTTCTGCATTGTTGACTGCAATATCTGCTGTACAGTAAACCGCAGGAGAGCCTACCCCGTTAGATGTATAAGTACCGCCGTCCACTACCATTGTTCCGCCGCCTCTGTCACTGCGGATTGCCGCGGAGGATTCGCCATTTGTCTCTACATTCAGATCCCAGGCATAGAGCTTTCCGCCACCTGCTGCGTGGATTCCGCCTGAAGTATCCTGCTGTGTGGTGATATCTGTATCTGCTGCATATACAGTTCCGTCACCGTATGCAAAGAGTCCTGCACCACCTTTGCTGTCTGTGGTTACTGTACTGCCTTTAACATATGCAGTTCCGTCTGTGGCAAGAACTGCTGCTCCTACACCATAGAAGCTGGAGTTATCACCGCCCTGGCTGTCCGAGGATGTTCTTGAGATTGCGTCATTGCTGAAGGTAACCTCTGCACCATTGGAAACAAGTGCTGCATTTTCGTCTGTTCCTGTAGATTCCAGAGTGGTATCGGAGACTGTTTCATCTGAGCTGTATTCATTTGCTGCATCGTAGCTGTCTACACCGGAAGCCTGGCCGCCAGGACCACCCTGTCCGCCGCCCATATCCATGGACTGGACTGTTATGGTTGCTGCGTTTCCGTCATCGTCTAATGTGATGGCTACTACGTCGCCCTCTTTGATGTCATCTAATGTAATCTCTTCGGTCTGGCCTGCACCATCTGGTGCCTGGCCGTTACCGTCCGGGGCTTCTCCGTCTGGTTTTTCGCTGTCAGATGCATCTGTCTTTTCTGAATCATCAGTATCTTCCGATTTTGCATCTGCATTGTCATCGGCATTATCTCCATCCGGTTTCTCCGGAGCTTCTCCACCAGGTGCTCCCTGTCCGCCGCCCATGGACTGTTTCGTAATCACTGTGCTGTCTGTAACTGTGATTTCCTGTTCTTCGCCTGTCAGGTCTAACATAGATGGTGCTTCTCCGTCCGGAGTTCCCTGACCATCACCGTTACCATCTGGCGCTTCGCCTTTGTCTGTGTTATCTGCGGATGCGTCATCCGTTGATTCAGTATCTTCTGTTTCTTCATCTGTATCTGATGACTCGTCTGTGCTGGCATCGTCTGTTTTTTCACTGTCTGCATCTTTAGAACCTTTGGCATCGCCATCTGCCTTTGCATCATCTCCATCCGGTTTCTCCGGCGCTTCGCTATTTTCGCCACCCTGGGGCTGTTCACCAGGCTGGCTCATTTCTTTTCTGGTTCCTACTGCAATGGTGATTTTTCCATCTTCTACAGATTTTACTTCTCCGAGAATTTCATTTTCGTTTGTTTCTTCTTTGCTGTCGTCTGCTTTCTCGTCAGATGCTTCTGCTGTATCTTCTATGGTGTCATCTGCATCCTGAGTACTTTCTGTTTTGCTGTCCGCCGCAAACGCAGTTGCCGTAGAGCCCACAGACGTTGCTGTTATCATAACTCCCATGAGTATTGCCAGATGTTTATATTTCATAATAATACCTCTCTGTTCTTTATATTTTGAATTTTCTCTGTTTCTTTTGTTTTTGTTGATGGTATTACTATATCTGACAAATGTGTTTGATCTATGGTCTGTCTGCGAAAAAAATGTGTTCTCCTATAAATGATACATTTCAGATTTGCGGTGTTTTAATAATGGAAGCTGTTCTCTGATCTGGTCTTCCCGGTCCAGATCTATTTCTTCTATTAAAATACCCTCTTTCTCATCCAACTGTTTCATAACCTTTCCCCATGAATCTGTTACAATAGAATGTCCCCAGGAAATATATCCTGCCTGTGTATCTCTGGCAGGAGCACATCCAAGCATGTAGATCTGATTGTCAAGGGCTCTTGCACGAAAAGTCAGTTCCCAGTGTGCCGGACCTGTGGTCATATTAAATGCTGCCGGGACGAAAATCATCCTTGCACCGTCCAGTACCATTGTGCGGGCAAACTCCGGGAAGCGGATGTCGTAGCAGATCATGACACCCATTTTCCCAAATTCAGTATCAAACACGGTAGCATGATCTCCCGAAGTCAGAGTATCAGATTCCTTGAAGTGCTGGCCATTTTTTACATTGATATCAAAGAGATGAGCTTTTCTGTGCTTACCAATCTGTTTTCCATCTCTGTCAAAAATATAAGAAGTGTTGTAAACCTTTCCCACATCATCTGCTTCCGGCATGGAACCTGCGATCAGATAAATATGATACTTTCTGGCATAATCAGACATTGCCTGCCAGGATGGACCACCTTCTTTTTCTGCATAAACTGGAAAATTTTCGGTCTGATACGGACAGCAGAACATCTCCGGAAGAATTACAAAGTCCGGATTTTCCGCCTTTATTTTTTCTATATAAGTGCCGGCAGTACAGATATTTTGTATTTTATCTTTTACTGTGGGCATCTGAATTGCTGCTACTTTCATATGCGTCCTCTCCTTTCTTTTATCTATTATAGCCGAAAAAAACCACATCGCCAATCCTACATTAAAGTTGCTTCCAATATTTTTATATGCTATACTAAAAACAAGCCGAAACATATCTGCTTCTACCAAAGATAAAAATTCTAAATATCCCGGAAACCCCGGAAAAGGAGCATTTCTTTGTTTCAAATCACATATTCTAAAAAGGCTGAAAAAGTCTGGAACTTAATTCAGGCATCATTTATTTTGTCCGACGTTGAAGAAATAGAACCAGACCCAGAAGAATTGGAAGCACTACGCCGATATGAAGCTGGCGAGCCTGATTATCAACCATCCATCTCTGCTGAAAATCTGAAAAGAGAACTAGGATTATAATTTAAAAACATCCCCCACGCATGAACATTCCTTCCATGTGTGGGGGATATTGATTTTCCGCAGGTAAGTTGCTAAATGCACCTGCATTCAGTTGATTTAATTAATTATTCTTCATAACCATTCGGGTTATTGGACTGCCATCTCCAGGAGTCTGCACACATTTCTTTAATACCGTTTTCGGCTTTCCATCCCAGTTCTCTCTCTGCTTTGGAAGCATCGGAATAGCAGGTTGCGATATCGCCTGGACGACGTGGCTTGATCACATATGGAATTTTAACACCTGTAGCAGCTTCAAAATTCTTCACAATATCAAGAACACTGTAGCCTTTTCCTGTACCAAGGTTGTAGATACTTAATCCGGAATTATCTTCGATTTTCTTAAGAGCTTTTACATGTCCTTTTGCAAGGTCAACTACGTGAATGTAATCTCTCACACCAGTTCCGTCCGGAGTATCATAATCATTTCCGAATACCCCAAGTTCTTTCAGTTTACCTACTGCAACCTGTGTGATATATGGCATCAGGTTGTTCGGGATTCCGTTTGGATTCTCTCCGATGGTTCCGCTCTTGTGAGCACCGATCGGATTAAAGTAACGGAGAAGAACTACGTTCCATTCCGGATCTGCTTTCTGAATATCTGTCAGAATCTGCTCAAGCATGGATTTTGTCCATCCGTATGGGTTTGTGCACTGTCCTTTCGGGCACTCTTCTGTGATCGGGATGATTGCCGGATCTCCGTATACAGTTGCAGATGAAGAGAAGATAATGTTCTTTACATTATGTTTTCTCATAACATCTACCAGTGTTAAGGTTCCTGCAATGTTATTTTCGTAATATTCCCAAGGTTTGGCAACAGATTCCCCTACTGCTTTCAGACCTGCGAAATGAATACAGGAATCAATATCTTCTTTATCAAAAATTTCATTTAAAGCATCGCGGTCCAGGATGTCTGCTTTGTAGAATTTCACTGGTTTGCCTGTGATCTTGGAAACTCTTTCCAGAGATTTCTCACTTGCATTGCTTAAGTTATCCAGAACTACAACATCATATCCTGCATTCTGCAATTCTACAACTGTATGGCTTCCAATATAGCCTGCTCCACCTGTAACTAAAATTGCCATAATAATTCCTCCTAACCTGTCTTCCTGCTACAATACCTGTTTTTTGCAATTTCTGTTTTTTTTCTCTTTCAACAATACCTATATTAGTTCACAGTATCAGAAATATCCTTGATAATTCTGAGTGTAATCTATAAAATTCTGCGGATATCCTGTTTCACATCTGCAAAATTTACCGTTACTGAAAACTTATAAAAAGTTATAAACTTCTATGTTCCATTCCCACTTCAACGAGTATGCTTTTGATGATATAAATATCAATCTACTCACAAGTTCCTGTACTCTCCATAGGCGTAAATTCCGGACTAACGTATCCGTACATATTTGCATTA
>ERZ779820.990-NODE-990-length-18434-cov-3.265194_pt1 | contig 18434 bp, 21 predicted proteins | sample MGYA00511563_ERZ779820 | MGnify/ENA primary metagenome ERZ779820 (study PRJEB29588, sample SAMEA1964852) | human gut metagenome | biome: human gut; feature: human-associated habitat; material: faeces | place: Denmark | collected 2008/2010 ...
AGGAGACCGTGAAGGTCATGGCGGATGGCAGACATCTGTGGAGGGTGTTCGACAATCTGTTAAACAATATTTACAAATATGCCCAGGCAGGAAGCCGTGTCTATCTGAATGTAGATATTGACCGGGATGGTAAAAGCGAAAATGTCCGTTATCAGGCAGTTGTCCGTACCGATGGTGCCTATATTTATGGCTTTGGAAAGACGGATGGACATCTGCTCCATTATAAATTTCCGGAAGCCGGAGAACGGTATGCTTCTTTAGACCGACTGGAGTTATCCAATCCCTCGAACTGGTTTGGAAAAGAAGTAGGGAAAAAAATGGATGCGTTGGAAAAATCCGGAGACGCAGGACGAATCGAACAATTTCAGAAAAGTCCGACCGGACAAGGGCTTGAAGCATATAAGGAAGCAAAGGATTTTATTAAGGCGGAAACCGGATGCGACTCTATTTCAAAAGGACTGAACCATCTGGATTCCCTTTCCGCACAAAAACAGGAAGTCTGGAAAGGGATCGTGGAAAAATACGATACTGCTGTAAAAAAAATTGAATCTACGATCGAGAAAAAATTTGACCAGGCTGCCCGTAAGGTTGTGTCTGAGGAAGTGGATTTCCGTAGAAGCCACGGGAAAATGGATCTGTATTTTGATAAAAAACTGGATTTTTACATCAACCAGAGGAATGATACGATGAATACCAGAGATCAGCTGGTTACATACCGGAATATCAAGCTGGATCAGATGTATGATTTCCAACATGCCTTCCGGGACGCTTCTTTTGCGGTTACAGATCATCTGGCATATGGACATGATGCTGAGGCAAAGGATGCGATCGAAACGGTGTCTGGAATGAAGGATGCGTATGAAGATTACAAACAAAAGGTGTCAGATGTTACAAAAGTCCAGGAGCCGATCGCCAGATGTGAGTCTTATCTGAATTTTTGCGATGCTGTAATCCATGATACGATCAAAGAAATGGATTTTGTCGATACCTTTGATATTGACCAATATGATTCCCTGACTTCCATGAAAGAATATGTCTTTGCATCTTCCGATTATACGGATGGAACGGATATGCGGGATTACAGTTCGGTGTACAGCAAAGACCTGGAACTGATCGATACTAAGGAGCTTCAGGATAAAGTGGAAGCATATAACGAAAAACAGGATAATGACTATTTCAAGATCCATATTGGAAAGGATGGCGGAGTCTATACCGATTTTGGTATCCGCCTCAGTTATTCTTATACAAATGACCGTTCCGTCCGCCCACATTATTATGCAGCGGATAAGAATATGAAGATCGAGGCGGCAAGCTACCGGTACAAAATGGAGGAAAACCGGATATCCCCTTATGGAAGGATGACTGTCTCGGAAAATGCGCCCATGATCGGCAGGGATGAAAATGCAGATTACACGAATGCCTTTAACGTGTTGCGGAATGAAATCCCAGATACAAGGATCCAGCTTGTGGATGTATTGGAACAGATTGACCGGAACTTTCTCGGGGAACGATCTGCATACCAATATGATAATGTAGTAGAAGCGGCTGATCTAAAATACAGTGGGGATCCGAAATATGTAGAACTGATCAAAGATATTATGGAACACCGGGAAGATAATTTTGAAAAGATCAAGGAACGGTATGAAGAAAAAGTGGAACAGAAACCACAGGTCATTACCATCGAAGAAAAACCGGTAGAAAAACAGCCTGTCATGGTCAGTATGGTCGATACCCCAAAGAAGATGCCGGACTTCATCCGTACAAAAATTGATTTTGGAGGGGAGTTGAATATCCGCAACTCCAAAATGTCCGAGATTGAAAACGAAGCAAAACAGAAGGCTCAAGAGAACGGGACAGACGTTGACAAGGAAAAAGAACAGCTCATAAATGAGATCCTGAAAGATGCCGGACCGGTTGTGGACCGTATGAAGGAACTAGCTGGTAAAATGAATGGCATGGTAGAATGGATCGGGAATCCCCAAATCATCCGATCCAATACTTTCTATCAGCAGTACAAGATGGAGTTTGACTTCTGTGCAAAAAAACTGATCGATTCCGGGATCGCTTGGGGAGATGGACAAGTTGTAAAGGAATATGTCAGCAAGGACATGCTCCGCATGGATAAGATGGATGTCTACCGTTCCAATTACATGGAGTCGTATCGTGACAGGATCACTACCGGAGGAGATGAGAAGATCGACACTGACTCTTATATCAAAGGAACTACATATGACTATAGCAAATGGTTTAAATTCGGGGATTTTTTGGCAAAAACTATCTACCGTCCCTATTTTTCCAGTGTGGAACGGAAGGTAGACCGGGAACCGGTAGAGGACCGTTTTGAGAAGAAAGAAGATAAGGAGGAACCTATGCAGGACCATATCACACAGCCAGTAGAGGAGTTGAAAGACCCGTCCACGGAAGAACCTGAAAAAAAGGCAGAAATGGAAAAAGAAGAGGCTGATACAAAAGATGATGCGATGGCATTGGAAGACCAGCGTTTGGATGAAAAAGATGCCCCTGATACGCAAGAGGATCCTGTTCCTGAAGATACAACACAGGAAGATTCCTGGGATCCAGATACAAATGATAGCCCTAAAGAACCGGATTTCGATTACCAGGACATCGACCTTGAAGAACAAGACCTCTGGGATCCATCAGAAGAAGGAATCCAGCCGGTAGAATCGTATGAACCCAGTGTGGAAAGCGATACACCGTATGAAGAAAAAGAGGAATGGGATCCAATTGAAGATGTGGATTCGTCCGCAGCATCAGACTCTGACAGCAACCCACGCATCGATATGAAAGAGGATTTTGATAAAGTCTTTGATGGGCACCAGACCACGGATGATGTGTTTGATAAATATGCAGAAGATGTATTTGTGGATGAATCGGTCGATTATGATACGCTTTTACAGGCTGCATCTGATTCTATCAGCGAAAAGCTTTCCCTCGATGCCCCGGACGATGAAAAAGAATACTATCAGCAGGCCTCCGCCGATATTGCATACGAAGTAACAGATTTGGATGGAAAACCGATGGAAAATCTTGACAAAATGTCTTCGATGTTACAGGAAAACGGTATTTCGGAAGAACAGGCAGATGCGTTCCGGGATACAACCAGTGACCGATACGAAGAACCGGAAGTTGACTTCAGTGATGCCGGAGATCCTGCGGATTATGAACCGGATGCTGTGGACGTTTCTGAGATAGATGCGCCAGACCTTACGGAAACTGACCAATTCCTGGATGACCTGGATGCGAGAGCGGACACTGCATCGGATGCTGTTGAAGCTGCAGCTTCTGACGGTGTGGATGTGCCAGAAGATGTCTTGGCGGAAGTGCTGGCGGAAGATGATCCTCTGGATGATGCAGATATCTTGGAGCGGTTGAAAAATACCATGATGGAAAATGGCATTACAGATCCGGATGAGGTCGATCATGGACTGTCAGGAGACAGTGATCACACTGGATTTAGTTATGATGACTCTGTGGATTGGTAATAGGAGGTGATTTTATGTGGGAGATTGTTATGATAGTGGTTTTTCTTGTTATTGGGTTCTTGCTCGGATTTTATTTTTATGTTTCAGCTGGCGATAAGGTACAGGTATTCCTTCATCGGGAACCAAAGCGGAAGAAAAAGAATCCAAGAAAAAATATGCTGGAGGAACGGATGAAGAAACAGAACCAGTCCTGGACAGCATTTAATTGTGGACTGGACGATATGGACGAGACAGAACATATCCTGGCTTCCAGGAAAAAAGAAGATCAGGCATATTGCTATCCAAAAAGAAAAGAGGGATAAATCCCTCTTTTTTCCTTATTTTGGAGCTTTTTCACGATACTATAAGTATAGGGGTGGAAAGGAGTATAAAAGTGGCAGATATTAAAGTAACAAGAGACTGTTATATCCCGAAAGAAAACATCAAATTTTATGTGAGCTATAATACAAATTCAGTGATCCTTGATGTGAGGAGAAAGAAAAAGGAAGGGCTGGTGTACGACTATACACATGGAAAACGTATTGGGACTGTGATCTATCTCCATACTGGGGAAGTCATCCTGACAGCTTTTTCTATTGAAACTTTACATCAACGCATGGAAGGAAGGGAGGATGAATAAATGTATCTGCTATCCGTGATTTTGGGGATGTTACTTGGCGTTGGATGCGCAGTACTCATCCAAAGAAAGAAAAAGTCAAAGAGATATGGCTTTCCGGCTATTCCGGAAAGAAAAAATTATGCAGACAGTCAATATCTGAATGGGAAAAAAGACCATTCAGCAGAAGAATTTTAGAAAGGAAATTTTTTATGAAAAGAAAAACAATACATTGTATTTCTTCCCTGACGGCTCTCAGCCTGTTATCGGGTACTTGTGCCGTACCAGTGGCAGCAGAGGATATACAGGGAAAGATAGCAATCGTACAGGAAAAAGAGAAACTGACAGAAAATGACTTAGAACAGGTCTATCATTATTCCTATGAGTCGCTTGGAAAAAATCTGCCTTATACAAAAGCAGATACTTTGTTTTCGGATGGTTTTACGCCGTCTTCCCTTACAGTCGCTGACTGGAAAAACTATGAGGGAGATATTCAGGTTACAGTAACCGATAAAGATGGCAAAGAGACAGTTCTTCAGGCACAAGAAAAAGAAGAGGTCGATCTGACTTCTTATGGGGATGTCCAGAAGGTTGCTCTTCAGCCTGATGGAACGATTGAGGATGATTCTTCTTTCGATGGTCTTTCTGTTAGCGGTAAGGCAGATCCTACGAAAGATCAGGTGAGTACAACACTATCTGTGAAACATTCCGAAGATGGAGAAGAATTTTCAGAGACCACATCCGCTAGTGCCACCACGCAGATGGAAAAGGAAATTTATGAAGCTGGAACACCGGAATTTTCTGCTGAAAAAACAGAACTTTCTTATGGGGAAGAAACTACGATATCTGTAAACGGGATTACCGGAAAAGGAAAAATTCCGGAATCCTATGAAGTCCGTATTCTGATCCCGGAAGGAGTTCATCTGGAGACGGTGACAGCCCCTGCTTTCGACCATGCTTCCTGTAAACTGTATAACGGAGAAGAAGAAATTCTGGATAGTAATGTATCGGATAAGAACATTACAGAACTTACTTTAAAGATTCAGCCGGATGGTGATTTTAGCCAGAAAGATTCTTTAAAACTTCTGGTGAAAGATACCGAAAACTCTAAAGAAAAAACTTCTGTTTCCATAAAAGGCTCAGCTTCTGTAAAAACTGCAACTGGACAGACGATAGAAAATCCCATGAAAGATTTCTCATTACAGCTGTCTTGTACTTACGATATTGGTGTTCCATCCATTACGGTATCTTCGGATAGTGTAGAAGGACATGAAGATGTGTATACAACATATGATGGCTTTCAGGGAAAAGGGCAGTCTAGCAGCTATACTATGCAGTTTACCATTCCACAGGAACTGACAGTGGCCACGATCAATGTCCCGGAATTTCAGGATGCAGACGGAAATGTTTTAGATCGTACCATTACGGTCAACGGGATCCATCCAAGTATTATCAATAAAAAGATCTATGTCTATGATAAAATATCCGATTTTCAGATCACGGTACATAATTATGGGAAAGATTTTAGCCAGACAAAAGCTATGGTGATCCGTTCCACAAACAATGCTTCTATGGATACGACTGCATCGTTTGATACAAATGTAGCTGTTGGATATGGAAATGGTCTTTCGATGAATGCATCTATCCATTCTAATTCGATCCTGTTCAAAAAAGCAGAAGAGATCGTTCCTCCGACCCCAGATCCTGATCCAGATCCTAAGCCGTCCCCGAAACCGAATAAGCCATCTACAGATTCGAAACCATCTACAGATAAAAAAGAGGATAGTAAGAAGGACGATACAAAAAAAGAGGATACAAAAAAAGATACAGACAAAAAACAGGATGCAAAACAAGAGACAGAAGTAGTGACTGCTCCTACAACAGATTCAGCTACAAATCTGATCACCGCACCGATCGTCAATCCCTCTAAGGCTCCATCAACCAAAAATAAGGGGAAAATAAAAGGGACAAGCATTGTCAGTGAACTGCGGACAACTGCAGACGATAGCATGGATACCACAGAAATCCAGGATGATTTTTCAACAGAAACAGCTTCCGCAGCGGATAATGGAGTAGAAGCATCCCCCACACCTGCAGAATCCATTAAAAAATCTGGAGCAGAAGAAGCAACCGAACAGGTGAAAAAAACAGTGGACAATAACCGTGGGTTACAGATTTTCCTGATCCTTGCCGGTATCGTAGCTGCAGCCGTGATTGCCCTGGTATTTTCACACGGTCATAAAAAAGAGGAACCGTCGGAAGAGCAGAAAGAAGAGGAGAACAAATAATGGCGTTGTATTTTTGCGGTGCGACTTCTGATATCGGAGTCGGGAGAGAGTTGCAAGAAGATTTTGTCCAGTTATGTGAGTTGGATGATAACAATTTATTTTGTGTGATTGCAGATGGTACAGGTTCCATGCCACAGCGACCACAGCCTGCAGCCATTGTTGCTATGGATATTGTAGAGAATATCAAAGATACTTTTGAACAGCAAAAAGATTTGTTGCTTTCCTGTCCCGGATTTTTTATCCGAAAAGCCATGCAGGATGCAAACCGGATCCTCGGAGCATTTCAAATGGGAAATGAAGAATTGTTTTCCGGATATTCAGCCAGTCTAACCTGTTGTCTTTTTATGGAGAATAAAAGGATCACGATCGGACATGCTGGAAATACCCGTTTCTATCTGATGCGGAATGCGCAACTGAATCTGATCACTCACGACCATACGCATGCATTCCAGTTGCTTTCCGAAGGAAAAATCGATAAGGAAACGTATTACGTCCACGATGGCCGGTTGAAACTTACCAGTGGACTTGGCAAGATCATTGATCCGAAGATTGAAATCTTTAACGGACAGATGAAGGATACCGATATCGTCCTTATGACAACCGATGGAATCCATTATGCATTACGCCCGGATGCCATGACAGAGATCATTTTGAATTCCCCGCCGGAAGGTACGGAAGCGACAAAGGCTTTGATCAAGGCAGCTAAGGAAATTGTAAAATATCCGGACAACATGTCTGCAATGATCGTGTATATCCCACAGGTTGAAAAGAAATAGCAGGGCAAAATGCCCTGCTATCATTACTCTTTTTTTCGAAAAGATTGTGGGAAATATCTTTCAAATGTTTCAGGGTCTACTTCATTAAGGAGCGATTGGGACATCATATGCATCACGATCAGGAAAGTCAGATAAAAGGACCATTGTCCACATTTTCGTGAGCTGTTCTCGATCGTTTTGAGCATCCGGCTGATCAGTTTTTTGGATGTCCGGACTTCTTCCGGTTTTAACTGCAGCATCTGGTCTTTAATATGTATCAGCATGGTTGTCCTCCATATTTCAGATAGTAACGGTATTTGTAGTAATGATAAAGAAATTCATCCCTTGCATCCGGGGAAAGAGATTCATGCAACAGATCCAGTGGACACTCATAAAGTAACTGGACCGCATCCAACAACCGGACTTTTCTTGCAAAAGCATTGAATTTCCTTTTATCAGCAAAAAATGCGTACAGCTCTTCCATGGAATGGAAACAGGTATAGTGGTTCAGCGCATATTGGATGCATACATGAATGTTATATTCTGCGTATCCAAGCAGGAAAAATTCTTTTGGAAATTTGATAAGTTCTCCCTGGAGTACCTTCTCGTAAACCAAAAGGACTCGCTGCCTTTTATTAAACGAGATCTGATCCGGATACATGAAGCAGGCGACGTAAAACAGGTCTGTTTCCGGATCCAGTTCCGGTGGAAATTTGATCAATTTGATCAGACGTTTCATGTGCAATCGTTCTACAACCTTTGGTGTGAGAAATGTTTTGGTTTGCTGCGGTGTCCAGTGCAGGATCCCTTCTGTAATGTACCGCAGAACTTTCCTGAGATCGTTACTGTTTTGAACACGAGGAAGATACGTTTGTGAAAATTCCTTCCGGTTTCCTATCAGGATCTGTTCATATTCTGTCAGAATGCCAATGTAATTCATAGTAGAATTACCTCCTTATTTTTGTTGTTACTTATAGTATCGTGAAAAACCTCAAAAATCAGTTTTTTTTGGACAGGGAGTTTTATATGCGGAAATATTTGAAGTATCTTTTCATCCCCTTGCTTCTGATTGTCGGTATCTTAGCAGCAAGAGGGTTCTATCATTACCAAAAACAGTATACCGGCGAAGAATGGTTCCAGAAACAGGAATCGTATATCAGTAACCTGCGGACCTATGTAGGGGAAATGGACGATGTGTTTGCTTTGTATATTGCAGGAAGTATCCAGGAAGACGATTTCTTAAATCATATTTCTGTCTTGCAGGGGGAACTGGATATTATCCAGAGATGTTATAAAAAAGAACAGACGGATCATCCTGTTCGAACCGGAACCTACACCTATGAAGAAAAATTAGGGTGTGAAGGGGTTAGCGAAACCATGGATAATTTGCAGGAGATCCTTATTATGGCCCAAGGTAACAGCAGTGATATTGATACTTTATCTTACAAATATCTGGCACTGCATCAAAGCATCATTGATTCCATGGCGAAATACACAACCGCACAGGTCATGATGAAAGCAGAATAGGTTTGTTTTGCATTAGATTCTACATACTATAGGAAAAGGAGGATTTTTTATGCACAAAAAACGTATGATTTTATTTTTTATGTCAGTATCTATAGGACTGATGCCAATGCAGGCATTTGCGGCAGAAACAACTGACTCAATCGTATCTGAAGCGACGGAGAACATTTCAGATCTTTCGGAATTTGATGAAACTACTGTTCCAGACAATCTTGGTAGTTCTTTTTCCGCAAAATCGGAATACTTGAATTCCATTATGTCTACGGATGCTTTCGAAGAAATGTATTCCAATATCCAGTCCATGGTGACTACTACAGATCAGACCAGTCTGGCTGATTATTACAAAGAAAATTATGAGATCACCATCCCATCCGGTGATTTCTTTGATGTTTCCGATGTAGATATTACCAGTGGGTATGACAACAGCGTGACAAATGCACAGTATCTTGCTTTGGCATATAATTTTACAGAAAATTATGATCAGATGGTGGATGCCAGTGGACAGTCTGGAAACAGTATGCAGATATTTCAGCAGGAGTATGGGGATATTGCAAACAGTCTGAAGCTGGAAACCCCAACCATCCCGAAAGGCTTTGATATGTCCAGTCTGGTATCCTCTGCAGCATCGTCTGTTACTTCCACGTACAAAAGTGCGTTAAACAGCAGCGGAGTTTCCGCAGTCAGGGACAGTATCGATACCCAATGGATCTTTGATAAAGCATTATCCGGTCCTGACAGCTACTCTCTGAAATCTTATAAAACACTGCAGTCAATGAACAGCGCTGCCTCCAATGCAAATAACAAAACTCAGTCCAGTCGTTTTAATGCTTCTCTTTCGCAAAACAAAGATGCTTATAAAAAACTCAGTGGGGACGTTTTGACAAAATCCCAGAGTGACCTGATGAAAGTGATCGATACCGACAGTTCTTACCTTTTAACAGAAAATGACCGGCAGAAACGGAAGATCGCAAATGAAAAGTTAAAGGATGCAACAAAGGTAAGTGGTAAAGTCCAGCGAAAATGGGCTTGGCTTACAGACCAGGCACAGGATGGCTGGGATTTTATTAAAGGTAACGTAAAAGAAAGTGTCGATGATGTCACAGAGACCGCAGATAAAATATCGGATAAATGGGCATCCTTTACCGGTGCAAAAGATTCTAAAATTTACAAGATCAATGAATTTATGAAAGAACAAGAAAAAAAAGAAAAAAACAAATAAAAATAAAAGGCACCGGGAATGTGATTAAATATTCCTGGTGTTTTTTTGCGTTGTGGTTTGATGAGGAAAATTGGGGACGATTCACCATTCTATAAGTAGAAAGAAAATGATAAAGGGGGAATACTATGTATTCAGTAACTGGAAGAATCCAAAATGTAAAACAACCAAGAGGCGGATATGTCAAACCATCTGCCTTTGATCATGTTGAAAGAAATGATGAAAAAAAATTGAATATTGAGGAAAATTTACATCCGACACTTATTGGAATGGTAGTAGATTACTTAACTAGGTTTATGTCCGGAGCATCTGCGAATGATGCATTTCATATCTCACTGCAAGGTGCAAAGCTTGCTGAATGCCTGGGTAAAAGAGGATCTAAAAAAGAAGCAGATAAATATCTAAAAAAAATATGTGGGCTAGATGATACATCAATTATTTATGGTTGTAAAATGGTTACTTTCGATGTCTGGTATCGGAATCCTCTGTGTGCCTCAAGATCTAAAGAAGCCAAAGATGTATGTCCGAATGGAAAAACTATAGAGAATATCCGTATTATGGTAAACCGTAGTCTTTCTTTTTTTAAAGACTATGGTCCTGTAACAGTTGATGGATTTAATTTTTTACCTAATGGATATTCTTCCGTTGTTTCATCTGGTGACGGGGATTTTTTAACATATGATACTTTGTGGGATTTCAAAGTTTCTAAAGCAAAACCTACAAGTAAACATACGCTGCAGTTGTTGATGTATTGGATTATGGGGCAACATTCAGGAAATGAAATGTTTAAAGAAATTACAAAATTAGGGATCTTTAATCCACGCTTAAATGTAGTATATACTTACGATATCAGTCATATTTCGAAAGAAACTATAAAAGAAATTGAAGATAAAGTGATCTGCTATTCGTAAACAAGTAATGTCATTACTGTAATAATAGTTTTGGTCAAAATCATACCATATTCACCATTCTATAAATAGAAAGAAAATTTTATAGGATGGTGAATTTTATGCCTGTGAAAAAGCAATATACTGTGGAACGCATGTGGGGCAAATGGATTTCTTTGGCAACTATCGTGTTCCATATAATGATGATGCGTCTGTACTTGTGGATAATACAGACGGTGTGTACCACGGAAACATCTTAGAATTTAAGTTGAACATCAATAATACAGGAAAGGTATTATTTCAGGCGATTAAGTATCTGTCAAAGATGCGTATTAAAGGTGAGTCGGTTCCTGCAAGAATTGTACTCATTGATTTAAACGCAACAAAAGTCTAAGAGTCATATTACGGACAAGATGTTTCAGTATGAGTTGTTGAAGTAAAATGGTGTGGGCTTTCTAATAACGGATAGCCCCCTTGTTTATAAGGAAAAGGTGTAAAATGAGAGAACGTAAATATAAAGATGGTACATATGGCAGTGTTAATCTCCCGTATGAATCAATAACGGATAATTATGATATAAAATCATGTTTAACAAATGGATATGATTTGTCATATGCTGGATTTATGAAATCAATGGTCAAAAAATATAAAAATAAGACTTTTGACTCTGAATATGAACTTGGTACTGAATTTCAAAATAAAGATTGGTATGAACAGGAAATAACAGAACACCAAGCATATGATTTTCTTGCGTCTGCCAAATTTTTGCGTAATGGTTTGAATGCTGACAGAGATGGAAATACAGTTTCTAATTATGTAGTTCCCTGTGCGTACTGTTGCAGACATGCAGTAGAACTATATTTAAAATACTGCGCTTTGGTCAAGGGTGTGGAATCTAAAAAATTGATATGCCATAAAATTACAGATTTATGGAATATTATTGACGAAAAAGATATTCCACGTTATGACAAAATTACAGCCTATATTCATGAATTGGATATCATGGACGAAAATGGTATGGCATTGAGATATGGATTAAACAAGTCATTTGATATTCCAAATGAAAATTTTCAGTTTAATGTGGATATTATGATTTGCAATACCATGTATTTAATCAATGTTTTGGATGAGTTTGTAATTCGTCCATATAAACATAATACAGACAAAAGAGAAGTGGTTGGTTATGGTGATATTAGTTAGTAAGGAATGACAATTATGGTAAATAACGTATACAAGAACTTGAACTGCAAGATTGATAAGCTTATCAGATAAGCTGGAGAAATTCATTGCTGATACAATACTTTCCAAGATTGCTATGGTGAAGAAAACGTTGGAAGAATTATAGGTAGGTACAATAAAACAGGCAAGATTTAAGAAAATTGTACTGGCAATCACAAAAGACGCTGTGAAGGATTCTTATATAAGCGAAATTACATCCTATTTTGAAGAGGACTGTTGCTGATGCATCAGTCCTTTTTCGTCCGAAAAATTCCAAAATCAAAGGAAATTCACCATACTATGATATAGGAGGTGATTTTTTATGTGTGATACTGAAGTAGAGTGCGACTATGAAACATATGACCGCCTGGTGGACCGTTTTTCTAAGATGGAATACCAGGCGGAAGAGTATGTCCCGGATGAAGCCGACATGGATCGTTACGTAGAACATGGAGATGGAAGTTATATGGATTTCCTAATCTGGATTATGGAAACCGGGACAGAGACAGAGGAAAACCGGTTTATGCGGAGACGGATCAATGCATATCTGCGGGAGCATTTAACTTTGACAGACGAGAAACCGGCATGGCTGAAAAGGAGGATGGCGGCAAGGGCTGCCAAAAAGAAAAGATGATCGTTATTTATGCAGAAAAGCCTGATATGGGAACAAAGATAGCGGCAGCACTCGATGGGATTTCTTTGGGTTCAAGAAAAGTTTCTTTTTCAGAGATCGAAAAGTATGAAAAACAGATCAAAGCACAACGGGCAAAAGACGGGTGTTTTATGATCCGATACGACCATCAGGAAACCTGTGTGATCTGGGGTTACGGGCATATGTGTGAGTTGAAACAGGCGAAAGACATTAACCCAGCATATGCAAAATGGTCCAATATTCCACTTCCTTATATTCCGGAACAATATGAGCTGAAATTAGTGGAAGGCGCGAACCAACAATACCGAAAGATCCGCGAAATGTTCCGAAAGGCAGATAAAGTGATCTGTGCAACTGATAATGACCGTGAAGGGGATCTTATTATGGATTACCTGTGTACTTATATGGGATACCATGGAAAATATTGGAGGGCGATCTATTATGAGCAGTCAAAGGAGTCTTTCCAGAAAGCTTTTTCCCAAGAAAATCTGGTTTCCTATCAGAAACGAAAACCGGTGATCGATGCCGGACGTGCCAGAAGCGCAGGTGATTTCCTTGTTGGTTCAGGGCTAACTGTCGCTATGACCTTAAAATATCCAGGAAATAAGGTATTATCTGTTGGGCGCGTGCAGACAGCTGTTTTGGAAATGATTGTTGAACGGGAACGAGCCATTCGCGATTTTAAACCGGAACGTTTTTATTCGGTAAAGGGAAAATTTGTGACGGACGAAAAAGAAGTGTACGAAGGTTCCTATCAGACGAAACAGATCTTTGAACGGGAAAAGGTGCGTGAACTACTCCAAAAATTAAGAAGTACAGATCATAGCACTGTTGCTGAAGTTCAAAAGAAAAAGGCGAAAAAAAATAAACCGTATCTTTACAACCTGCAGACCTTGCAGATGGACTGCAATAAAAAGTTCGGGCTGAGTCTTTCCGATACGTTAAAGATTGCCCAGAAACTTTATGAAGATGGGTATACGACTTATCCGCGTACCGATTCCATGTATCTGCCTAATGACATGGTACCGGAGATGGAAGAAGTATTGTTCCGGTTAGTGTCTACAGATGCCTACAAAAAATATGCACCTAACCAGTCTGTACAAGCTGCTATGGATATTTCCAGACATTATTTTGACAGTACAAAAGTGGAAAGCCATTATGCGATCGTTCCTACAAAAAAAACTGCAAAACTGCAGGGTACGGAACAAAAAGTTTATGACCTGATCGCACGTTCTGTTTTGTGTATGTTGTATCCAGACGCTGTGATTTCCAAAACAACGATCCGGACTGCGTGCGATGGGGAAATCTTTTTAACAAACGGAACATCCATCGTAGAACCGGGATTTTATACCGTCCTCGGCCTTCCAAAAGAAACCTTTCTTCCGTCATTGACTGAAGGAGAAAAGGCCGATGGAACGTTTTCGGTAGATGAAAAATGGACGGAACCACCAAAACGCTACACGGACGCAACGCTTTTGTCAGCTATGATCAATTGTGGGAAGACCTTGGAGGACGAAGACCTCCGGAACCTTATGGCTGGAAAGGCAGGGGAGCAGCCGAAAGGACTTGGCAGACCATCTTCCCAGGCTTCTATTGTAAAAACATTGCAAACCCGTGGGTATACGGAAAAACAGGGAAAATCCATTCAACCGACTGAAAAAGGAATGCTGATGATGGATTGCTTCCCGGTAGAAGAATTAAAATCAGCAGTTATGACAGCACAGTGGGAAAAACGGCTGGATGATATCGAACATGGTCTGGATTCCTATACCGCATTCATGAACGACATGGAAGATGCAGTCAGGACATGGACCAGAGAGATTCTTGATGCTCCAGTCAAAGAAGAATTTATCAGGAGGACGATTATGGAAACAGATTATAAATGCCCGGAATGCGGCAAGCCGATCGACAAATATCCATGGGGATATGGTTGCTCCGGCCATAAAGAGAAAAGCTGTGACTTTCACATCCGGTCAGAGATCGCCGGCGTAGAGATTCCGGAAAAAGAATGGGATGCATTCTTTACAAATGGAAAAACCGGGATGATCAAGGGATTCAAAAAGAAAGATGGCGGAACCTTCAGTGCGATGCTAAAGTATGATCCAGATTATAAACAGGTAGTATTTGCTTTTGAAAGCGAATCCGATCTGAAGTGCCCAACTTGCGGAAGATCCTTGCTGGAATCTACCAGGACTTATACCTGCCCGGGAACAAAAGACAATAGCTGCGCGTTTGTCCTTTGGAAGCGTGTTTATGACAAGATCCTTCCACAGTCCGTGGTTAAGAAGCTTTTGAAAGATGGGATCAGTGATCCTGTGTCTGGATTAAAGGGAAAGGACGGAAGTTCTTTTACAGCGCCGTTAAAACTGGATAAGGAAACCGGCCGGGTAACGATTTACCATGTGGAAAAGGAGTGCAGTTATGTATGCCCGATCTGCGAAAGTCCCATGAAAGAATATTCCTGGGGATATGGATGTACCGATACAGACCTTTGTGGTTTCCGTGTGGGAAAAAAGATCTGTGCCCATGATCTTACGGAAGAAGAGTTACAGGATCTGTTCGAAAAAGGAGAAACAGATGTATTGAAATTCTATTCCGCAAATAAGCAGAAGGACTTTTATGCACGCCTTGTAGTTGACAGGGAAGAACGAAAAGTCAAGTTTGAATACGATGAATGGTAAAACCAGGGCCGTCCTTTTGGACGGCTTTTGTTTTCTCCCTTTTTCACGATTCTATAGGTATCAGACAAATATTTTATGAAAGGAGGATCTAATAAGGGTCTGAAAAACAATTTGCAAAGAGAGGATTTCAATATGGAAAACATAAGTTTAAAAACAATCGTATCACGGATAATTGGAATGTACTTTATCTTTTTTGCAGGTTCTGAAGCCGAATTTACAACATGTTCTGATTGGTGGTTATTATTTCTAATGACCATCGGATTCGGTTTCCTATATGTATCTACAAAATTCGAAGAAGGAGAAGATTTTTATGAGGAATGAATTCTTGAAAAACGGATACTACTACAATTTCTTCGGGGATCTGATGCAACTGATGCATCGGATCCTTGAAAAACAGGACAATGAAGCGTTGGACGCTTTATACCATATGACAGGAGGGTTTTATCATAAATACCCCCAGCCTTACACATCTGCCGTCTTACTGGCGATCGGCCATGAACTGGTCCGCCGTCCTTATCTTTCCCATTTAACAGAAGCACAATATAAAGAATTCCTGAAAGAATATTATATCATGCTGAAAGATGTCCTCGGATTAAAAGCAGAACAGCTATCCAGCGATGATCTTTGTGCGTATGCGCTCGATCAGATGGATACACTCCAGAAAAAGTATCAGAAATATTCCGGTACCAGTGAACACTGGAAGTTTGGATATGATCTTTTACTGGCAGCTGTGGAAGAGGTTGACCGGTTTGTACTGCAAAACGCTGCTTGAATGATCAAAAATATTTTGCTATACTTGAGATGAAAGATAACATTGGAGGTATCTTAATGGATAGTTGTATTTATCATGGTAGTAATGTAGAAGTGGCAACACCTCGGATATTACAAAACGGATTTTATAAAGATTTCGGCTATGGATTTTATTGTACAAATATCAAAAAACAAGCTATTCGTTGGGCGATTACTAAAAATGGTGCATCGATCCTTAATCACTATATCTATAAGTCAGATTCGGCATTGAATGTACTTACTTTTCCAGAAATGTCTGAAGAATGGCTGGATTTTGTAGCGCGTTGCCGGCAGGGAATCGAACATAATTATGATATTGTAGAGGGTCCGATGGCGGATGATCAAATATGGAATTATGTGGAAGATTTTACTGCTGGCAAAATTTCCAGAACTGCTTTTTGGGAATTAGTAAAGTTTAACTATCCAACACATCAAATTGTTTTTTGTACAGAAAGAGCATTGCAAACTCTTACATTTAAGGGAAGTGAAAAGCTATGAAAAACATTTATTTTCCAGATGAAGAAATCACTGAAAATGATCTATTCTTTATATGTTCAATGATCGAACGCGTAGCAAGAATCATCCATCAGAGGAATAAATATGTGGTTAATACCATAGGAAAAAAGAATATGTATCATTTGTTGAGCTGTGCTAATGTTCTACATTGTGATAACCCAGTAAAAGTTGCTCATGAATGGATTGAAAATTATCAGCTGCAGAATGGTAATTTTGATATTACAGAGGTAGATCAGGAATTGGTGGAACATATTCCAGATCCTTTGGCAATTGGTGCTGTTTACCAGCGATTAATCACTAACACCATGACTTCAAATGAAGATTATGTGGATGGTATTTTTCGAGTGTATAACAATCCGATTTGCGAAGTAATTGACAATTATAATGCAAGTGCATATTATGAACCATCATATGTAATTGCGAGAGCATACCAGAATGGTGGTTTTTGAGTTCAGAAGAAAGCAGTCAATATATTATTGATTGCTTTTTTTCATCTTTGGATATACAGAGAAAACACCAGGAAGATTTGGAATGTATCCGCAAATTCCGGTTAATGGACGATACTTTTATGAGTAAAGTATTCGAAGATAAGAAATGTGCGGAGCTTTTACTGCATGTTATACTAAATCGAAACGATTTAATTGTCCAGGAAGTGCATGGACAGTATGACATTAACAATCTGCAGGGAAGATCTATCCGTTTGGACATTCTGGCGGTAGATAGTACAGGTAAAGTGTTTAATGTGGAAGTACAAAGAAGTAATGGAGGTGCTGTTCCCAAAAGGGCACGATACAACAGCAGTCTCTTGGACGCGAATGTCACAGAGCCAGGGGATGATTACGAGAAGCTATGCGAATCGTATGTAATCTTTATTACAGAAAATGATGTACTGAAATCGGATTTGCCTATTTACCACATTGACCGTATTGTACGAGAAACTGGTGAATATTTTGGAGATGATGCTCATATCGTATATGTGAATGCAGAAATCAGAGATAACTCTGCGTTGGGAAAACTGATGCATGATTTTTTCTGTAAGGATTCGCGTGATATGAAGTACAATGTTCTGGCAGATCGTGTACATTATTTTAAACGAGATCAGAAAGGGGTCATGACTATGTGCAAAGCGATGGAAGATATGCGAAAAGAAGAACGGATGGAAGCTGAATATGAGGCTCATCTTGAAACAGCGAAAAGAATGTTGAATGATGGAATATTAGCCTATGAAAAAATAGCGGAGTATACAGGACTGTCAATAGAAGATATCAAATCGCTCAAGGAAAATTAATCATGTATACGAGACTGGAAAGGAAACGCGACTATGTGCAAGGCTATAGAAGATATGCGAAAAGAAGAGCGGATGGAGACAAGTATCGAAACCGCAAAAAGAATGTTCAACGATGGGCTGTTGTCTTGCGAGAAAATAGCAGAATATACAGGACTATCACTTAATGAAGTTTTGGCGTTAAAAGAAAATTAAATTCATCAGATTGACCGGGATATATTCCCGGTCTTTCTTTTTTTGTAAAATAACATCCTCCTGTATGACTGTGTTGATTTTTATTATTTTCAGTATACCGACCATGATTCTCCCGACTTTTTTTGATATCCACCGGGTTTTTTGAAAAAGTCCGCTTATTAAGGAAGGTTATGGGCTGCTTTTGAAAATAAGTACTTTTTTCCAGAAATAACCCACAAAAAAGAACGAAATAACCCATTCAGCTATGTTTTTCCTACCGTGCAAAAGTCAGGAGCTACCAATTTCCTACCAAAATGCTCTTTCCATAATTTTTCTTAAAAATAAGCCCTG
>ERZ779820.993-NODE-993-length-18369-cov-8.564978_pt1 | contig 18369 bp, 14 predicted proteins | sample MGYA00511563_ERZ779820 | MGnify/ENA primary metagenome ERZ779820 (study PRJEB29588, sample SAMEA1964852) | human gut metagenome | biome: human gut; feature: human-associated habitat; material: faeces | place: Denmark | collected 2008/2010 ...
GGTTTGCGATCAGCGGACCGAAGTCTGTCATTGCACCTACACCCATAAAGATCAGGGATGGAAGGATACTCCACTCATCCAGAGTGAAGAAGTAATACAGCAGACCGCCTACGCCGTTTGAAGTCTGTTCCGGAGAATACATGATGTCCGGATAGATATTTACAAGCAGCATACCAAATGCGATCGGAATTAACAGCAGCGGCTCAAATCCCTTAGCAATAGCCAGGTATAAGAAGACCAGCGCTACACCGATCATAATGTAGTTTCCTGCTGACAGATGGAAAAACGCCATCTGGCCAAGCAGGTTTGATACCAAATTGCCAAAATCCATAATGTTACCTCCATAATGGAATCCTTAAATTAAGGGATCCATCTTGTTGACTAGTTCAGAGTAGCTAAAACAGCGCCGGACTCAACTGCATCGCCGTTTGCTACATTAATGCTGGCAATTGTACCATCTTCTGGAGCAACGATATCGTTCTCCATCTTCATAGCTTCCAGAACCAGGACAACTTCGCCCTTCTTTACAGCCTGTCCTACAGAAGCCTTAACTGCTACTACCTTACCTGGCATTGGAGCGGTAACCTGAACGGAACCTGCTGCGCCTGCTGGTGCTGCTGCCGGAGCCGGGGCTGCTGGTGCAGGTGCCGGAGCTGGCGCTGCTGCAGGAGCTGGTGCTGCTACCGGGGCCGGGGCTGCTGCTCTTGGAGCAGATGCCGCAAGTACCGGAGCCTTCGGAGCTGCTACGCCGTTGCGATCCAGGGATTTGTACGCGTCAACCTTCTCTACCTCAACTTCGTATCTTTTTCCATTGATTGTAGCTACATATTTCATAATTACTTTTTCATCCTTTCACTTGAGAATTGCGTTCACTAATTCAGTGCTACAAGAGCTGTTCCTGTCTCAACCATATCACCATTCTTAACAAGGATAGAAGCAACGGTTCCGTCTGCCGGAGCCACGATCTCAGTCTCCATCTTCATAGCTTCCATAGTAAGCAGAACCTGTCCGTAGGATACTGCCTGTCCTGCCGCTACCTTAATGTCAAGAATCTTTCCTGGCATCGGAGCTTCTACGTTTGTGCTGCCTGCTGCAGGAGCTGCTGGTGCAGGTGCTGGAGCCGGTGCTGCTGGCGCTGGGGCCGGAGCTGGGGCAGGAGCTGCTGCCGGTGCCGGGGCTGCTGGCGCTGCCTCGCCGTAACGCGGAATCGGGCTGTAATCATCTACTCTTTCAAGCTCTACTTCATACTGTTTTCCGTTAAGTGTGGCTGTGTATTTCATTTACTAAACCTTCCTTTCATTCCCAATGGCGGACATTTATTTAATTTCTTTTACGTCCACGATTTTAAACTCTTCCGGCGGTAAATTCAGGTCTACTCCAATAGTAGCCATGAGTACCGCGAGTGTCTCCTTATCTGCCTCATCTGAAACTGCCGGCTGAACCGGAGCAGCTGCCGGCTTCTTCACCTCATCCTTGATAATTAAGCCCAGAATCTTGGAAATGATGACAATAGCCAGGGCAAGTACGATCAGTGTGATGAACACAACTGAAAGTCCCAGAGCAGACATAACGATTGACTCCGGGAAGCTCATGGTTGACTGAGTCCACATATTCCTTAGCACCTCCTTTTTTGATTTTGAATTAGCTCCGCATTTCTTTGTGAAAAATTATGTAAGTAAAATTTCTTCACCTTGCATTCCACATTATGGAATGCATTCCATTTTGGAAGCATAAAAAATTGGGGAAATACTACCCCTACTAACTCATATGCAAACAGAACTCTCATGACAAGTTCTATTTAACTAAATTATAACAGCGGCACTCTGAAATGTCAACGGATGGTTTCATAAAAATTGCACAAAAACCCATATTTCTATCTTCTTTTTCCTTGACAAAGAAAACACACCTATTCTTTTATTTTGCCGGGTTAAACTGGTAAACTGTATAAAAGGCCGGATAGGAGAGGTTTCTTCTTCCTCCCCTGTCCGGCCTTCTCTGCTTTCATTCTATTTTGTAATCTTGAAGGAGCTCTTCAGAGATACGATACGGTTGAATACCGGATACTCCGGCGCGCTGTCTCTGCAGTCTACGCAGAAATAGCCGTTTCTCACAAACTGGAAACTGTCATAGGCTTTGGCGTCCTTCAGGGACGGCTCTACATAGCACTCCTTTAAGATAGTCAGGGAGTTGGGATTCAAATTCAGGGTTCCGTCCTCATTGAGCTTGCCCTTCTCCTCGTCTACCAGATTCTCATAGAGACGGCACTCTGCCTGAACTGCTGTTTCTTTCGCTACCCAGTGAATGGTTCCCTTCACCTTTCTGCCGTCTGGAGCGTTTCCTCCCTTAGTCTCAGGATCGTACGTACAGTGAACCACTGTCACATTGCCGTCCGCATCCTTCTCGCAGCCGGTACAGGTAACAAAGTAGGCGTTCATCAGGCGGACCTCATTGCCTGGGAAGAGGCGGAAATATTTCTTCGGAGGCTCCTCCATAAAGTCTTCCCGCTCAATGTAAAGCTCTTTTCCAAACGGAATCACTCTGTCGCCCAGCTCCGGATTCTCCAGATTGCACGGCGCTGTCAGCTCCTCCATCTGGCCTTCCGGATAATTGTCAATCACCAGCTTCACCGGATCCAGGACAGCCATCACTCTGGCCTTCTTTAACTTCAGATCCTCTCTCACGCAGTACTCCAGCATGGCGTAGTCGATGGAACTGTCAGCCTTGGAAACGCCTGCCAGCTCTACGAACTTCCGGATGGACTCCGGCGTAAAGCCTCTCCTTCTGAGAGCTGCGATGGAGACAAGGCGCGGATCATCCCATCCGTCTACGATTTTATCCTCCACCAGTTTCTTAATGTATCTCTTTCCTGTGATCACATTGGTCAGGTACATCTTGGCAAACTCAATCTGGCGCGGCGGATTCTCAAACTCGCACTCTCTTACCACCCAGTCGTACAGCGGGCGGTGATCCTCAAACTCCAGCGTACAGATGGAATGTGTGATATGCTCGATAGCGTCCTCAATCGGATGAGCAAAATCGTACATCGGATAAATGCACCACTTGTCACCTGTGTTGTGGTGAGTCATGTGAGCCACGCGGTAAATAACCGGATCTCTCATGTTGATATTCGGGGACGCCATGTCGATCTTGGCGCGGAGCACCTTCTCTCCGTCCTTGTACATGCCGTTCTTCATATTCTCGAACAGCTCCAGGTTCTCCTCGATGCTTCTGTTCCGGTACGGGCTCTCCTTTCCAGGAGTATTGAAATCGCCGCGGTACTCGCGGATCTGCTCCGCGCTTAAATCGCACACAAACGCCTTGCCCTTTTTAATAAGAAGAACCGCGCACTCATACATCTTCTCAAAGTAATCGGAAGCGAAAAAGAGTCTGTCCTCAAACTCTGCTCCCAGCCACTTCACATCCTCAATAATGGACTGGACAAATTCTGTCTTCTCCTTCGTCGGGTTCGTGTCATCGAAGCGCAGATTAAATTTGCCATGGTATTCCTCTGCCAGTCCGGAATTCAGGATAATGGACTTGGCGTGTCCAATGTGAAGGTATCCGTTCGGTTCCGGTGGAAATCTGGTCTGGACATGGTTGTAAACACCTTCAGCCAAATCTTTCTCAATCTCTCTCTCGATAAAGTTTTTAGAAACGGATTCTTTCTCTTCCGCTTCTGTCACTGTTTTTGTGTTTTCTTCCATCTCATTTCCTCCGTTATTCTCTTGTTCATAAATATGATGATATTTTATCATATCATATTTTTCCCGGAAGGAAAAGGTATTTTCTGAGTATAAATCTTTATTTTACGGAAATGCTAGTGTCAGTGTACAATGGACAGCACAGCCAGAAACGCTCTGTTCACCCAGCTTTTATCCTTCATCATCGCAAAACCAAAAGCTTCTCTTATTTGGGAATGGATTTCCCTCTTTTCAATTCAGAATAATTGTGATATTATTAACAATAGAAGGTTAGTTAAAACTACCTCATCATCTGTAAGCTTATACACCAAACACAGGAGGACTTCTTTTATGATGAGACATGATAATCGAAAAATTGCTCTGATCGGCACCGGAATGGTAGGAATGAGCTACGCCTATTCTCTGTTAAACCAGAATGTCTGCGATGAGCTGGTGCTGATTGATGTAAATAAAAAAAGAGCTATGGGAGAAGCCATGGATCTGAATCACGGTCTGGCCTTTTCCAGCTCTAATATGAAAATCTATGCCGGAAGCTATGATGACTGCACGGACGCTGATATTGTAGTTATATGCGCAGGAGTCGCCCAGAAGTCCGGAGAGACACGGCTGGATCTTTTAAAAAGAAATACAGAAGTGTTCCAGTCTATTATCGAGCCTGTTACCGCATCCGGCTTTAACGGTATTTTCCTGGTTGCCACCAATCCTGTAGATATTATGACAAAAATCACCTGCACGCTCTCAGGATTTAATCCAAGACGGGTTCTGGGAACAGGAACCACTCTCGATACTGCCCGCCTCCGCTATCTGGTGGGAGACTATCTGAAAGTGGATCCGAGAAACGTCCACGCCTATGTGATTGGAGAGCACGGCGACTCTGAATTCGTTCCGTGGAGCCAGGCCATGGTGGCTACGAAATCAATCCGGGAGCTGGTGAAAGAATCCCACGGCTCTATCTGTGAGCAGGATCTGGAAAAGATTTCCGAGGAGGTCCGAACCGCTGCCTATAAAATCATCGAGGCCAAAAACGCCACCTACTACGGCATCGGAATGGCTCTCACAAGAATTACAAAGGCTGTACTGGGCAATGAAAACAGCGTGATGACTGTCTCTGCTATGCTGAGGGGCGAGTACGGACAAAATGGCGTCTTCGTAGGAGTTCCCTGCATCATCAACCAGAATGGCATTCAGCGTGTGCTTCCCCTCTCCCTGGAGGAAGGCGAGCTTGAAAAGCTGAACAGCTCCTGCGAGGTTCTGAAGGAATCTTACCACGCTCTGGGAATGGATTAATATCCTATTAAAAAGGCGGAAGAACCGTCCCCCAAGGGGACAGGCCTTCCGCCTTTTTCTGTTGTTTCATTCTATTTATTTCGTTATCTTTCTTTTCTGCGCTTTTTCCCCGCTTTATAATAGGAAGAAACAGCTCTCCACAGAGGTCCAAAGGCACTGTCCCCTATTCCGCGAGATAAATCATCAGGCTCTCGTAAGGCTTTAACTCCATCGTCTGATCCAGGCTGCTTCTGCCGTAATTGGACTCCAGAATCGTTCCCGCCTCATATCCCTCCGGCAGCGCAAGATGACACCACTGGCCGCTGAAATTGCCGGCTACCAGAAGACGTTCTTTCCCAAGCGTTCTCTCATAGAGAAACAGCTGCGGATGAGACGGTTCCAGAAGACGGTAGCTTCCCTCCGTAAAAATATCATACTGCTTTCTGTACTGGATGAGTCTCTGATACGTGTAGAACACGGAAGACTTATTTTTAAGCTCATTTTCTGCGCTGATGCGGTCTGGATTTGAAGCAAGCCACGGCTCTCCCTGGCTGAAGCCGTGATTCTTCGTGTTGTCCCACTGCATGGGCGTTCTGGCATTATCCCTGGACTTCTGTCTTAAGATCAGAAGAGCCTCCTCATAGCTGACGCCGTCTTTTCTCATCTGCCAGTAAGCTCCCGTACTCTCCCTGTCGTCGTACTCCTCCAGCGTCTCAAAGCACGCGTTTCTCATCCCCAGCTCTTCTCCCTGGTAGATGTAAGTAGTGCCCTGCAGACCAAACAGGGTAATTGCCAGCAGCTTGGCGCTCTCCTCCCGGTAAAAAGTATCGTTTCCAAACCTGGATAAGGCTCTGGGCTGGTCGTGGTTGGAATAAAACAGCGCGTTCCATCCGCCTCCCGCCTCCATCTTATTCTGGAAATAGGACTGTGTCTCTTTCAGCTTCTCCAGGGAAAACATCTGATTGGTCCACTTGCTTCCTTCCTTATAATCTGTCTTCATATGGTGGAAGCTGAATACCATGGACAGCTCCTCCCTGTCCTCTCTGGTGTAGAGAACGCACTCCTCCGGAGTGGTGGAGGACATCTCGCCTACTGTCACCAGGCCATAGGGCTTAAATACCTCCTGATTCATTAAATGCAGATATTCGTGGATCCTCGGCCCGTCCGCATAGTGGGTTCTGCCGTCTCCCTTAGGGCCGGTAATCGGATCGTCCGGAAGCCCCGGAGTCTTGGACAGCAGATTGACCACATCCAGACGGAAGCCGTCCACGCCCTTTTCTGCCCAGAATTTTAATATTTTAATGCATTCTGCCCGGACCGCCTCATTTTCCCAGTTTAAATCTGCCTGTGTCTCCTCAAACAGGTGGAGGTAATATTGGCCGCTCTTCTCCTCCTTTTTCCAGGCCGGACCTGAAAAACGCGAGATCCAGTTATTGGGCACAGAGCCGTCAGGCTTCGGATCGCGGAAGAAGTAGTAATCCCTGTAAGGGCTGTCCGGTTCCGATACCGCCTTTTTAAACCACTCGTGCTCTGTGGAGGTGTGATTTAATACCATATCCATGATAATGCGGATTCCTCTCCTATGGGCCTCTTTTAACAGCAGCTCAAATTCCTCCATAGTTCCATAAACCGGATCAATCTGATAGTAATCGGCAATGTCATAGCCGTTATCCCTCTGCGGTGAAACGTACATCGGCGTAAGCCAGATCAAATCTGCCCCCAAACACTTAATGTAGTCAAGTTTTTCAATAATGCCCCTGATATCTCCGATTCCATCCCCATTGGAATCCTTAAAGCTTCTGGGGGTAAATCTGATATACCGTGGCCTTTTTCCACCAGTTCTTCTCCTGTCCTGTCCTGGATACTCCCTCCATCTTCCGCCTTCCTTTCCTGTTTTGACATTCCTCTGTCCGCTTTTCCTTACTCTCCCCGCCTTTACAGATCCCGGAAGCTTAAAAGCTCCACCTGCTGCCGATTCAGACACTCCTTCACCTTCGGATCGCACAGCAGAGCGTGCTCATACACCCGATCCATAGTCAGGGAGGAGGACTGGATCAGATCGTAATCCACAAAGCCCGGATGCATAATCAGCAGGTTATTGACTCCCTCCTGAATGGGACAGCAGGGTTTTGAGAAAAACGCTTCGAACGCTTCCCCGCTCTCGTAAAAGTCGTGATGCAGCATTTCTTCCAACAGAACCGTCTGGCCGCTGTAGGGAGTGGCGGGAACGCCGCAGCGCTCCGCCATGTCCCGCACCGCCTGAATAAGCGTATCGTTCTCCCCCCCATGAAGGTCCATATACTCCGGCCGCCTTCCCATCAGCGCCTCGTACCGCTCTGCCCGCGCCTCGATTTCCCGGCACACCTGAGCGTAGGGCATAGAATCCAGGCCCCTGGCAAACTCCTCTCTTCTGATCCGGCTGTCTATAAAGCGGCCCTGGCCGTCAACCAGGTCTTTCACAGCCTCCCGATCCTGGCAGCAGGCCGGTCCGATGACAAGATTCACATGAAGGCCAAAGCAGATATCTGTCCTGTCCTTTATCAGCTCCACGCTCTTCTCAGTAAACGGCATGTTGACCATCAGCCCTGCGCTCTTTACAAGGCCTGACTCCAGAGCAGACAGGATTCCGGCAGTAACTGCCTCGCTGTATCCAATATCGTCCGCCCGTATTAACAGTTTTTTCATTAGTCCTCCGCCTGCTTTCTCAGTTCCTCTAACTGCATTTCAAATTCTTCTCTTACATTCTTAACCTCTGTTCCAATGACAATCTGCACAGAGTTATTGTTTAAGCGGATCACACCCTTGGCTCCCGTCTTTTTAATATTCTCGTCGTTTAAAAGACCTGCGTCCTTTACCTCAAGTCTGAGGCGCGTGAGACAGTTGGCCACGCTGACAATGTTCTCCGGGCCGCCGCAGTTCTGCAGAAGCTTCTTAGCCATGTAAGCGTAATTGCTGTGGGACAGTTTTAACTGCTTCTCCTCTTCTCCGGCTGTCTCAGAAAGCTCCAGCTCTCTTTCCCGTCCCGGAGTCTCCACCTGGTCCTTAATGATAATCTTCTTAAATGTAATGTAGTACAGGAAGAAAAATACGATTCCCACCGGAATCACCATCCACGCCCTGTCTCCATAGCGGAAGCAGAGCACATAATCCAGAATTCCAGCTCCGTTAAAGGTTCCCAGTCTGGAACCTAAAAGTACCAGAACCGCTCCGCCCAGTCCAGAATAGAAAGAATGGAGCAGATAGAGCTTCGGAGATGCAAACAGGAAGGAAAACTCTATGGGCTCTGTAACCGTAGAGGCGAAGGCTGTGACAGCGCCTGCCGTCATCACTCCCTTTACCTCCTTTTTCCTGTCCTCCCTGGCTGTCTTATAAATTGCCAGGGCAATGGCCGGAATGCCGAACATCATAATCACATAAAATCCCGTCCAGAACCATCCGGCAGTCGGGTCCCCTGCCATAAAGCGCGGAATCTCTCCGTGAACTACTTCGCCTGCCGCATTGGTGTAGGAACCCATCTCAAACAGAATGTAGGCGTTTAACACCTGATGAAGTCCCAGGGGAATCAGCGCCCGGTTCAGGAAAATGAACAGGAATACGCCGACAGCTCCCATACCGCCTAACCATACGCCGAACGCGTCCATGGCGTTCTGGGGATAAATCCAGATGACGGAAAACAGCCATGCAAATATCAGACCGATAATCGGAGACAGAGAAACGACGCATTTTTCATTGGCAAAAAAGCTTAACACAGCCGGAGCTTTCAGCTTATGGGTATGGTTATACGTATAAGCTACGGCAATTCCCACCAGAATTCCGCCGAACACACCTGCGTTAACGTCAGGATTCAAAGTTCCCAGCGTCTGCTTAAATACTAAAAATGCCACGACGGCTCCCACCATCACTGTCGTCTTGTCCTTTGCCTTGGAGTAAGCGCCTGCCGCCCCCAGTACAAAGAGAAAATCCACGTTTCCAAATACAATGGACGAAAGTCCTGCAATCACAGGAATATTCAGGAAATCAGCGCCGAAAATAAGGCCGATGATTCCAGCTACCGGCATGACGGTGATTGGTACCAGCATAGCCTTGCCCAGCAGGGATAATTCCTGCATCAGCTTGTTTAAATACCTCTTCATATGTTACCTCCTGGTTCAGGGATCTGCTGTTCTTTCATCCCCTCAGATGGCTTTACTATACACCTGTTTAAACAGGTTGTCAACAAGTTTTTGAATATCTGTTTAAACAGGTTTGAGCTGATGCACAGGAAACTGCCTCCTGCAGAAATTTTTTTCCTCTCCTCCCTTGCCTTTCCTGCTGTTTTTATATAAAATTTAGGTATTGAATCTGAGAGGTGAAACGTATGGCAAAAGAAAAGTATTCCGCCATTTACGGAGCATTAAAGAAAACTATTTTAAATCACGGATACGATCGGACGAAAATGCTTCCCAGCGAGGCCCATCTGATCGAAGAGTTCCAGTGCAGCCGCAACACTGTGCGGCGGGCGATCCAGCAGCTGAACCAGGAGGGGCTTGTCCAGAGTATCAACGGAAAGGGCGTGGTGGTTCTGGAGCAGATTCCCGACGAGGACAAATACACCTTTTCCTTCAACAATATTATGGGAATGAGGGAACTACAAAAAAACAGAGGAGCCGCTCTGTCTACCAGAGTCCTCCTCTTTGAAACAGTTCCTGTCACAGAAGAGCTGAGCAGAAAAAGCGGTTTTTCCATCGGAAAGGAAGCCTATCACATCCACCGGCTCAGGCTCGTGGACGGAGAACCTGTCTTTTTAGACTGCAACTATTTTCTCTGTGACGCAGTTCCTGAACTGACTGCTGAGATTGCCCAGAATTCTGTTTACGAATACATCGAACAGACGCTGGGATTGAAAATCCTGGGTTCCAGGAGACGTCTGCGCATCGAGGCGGCGGCCAGTGAGGACATTGATTATCTCCACTTAAACGGAGCCAACTGCGTGGGAGCGCTTTACATTAACGGGTACATCGACGACGGAAGTATTTTTGAATATACAAAGATCAAATATGCGCCCAACTACCTCTCCTTTGAGGAGTTTGTCAAGCGGTAGCAAATACGGTCAAAAAAAATCCCCGGTCACAGACAGTGTGATCGGGGATTTTCTTAACCTCCTAGAAAATCGTTCCAATAGAAAGGAACAGAGGTGCAAATACAAGTGATACGATTGTCATCAGCTTGATTAAGATGTTGATGGACGGGCCGGAAGTATCCTTAAACGGATCGCCGACTGTATCGCCGACTACGGCTGCCTTGTGGGAATCGCTTCCCTTTCCGCCGTGAGTTCCGCTCTCAATGTACTTCTTCGCGTTGTCCCATGCGCCGCCTGCGTTCGCCATAAAGATAGCCATCAGAACGCCTGTTACCAGGGAACCTGCCAGCAGACCGCCTAAAGCATCCGTGCCTAACAGAAGGCCCATGGCAATCGGAACAACTACGGAGATCACGCCTGGCACTAACATCTCGTGAAGAGCTGCAGTAGTGGAAATACCTACGCAGGAGGTGTAGTCAGGACGGCTCTCGCCCTTTAAGATGCCAGGATCCTGGCGGAACTGGCGTCTTACCTCTTCAATCATCTTGTAAGCTGCCTTGGAAACAGATTCCATGGTGATGGCAGAGAACAGGAACGGAAGCATGCCTCCGATGAAGAGTCCGATGATAACCTTCGGATTTAAAATATCAATGGTTGTAAGATTAACTGCCTGTGCGTAAGATACGAAGAGAGCCAGGGCTGTCAGGGCTGCAGAACCGATGGCAAAGCCCTTTCCGATAGCTGCCGTTGTGTTTCCTACGCTGTCTAACTTATCAGTAATGTTTCTTACGCTCTCATCCAGACCGGACATCTCCGCGATACCGCCTGCATTGTCCGCGATAGGGCCGTAAGCGTCTACGGCGATGGTGCTTCCTGTAGTAGCCAGCATACCCACTGCCGCCAGAGCGATTCCGTAGAGGCCTGCTGTAGAGTAAGCGATAATGATTCCGATGGCAATGAAGAGAATCGGAACAACGGTAGACTTCATACCTACTGCAAGTCCGGAAATAATGTTGGTAGCAGATCCTGTCTCAGACTGCTCTGCAATCTTTTTAACAGAGTTGTACTTGTCAGAGGTATAGATCTCTGTAGCCTGTCCGATGATAAAGCCTACTGCAAGTCCGGAAATAATCGCAGCCGCCTCGTGCATCCGTCCAAAGAACAGATTGCTCAGAACTAAGGATGCGGCAATTACAATAGCGTAAGCTACATAGCTTCCAAGGTTTAAGGATTTCTGAGGATCTGTGCCCTCTTTTCCCTTTACGAAGAAGGTTCCAATCATGGAAGCGATGATTCCGATTCCTGCCAGAATCAGAGGGAAGAAGGCTCCCTCTACCTGATATGCCACAACTCCCAGAGTAACGGCAGATACCAGAGAACCTACATAGGACTCAAACAGGTCAGCTCCCATACCGGCTACGTCGCCTACGTTATCGCCTACGTTATCAGCGATAACAGCCGGGTTTCTCGGATCATCCTCCGGAATACCAACTTCTACCTTACCTACCAGATCAGCTCCTACGTCTGCAGCCTTTGTGTAGATTCCGCCTCCTACACGGGCAAACAGTGCGATAGAGGATGCTCCCAGGCTGTAGCCTGTCAGCACATTTACATCCTTTGTAAAGAGGTAAATCACGCTGATACCGAGAAGGCCAAGGCCTACTACGCACATTCCCATAACAGCGCCGCCTTTGTAGGCAATTCCCAGAGCCTTTCCCATGCCGCCCTCTTTTGCGCCGTTTGCCGTACGCACGTTAGCGTCTGTAGCTACCTGCATGCCGAAGTATCCGGCCATAGTGGAAAATGCAGCTCCCACTAAGAAGCATACCGCTGTAATCCAGTTTCCAATTCCCAGTCCGATGACAACAAACAGAACCAGGACAAACAGTACAAGGATTTTGTACTCAGCCTTTAAGAAAGCCTGAGCGCCTTCCTTGATCGCGCCGGAGATCTCCTTCATCCTGTCGTCTCCCGGCGACTGCTTTTTCACGCCTGACGCCAGAATCAGCGCGAATACAAGCGCTGCCACTGCCGCTATCGGCGCCAGCCATACCAATTCATTCATCACTTTTTCCTCCCTTAAGTAATTGCTTCGCCCCGCGGAACCTGCGGAATCTTTGTCTTTCCACGGAGTCTTTTGTTTTGCAGAGATATTCTGTAAAACAAAAAAATGCAAGTTCGGTATAACAACCTGCATTTATATAATAGAATAAGAATACTATTGAAATGTCATTTCGTCAATATAATGACAAGATTTTAACGTGTTTTGACGCTGTTTTTTTACTTTTTTCTGAAATTTTATGCTTTTTCTTTCTCTATTGCTGTTTATCAGCCTTCCGGTCTGTCCGGCTCCTTATCTGCTAAGGCTTTGTTAAGCTTAGGGCTTTCTGATTGCAATTATTAAAGCTTTTTAGTAGAATACCTGTGTCGTCCGGCCGGAGCCGGCGCTTTAAAGTTCTGTTTTATTCTTCCAAAAAACCAGTTATGAAACGAAAAAGGAGTATTATTTGTGGACAATTTACCTGGACTATTGCTGATACAGGCAGGTCTCATCTTTCTCAACGCATTTTTTGCAGCAGCTGAAATCGCAGTCATTTCTCTCAATCACGCCAAACTGAAAAAGCTTCAGGAATCAGGCGACCGGACGGCTGGACGTCTTTTAGCCATGGCAGAAGAGCCATCCGGCTTTCTCTCTACCATACAGATTGGAATTACCCTGGCCGGTTTTCTGGGCAGCGCCTTTGCAGCCGAGAATTTTTCGGATCCCCTGACGCACTGGATTTATGACATTCTGGGGATTCAGGTTCTCTCTCCGGCGGCCCTGAATACTGTGTCCGTCATTTTCATTACCCTGATCCTCTCCTACTTTACCCTGATTTTCGGGGAGCTGGTCCCTAAACGGGCAGCCATGCAGAAACCCTATGAGATCGCCAGATTTTCCTGCCGGATCGTAGCTGCCATCGCCTTTCTGGCAAAACCTGTGATCGCCTTTCTGGCTTTTTCCACGAACCTGGTGCTGCGTCTGCTGGGAATGAAGACAGAAGCGGAGGAGGAAAACCTTACAGAAGAAGAGCTTCGCATGATGATTGAGCTGGGAAAGGAAAAAGGCGCTATCGACGAGGACGAGACGGAGTGGATTCAAAACGTTTTCGATTTCAGGGATACCTCTATCCTGTCCTCCATGACGAGAGAAGCCGATATCGTCAGTCTGGACGAACATTCCACTGATCAGGAGATTATCAGTATTATCCGGGAATCCGGCCTGTCTCGTCTCCCCGTCTACACAAAGGATCGGGAGGATATCAAGGGCATTCTCTATACAAGAGAATATCTTCTGAATCTCACTGCGCCTCACCCCAGGTCTCTTGACCAGCTGCTTCACGACGCTTACTTTGTGCCGGAATCCATCCATGCAGACGATCTCTTCCGGGATATGCAGACGAAGAAGGTTCACATGGCCATTGTGGTCGACGAGTATGGAAATCTGTCCGGACTGATTACTTTAGAGGATCTTCTGGAGGAGATTGTGGGAAATATTTACGATGAATTTGACCCGGTGATGGAACCGGAAATTGAAAAAGTAGATGAAAATCTCTGGAGATTTCCTGGCGACACGCCTGTGGAAGAGGCCGCGGAGCAGATGGGCGTTACGCTTCCCGATAAAGAGGAGTACAATACCATTGGAGGCATGGTTTTAAGCTGTCTTCGGACGTTTCCCAAAGACGGAACCACTGTCGATGCAGAGCTGCATGGTCTTTCCCTCCACGTGGAAAAAATTGCAAACCGCAGAATTGAATTCGTTCTGGTGAAAAAGCTGCCGGATGCAGAGAAAACAGTGAAAGAAAGCGAGGCCTAAAGCCTGGCTTTAGACAAAAGGAAGCATTTCAACAGAAATGAGTGGCTGAAATGCTTCCTTTTTTGTATCAATTTTAAATTTTAATAAAATTGGGAGAACGTTCTGCTTTTATGCCATATCGTCCAGCAGGCAGCTCTGCTATATGTCAGACGCCGGACCTGCCGGGCCGCTTCCAGTATTCTGCGAACCCTGTGTCTCAGCGCTCTGGCCTCCTGCGTTCTGGCCTCCTGCGTTCTGGCTTCCCTCTGTTCCTGCCTGGCTCTGATCTCCTGCCTGGCCTTCCGCTGCATTCTCGGCCGGAATCTCTGTGCAGACGCCGTTTGCCGCCGCCTGATATTTTACTCCATCCCGCTCAAGAACTGTGTTCGCCGCCATGGCTCCCGAATCATTCAGGTAATAAAGGGCTCCGTCTGCCTGAATCCATCCAGTCTGCATGTGGCCTTCTCCGTTCATATAATACCAGGTGTCTCCTGACTGTTTCCAGCCGACAGCCATGCTTCCGTCGCTGTTTAAGTAGTAGGTATGGCCGTCCATCTGCTTCCAGCCAGTCTCCATCTTTCCGTCAGCGCCCAGATAGTAGCGTTTTCCGTCAATATCCTGCCATCCTGTGGTCATCTTTCCGTCTGTTCCCAGGTAATACCAGGACTCGTCAATCTTCTGCCAGCCAGACGCCATTCTGCCGTCCGTACCCAGATAGTAGCGGCCTCCGTCAATGTCCTGCCAGCCTGCGCGCCTCTTTCCGTCTGTTCCCAGGTAATACCAGATTCCGTCCACCTGCTGCCAGTTTAAAGCCATGCGGCCGGAATCCTTAAAGTAGTACCAGGATCCGTCTAACTCCTGCCAGCCGGTCTGCATCCTTCCGTCCCGGGCCAGATAGTAAACACCATCCTCCAGGTTCTTCCAGCCAGTGGAAGGATTGCCTGACTCATTCATATAATACCAGCCGTTTCCGTCGTTGATCCAGCTGTTTTTCTGCATGGCGTAATTCTGATAATAATAGCGCTTTCCGGCTATCTCTCTCCATGTATTCGCCGGAATCACGGAAGCATAGTCCTTAAACTGGAAATCAATATCCACATTCCCTGCGATTCCATTGACAGAGCCGGTATTGGTGGCCTGCCAGATAGCCGGGCTGTCGTAGGTATACATGACATTATACCGGGCTACCCAGACATCGTAGTCCAGCGTGGATTTATCAATTTTATTATTGAGCCAGTATTCGTTGGCATAGACCATAGGGTAGTAGCCTGCGGCCTCAATCTTGCGGCAGAAGGCGTTAATAATCGCGCTTATCTGATCCGGCGGGAGGGTTCCCAGAGTGCCGGCATCCTCCGCGTCAAAGGCAATCGGATAGGAAATCGGATAATCCTTTACCAGATCCAGAATAAAATCCGCTTCCTGCTCCGCCATCTCCACGCTGGTAGCGTAGGAATAAATATACGCGCCCAGCTCCACACCGGCCGCGTGGGCCGCGTCGGCATTGGTCCTGAAGTTTGGATCTACCTCGCCCTTATACCTGGTTCCCAGCATAACAAAATCCACATCGTCTGCCGCCACCTGATTCCAGTCTACGTTCTGCTGCCAGTGGGACACGTCGATTCCTCTTCTCAGTACTCCTCTGATGGAAGTTCCATCCGGCATCTCATATCCGCTTCCTGACTTTTCCCATACAGCCGCATAGGCTGCAAGAGGCTGAAACCAGACGGAAGCGCCTAAAATTCCAGCCATTGCCAGAGCGGCCAGAGGTAATTTCTTCTTCATATGTTGATTCTCCTTTTATCAAATCGCCTGATATATCCCTTATAGTCTACCAGATCCTGCCGTTTTTCCTCAAGAGGCAAATCTTACGATTTTCATACGATTTTGTATTTTTATGCCCCTTCAGCGGGAAGAATCGGCTTACCCCTTCAGAAGCCATTGCGTCAGCTCTCTGTGGGTTCTCTCCGGAATCCTTTCAAACAGATTTACATACTCTTTTTCTGAGCTTCTGTCCCGGAATGCCGGATAAAGAAATCCAAACTCCGCCTTTCCTGGCTCGTATTCCCCCGCCAGGGGACTTATCGTACCTATCAGATACTCATACAGCTCCTCTGAGTCTTCCAGTCTGGCCTTGTCCTCCGCTTTTGCCGGCACGTCATATCTTCCGTAGAATAAAAAGAACGCGTACGGCGCGCCCGGCTGATACGTTTCCCCCAGCACCTCATAAAACAAATCCAGGAGTCCGTCGTTTTTCATTTCCGACTGAAGAATTCCGTCCAAAAGCTGCCAGATACTGCCCGGACGCCTGGCCTCTCTGGAAATTTTGTAATCCTTCAGCTGCACGTTCGTATCAGAAAACGGCACCGTCTTGGCTAAAGCCAGCTGCTTTGTCCGTTCTGAGAGCGAAAGCCTCAGAAAGTTCGTGTTAAATGTTCCGTCCACATATCCCTCTTCATCAAAATAAGCTCCGGCTATCCGGCTGATGCAGGAACGGGCAGGCGTCATCCTTCTGGTCAGCTCCAGCATATCTTCTCTTTGAATCATTGTCTCTCCTTTTGCCTTTTTTATTTTTTTACAACGGTCGTCCAGAACTGACGCACTCATATGGAAACTCTCTGCATCGGCGGATTATTCGCGCAAAAAGACTTTTATATGAATCTTAATCCAGGAACCTTTCTTTTCTTTCATCGAAATTCTGCCGAAAAGAATTTTTCCAGCGTCCATCAGACGTGCGGCAATTTTGTTATCCTCCCTTGGCACATAGCCAAGCTTTATTCCATCTGCGGTCGTTATCGCAATCGCCTGGCTGTCATATTTATTATCCGGTTCCCGGATAAAATCAAGTTCGTCATCTTCATTGAGATATGGTTCCAACTCCTCAATGCCTTTCACATGTGTCGTCCCGGCTATATAAGTGTCAAACAGAAATATTTCTTTTGCAAAACGCTTCTGATTCACCGCATACGTTTTTTTAATATATTTCTGTTCCCATATCCTGTCATGGTAAGAGCTATATTCCGAGATTCTGCAGTCGTGGTAAAGGTCGTCTGCAAGCTCCAATATCACATTTTTCAGTTCCAGATTCTCGATATACTTGTCAGGAATACTGCTGTATCCAAGATAAGTCCCCATGATACTGCCGGTTACCGCACCTGTCGAACTGCTGGCTCCGCTATGGTTAACTGCCGCAATTAACGCTTGTTCAAAATCGTCAGAATATTTTAGAGAACAGTAAATTGCAATTGCAAGAGTCTCTTCTGCAGTCCATCCCTGCCCCAGCTCCTGTACAGCTTCCAAATCGTCAAATGTTCCGTTGGATAATTCAATTGCTCTGTCAATCAGCCTTATTTGTTCATCTAAATATTTTTTTCCGTCAAACAGCCGCAGCAGAGCCTGTTCTGTGTCCCTTACCGCTTCATATAAGGAAATATCCTCATTATGCGAAAGCCGCTGAATGATATGTACGAAAGCTGCCGCCGGAATATACCCAAGTTCATGTCCATGCGTTAAGGCGGCAGTCTCCGCTCCTATCATATCTATTTTATCACTGTCATACCGTCTGCCTCCCAAATACAGGCCAATGGGAGCGACCCGCACCATCCCGCCACAGCCTTTACTCTGATTCATAGGAGCATCTATGGTTCCATCCGCTCCATTTATAATTGCTGATATACAGGTATTTCCCGGATCGCGGCGGGCAAACAGCCCTGGTTCATTTACAAGCCATGAATAAGGAGAGCGCGGCCTCAGCGGATAGGCTGCAGATTGTGTCTGAAGCCAGTCCTTATAGCATGCAGCGATGTAGGCCGGATATGGTCCCATAATTCCGCGGGTCATGCCTCTTGTCGTTCCAAGCAGCAGACCATTGGCAGTAAAAAGCGTCATTTGAGTGGCACTGGAAATAGGAGCGATACCATTGTGCGGTTCACAGTTTTTGCTGCCACTTTTCCCATATTTTTTAACGACAGCATCTGTGCCAGGAAACTCAACGGCATATCCTAGTGCATCGCCGGCAGCGCCGCCAATCAGGCATCCTCTATACTGTTCTAAATTCTTCACTCCATCAGCTCCTCTTATATCTGCCTACAGCAAATTAACGTCCCTTAGAGATTCGTTCTGAGTCATTCATGCTGCGAATCTCCTGCGCAGTATTTTGTAATCTTTAAACATTATACCTTCAATCAACTCTTTTGCATAGTCAAAGCGCTTAATAGAATTCTTTGTTGTAAACTGCATATTTAGGATAACGGTCAGAATAACGAATTTGTACCGCCTGCTCCTACCGTTTCCTCCAGGTCTTTATTTTTTGACCAGAATCACAAAAGGACATCTTCCTAAAATTTCTTTTAGAAAAATGTCCCTCTTTGTATAAAATATTTACCTGGACTAATATGGATTTTTCACAAAACCGCTTGTTAAAACCCATTAAGCCACTTTAAATTATTCGGGGATACGCCTGCTGAAGCAGATGTTCCTGTCGTGGAAGAAACTGCCGCTCCTGCCCCCAC
>ERZ779820.994-NODE-994-length-18369-cov-3.213989_pt1 | contig 18369 bp, 16 predicted proteins | sample MGYA00511563_ERZ779820 | MGnify/ENA primary metagenome ERZ779820 (study PRJEB29588, sample SAMEA1964852) | human gut metagenome | biome: human gut; feature: human-associated habitat; material: faeces | place: Denmark | collected 2008/2010 ...
GCAATCCGCGCCAAGGCAGAGGAGATTCTGGATACCTTTGACATCGAGGGCGGTGCAACGGTAGAGACCGTATGGGATATGGCAAAATATGTCGTTGCTTTTGAAGAATGGGTAAAAAAAGAAGATCTTGGTATGGTGGCATCCCATTATGACGGCTTTGCCAAAGGGGTTGCCGGAAAACTGGACAGCATGCTGATTCCGGCATTTTCCATGCTGATCAAACAGGGTACAGCCTGTGCCGTAGAGGGTGATATGAAAGTTGCAATGGCAATGAGCATTCTGAAAACAATCGCCGGAACCGGTCAGCTTTCTGAGATGTATTCGATCGATTTCAATGAGGATATCTGTATTATCGGCCACTCTGGATCGGGAGATGCTGATATTTCGCAGGCGAAAAAACCGTCCATGAAAATCGTTGATGTTTTTCATGGCAAGACGGGCGGCGGATATCTGACGCAGTTTTATCCGCCAGTCGGAGATGTTACATATCTTGGAATTACGCAGGATAAAGACGGTCATTTTAAATTTGTTGCTGCAGAGGGTGTCAATGAGGATGGTCCGATCTTTACCTTTGGCGATACCAATATGAGAACACGTTTCTCCATTGGGGCAAGAGAGTTCTGCAACAGATGGAGTGAGGCGGGACCAACACATCATATGGCAGCTGCTGTCGGACATCATATTGATACGATTCTGAAAGTTGCAAAAATCCTGGATGTGCCGGTAGAGGTTGTGTGCCGGTAAATATCGATAAAAGAAGAGGAAAAGAGAGAAAGAAGAGGGAAAAAACATGAAATTTTTAGATGCAGAATTTGTAAAGGGCTTTATCCGAATGGCAAATGATGGCTGGGAGCAGGGATGGCATGAGAGAAACGGCGGAAACCTTTCTTACCGTGTGAAACCGGAAGAGGTTGAAGAGGTAAAAGAAAATTTTGAGGCCAGAGAGTGGAATCCGATCGGAACCGCCGTTCCAAATCTTGCGGGAGAGTATTTCCTGGTAACCGGAAGCGGAAAATATTTCCGAAATGTCACAATCAAACCGGAAGACAGCATCTGTATGATTGAGCTGGATGAAAAAGGTGAAAATTACCGCATCGTCTGGGGTCTCGTCAACGGAGGACGTCCGACCTCAGAGCTTCCGAGCCATCTGATGAACCTGGAGGTAAAAAAACTTCAGGACGAAAGATACCGCGTTGTGTACCATGCACATACCACCAACGTGATCGCGCTTACCTTTGTTCTGCCGCTGGAAGATAAAGTATTTACCCGCGAACTCTGGGAGATGGCAACCGAGTGCCCTGTTGTATTCCCGTCCGGAATCGGTGTCGTTCCGTGGATGGTTCCGGGAGGCAGAGAGATCGCCGTTGCCACGAGCGAGCTGATGAAGAAATATGATCTTGCCATCTGGGCACACCACGGCATGTTCGCCGCCGGCTTTGATTTTGACCTGACCTTCGGTCTGATGCATACCGCAGAAAAATCTGCAGAAATCCTGGTAAAAACACTTTCTATGCAGCCAACGAAACGCCAGACGATCACACCGGATGAATTCCGCCATCTGGCAAAGGATTTCGGTGTAACACTGCCAGAAGAGTTTTTGTATGAGAAATAAAACTGGAAACTGATAGTGAAAAATGGCCGTCTGATCCTTGCACTGAGGAATGGGACGGCCATTTTTTTGCTGTGCAGAAGAAAAAGTCTATTAATTTCTTTCGGAATTTGATAAACTATAAGATAAGATTATCGATTAGAAAACAGTGGAACATTTCATTATCAGACAGAAAATGCTGGTGTGTCTGCGCTCAGAAAGGAAAGATGAAATATGACTTCAGCGATTAGTATAGGAAAGCAGGATTTTGCTTCCCTTCGAGAAAATCATTATTTTTATGTTGATAAAACCGATTTTATCAGACAATGGTGGGAAAGTGGAGATGACATTACGCTAATCACACGTCCGAGAAGATTTGGCAAAACATTGAATATGAGCATGCTGAATTGTTTCTTTTCCAGACAGTATGCAGAAAAAGGTACCATCTTTGAAGGGCTTTCTATCTGGAAACAGGAAAAATACCGCAGACTGCAGGGAACTTATCCGGTGATTTTTCTGAGCTTTGCGGACGTAAAACAGAATAACTATCAAGATGCAGTGCAGAAGATAAAAAATATTATTGTAGATGCTTATCGCCAACATCGGTATTTGGAGCAGGAAGAATGCTTTACGCAAAATGAGAAACAGCAGATGCTGGAAATTACAGAAAAAATGAGTGATGTGACAGCACAGGATGCATTAAAAAATCTTTCCAGTTATTTGAATCTTTTATATGGAAAAAAAGTTTTGATCTTTCTGGATGAATATGACACGCCCATGCAGGAAGCCTATATTCACGGATACTGGGATGAATTTGCCGGATTTATGAGAAGCCTTTTCAATGCGACATTCAAAACAAATCCATATCTGGAACGCGCTGTGATGACTGGAATTACCCGTATTTCCAAAGAATCTGTTTTTTCGGACCTTAATAATCTGACGGTTATTACAACAACATCGGATGCCTATGCAGACTGTTTTGGTTTTACAGAAGAAGAGGTATTTCAATCATTAGATCAATTTGGAATGCCGGAAAAGAAAGATCTGGTAAAGCAATGGTATGACGGATTTTGCTTTGGCACGCATCGTGATATTTACAATCCGTGGTCTATTACAAATTATCTGAAAGAGAAAAAACTGCGGCCCTACTGGGCAGCTACAAGTTCCAATGGATTGATCAGCAAACTCCTGCAGTCGGCATCGGTAAATATGAAGGAAGAACTGGAAAAACTGATCAACAGACAACAAATTGTAGTTAATTTTGATGAGCAGATTATATTTGGACAATTAGAACAGGATGAAAGTGCGGTATGGAGTCTGTTGGTGGCAAGCGGTTATCTGAAAGTGGAGGAGATTGAATACAGAGGACTGACGCTGGAGCCGTGGTATTCTCTTTCCATCACAAATCTGGAGACTGTGAGCATGTTTTCGAATATGTTCAAAAGCTGGTTTGCAGCGGCATCTGCCAATTATAATGAATTTATCAAAGCATTGCTGAATGGGGATGTAAAAGCGATGAACCTCTATATGAATGATATTGCACTTGCTACATTTAGTAATTTTGATGCTGGAAAACATGCGTCCGAGCGGAGCCAGCCAGAGCGGTTTTATCATGGATTTGTACTTGGGCTGCTGGTGGAAGTGCGAGATCTTTATGAGGTGCGTTCCAATCGGGAAAGTGGGTATGGAAGATACGATGTGATTCTAATTCCCAGAAATTTGGATCGAGATGCTATGATTCTGGAATTTAAAGTAAAAGAAACGGAAGAAAAAACGCTGCAGGAAACGGTACAAAAAGCACTGGCGCAGATTGAAATAAAGAAATACGACGCGGAACTGAAAGAACGGGGAATCCCAAAAGAAAGAATCCGGCATTATGGATTTGCGTTTGAAGGGAAAAAGGTACTAATTGGGTAATAGAAAACGCTGTCAATGCTTCTCTGGAAGGGGAAGCGGGACAGCGTTTTTTTGTTAATTGTGATTAGATTACCATCTGAAGCAGCATTACCATAAGCGGCATCGTCACAATAGAAGCCAGCGTAGTAACAACATTGATGGCACTGGCATAGCGCGAATCGTTGCCGTATACCTGGCACATCTGGGTAACCGTGGAAGCAGATGGCGTGATGATGGCGAGAAAAACGATCAGAATCAGTGTCGGTCCGTCAGCGGAAAGGTCGGCGAGATGGCTGAGTTTTAAGAGAACAAGCGCCATCAGCGGAACGGCGATCAGGCGGAGAAAGGTCACGAAGTAAATCCGTTTATTCGCAAAAATCTGACGGAAGTCCATGCCGGCAAAAAGCATACCCGTAACAATCATACTGGCAGGGCCAACCATGCTTCCGACAGAATGAAACGTATTGTTGACCAGCGCAGGAAGCCGGATGCCCGTGAAAAAAAGAAGAATTCCGACGAAAATAGAAATAATATTGAGGTTCAGAACAATCTTCTTCCAGTCATAGGAAGCCTCACGGCTGATCACCTTTTTGCAGTGCGTCCAGAAAAAGACAAGCTGTACGCTCATATAAACACAGCTGTAAAGCACCCATTCCGCTCCTAAAACAGCCGTCACAAGCGGCACAATCAGATTGCCGGAATTGGAGTAGTAAACAGAAGTTATCTCAACCGCATCCAAATGAAACATCCGTCCAAGAGCTGAAACCGCAAAAAGAAGCACAACCTGCATCAGAAGCGAAGCCGCAAACGCAACCAGCAGCCCCCGCACCGTTTCCGGCGTGTAATCGACCTGAAACGCATTCAGAATCACGCAGGGAATGATCAGGTACAGCACAATTTTCGACAGAACTTTGCTGTCCTCATCCTTTAAAAGTCCGGCTTTTACGATTAAAAAGCCCATAAAAATCATAAGAAAAAGCTGCGCGATCTGCTGCGCAAGAAGAATACCGATCGTCATAAAAATCTCCCCATATGTGTGTCTTATAGAAAATATTATAAGGTGGAGGAGAGGGGATTTCAATTTCTTTTTGAGAGATTTGGGTCGAAATAATGGTGAAAATATAAGAAAAATGGCTGTTGACCAAAAGAAAATGCTGTCATATAATATATTCGACAAGAGAGCCGTTGGTCAGTGTACACCTGACCGCCGGATAAAGCTTCTAACTAAAAATAGCGTCTAACTTTACCAGAGCAGGGGCGCTATTTTGATTTGACAAAATTACACGATTGCAATATAATATACTTAACAAGACAGCCGGAAGGTGAGCGCAATCACCCGATCTGGCGAAAATGTTAAATAGCTATAAGAAGTGGCCATCCATGCTTACCAGAGAGCAGGATGGCCATTTCTTATGTGCGTATATTTGAAAAATCGATTACATGTAATAAAAAAATAAATGGATGGATTTGCTCCGCACGTTTCCTTTGGAATGAGTGTTTTGATTGGTATACTCTAACCAATGCAGGCGTTTTTGCTTAAAATCAAAATTCATTTGTATGGAAAAGAAAACTTACGAAAATAAAAAAGAAACGAGCAACCCGATTGAGCCCTAAGGCTGTACACGACAAAAAACCCATTTCTTAATTTCTATAATAAAGGAAGGCTGAATTATAGTCAAGAAATTTTTGCGATTTTAAAACAAAGTAATAAAAACTGTGCTATAATAACCTCATAATGAAAAGTAAAATTCCGCCTATTTTTCTACATTGTAGGCGGCAATTTTACATCTGTCAGTTAGTGAAACCTAATAAAAGTAAGAAAGAGGTACCCGCCCATGATGGAATACACCAGCAAATACTGGAACATGCTGACTCCTTTAATAAAGAAAAGCCTGCGAAAACGTTACGGCAAAGCGAAAACCACCCAGCTTCTCCGCAAAACCAACCAGATCTACCGCGACATGCTTCGCCGCGCCGATGATATCGGAAAGGACAACCCGATGGCGTCGAATCTCTATGAAGGCCTTATCTTCCTTGCCCTGTGGGATGCATCCGACCGGAAAATCTCTGTGGAGGAACTGCGTACAATCTCAGAGGAGATGATGTCCTTCCCGTTTCTGAAAGCCATGGGCCTGATGATTAATGCGAATAAGAAGAGCGGCATGGCGCGGATTGCGAAGATGATGCATAAGGATGCCGCCTGGCTGGAAGTACATCCGCAGTATAAGGCGTATTCGTGGGATTTTTATTTTGATGAGACGAAGCATCAGGACGGTTTTTATTACCACTTCACCCAATGTCCCCTGAACACCTTCGCCCGAAAAGAGGGCTATCTGGAAGTGCTGCCGATTATGTGCGACATTGATTACAAGACAGCAGCCCTGATGCATGCGAAGCTCTACCGTGACCATACGCTGGCAGGCGGCGGTGAGGTCTGTGATTACTGGTTCGTGGGGGACAAGGTGGAAAATCCGAAATAAAACAAGACCGGGACGGAACCGGTGAAATGGATCGAAGAATATAAAACACAGAAGGGAGATCACCCAGAATGAGCAATGAAAAAATAAAACCAAAACTGAACGGAACTGCCGAGACGATGCTGCAGTGCTTCTACGCCCGTGCCATGCACAGCAGAAATCCGAAAAACAAGTTCCGCGACACCAAAGCAGAAGAGCTGATCGACCGTATCGACTATGATTTCAGCAATGCGAAAAAGGATACAGCAATGAGCGGCGGAATCGTAGCGCGGAGTGTTGTGTTTGATGAGCTGGTCAGCGACTTTATCCGAAAGAACCCGGATTGTACCGTCGTCAACATCGCCTGTGGTCTGGACACACGGTTTTACCGCATGGATAATGGAAAAATCACCTGGTATAATCTCGATCTGCCGGAGACGATTGAGGTGCGCGATTCGATCTATCAGGAATCCGGCCGCGTTTCTACGATTGCGTGTTCCGTGCTCGATCCGGCATGGGCCGAGCAGGTAAAAGTGCGGGGCAAAATGCTTTTCATTATCGAAGGTCTGACCATGTACATGAAAGAGGATGAGGTCAGAACGATGCTCGCCATCATCCGCGATCATTTCGACAATGCCTACGTCTGCATGGAAACGCTGTGCCCGTACTTTGTAAAGAAAGAAAACATCGAAAAATCCATCCAGGCGACAGGCGCGATATTTACCTGGGGTGCGAACAGCTTTGCAGACCTGGGCGACATTGCCGCCGGTTTCCGAAAAGTAAAAGACGACGACATCGCCCGCGGTATGGAAACGCTGAATCCCATCTACAAGCTGTTCATGTGGATGACGATTGTCCATAAATTCGCAGAGAAAATTCTGGTGTTTGAGAAAGCGTAAGAAAAAACGAAAAAAATAAAAAGAAACAGGCAGCCCGGCAGCGGAAAAGCTTAAAAAACTTCCGTGCAGGGAACCTGTTTTTTTGTTTGTGCAGGCAATCAACAAATCATTCATCCGGCCACACAAAATGTGCATTTCCCGCTTCAAGGCCGTCAATCAGAATATTCTGCCCCGTGCAGAAGCGGTTGGTCACGGTCATAAAATACGCCCAGTCCGCCGCTTCCTCAACGGTCATCCACCGTTTCAGCGGCGTCAGATCCATGATCTGATCCCAGAGCTTTTTATCTTCCGTGACAGGCAGATTCAGCTCGGTCAGTACGCCGCCGAAATCAAGGCTGTTGCACGTTCCGCCGTACGGTGCAATGCGGAGTGCCACATTTTTTGTGTAGGCGAGAACGCCGCCCTTGCTTGCGGTGTATTCCGGAAATTCAGCTCCGGTATGGCCGCTGGCCGAGCCGATCATAAGGACGGCGCGGATGGTGTCATGAATGCCATACGCCTCTGTGATTGCGATGGTTCCCTTTAAATTGATATCAATATCATTCTCGTTCTGCACACCGGCGTTGTTGATGACAATATCGAAAGGCGCAAGCGCCGGATACTGTTCCCTGTCGCGGATATCAAGGCAGAAATGAGTATACAAATCCTGGCTGATCGAAGCCTCCTTCCGGTCAAATCCGGTAACATCAAAGCCTTCTTTTAAAAATTTCTCCGCAATCGCCTTTCCGATTCCGGAGCTGGTTCCTGTAATAAGTACACGCATACGATAACCTCCCGATGAAATATTACCCTCATTATACCGCAAACACAGCATGCGATCCAGAAGAAACGAAAAAGAATGCAGGAAAAGAAAATGTTACGGGAAAAATCACTGTATAAAACAAAAGAGTCTCCCAAACTGCAACAAATAATTGACAGATTTTAGGAGAAGGAGTAGAGTTTTTGAAAGGGGGATTATCCCTGCAAAGAGTGAAAACAAAAGAGGTGCAAATATGCTGAAAGTAGACAATCTTACCTTTGAAGTAAACGAAGAGGGAAGAAAACGCTGCCTCGTCAACCACATCAGTTTTGAGGTAAAGGACGGGGAAATGCTGGTGATTACCGGACCGAACGGCGGCGGAAAATCGACGCTGGCAAAGCATATGAATGCGATCCTGGTGCCGTCCGGCGGAATCATGTGGGTAAACGGAAGAGATACGAAAGATCCGGAGAATCTGTGGGATGTCAGACAATCCGCAGGAATGGTATTTCAGAATCCGGACAACCAGATCATCGGAACGGTGGTAGAAGAAGACGTCGGATTCGGACCGGAGAATCTGGGCGTGCCGGCGGACGAAATCTGGAAGCGGGTGGAAGAAAGCCTGAAAGATGTCGGAATGCTGGAGTATCGCAAGTCTTCCCCAAACAAGCTTTCCGGAGGGCAGAAACAGCGAGTTGCCATTGCGGGAGTGATCGCTATGGAACCAAAGTGTATTGTTTTAGATGAGCCGACTGCTATGTTGGATCCGAATGGAAGAAAAGAAGTGATCAAAACTGTCCGCCGTCTGCAGAAGACGAAAAAAGTAACGGTGATCCTGATCACCCACTATATGGAAGAAGTGATCGAGGCCGATCAGGTATTTGTTATGGATAAGGGTCATGTTGTGATGCACGGAACTCCAAAAGAGGTATTCTCTCAGGAGGAAAAATTGAAAAAGTATCGTCTGGATGTACCACAGGTAACGATGCTGGCAGATGAACTGAGAAAAAGAGGTTTGGATATCCCGAAAGGAATCCTGAAGAAAGAGGAACTGGTGGAGGTATTATGTCGATTGAATTAAAACACATTCAGTATGTTTACGGTCAGGGAACTGCATATGAAAAACAGGCGTTAAAAGATGTCAGCCTCGAGATTCCGCAGGGACAGTTTCTCGGGATCATCGGTCATACAGGTTCCGGAAAATCAACACTGATCCAGCATTTTAATGGTCTGATCAAAGCTGCATCCGGAGAGTTGTATTATGAAGGAAAGAACATCTATGAAGACGGATACGATATGAAGTATTTAAGAAGCCAGGTAGGACTTGTGTTTCAGTATCCGGAGCATCAGCTGTTTGAAGTGGATGTTCTGACAGATGTATGCTTTGGTCCGAAAAATCAGGGGCTTTCAAAAGAAGAGTGCGAGAAACGGGCGAAAGAAGCTCTGGAACTGGTTGGTTTTCCGGAAGAATTATATTTACAGTCTCCGTTTGAGCTTTCCGGAGGACAGAAGAGAAGGGCGGCGATCGCGGGAGTTCTTGCCATGCGCCCGAAAGTACTGGTACTGGATGAACCGACTGCCGGACTGGATCCGAGAGGACGGGATGAGATTCTGGATCAGATTGCAGAGCTTCACAAGAAAACGGGAATCACTGTTATTTTGGTATCTCACAGTATGGAAGATATCGCGAAATATGTGGATCGAATTATTGTGATGAACCGCGGGGAAAAGTTTTTAGATGGAACGCCCCGGGAAGTGTTTGCACATTATCAGGAACTGGAAGAGGTTGGCCTTGCTGCGCCGCAGGTAACTTACATTATGCACGATCTGCGGCAGAATGGACTGCAGGTCGGCAATGATGTGACGACAGTAGAAGAGGCGGCAGATGAGATCATGCGCTATTTTAGAGGGAAGCATCCGGAGGAAACAAAATTATGATTCGAGATATTACAATTGGACAATACTATCCGGCAAACAGCGTAATACACCGTCTGGATCCCAGGGTGAAGATCGTGGCGACACTGTTATTTCTGATCTCGTTGTTTGTACAGAAAAGCGTACTCGGCTATCTGGTTGCAACCTTGTTCCTGGCAGGGGTGATCCATTTAAGTAAAGTGCCTTTGAAGTTTATTATGAAGGGCTTAAAACCGATTATGATCCTGCTCTTGATCACAGTAGCATTTAATCTGTTTTTGAATAACGGAGGAGAGGTGCTGGTTCATTTCTGGATTTTTCAAATTACAGAAGATGGACTGGAAATCTCGGTATATATGGCGATCCGTCTCATTTATCTGATCGCGGGATCGTCGATCATGACATTTACAACCACTCCGAATGCACTGACAGATGGGATAGAGAAGCTGCTCCGACCGCTGAACAAAGTGAAAGTTCCGGTACATGAGGTGGCAATGATGATGTCGATCGCGCTGCGCTTCATTCCGATCCTTCTGGAGGAGACAGACAAGATCATGAAAGCACAGATTGCACGTGGGGCAGATCTGGAGAGTGGAAATATCATTCAGAGAGCAAAGGCCATGATTCCGATTCTGGTTCCGTTGTTCGTATCGGCATTTCGCCGTGCCAATGATCTTGCCATGGCAATGGAGGCGCGCTGTTACCGTGGCGGAGAAGGGCGTACCAAGATGAAACCGCTCGTGTATCACAGCCGTGACAGAGTTGCGTATCTTGTGACAGCAGTGTATCTGGCTGTGATCATTGTGCTGGGAAGATTTGTGCCGTTTCATATCTGGATATTCTAGGATGAAGGAATTGAGAAAATTATGAAAAGATTGAAACTGACCGTTGCTTATGACGGAACGAATTATTGTGGATGGCAGATCCAGCCGAATGGAATTACGGTGGAAGAAGTTCTGAACCGTGCGCTCAGAAAACTGACAGGGGAAGAGATTACGGTCATCGGGGCAAGCAGAACAGATTCCGGGGTACATGCCCTTGGGAATGTGGCAGTGTTTGATTCTGAAACTTCCATTCCGCCGGAGCGGATTTCATATGCCCTGAACCAGAGGCTTCCGGATGATATTGTTGTGATCAGATCGGAAGAAGTGCCGGCAGACTGGCATCCGCGATACTGCAATTCAAAAAAAACGTATGAATATCATATTCTGAATGCGAAAATACCGGATCCCACAAGAAGGCTGACCCGGCATTTTGTGTCATTTGATCTGGATATTGAGAAGATGAAAAAGGCTGCACAGTATCTGGTAGGGACTCATGATTTTGTGAGTTTTTGTAATGTGCGTACGGATGTGGAGGATACCGTGCGTACGATTTACAGTCTGGATATTTTGCCGGTGGGAGATGAGATTACCATCCGGATACAGGGAAATGGATTCTTGTATAATATGGTGCGTATCATTGTGGGGACACTGGTGCGCGTGGGGCGGGGATTTTATACCCCGGAGCAGGTACAGGAGATTCTGGAAGCGAAGAACCGCAAAGCCGCAGGGGTGACAGCTCCGCCGCAGGGGCTGTTTCTTGTAGGAATCGAGTATGAAGAATAATATCTAAAAAGGAAAGCAATTTTTAGATTGTACAAAAGCAGGAAACAAGTATATAATAAATATGATTTATCCGTTTCGGATGAATGATGATCGGCCGCATTTTGGAGTTCGCGGGCTGGTATGGATAGAGGAGGAAATGGAACATGAGGATTATTGCAACAAAAGACTACAATGATATGAGCAAAAAAGCAGCGAATATTTTGTCTGCACAGGTGATCATGAAACCGGATTGTGTACTGGGACTGGCAACAGGTTCCACACCGATCGGTACATATGAGAAGCTGGTAGAATGGTATGAAAAAGGGGATCTGGACTTTTCTCAGGTGACTTCTGTCAATCTGGATGAATACAAAGGATTGGACCGTAAAAATGACCAGAGCTATTACTATTTCATGCATGAGCATCTGTTTAATCATGTAAACATCAAGGAAGAGAATACAAATGTGCCGGATGGTACACAGCCGGATGGAGAAAAGGAGTGTGCGCGCTATGAAGAACTGATCCGTTCTCTCGGCGGTGTGGATCTTCAGCTTCTCGGACTGGGACACAATGGTCATATCGGATTTAATGAACCTGCAGATGCATTTGATAAGACGACACACTGTGTAGATCTGACAGAGAGCACGATCGAAGCAAACAAGCGTTTCTTCGCATCCGCAGATGAGGTTCCGAGACAGGCATATACGATGGGAATCGGAACGATCATGCAGGCAAAGAAGATTCTGATCATTGTCAGCGGAGAAGATAAGGCAGATATTGTAAGAGATGCATTTTTCGGACCGGTTACACCACAGGTTCCGGCATCGATCCTGCAGATGCACAGCGATGTGACACTGGTGGCAGATGAGGCGGCACTGTCTAAAATCCCAAGATAAAAAAGGGTTGGGACATTTATACGAAAATATAAAAAAAATATAAACAATATTACCAAAATCTAAATTCGGGGCTGCCGGAAGGTTGACTTGAGGTGTCACCTCTGGTATAGTTTATATAACGAATTGAATCAAATTGGATTGTTACTGTCAGGCAGGCAAAACCAGTTTTACGAGAGAGTAATACCATAGGTTTATTCTCTTGTAAAAGCTGGTTTTTATTATTTTACGGGGAACTCCAGACACAACTGGCAGAACAGGAAAAAGATTCGTATAAAAGAGGATTCGGTATAGAATGTTAATTGAAAAAATTATAAATAATAATATCGTGTCGGCTGTAGACAGCAAAGGAAGAGAAGTTGTTGTCATGGGACGCGGGCTTGGGTTTGGGATGAAGCCCGGCAGGCAGATTCAGGAGAACAAGATTGAGAAAGTGTTCCGGATCAAAAGTCAGACACTTGCAGAACAGTTTAAAGATCTTCTTGCAGACATGCCGCTTGAGCATGTAAAGGTATCCAGTGATATCATCACCTATGCGAAAGAAAATCTGAAGTTAAAGCTCAATCAGAGTATATATGTGACACTGACAGATCATATTAATTTCGCGATCACAAGATATCAGCAGGGGATTAAGCCGCAAAATGCATTGTTATGGGAGATTAAGAGGTTTTACTCGAGGGAATATGAATTGGGAATGTATGCGGTCAAGACGATTGAAGAAAAGCTGAGGATCCGGCTTCCGGAGGATGAGGCGGGATTTATCGCACTTCATTTCCTGAACGCAGAATATGGAACAGATATTCGGGATGCAGTGAAGTTTCCGAATCTGGTAAAAAAGATACTGGAAATTGTAGAAGAGAAGCTTCAGATTGAATTGGATGAAACATCTCTCCATTATGAGAGATTTGTAACACATATCAAGTTTTTGCTTCAGCGGGTCTACCGAAAAGAGCTTCTTCCGGATGAGGAGTCTGAACTGGCGGAGCTGATGCAGAAAAAATATCAGAAAGAATATGACTGCAGCAAGATGGTTGCTGCATATATTGAAGAAGAGACAAAATGCAGCCTGTCAGGAGAGGAGATCATGTATCTGGCGATCCACATCCGGAGAGTGACGACTGCGGAAGAATAAAAGGAGGAAGAAAGATGTTTGGACTTTTTAAGAAGAAAAAAGATAAAGCACATGTATTAGGAGCACCGGCAAAAGGGAAGGCAGTTTCTCTCAAAGAAGTCAGCGATCCGACATTCAGTGAGGGGATTCTGGGAGACGGAGTTGCGGTGATTCCATCAGAAGGCAAAATTTATGCGCCGGCAGACGGTACGATCGGAATGGTATTTGATACCCTTCATGCGATCAGCCTGACGACAGATTTTGGGGCAGAGGTTCTGATTCATGTGGGACTGGATACGGTACAGTTAAAAGGAGAGGGATTCGAAGGTCATGTAAAAGCCGGAGATACCGTGAAAAAGGGAGATCTGCTTTTGACAGTAGATCTTGAGAAGGTGAAAGCTGCAGGATATGATATCATCACACCGGTGCTGATCTGCAACACAGCAGATTATGCGGCTGTGACAGCTCAGGCAGACAAAGAGGTCAACGCCGGAGATGATGTTCTGACCGTAGAAGAAAAATAGTTTTATAGATATGGTTTTAAACCGGTGGTACTTGCCGGATTAAAATAAATAAAGGGATTCCAATAAGGAAAAGGATTTTGAGAAGGAGGAAAAGAAATGAAATTTTTACAAAAATTAGGTAAATCCTTAATGCTCCCGGTAGCATGTCTGCCTATCTGTGGTATCCTGATGGGACTTGGATACTGGATGTGTCCGGCTACAATGCAGGGTGGAGAAATTAACGGTATCATTCAGCAGATTGGTTTTTATCTGGTAAAAGCAGGGGGAGCTTTGATCGATAATATGGCAATCCTGTTCGCGATCGGTATTGGTGTTGGTATGGCAGATGATAATGATGGTACAGCTGCTCTTTCTGCGCTGGCTTCCTGGCTGATGATCACAAACCTGCTTTCTACAGCAAACGTTTCTGTTATCAGAACTCTGTCAGAAACTTCTACATTAGCATTCGATAAAATCGCGAATCCATTTATTGGTATCATCGCAGGTCTGATTGGATCTATGTGCTACAACAGATTTAAAAATACACAGCTTCCTGACTGGTTGTCATTCTTCAGCGGTAAACGTTGTGTGGCAATCGTATCAGGTGTTGTATCTATCATTGCATCTGTTGTATTGCTGTTTGTATGGCCGGTTATCTTCGGAGCACTGGTTGCACTTGGAGAAGCAATCGTAAGCCTGGATGCTGTTGGAGCTGGTATTTATGCATTCTTCAACAGACTGCTCATCCCATTCGGTCTGCACCATGCACTGAACAACGTATTCTGGTTCGATACGATCGGCCTTGGAGATCTGACACACTTCTGGGCAGGCGAGACATCTGCAGATGTTACATGGAGCCTTGGTATGTACATGTCAGGATTCTTCCCATGTATGATGTTCGGTATTCCTGGTGCTGCGCTTGCTATGGTACATACAGCAAAACCTGCTAAGAAGAAAGTTGCTATCGGTCTTGTTGCTTCTGCAGCGATCGCAGCATTCGTATGTGGTGTTACAGAGCCATTCGAGTTCGGATTCATGTTCCTTGCTCCAGTTCTGTATGTAATCTACGCTTTACTGTATGGTATTTTCGTAACAATTACAACATTGGTTGGATTCCGCGCAGGATTCAGCTTCTCAGCAGGTGCGACAGACTTGTTATTCTCAGCATCCCTTCCAGCTGCTCAGAAAACATGGATGATCATTCCTCTTGGAATCGCAGCATTCATCGTATTCTACGTGGTGTTCCGCTTCGCAATCGTGAAGTTCAACTTAAAGACTCCGGGACGCGAGGATGATGATGTAGATGAGACAACAGTAAAACTTGCAAACAATAACTTCACAGAAGTTGCTAAAATTATTCTGGAGGGTGTCGGCGGAAAAGAAAACGTAGCATCCATCGACAACTGCATCACAAGACTTCGTCTTGAAATCAAAGATTACACAAAAGTAGATGAGAAGAAGATCAAATCTGCAGGTGTTGCAGGAGTAATCCGTCCTGGAAAAACATCCGTACAGGTTATCATCGGAACAAAAGTTCAGTTCGTAGCTGACGAGTTCAAAAAATTGTGTAAATAAAATCAAAATTTAAATCCCTTTACTCATGAGGCCGCTGTAAGCGGCCTTTTTGAGTGGAGTGGAGGGGATAAGAAGTTTGTTGAAATCAAATGGAAAGTATGATAGACTCTCAAACAGGAAAGACCTGTGACAGGGGGCGCACAGGGCAGCATACGAAGTTATTATATTGCGTTGCTTACCTTTCTTGATAAGAGAAATAAGTGAAAATAAAAATGAAAAATTGTAGAGAGGCAGACCAAAATGAATTACATTTTAGAGACATGTGCGGACAGTGTGCAGTCCGCGATCGAAGCGAAAAAAGGCGGAGCGAACAGAATCGAGCTCTGTTCCAATCTGGTGATCGGAGGGACTTCCCCGGGAGAATCCCTATTCCGTCAGGTGAAGGAGCAGACAGGTTTAAATGTGCGTGTACTTCTTCGTCCGAGATTTGGGGATTTCTGTTATGATGACTACGAGTTTCGTATGATTCTGGATGAAGTCAGAATGTTCCGTAAACTGGGGGCGGACGGCATTGTGATCGGAATTTTGAATCCGGACGGAACGTTGAATATGGAGCAGATGAAGGCTCTTGTGGAAGAAGCGGGGGACATGGGAATTACGCTGCACCGTGCCTTTGATGTTTGCCGGGATCCTTATGAGGCAATGGAGCAGTGCATTTCACTGGGAATTGATACGATCCTTACAAGCGGACAGAAAAGCTCTGCCTGGGAGGGACGTGATCTGATCAAGGATCTGGTGAAGAAAAGTGCAGGCAGGATTGAGATTCTGGCGGGGGCAGGTATCAATCCGGAGAGTATCGCAAAACTGGCTCCTTACACAAATGCGAAGGCATACCATATGTCCGGGAAAGTCGTGATTGACAGCCGGATGGAGTTTCGGAGAGAAGGTGTACCGATGGGGATTCCGGGATTCAGTGAATTTGAGATCTGGCAGACTTCGGCAGAGAACATCCGTAAAGCAGTGCAGGTGCTGCAGGAACTTTAGAAAATCTCAAATCAGCCTTGACAAACAAGGGGGAATGGGATAAGATTTCGATAGTATATGAAACAGGCAAAGAAGAGAACAAGTAGTACAGGAATGGACGAAGACAGAAAGCAGCCGGCTGATGAGAGGCGCAGGAAGACATCTTGTATGAATACATCTCAGAGCTTCACACCGAACTCTTACAGGAAAGTAGGCTGTGACGGATTGGTGCACGTTACTGCACTGAGTGATTGAGTATCGAAAAGGTGCGAGATTGACTCACAGAGGCAGATGGCGCGAGTCGTCTGTGAAAAAAGGTGGTACCACGAGCTTATGAGCCCTCGTCCTTTCGGATGAAGGCTCTTTTTATATTTTAGGAAAGTGAGGATGCAAAAGATGCAGATTTATGACGAATTGAAAGCAAGAGGTCTGATCGCGCAGGTGACAGACGAGGAGAGAATCTCCAAACTGGTAAATGAAGGAAAGGCAACATTTTATATTGGATTTGATCCAACAGCAGATAGTCTTCATGTAGGGCACTTTATGGCGCTTTGTCTGATGAAACGTCTGCAGATGGCAGGAAATAAACCGATCGCGTTGATCGGAGGCGGTACAGGATACATCGGAGATCCTTCCGGAAGAACGGATATGCGTTCTATGATGACACCGGAGCAGATTCAGCACAACTGTGACTGTTTTAAAGAACAGATGAGTAAATTTATTGATTTCTCTGAAGGAAAAGCCCTGATGGTAAACAATGCAGACTGGCTGATGAATTTAAATTATGTAGAAGTACTTCGTGATGTTGGACCACATTTCTCTGTAAACCGTATGCTCTCTCACGAGTGCTACAAACAGCGTATGGAACGTGGACTTACATTCCTTGAGTTCAACTATATGATCATGCAGAGCTACGACTTCTACATGCTGTATCAGAAATACGGCTGCACCATGCAGTTCGGCGGTGATGACCAGTGGGCAAATATGCTTGGCGGTACAGAGCTGATCCGTCGTAAACTTGGAAAAGACGCTTACGCCATGACGATCACACTTCTTCTGAACTCCGAAGGTAAGAAGATGGGTAAAACACAGTCCGGTGCTGTATGGCTTGACCCGGAGAAGACTTCTCCTTTCGATTTCTATCAGTACTGGAGAAACGTGGATGATGCAGATGTTATCAAATGTATGCGTCTCCTTACCTTCCTTCCGTTAGAAGAAATCGATGAGATGGCGAAATGGGAAGGAAGCCAGTTGAATAAAGCAAAAGAAATCCTTGCATACGAGCTGACAAATCTGGTTCATGGCGAAGAGGAAGCAAAGAAAGCGCAGGAAGGTGCAAGAGCACTTTTTGCAGGCGGCGCTGATACAGCACACATGCCGACAACTGAGCTTGCAGACGAAGACTTCTCAGAAGAAGGAACAATCGACCTGATCTCCATGCTTGTAAAAGCAGGAATGGTTCCAACACGTTCCGAGGGACGTCGCGCCATTGAACAGGGCGGTGTTTCCATTGACGGTGAGAAGATCACAGATGTGAAATACACAGTTGCCAAAGATGCACTTACAGGTGAAGGTGTAGTGCTGAAAAAAGGCAAAAAGAAATTCAATAAAGTTCTGGCAAAATAAAAAATTCATTATAGAAATATCGGCGGATACTGCTGAACCGGTGCCGCCGATTTCAGGAGGAAAAGATTATGAAGAAATACGGAGTAAACGAACTTCGTCAGATGTTCCTGGACTTCATGGAGAGCAAAGGACATCTGGTAATGAAAAGCTTTTCCCTGGTACCACAGGGAGATAAGAGTCTTCTGCTGATCAACGCAGGTATGGCTCCGCTGAAACCATATTTTACAGGTGCTGAAATCCCGCCAAGAACAAGAGTAAGTACCTGCCAGAAATGTATTCGTACAGGTGATATCGAGAATGTAGGTAAAACTGCACGTCACGGTACATTCTTTGAGATGCTTGGTAACTTCTCCTTTGGTGACTATTTCAAGACAGAAGCCATCCACTGGTCCTGGGAATTCCTTACAGAGGTAGTAGGACTGGATGCAGACCGTCTTTATCCTTCCGTATATCTGGAAGATGATGAAGCATTTGACATTTGGAACAAAGAAATCGGAATCCCTGCTGACAGAATTTTCCGTTTTGGAAAAGAAGATAACTTCTGGGAGCATGGTGCAGGTCCCTGTGGTCCATGTTCAGAGATCTATTATGACCGTGGAGAGAAATACGGCTGGGGGGAA
>ERZ779820.996-NODE-996-length-18342-cov-15.289714_pt1 | contig 18342 bp, 19 predicted proteins | sample MGYA00511563_ERZ779820 | MGnify/ENA primary metagenome ERZ779820 (study PRJEB29588, sample SAMEA1964852) | human gut metagenome | biome: human gut; feature: human-associated habitat; material: faeces | place: Denmark | collected 2008/2010 ...
CTCTGCTGGCACGGTTTGAAACCGCCGCCTTCGGCATCCTGAAAAACTGCGCCTGATCGCGCAGGGTCTTTACCGCATCCATCCAACACAACGCCGCACGGCGTCTCCCACCCCGGGAGTCCCGCGCGGCGTTTTTGCGACTGTTTTCCCCGCCTATCTACGCAAACGCACCGGCCGCACCTTAGAAGCACCGCCATCCGCACAGCGCCCGCCAAATTTTCCAACTTCCCGCCCCCGAAGAATTGACAATCCCCGCTGCAGCTGGTATAATACTGTATACGCGATTTGCCTTGTACAGCAGGCTGCTGAATAAGCAGATGTACGCAAGCAATCGCAAGAGGGAGCACTCGAAATCACGCCTTGCGGGAAGTCCCTTGCAACAAAATTAAATAGGCAGATGTACTCAAGTGGTCGTAAGAGGGAGCACTCGAAATGCTTTAGGACAGGAGACTGTCGCGTGGGTTCGACTCCCACCATCTGCGCCATATCCGTCGTAGAATCGAAAGATTTTACGACGGATATTTTTGTTTACGGCTTTGAAATGTGATGCTGTAAGTTTACGCAATGACTATTACAAGCCAAAATCCACTTGCAACAATAATCTGTTGCAAAAAGCCATTTGTTGCCCGAATTGTTGCCCACAGTTCATGGTTTCCTGCGAGAAGGGATAATAACTTATAAAGAGTTATCTCCAACAGCAGCGTTTTTCGGTGTTGCGAATACTGCTTGGTGGTATGCCGTCAGCACACTGAGTTTGCGCTGCTCCTGTACTTGTACATAGCGGGTCGTGACGGTGTTGATTTTCAGATTTACGCCCATTTGCTGGGAAAAATCGTCCACTGAATGTCCGAGAATTTGGCTAACTGCATAAAAATCACCTGTCAAATTGTACATATTGGTGCCCGCTGTGCCGCGTAGATCGTGAAATCGGATTTTCGGCATCCCAGTGCTACGCATAAATCCGTTAAACTTGACCGAAATACGCTTTTGTAAGTATGGCGAACCGTCCGGCTTGCACACAACAAGATCGTTATCGTAATACTTGACCCCGCCGAGCTTGCACAACCGCCGCTGGTCGGCTTGTTCCTGTCTAAGCCGCAAAAAGATTGGCAGTGCTTCTTCTGTAATGGGAAATGAACGTGTTTCGCCTTCGTCACGGTCTTTCAATGGTTCCAAGTGCGGCACAATTTTAGCATCTTTCGGCAGGTCACAGGGAATTTGGCCTCGCAAGGTAATTTGCCTGTGCGTCAAATCAACATCACGCCAGCGTAACCCCAGCGCTTCGCTGAGTCGCAGCCCAAACAGAACAGCGAGCAGCACCACGGTCTCAAGTGCATTACCATGTACAAACGCCAAAAGCTGCTGCACCTGTTCCACGGTGTACTTGTCATATTTGCGCCCGGCGTTCTTACTAAACCGTGTCATAATGTTCTTGGCTGGGTTGTTTGGAATGTAGCCATACTTTACCGCCGAGGACAGCGCAGAGCTTAAAATCCGATGGCAATAACGCACTGAATTCTCCGCCAGTCCCTTCTCACGCAGTTGCGCAATCATATCGTCAATCATTTGGGGTGTCAGTTTGTTCAGAGATACTTCGCCCAGCATGGGAATTAGATGTATGTTTATGCCGCTCCAATAGCTGTATCGTGTACTTTTTGCAAGGTTATGGTGGTAGCTTTCGTACCACTTGGGCAGATACTCTTTTAGCTTTTGTTTGCTCTCTGGTCCATAGCCGACCATAGCGGCGCTGCCAGTCTGTAACTCCAGCTTGATCTGTGCCTCATACAATTCTGCTTCCCTGCGCGTTGCAAATCCACGTTTGGCAATACTTTTCTGCCTGCCGTTCTCGTAGACTTTTACATTGACATCGTAGACAATGCCCGGTCTGCCTGTTAAAATTCCTTGGCTGTTTCGCTTGTTTTTGACTTTTCTCTCGCGGATCGCCATATCAGCACCCGCTGCTTACAGACCTTGCCGGGGTCTTGGCACGGTTGTAATAATCCCAAATCGCCTGTTCGGAAATCAGGCGACGGTTGCCATTCTGGATGAACTCCAACTCGCCGTTGTCCATTAACTGGCGCAGTCGATTTTCTCCGATGCCGGAAACAACTGCCATTTGTTCCACAGTTTTCAGCATCGGTTCAAACGGATTTCGCACAGCTTGCGGTGTTTTTTGCTTTGCATATCTTGCCATAACTATCCCTCCTGCGGTATAATTTATAAAACAAATTGTTTGTGGTACTTGTGCGCAACACAGGAGCACAATCGTTTGTAAGGCTTGAAGATTTGGTATATTCAGTTTTCAAGGTTCTTGTAAGCAAGACATACATTTTGTATTTCCTTCTTACAAGTATATTATATGACACACTTTTTGTATGTCAACTGCTTTCGGTATAAATTCTTATTTTTTTAACATTTGGGAGACTTGTTATGGATACCCAAGGAAGAAGAATAAAAAAATTGCGTTTGGCTAAAGGTCTTTCGCAAAAGCGCCTGTCCGATATGGTTGGAATTGTACCTACCCACTTACAGGCCTACGAATACGGAACACGCCACCCAAAAGAAGAAATTCTCAATCGGCTGGCAAAAGCATTAGATGTCACACCAAGTATGCTTCAACCGTTAGATGTTGATACCGTAAATGGTCTACTTGGCATTATCTATGAAATGCACACCAGTTACCATGGATTGGAAATTGTAGAAGAAGACGGACAGATTTCCATCCGCTTGCCAAACACCTTACAAGCAATGCCCGCCAAAAAATCACTGCTTAGGATCAAGAAAATTCTTGATGATAATACATACCAGCCTTATCCAGAATACCAGTCAGCGAAAGACATCCAAGAAGAAAATCAAATTCTACCGGATACGGGCGTTACTGTTGCGCAGGAGAAACGCTGGGTCAAAGAGCAAGAAGGTCTGTTGCTGCGAGCAACAGATTTATATAGCCCAGATGTGAATTACAATCAAATCGAGGCCGATCGAAAGGCGCTTCGTAAGCAATATCCGGATGACAGCGAAGATGAGGATTAACCTTTATGGATACTTATCAACTGAATGAACAGCAACAGCGATTAGCAGAAACTTTTTATAACGATTATTCTCTTATCAAATTTGGGGCTTATGGGGAAGAATACCTTTATACTGTTTGCGATGTAGATACAAGAAAATATCATGCCCTGAGAGAAAGACCAGATTATAGACAGTTTATTGCCGATAAGGACAAATACTATCGCCAGATGCTAAGTAACCTAATGGCGCTGCGGTGCAATTTTTCAGCCGATTCGTTTATTGAAGACAAAGAAAAGCGCCCATATATGTGGAACCATGTGACAGATAGATTATTGCGAGAATGTGGGCCTATCGTAAAATCGAAAATATTGGAAGATGTGAAGAAGGAAAAGTAGAAAATTTATATTTAGATATTTAAGTATTACCTTGGGGGAAAAGAATGGCTAAAATTCAATCTGTTGAACCGAACGTTGCTGATTTAGCAAATGGTTGGATGCGATCTTACAAACTTGATTACAAGCTCGAACAGGAGTCGCTCAATACAGAAATCGATCGGGCGCTAGACGAATACTTCTCGAAAAATGGCGGCGTTGGCGGAAATCGTCCGGATGCCAAACTACTTTTGCGGGACAAAAACATGGTGAATTATCCCGTCCTGATCGAGTACAAGGGCTATAAAGATAAACTCGTTGCCCTTGATTCCGAGGGTAAAGTTGCAAATAAAACCGCCAAGAACCAACCCGATTTTAAGCATATCAATTCTTATGCGGTAAACGGTGCCGTTCACTATGCAAACGCACTTCTGCATTATACGAGCTATACTGACATAATCGCCATAGGAATGACCGGTACAAAACAGAAGCCGGAAAGCTGGAACATGAAATCGGCGTATATTATGTATCTAAAAGCAACTTCGGTATCGGGCAGAAAATCGATAATTACACAGATTTTTCATTCCTCAAGAAATCAAATTTTGATAAGTTCATCGAAAAAGTAAAGCGCCTCAAGCTTACACCGGACGAAATCGAGAAACTAAAAGAGCAGCGAGAACGGGAAATCAACGCAAGCCTTGTAAAGCTGAATAATGATATTTATCAGAACGAAAAAGGCTTGAGCGAGCGCGATCGCGTATATCTTGTGGCTGCGTCCATCATTGCGACGCTCGGCGTTCCCGGTAGAGTGGCTGCTCTTGAAAAATCCGAGTTGAAATCTTCAACCGAAACCGGAAACCGTGACGGTGATATTATCCTCCGCAAAATCAAGGCTTTTCTGGACGAAAAGAATCTTCCGCAGGAAAAGCGCGATATGATTGTCCGCACATTACAGAATACACTGACAACGGATAATATTAACAAGGTCGAAACCGGAGAAAGTCAGCTCAAACGTGTATTTACAAAAATTGTTGATGACCTTGGTATATACTATAAAATCGGTCTTACCACGGACTTTACCGGTAAGTTATTCAATGAGATGTATAGCTGGCTGGGCTTTTCTCAAGACAAGTTAAACGATGTCGTTCTAACGCCCGCCTATGTTGCAACTCTTTTAGCAAGGCTCGCTAGAGTAAATATGGATTCCTATGTATGGGATTTTGCAACTGGCTCTGCAGGTCTTCTCGTTGCGGCTATGAACGAAATGCTCAACGATGCAAAAAACAAAATTAAATCTCCCGACGAATTTGCGCGTAAATCTGCCGCAATAAAGGCCAATCAGCTTCTTGGACTCGAGATTCTGTCAGAGGTGTATATGCTTGCCATCCTCAACATGATTTTGATGGGTGACGGCAGTTCTAATATTTTGAACAAAGACTCTCTGAAAGAGTTTAACGGCAACTATGGCTTTGGCAAAACGGATGAAAAATTCCCAGCTGATGCGTTTGTTCTGAATCCACCGTATTCCGCACCGGGCAATGGAATGGTTTTCGTTGAAAAAGCTCTCTCAATGATGAGCAAAGGCTACGCCGCCATCATCATCCAAAACTCCGCAGGCAGCGGCAAGGCAACGGAATATAACAAGCGAATTTTGAAACACAGCACGCTGCTTGCAAGCATCAAAATGCCGATGGACCTTTTCATTGGCAAGTCCAGCGTTCAGACAAATATATATGTTTTCCGCGTCGGGGAAACTCACCAAAAAGATGATACCGTCAAGTTCATAGATTTCTCTGTAGATGGATATACGAGAACGAACCGTAAAAAAGCAAGCTGCAATCTACGTGATACCGACCACGCCAAGGAGCGCTATCAGGAGCTGGTTGACCTTGTTCGCTTCGGAAAAGCCAAATTAAATATCTTTACGGAAAAGGAATATTACGAGGGAACGATCGACCCTGAAAATGGCGCAGACTGGAATCAGACGGCTCCCATCGACACAAAGCCGAGACTGGAAGATTTCAAGAAAACCGTCAGCGATTATCTGGCATGGGAAGTATCAAATCTTTTGAAAAATCAGAACCTGGAGGATGACCGCCTGGGAAAATGAATGCCTCACTTAGCGAAAAGCTAAGCGCCGTTAAGTGGGGCGAATTTCGGCTTACAGACATTTTTGTGGTAAAAAACACATCGAATCTTTTGGCATCTGACATTATTGCTGGCAGCGGAGAAACGCCATATTTATGTGCAAGTTCTGAAAACAACGCAGTAAGCTCTTATATTAAATATGATAAAGAACATCTCGAAAAGGGTAATTGTATCTTCATCGGAGGAAAAACCTTTGTCGTAACTTATCAGAGTAAAGATTTCTATTCCAACGACAGTCATAATTTAGCCCTGTATTTGAAAAAAGGAACTCCATCAAAAGCAGCATTTCTTTATATGGCTTCGTGTGTTTATAAAAGCCTTCACAGAAAATATTCTTGGGGAAATAGTATAAGCAAAGCAAAAATCCAAGAAGATATTATTACACTTCCAGTTAGCAATGGCAAAATCGATTTTGCTTTTATGGATTCTTTTATAGCGGAGCTGGAAGCGGAGCGTGTAGCGGAGCTGTCCGCTTACTTAGCAGTAAGCGGACTGGATAATTATGAGCTGACAGAAAAGGAAATTGCAACCATCGAAAAAATCAAAAACAAAGAAGTTCATTTCAAAGAGTTCGAGTTCATAGAAATATTCAATAATATCAAACAAGGCCGCCGATTAAAGAAAGAAGATCAACTTACTGGAAACGTTCCATTCGTTATGTCCGGAACAACTAATTCAGGTATAGTAGGCTATATTTCAAACCCTGTTGCTTTTTTTCGCAAAAACTCCATAACAATTGATATTTTTGGAAATTGCTTCTATCGAAACTATGATTTTGGCGCAGGTGATGATACTGGTGTGTATTGGAGTACAGATCACACATATTCCAAAGCTACGATGCTATTTTTTACAACTGCAATGGAAAGGTCTTTGCACGGAAAATATTCTTATGGTAAAAAATTGCGCAGTTCTCAAAGTCTACATTTTAAAATGCAGATTCCTGCAAAAGATGGAAAACCGGATTATACCACCATGGAAACATTGATTTCCGCTGTTCAGAAACTGGTCATTAAAGAAGTTGTTCTTTATGCAAACCAAAAGATTAAAACGACAAAAGCGGTAACGAAAAGGTACTGATAGTACATGCTCGTTACTTTTAGGGAAATTGCCATTATCACCGATAAAGCCATCTCTGGATTTATAAAAAGGGGGCGTTTTTGTGCCTGGAAAATTTTCACTTCGCAAGTTCAGTGAAATCAATCTTGATGATCCATTTTTCGCAACCCTGAAAAACGATTATCCGGGAAGTGCGTCCTCGCCGTCGTTTTCTGTCTGGTTTAAGAACAAAGCGCAGGAAGGTCGTACCGCATTGGTGTTTTCCGATGATCAGGGACTTGGTGCCTTTATCTGTATAAAGAATGAAAATGAGCCGATTGAGTTGAAAGGCGGCACCCTAGCTGCTTGTAATCGAGTAAAAATTAGCACAATGAAGATTGCCGAGCGCTTTCGTGGTCAGCGACTGGGTGAAGGTGCAATCGGATTAGTTCTGTGGAAATGGCAAAAATCCGGAACGGATGAAATTTATGTTACAGCATTTGATAAGCAGGATCTGTTGATTTCACAGCTTGAAAAGTTTGGCTTTCATAAAGCCGGATACAATTTAAATGGAGAAGGCGTGTACATAAAGAGCCGTCATAACATTGATTATAGTGACCCGTATAAGTCTTTTCCCTTTATCAATCCGAACTTTCATTCTTCAGGGTATCTTATTATCAATGATACCTACCATGATACAATGTTCCCTTATTCGGAACTCAAAAATAACACTTTACAAAATGCTGTGGCTATGAATGTAAGTAACGGCCTTAGCAAAGTATATGTCGGTGCTCAGTATTCTAAGTTGCCATATGATGTAGGAGATCCCATTCTTATCTATCGCAGATATACAGAAGGAGACGGAAAGAGATACCGTTCGTGCATCACTTCCTTCTGTGTGGTAACTAAAATCATCCAAGCAAAAGAGAACTGGAATCATCTGATGTCCTTCGAAACCTTGTTGCATAAAATTGGTAACAAATCGGTATTTAACCAAGAAGAATTACGACGACGGTATTCCAATGACCGAAATCTTCTTGTTATTGAGATGCTCTACTACGGATATTTTGGCGAGGGAAATAATGTGAATATGGATTGGCTTGATCGAAATGGCTATTGGGGAAACACATATCCTGCATTGATTCCACTGAATTCAACCGCATTTAAGAGTATTTTGGAAAAGGGAAATATAGATGTCAGCAATGTTATTATCGATTAAGCCTCAATATGCAGAAATGATTATCGAAGGCACAAAAAGGTATGAGTTTCGTACTCGAAAATGCCGTGATGATATAAAAAAAATCATATTTTATGCCACTGCCCCCAAAAGTCAAGTGGTAGGTGAAGCTGAAATAGAATGTGTTTTGGTTGGAAAACCCACTGAAATTTGGAAGAAAACCAGATGTGGTTCAGGCATCCCGGTGTCTTTTTTTAAGGAGTACTACAAAAACAGAGAAGTGGCCGTTGCGTATAAGCTTACAAATGTTCGAGCTTATGAAACGCCAAAAGCATTAAAAGATTATGGTGTTACACATGTGCCACAGTCTTTTATTTACCTGAAACAGCAAAACGATTGACAATTATTACATTTTCGATTTCCAAAAACGTCAATCAGGAATATTATCAAGCAAGAAATCGACCTCGTTAACGCCAGAAATAGTAGAGTAGCACAAAGTAATTCATAATAGTGTCACAAAATATGCCAGTAGGTGATTGTATGCAAACAAATGATCGACCTCTTACAGATTTAATGAAAGCAATAGCTGAGGGGAAAGCGCAGTTACCAGATTTTCAACGTGGCTGGGTATGGGATGATAATAGAATTAAAGCCCTGATTCTCAGTGTCATTCACAATTATCCCGTCGGAGCTGCCATGTTTCTGTCCTATGGAAACGAAAGTATCCACTTTAAGCATAAACCGATAGAAGGGTCACCTAACCAAAACAAAGATGTGGCTCCTGACGAACTGATTTTAGACGGACAGCAACGCCTTACTTCTCTCTATAATGCTCTATATAGCAAGAACGCTGTTCACACCAAAACCGACAAGGGAAAACTCATAAATCGTTTCTACTATCTGTCTATTGACAAAGCACTGGATCTCTCTGCCGATGATGAAGAAATCGTAATTTCTGTTCCAGAGTCGCGGCAGATTACCTCCGATTTTGGCAGGCATATTGATTTGGATTTGTCTGCCAGAAATTATGAATTTGAGCACAAAATGTTCCCGTTGAATATTATTCTGGATACAAACGAACAGCAGAAATGGCAAAATGAATACTATGAATTTCACAAGTATGATCCAGCAGTAATACAGCAATTCACAAAGTTATTTTCAACCATTATCAGCCCAACTCAGCGGTATAAGATGCCAGTTATTCTGCTCGATAAGGACACCACAAAAGAAGCCGTTTGCCAGGTGTTCGAGAATGTCAATACAGGTGGCGTTTCTCTCACTGTGTTTGAACTGGTAACCGCTATATTTGCCATGGATAATTTTCAACTGCGGCAGGATTGGGAAGACCGGCAGCGCAAGTATTTTTCCGGGGATATATTAAATATTGTGACAGCAACGGATTTTCTTACGGCACTTACATTGTTATCATCGTTCAAATCGGGCGGAACCGTAAGCTGCAAAAAGAAAGATGTCCTTGCTTTACCCCTTCAGGCTTATAAGCAGTATGCAGATGATCTTTGCAAAGGGTTTGTTATAGCCGAAAAACTTTTGATGGAGGAACGTATTTTTTCCAGCCGAGACTTGCCTTATAGTACACAACTGATTCCTCTTTCGGCAATTTGTACCGTACTGATGACAAATAATAAAATCAACACCACAAATGTCAAGAACAAAGTAAAACAGTGGTATTGGTGTGGCGTATTTGGTGAATTGTACGGATCTGCAAACGAAACACGATATGCAAATGATATTGCGCAGGTGATTTGCTGGATTACTAATGAAGGTGACATACCTAAAACGGTAACTGACTTTTTCTTCAATCCCACAAGATTGCTCAGCCTCCAGTCCAGACAATCCGCTGCCTATAAGGGAATAATGGCCATGATCCTGAAGAACCACGCCATGGATTTTATTTCTGGTGCCGAGATGGACTTTTCTATTTATTCTAATGAAAAAATAGATATCCACCATATATTCCCAAAGGATTACTGTGTAGGGCAGCATTACGATAAAATCAAGTGGAATAGCATCATAAACAAAACCCCAATTGCTGCGGCCAGCAACCGTGAAATAGGCGGTGTGGCACCTTCTGCTTATTTGAAGAAACTCGAAAAGAAGGGCTCTGTATCAGCAGATGTTCTTGACAAATACGTGGAATCGCATTGGATTAATCATGTACTTTTGCGGCAAGATGCCTTCCAAGATTTTATTATAGATCGAGCAAAGAGGCTCTTGAATGCAATTGAAAAGGCTACGGGAAGAACGATTTCCGGCAAGGATTCTGATGAAGTAATTCAGCAATTTGGCGCTTCACTTATATAAAAAGATAAGCACTTACCTTACTCCACGCGGGTCAAGGCAAGTGCTTATTTAGGTTAAATAGATGCCAGTACTCTGCGACGATATGATTTTCCGTCATGCAAGCGCGCCGCAAATTGTAGGCAAGTTAAAGGCATATAGCATCCCTTTGAAAATTTTCAAATTTTATCGAATTGACGATTCTTTTTTAGGATGGCATTTCGGCGACTTCAAACATTAGGCACTTCAAGCAAGTTACCAGCAAGTTAAATCAAGCCCAAATAGGAATATACTTCATATAGCGCGGTGCTGTTGACGAATCAAGGGGTTTAATAAGTTTCATTGAAACGGCTTCTTTGATAAGTCTTGAAATGCTTCCTGCCGAGGAATCTTTCAACCCGAATCGCTCTCTTAAAGAACTATTTGTAAGCTGCTCCCCCTCAACTTGCCGAATACAAGCATGAAGATAGCATGCCCAAAGCTTATCCTCGATGGATATTGCAGAAAACGGAATCTCTGAAAATAACACTACACGAGTGCTATCCTCGTACAGTTCAATTTTCGGAGCCGGCAACTGTGCGAATTCGCAGCTGCTGACAATTTTATCCCACCCGGAACCCAATTCCTCGCACATTCTCAAACGACGCATCAAAGAAGCCAATTTTTCGTTTCTTGATTTCGGAGGATTGTCGATAATACGTCTTACATCAACAAGCGGCGTTCCGGAATTCGTAATCTCTATTCTCTTTTCAAAAATTTCGATAACAGGGCCTGTACCAGAAATTGAGAAGTCCTGATGAATTAACGCATTCGCAACGGCTTCACGAATCGCTAAGATGGGATATGCAGAGTGATTCTCTCTCAGAGCCCCTATAATTGGCTCCTGCGTGGGAATCAACGCCTCAATAAATTTCATCAATCCCTCAAAGCCAACCGCGTATCCCTTGTTTCCGATATCCTCCTTAAGCATTGAGAGTCGATTGTTTCCCTGATATTGAACTACCCGAACAGCTTTTCTTGATAGTCTTGGAAACTCTGACAGGCGTTTTGCAAAAAGAATTGCACCAAGATTCGTGATTGCATAAAGACCATTGTCTTGCCTTACAACAATTTCATCTTGCTGCATATAGTGTGCTACGCCCGCAAAATCTGTCGGCTGAATGATTCCGCAGTTATCGAAATAAACAGAGTAGTCCAACATTCGCAGGGCATCTTCCAACCTTAAATCTTGCTTTGCATAGCGTTCTTCAAATCGAGAGTTTCGAATTTTGTCCCACAATTGAGCTTGCATTGCAGGATATTCACTCAATCGTTTTGTGTAACTTCCAACGCGAATATAGTCAACTTTATCAAACATTACTGTTTGGTTTGTTGCTTTATAGATAATCAATACACCTACACGCTTTTCCTCTGCCATTTGAACCGTGTGAAATTCAAAATCGGCATTCTTGCTCAAAAGAGAACGAAGCCAGTTTTCCAACTCCTGATTTCCTTTTTTTAGGGTCTGGAGGTCGTAATCTGTTCCAACAATTTCGTGTGTTTCGTCATCAATTCCCCAAAGCATATAGGCGCAACTCTTTTCGTAAAGAGAAGCACTGTTGGCAAGGGCGCTTATATCCCTACCAATCATGTCCGGAGTATAATTATTGTGTTTAAACTCCAACCACTGTGTTTCTGTTGGAAGTTTGCGCAGTTCATTTACCAGTTTATCAAGATTTTCCATTGCCTAAACACTCCACAATTTCAGCTGAATATTGCTTTTTATAATTATAGCACAAAAAACCGGTAACCCCAAGAAAAATTTGGCGCTTTACAGTACATTCCTATTTTCTCGTTAATGGTGGCTGCCGTATGCGCATACATGGTTGTAATGTGTGTTCTCTGCGACCCGTAATTCAGCTTTTTCCGGTTGCTTTGCCCTTTGCACCTTATCCTGCACCATCCCGCAGTCCATCTCAATGTCAGCACAAGTGGCAATCTCCCGCCGCAGCTCTCTGATGCGGGCTGTGAGCGTCTGTATTTGCTCTGAATAATCGGCAGGGGTAGTTTTACTCTTCCCGCGATAGAGCGCCCTACGCTGCGCCGTAAGGCTGTCGTATTCGGTTTGCAGATTTTCTTTACAAGTCAAAAGTTCGTCAAGTGTTGTAATTCGATGCTTCCATAAAAAGTCGCATTGCCGCCGATAGCGATTGTACCGCAGGAAATCATCACGCAGCAGGTAATAGCACCGCTTGCCAACTTTGCCTTTATATGCTTTTCTCAGCAATGCGCAGTAGCGATAATAGCAAGCCATAAAGCCGGTGATTTTGCGGTAACTGCAGTTCCATCTGCCGCAATACCGTGCGCGGCGGCGAACAGGCTTAGGCTGCTCTTTCGGCTGTCGGCGTGGTGGCTCCGGTGCTGTTTGCTGCTTATATTCCTGCTGCATTTCAGGCGGAAGTGTTTGCAGTTCCCGGAAGTACCTCCGCAGCGAATCTTCGCTGAAGTGGGTGCTGACTTTGTCCAATCGGATATTCTTCTGCGCTTCCTTGTGGCGCACGGTCATATGCGCAGTTTTGGGTCCGTATTTCACCGCATACCCCATTTTCTGCAACTCCGCAACAAATCCGGCAAAGCTGTCTGCAGTGGTCATTGCCACTTCCACATCCGCCTTTACCATGCCCCGCAGCGTGGGCGAGCCTTCTTTTTCATGTTTCCACTCGCCGTAGGATTTCCCGTGTCCATCCGTTTCCACAACAGACAGTCGATTTTCGCGGCACAGTTCATCGGAAACAGCTCGGATACCCTTGTAGCAAGTAGTAAAATCATTGCGGAACATCCGCCCATCCATAAACGAAACCGAGTTTACGACAATGTGGTTGTGCAGATGTCCTTTGTCCAGATGGGTACTGACGGTGCACTCAAAACGGTCAGCCAGAAACCGCCGGGCGAATTCGCAGCCGATTTCGTGTACCTGATCGGGTGTTGCCTCACTGGGCTTGAAGCTCTGAATAATATGGTAGCCCACATTGCCGCTGTCCAACGGTTTGCCCCAACGCCGCTTTGTTGCCTGCATAAGATAATAGGCGTTTTGCGGGTCGCAGTTAAAGCCGGAAACATAGAGCTGGTGCTCGGTTTTATCGCCGTTCTGCGTGTAGTTCATCAGCCGCTGCATATCTGCGGTGTTCAGATACTCCGTCTTTTGCGGATTGGCGGCGTAATCCAAGCAGCCTTTCAACTGCCCGCGCACCGGCAAAATCTTTGTGATTGCCATTACTGCTCCTCCCGCACAAGCTGCCAGATGCGCTGCATCATCCGGTTTGCCTCGGCAAGCTGGGCGTTCTCGATCTTGCCGGTGCTGTTGGCCAACCGCGTCAGCTGGTTCAAATTGTTTCCGATTGCCGCCACCTGCGCCGCCAAGGCTTTGTAACTGTCCGGCGGGCGTTCGCGTATTGTGCAGCCACTCACCAAGGCTCGGAGAAACGGCTCCATTTTCATGCCCGCTGTATCACATTTGTTTTTCAGTTGGCGGTATTCTTCTTCGGTGAATCGTACCGTTACTTGTTTTTGACGTTTTAACATTTGCTTTCTCCTATCAGGGTCTTAGGGGCTTGCCCCTAACAAGCGGTCGTTATGCTGGCATGACAGCATAATGACGTGCTTGCCGCACTGTCCGGGAACGCTATCACTTTCCCGGTAAAGAGAGTGAATCGCCCGTGTTTTCCTCAGCGTAAATCAGTTCAGCACACACAATTTCTTCGGCCTGTGCTTGCAAACCTTGCATAGCTGCGGCCCATTCCAGCGGGTTACAGCGTTTCACTTCTTCGTTGATTTTGGCTTCTGTTGCCAACACTTTGGTAAGACTTTCAACTTGACGATGTGCCTCGCAGTCGATGTCCGTGAGGTGCTGTGCCAGCGTTCCATCCAACAACATCTGGTCGCGTTCCATTGGTCGATGCTCATCGAGGTATCGCGCCCGCATCATGCCGTATTTTCCAATGGTGTTGTCTGCGATTGGACCGTTTTCCAACTTTGGAATCAGATAGCCGTTTACATTCACATATTCCATTTTCATTGTGTAACCCTTTCATTCTGCAAGCCTTCTGAAAAAGAGAGGTTGTTGTATGGCAAATTTTCTGCGCCGCCCTTTTTTCTTTTTCAGATGGTTTATTTATAGTATTTGATATAGTAATTACTAAGAGTATTTAATTATAGTAATTATAATACTACCTACATTACCGCCACTGCGCTTACCATAGGTGTGGTTACCACCGGTGCGGTTTTGTGGGTGGTGGTCATACCAGTAGGTACATTTTGTAGGGTATGGTTGGCTTTCGTCAGATTGGTGTTACTGATGTTTCCCTGTGCATCGTAATAAATCAGATACACACCGTTCCAACCGTTATTTGAATCACGCAGTTCGTACTCATAGCAGAATCGTCCGTGCTTGGCTGGACGAACGTGCGCAACCAAATAGCCGTTATTTTTCAGCATATCCCATGCGCGGTTAAAGGAGCGCTCGCCCTCAGTGCAGTGGTTCATCAGCCATTGCTTTGTCAGCGGCACTGCGGTATAATCAATACGGGCAGCAATCAAGGCATACAGCCCCTTAGCGCTCATGGATAAACTATCGTTGAACAGCGCCTCATTCTGCACAACAGAATACCCTCGCGTTTTGCGGATAAAAGCGCCACTTTCGGCAGCAGAATTTGTGTTTTTCACGGTAAAATCTCCATACAAAGAAAAAAGATTTGGACTGAAATATAGCCAAATCTTCAAATTCTGTACAAATTTTCAATTTTCCCTGTGTTGTGCCAAAAAGTGTTGCCCGAAAAACGATTGTTGCCCGAATGTTGCCCAAACAGCCACGGGCAACATATAAAACGAAATAAGTCAAAATATCAAAAACAAGCGTAAGAACAGAAAACAGACGTTTCAACGCAAAGCGGAATAAAGAGATATAAGACGAATACCTTGATGTACTTGACTCGAAATGCGATAGGGCGTTTGTAGCGCCGCCAGAGTTCAAATCTCTGATGCTCCGCCAATCAACGATACAACGTGCTTTTTTGAGCACTTTGTACCGTTTTTTTATGCAAAAAACGGAATTTTTGAGTTTGACAATTTCATTAGAGGAGAGAAAACGCCCTGTTTTGGAGAGAAATCACACTTTTTTAAGTGTCATTTTCCGGATTTGAACCCATTCCAAGCCCGTTCAGCATCGCTTCTGCCGAAGAAACCTTGGAAGCGTAGTCCAAATGCGAATAAATATTCGCGGTGGTAGAGAAATCGCTGTGTCCCAGCCACTCCTGAATCATCTTCATCGGGACACCGTTTGCCAAAAGCAAACTGGCGCAAGAGTGGCGCAAATCGTGAAAGCGGATGCGCCGCAGATGATAATTTTGCAAGATAATCTGGAACGAATTGGAGAGATAATCCGGCTTGAGCAGATTGCCCATTGCGTCTACGCAGATGTAGTCTGCGTATTTTTTGTTGTAGCACCTACCGCACAGCTTGCGGTTTTCTTTCTGTTCCTCCTGCAAGGCCAGCAGCCGTTCCCGGAAAACCGGTACAAGCGGCAAGGTGCGCTTGCTGGATTTGGTTTTTGTGCCATTGGATTCTACAAGCACTTCTTTTCCGTCCAGCCGAACCGTTGTGACCGTGTGGCAGATTTCAATCGTGTTCTGCTCAAAGTCCACAGCAGCCCATTTCAGCCCTACAACCTCGCTGCGGCGGAGACCATAAAAGGCAGTCAACATAACTGCCACCTCAATTTTACTGCCGCGCACAGCGTCGAACAGCGCGTTCATTTCGTCCTTGCTGTAAAAGTTCCCGGTAAATTCGTTTTTCTTTGGGCGGTCTACCTTGTCGGCAGGGTTCACATCAATCAGGTCTGTTTTCACTGCGTATTTCAAGGCGCGGTGGATAACCGCATGATAGTGAATGACCGTATTGGGCTTCACACGCTCTAACTGTTCCTGATAAAATGCTTGGATATGAACCGCTTTCAGGTCGCCCAGCGTAACGCCGAGATTTCTAAAGTAAGGAATGATCCTGCTGTTCGACAGTTCCTTGTAGCTGGCGTAGGTTGTCAGCTTGACGGTTGACTTTGCGATTTCCAGCCATTGCACCAGATAATCCGCAAACAGCATGGCTTTGCTGGGCGGACCGTTGGGGTCAACGGGTGGCTCAAAGTCGTCTTGCAGCTCACGCATCATCGCCTCGGCGCGCCGCTTGTTGCCCTTGATGGGCAAGCCCGTGGATTGCCATTTGGTTTTGCGTTTGCCGTCATAAGTTTTGTAGGTCAGTACCACATAGTAGATACCATTTTTTTCTTGCAGATGCCCTGCGACCATAAATAAATACCTCCTTCGGTTTGGGTCGCCCCCGATCTGCTGTTGACAAGAACAGCATAACGCATCGGCGCAAAACAATCAACACTGTCGATTCTCTGCTCGACAGTGTTGACCGCAAATCTGAAGGTAGGTAAACAGGTGGGCTTTGGGAATGCGATACGAGCGCCCGATTTTCATCGCCGGGATTTTGCCCTCGTGCAGCAGCTTGTACCCCGTTTTGGTGCTGATTCGCAGGGCATCGCACATCTGCTCGATGTTCATCACATCGGGATACTTGCGCAGCATCACACGGTAGGCATCGCGCTGGTTAAATCCTTTGCTGCTTATACAAAACACCTCTTTTTTGAAAATTTGCGGATTTAATTCCACAAGCATGACGGTCACTTGTTGAAAACTTGTAGCCGTCATAATCTGGAATCAAATGGTATACCCTATTCGACACTACTTCCCGGATATAAAGGGCGAACCACCGACCCGGCTGCTGGAAACAGCTCCCACTTCCTGTACCACATTGTTGGCAGTACCGCCGACGCCTTGAGAGCATCGCCACGGTGTGTATCATGATTGCTGACCCTTCGCTTGAGGTATGTGTTCCACGCCACCTCTCCCGCCTCTGGGGGCGCTCCGCTGCGGTTAGGCAGCCTCATCGCGTCAGAGTCGGGACGCACCTGCCGACGCTCCTTGGGTTGCGGCAAGGTCAGTTGTATGTAGCCGGTGATTCGGATATTCGGTTATCAAGGTGCAGAAAAGGGGGACGAGGGATTTTTTGTCCCTCTATATATGAATATCGCTTTAGGAAGGTAAAAGTTGGAGAAAAATCTGCAATTTTTTCAAAAAAAATACCGCCCTATCTCACGATAAGGCGGTAGATTGCGTTATTCTATGCTGCTCCTAAGTTTTTAGATAACAAATCACCATTGGCGGCGTTCTCAAACACTTCAAAAGCATCTTGTAGTTCTTCCAATCACAGCTGGTGTGTCTCTTTCCAGAGTATTTGTTTTCCGCGACATCATTTAGCATCATCAGAATAAAACCCGATGGCCTTTTGCAAAGCCAAGAAATGCTTTCCTGTGTATTTGATTGCCCTGTGCTCTCCTTGCATTTCTATCCTACAGGTAATCAAATTCTCGTCATTTTCTTTCACATGGTAATCTTGTATCATCGAAATAAGCTCAGACAGATTCTTCTTTCCGTAAATAAATCAGCGATGATGTTTTGCTTTTGAGGCATCGGTCGGACAGACGAAGCCAGACTCGCCGCCTACTCCGCGCAGAGCTCCGCCACCAGAGCGTCCATCTGCGCTTCGCTGGTTTGGTTCAGTGCGCCGCGCAGCGATACATCTGTTTCACACAGTCGGAGTTCCTTCATCTTTTCCAACTCGGCGCGCATCAGCCGCGCGGCAGCAGGGGCCCATGAGCCGTTTTCCATGAGGCCGATCCGGCGGTTTCGGAATCCCTTTGTCTGTAAATGATCCAAAAAGGCCTTCATGGGCGGGAGCAAAATTCGGCTCCCTTCATCCTGCTCCATGCCGCTCTGTAAGGCTTCAAAGCCTGCACAATTCTCGGTTCGTGAAACTTTTTTCATTCGTCTCGTGTCCTCTTGTGCCGTCCTTCTCGCTTCAAAAGTTGTAGAAAAGTTGTAGAAAGTTGTAGTGCGCCTGTTATGGCATATCGCTGGCACAGGAATGGCAGAAAACTGCTGTGTTTCTCAGGATGCTGTTCTACCATGAACTCTATATAAAGAACGGCTTGATCGTTTAACCGCAGACGCATACATTATTATATAATAACCTTCAAGTCCATCCAAGTCAACGATTTTATCGAAACATTTTATTACTTTTATTACCCCGCCTTTAATACATAATACATAAATAAAGAGGAGACTGTCATGCCAGAATACCAACTTCAAATCAAACAAGTGGTAGATTACCCACGATGCCGGATTTATCGTGAGTTCATCCACAAAC
>ERZ779820.1001-NODE-1001-length-18295-cov-4.862336_pt1 | contig 18295 bp, 17 predicted proteins | sample MGYA00511563_ERZ779820 | MGnify/ENA primary metagenome ERZ779820 (study PRJEB29588, sample SAMEA1964852) | human gut metagenome | biome: human gut; feature: human-associated habitat; material: faeces | place: Denmark | collected 2008/2010 ...
CCTGTAAAATAAAGTCCTGCCAAAGTAGATCCCATCATCTCCGCATCCAAACGAAGGGTTTCCTTAAATATCCTGTCATTTACATGCGTACACATTTTTTCCAGATAGCCTTTTTTACCTGCAATATCATCTGCTTCTTCTGCATTCAAGTATTCCTCTGTTGCCTTTGCACCCATATAGGAAGCAATCTCGCCATATTCTCCGCCTCCCATGCCATCAAAAACAGCAAAGAATCTGTCCTTTTTTAGCGGAAAATTTTTCTCTAAAATACTTCCGAGTCCATTGTTACAGCTTGCCATATAGCGTCCCGCAAAGAAAAAATTGTCCTCGTTATTTTTTCTTCGCTTTCCTATATGACAGCTACAGGCAGCGGAGATTCTCATTATGCTCCGATTACGTGCCAAATAAATGTCGCTGATCATACTATGAATCACTTTCTTTCTCAGCATCGTTTTCATCTGTTTCTTCTAATGCAGTTCGAAAAACCTGCATTTCTGCATCTACAAAACCTACGAAAGATACATTTTCGATATCCTCCTGCATAAAAAGAAACATGGTTTCCGAATCGATATACCCCTCCGGATAGGGAATTGCGATATAATCGTAGGTTTTTTCATCTCCCTCCATTTCAACCTCAATGCCAATTGTCATTAACTTCTTTGTTGCACCTTTTAAGGTTACAACGCTTCCATTTGGTAGTAATTGCTTTGCCATTTTATTTTCCTTTCTCGTCCTAACCAACGGCCAGATCTGCTATAGTATTGCCAAGTTTTCCTGCTGACTTTATAGATTTAATCGTACCTGTGACGACGTCATATCCAAAATTAGCTACAGAGTTGGGGTCTATATTAAGTATAGGCTTAATAATTCCATCTTTGCTGAGATATTTAAGATCATTGTCGATAACGTCATCCATGTGAATTTCTCCCCATACCTTTGACGTTTCTGCGGTGCCGCTTGTTATAGTTTGAAGCTTACCAAAAGATTTTCCAAGTTTATCTACACCATTTAAGAAAGAAACAACGTCCAATCCTGTGTAAGCCCAACTGCCCATTTTTTCTCCCAGCTTCTCATCTCCAAAGAGGATTTCTCCTGTCTCTCCACCTTTTTTTACAAGAAAATCCTTTAATGCATTTGTATTACCAACCTTGTTATAGTCACCGGTATAGGTGTATGTTGCATCCATCATGCCATTATAAATATCATTGCAGGCACTTAAAGTAATACAAGCAGCTACAGGAAGTGCTGCACCACCGGAGCCTGCTACCAGAGCTACCGCACCGGCAATTTTGACAACACCTGCACCAACTTTTACAGCAGATTTTCCATATTGAAGTGCCTTATAAACAAATCCTTTTTCATCATAGGATTTTTTTATTTTTGCAACAGTCTTCTTTCCTTTTTTTACAATTGCTTTCGACACTCCTGCCATATCTGCTTTCAAAGAATCCAAAAAACCGTCTTTTTTCTTTTTACTTTTTGCTTTTACTTTTTTAGATTTCTTTTCCCATTTCCTGTAATCCTCTATGACATCAGTCATCCCCTGTACCTGTCCGGAAATAATCCCCTCACCAGCTTCTCCTCCGAACACCTTAAAAAGAGACTGGTCTACCGACTGCATGGTTGTAGCACTGTTTTTCGCTGCTGCCGCCCCACTGGCAAGAAGCTCTGTAATACTTGCAAAGCTTTGCTGGGCGCTGCTTATTTTCCCTGCAAAATTATGTGCTAACAGTTCACTCCAGTGATTGTTTGTGTCATTCAAGGTACCTGTAACCTTCGAAAACAGCGCTTCATACTCTGCTGTCAGATTCTGCATTTCACCAGCCTGCGCCAACAGGGTTTCTGGATCTAATATAATTCTGGATGCCATTCTTCTCCTCCTGTCCCTACAATTTCATACTTGCCAGATCGATCACAGAAGAAAGATTGATATCTCCTGCTCCGATTGATTTATTAATTGGCATTACACCCTCCGGGATATTGCTTGTCGTAGTCCCACTTCCGATCGGCTGGATCGTAAGCATGGAGGCAATGATGCTCTCTACGCTGGTAAACATTTCTGATATATTTTTCTCATCTGTCGTAAAGTTCTCTGCAACCGTTTTCATGACATTTGCAAAATTTCCGGATTTTTCACTGATTTTCAAAATCTCCTGGGCATTTGAACGGGTATAGTCATTGATAGCATCCCTCTCTTTGCAATTCCAGTTGTTGTGTTCCGTGATGGATGTCAGAATTCTTGCAGCCTCCTCCACTTCTCCATAAGCGTTTGCAATCGTCTGTGCAATTTCCGTAATCGTCTGTGGATTCACATCTATAATCATCTTCTCATCTCCTAGCATCCCCTGATAGCACTTGCACCTTCCTGATCTCTTGAAACAAATTTTGTCCTGGCATCCTCCATATAGGAGAGAAATTCCTGCAAAAGTTCTTTCATCTGTCCTGCTTTTTGCATTCTCTCTGTCATAATATTAATATACGCCGTGCTCGCCTCTCCCTCCCAGGAAGAAGCAATCTGTGCCAAAAGTGACTGCGTCCGCGCATTCAAAGAATCCAGTTCATTCACATAGGCTCTCATAGAGGAAATATTATTCTGCAATCCATCTGTGTCGATTCTGATATTAGCCATGTTGAATCCCTCCACTCTAAAACATATTTTGTGATGCCATAATCGCCTTAAGCATTTCATCCTTTGCCTTATACACAGCAAGCACATGGCGAATATAATTTGTTGTTTCTTCCAGATTATTATCGAGCCTTTGAATCTGGTTGATCAGTTCCTGAGATTTATCATAAATAGCCTGTGCCGTCTGGCCTTTCGAATTTGCCCCTTCTGTCTGCGCTGCTCTCAGGCTCTGCAGTGCATTTTGCAGGATAGCCTGTGCCCGCTCGATTTTTTTGATATCCTCTCCGGCCGCGACATCATCAATTGTTATTTTTCCATTTTCATCTCTGTATGCCATTTTTTCAGTCTCCTGTCAGAATCTTTTTTACCTGCTCACAAACGACATTTTTTTCAACCAGGCGAAGTATCTTTTCCTCTGCCTGTTTCGGATCCATTTCATAGAAATATCCGCCTTTTTCTGCGTAAAAATAAAGACAGGTATCCTTTCCAATATGAGTACCTTTCAGAATGATACTTCTTTCTGCCTGGTCAGTCGCGATATATGCTTCTTTTTTCTCCGTCTGCACATTGTTTTCCAAAAGGGGAGAAAGCATCCTTTCTATCCCCTCTTTGTCCTGCACCCTGATCCGGTACTCCTGTGACCGGCACTCTACGGATGTGATCCGATTCTCCATATGATGAAATTTATAATGTACAGATTCTCCGGCCTCTTCCCGCAAGATCAGTTCAGATTCATACATTCCCTGATAAAGAGGCTGTAATATTTCTATACATGCCGGCTCTACTTCCAGATTGCCCAGGAAATCCTCCTGGGCATATCCCTTTCTTTCAAGACTATCCAGAATTTCCTGTTGTTTTATTTTCCCCCGTTTTCCAATATCCTTCATAGCGGCAATATAATCATAATCCAGATATTTTCCGCCACTTACTTTTCCGATATAATAGATTTCTTCCGGAGATAGTATTAGTTCTTTCATTCTTTTCATCACTCATTTCTGTCTCAGCACATCTTTGTGCGAGGACGTATCCCCGCACAAATTGCCTTTTCTTACTGTCCCATAGATGCAGCAAGTCCCCCGTCAGTTTCTTCCATAGTATTGGCAGCTGTATCCAGCTTCTGTGCAAAGCTTTCCAGAAGTTCTCCAAAAGATGTAAACTGGGCATTGTAGCTTTCGAAATTTGATACAAAAGCTGTTGCAGCCTCACCTTCGAATACGCCACTCATGCTGTTTACAATTGTGCGCATGCTGCTGATACACTGTTCAAAATTAGCCTTTTCAGTGCGGATATTTGTTGCGTTACTTCTCATTTCCTCTGGAGTTACAATAATTTTCATTTGATTTCCACCTTTCTTTGATACGTCATTTCTGACTTTTTTATTCTTAAAAAACCTGTAAGGTTTTTAAGCTCCTGTCATTTGCTGATTTCTTTATTCTGGATACATTATTCTATTTGTATCCCTGTATTTCCAGGATATCTCCATTCCATACACACTCTTCCAGTAAAGAATTCTCCGGGTTTAATCTTCTACCTGTTCTTTTGTCCATAAAGCTGACCTTTTCCGGGTCAAACCAGGACAATGGATCCAGTCCTTCCAGCGAATCTGAAATATCCTGCATCAGGTCTTTGATTTTCTGATGAACAGGAAGTTCCAAATCATATTCTTTTTTCTGATTTATTCTTATTGTGACTATGATTCGATTCATCTCCCTGCCTCCTGACTGTCTATGCACTTGATTTTCCTGGCGCCATTATCTGCAAAAAAGATTCCAAACCCTTTCTCCAGCTCTGCATTTCTCTGGCTTTGCACAAAATTATTTTTATAAAAACCTTCGTAATGCACTGCCGTATCAGACAGCGCCAGAGCGGATCCGGAAGATTTAAGATCTACGCCGAGCTGATCCTGCGTATAAAAATTGAAAAGGTCGCCCTGCCGGATTCCGCATAGAACCAGCACACCATAGCCTTTCGTCTTTGTCATGATCCGATGCAGCTGCATCTGTATATCATCCGGTAAGCTGTTACATTCTTTTATGTCATCAACAAGCAGGATGATCCAGGGTTCTTTCTCAATTTCCGTCGCAGCTTCTTTTCTTCTCTGCATACGACTCATCAATTCCTTTAAAATCTGAGCGAATACATCCTGTACTTTCTCGACTTCTGACAATCGCGCATAAGCAGTTCCTTTCTCCTGCAACTTCGCCAGAGATTTTTTCTCTGTATCCAGACAATATAAAAGTGTATTTTCATCCACTTCCAATACCATCTGCCCTATTCTCTGAAGCATTGTGCTCTTTCCACATCCAACTCTTCCGGTAACAGCCATTGCCGTCGTTTCTCCCGGTTTTACATAAACCGCTTCTATGCTTTCTGCATCCAATCCAACAGCTATTCCCTTTTCGCTGTCACTGAACTCTGCCATGTTTTTTACAGAAATATTTTCCGGAAGAACCGGTATTTTCAACGCGGGCTGTCCCTTCCATGCTCTCGTCATGCTCTCTGCTTCTGCTTTCAGCGCCATTTCCCGCTCTTTATCATTTTCTCCCGGTTCGTACATTGCCTTCTGGAAATTGATCAGTTCCTGATTTACTTTGATCAGAGCGTTACCCACTCTATTCGGTAATCTTGTGTCCCTCACCTGTCCTATCAAAGTGCTGTATTCACTCCGGTCAGCCTGCATGAAAGAAATTGCCCCGGAAACATTGGCTGTCAGCTTATAAGGCACGCCTGTATTATTTACACCTGTATAAACAAAATAGATTCCTTTTGATGGTCCCTCACTGAAAAGACGAACAAATACGTCTTTATAATCCTGGTTTGACTCCAGAATGCCACTGAAGCGGTCGATCAAAACAAAGACAGCCGGCATCTCTTCACTGACCAGTTCCCGGTAAGCTTTCAGAGAATCCACTCTCTCCTGATTGAAAATTTTTCTTCTCTCCTCCAGAAAACTGATCAGCATATTTATGAGCTTGCCAAGCTTTTCTTCCTGTCCGGATCCCACAACGCCTCCTACCTGCGGGAAAGCCTCCATACCTGCCATATCTGCAATGATATAAAGATGTATATCCCGGGGAGAATACATGCGGCATAAAGATGTTGCAATTGTCCGAAGCAGAGATGTCTTCCCTGTCTGGGAGCTGCCAAAGACCCCAAAATTGCCTTCCTTCAGGAAGTCCATATACTGTACTCCCTGCATCTGAAGCTCCGGCCTGTCAAATATACCAACCGGCACCGATAACCATGGAGCCTCTGTCATCTCCCATTTTTCTCCGTCAAAGCTGCCTTCCACCGGCATCTTCTTCCAGCTGAAGAGATCCGGAAGTTCTGTTTTCCACGGTGATGGCTGTTTCTCTATACCTGCCGCTTGGGCTGTTTTCGCTATATAAGCTATCACAGCCTCAATTTCTTTCTTATCCGAAACAAATCGTGTATGATTTTCTTCTACTGTTTTGATGCGCGAACCATCCATGGTTACATAACGCACTTCCAAAGCACCCTGTTCTTTATTTTCCCGATAAGGAGCACCGGACCAGGCGGATTGAATCAGTGCGAAGGTTTCTGCCTTTTCGGAGGTTCCAACCCTTACATAAGCTCTTCCTGCCTGTGTGATCATGGCCGCATCCGGTTCATGAATCATCACCTTACTGGCGGCAGCGTTTTGCACCTTCATACAGATCTGATACTGGGTATTATTCCAGGTTCCCTCATCTACCGCATCTGCAGGACTCTGGGTGGCCAGAATCAGATGTACTCCCAGAGAGCTTCCCTTTGCAGCTATGGAATCAACCATTTTCTTGACAACCGGTCTTTCCTTGATCAGCTCTTTAAATTCGTCAAACACAATCAGAAGCCTTGGTACAGCTTCCTGAAATTCTCCCTTGTGATGCCCTTTTATGTACTCCTTGATATCCTTGGCACCTACCGAAGCAAAAATGTCTTCTCTTCGCCGCAGTTCGTACTCCAGAGATTGCATACATCTGTCAATGCCGCTGCCAACATCTGTAATAATCCCACAAACATGTGGCAGTTTTTCAAGAGCATATGCCGTACTCCCGCCTTTATAATCAATCACTACAAATGAAACATCTTCCGGATGATAATTGCAGGCAATGGACAAAAGCCATGAAATAAGTAGTTCACTCTTTCCTGATCCTGTCATACCTGCTACAAGCCCATGCGAGCAGTGTCTGTGAAGGGATAAGGAAAACAGCTTGCCACCCTCTCCTTCTCCTAAAGGTGCCGTGATATTCACAGCACTGTCATTCTTTTTCCATCTCTCCAGTACGTTCAGATCCCGCACCCTGTTTACATCCATGCATTGCAGGAAGGTAAGCGAAACCGGGATCTGTCCCTTGACAGCATCTTCAACCTCGATAGCCGACATCTGTCTGCAAAACACGTCAAACTTTCTCTGCGGAATCGGCGGATCCATAGTAAACCACATTTTTTCATCTGCTCTGTATTTGTAAAAAGCAGTAGCCGTCCTGTCATCATAAGGATCGTCTACATTTACGATATACTGACAAAAGTTCGGCAGATAATACTGTTCATCATATAAAAAGATTGTTGAGATACCCATGGCCGGATCATTCTCGGAAAGCATAGGCAGAAAACACTCCGTTTTTTTCCTGGAAGCAAAAAGAAAAATATAATGTGGAACCGGACTCATCCCGTTTTTCCATTTTGCCTGAAAATCCGGATCTTTTCGTTCCGCAAGGATACTGTTTACCTTTTCTCGGAATTTTGCATAAGAATCCACATGGTCTTTTTCTCCGCTTAGTGTGGCGCTCTCAAAAGATTCTGCAGTAAGTGGATCAAAACTCAAGTATCTCGTCTGTAATTCATCATCCCAGATATGCGGAAGCCAGCGCATAGATTTCCATTCTTCCTCTTCTTCCGGGTCAAAAACGCCTACGATACGAACGTCTCTGAAGAAGTGTAGTGTGGAAAGTGAAACCAGCAGATTCTTCAGTAAGTCTGTTACCTTGCGTCTGTTTCCGATCACACCCACAGAACTATACTTTAGGAGATCCAGTCTGGCAGGAACATCATCTACCAGATGTGTCTCCTGTATAATCCGATCCGTTAACGCCTCCAGTTCATCCCTTTCCATATGAAAATCGTTGACATCCATAGGAGGCTTTACCTCTACGCAAAGAGGGGCATACCCGGCTCCCATCCTGACTTGTAAAAAGTCTGAATCTGTCGCTGTTCTCTCCCATAAAGAAGTCGACATCTTATTTAAAATTGTTTCACAGATTTCCGGCGCAGGATTCTCCTGATTCGTGATTTCTCTTTGCTTTTCTCCAATGGCACGAATATGTGCTTTTTCTCCGGCAATATAGTCCGCATATTTCCGGAAGCGTTCTTCTTCTTCGACCATAAGCATCTTACGTGCTTTTTTATTACTGTTTCCAATCAAACTCCCAACAGGAGAAATCATCATCGCCGCGCGCATAGCAAGCATAGCAGGAGAAAAAGTCGACATGGCAATTGATGCTCCCGCCATGGCACCGCTGCTTAAAAGTGGCAAAAAGTTCGCTTTTCTGATAGAAAATTTTTGTGGTTTATTAGGTAAATGCGATAATCTCACCTCATCCACAGGCAAAGACTCTCTGATTCTCGGCGAGCGATGGTATATAGGATATCCTTTCCGCGTAGAAACAATATCCGTCGCCATCCCGGGGTGATTGATCTCCTTCTGATATTTGAATTCCGGTGTTTCATGAAGATTATAAAAATATAGTCTGTTCTCCTTGCAGATCATACGCAGATCACAAATGTCAATTTCATCCCCGGATTTCAGCATTGCTTTTTTCACGGGACTTCCATTCAGATAGGTGCCATATGTACTCTCCAGATCCTCTATTCGAATTCTGCCTCTTTCGGCTGTGATAAGCAGGTGATTTCTGCTCACATAGGACTCATTCAGAACAATATCATTCTTTTTAGATCTTCCAATATGAATCTGACACTCATAAGGAATAGCATATGATTCCGGGTATTCTCCTGTATCCCTTGTAAAACTTACTTCCATCTTCGGATATCCGCAAATGTGAACTAATCTGGCTTCTTCGTTAATTTCCTTTACTGACAGAGGGATTGTCTTTGCAGTTAACTTCAATACTTGCTTTTTTTGGTTAAAACACATCCCAAGCTGCCCATCTATACCAAGCTCTGACATCGGAAATAAATCTTTTTTTCCGGATCCAAGGGTATATTTTATTCCGCCTTCTATATTCACTCGATATAAGTATTTTTCAGTCAAAATTGTAACTACATAGTTCATATTGTTCTTTCGATTCCTTCCTGCAGGTACAAGCCCAAATGTCTCGCGGGATACTACCTGCCGAATAGTTATCCGACATCTTTTCATATCAGGTTCAGCAGAACTTCAAGCTTCCTGTTTTTCGGGAACGCCGGTGTTCCATCTTTTTTCATAATTTGCCAAACCATGGAATAGATACCTTCGATCGGTGGAGTTGCAAATTCCACTTTGACGGAGATCCTTTCACCAGGCATAACACGTTTTTTGAATGGTACACATAATTCTCTTTTTGCGTATGAAAAGTTATCCCCATTGATACACTCTAAATAATACTCATTCCATATAGTTGTTCCTGTATTTTCAATGATCCATGTATGCGAATGCAGCTTTCCCGAGATACTTGTGACCGGATGCCGGGGTATTTCTTCTATTACCCTATAATTCCCGCCATTTTTTACCCGGGATACTTTCTCATCTTCCAAGTCCAATACCATGAAATGTAATCCTAGTCCTAATCTATCCGGAAAAGCCTCATTACCATTACCATCTTTCATTTTCCAGTTCATAACATAAGTTCCGGGTGTTTCCGGTGCATAAAATGATACACTGGGAGACACCTTATCCCCTGGGTAAACAACTTGTGGGAGATGAAGGATTCTGTTTTTTTCGTCTAATTCAATCACAGACTGGTTGCATTCGTAATAACGATTTTCCCATAAAATATTACCCACATTTTTCATTACCCACGTATGATTTATTATTTCTCCCGGAGATACAATGCCCATATCCGGTGGGTATTCATATTGAAATAATATGCCGTCTTTCTCTGTTGAACTATTACTATCCTCTTCTTCCTTAAAATGTATATTATGATGTTCCTGATTATATATATACTGTACATAAATCTGATTAATTTCTTTTGGGAAAATGGCCAAAAGGACATAAAACGTCAGGACGTTTTCCCATTTTGTTTTCAGGCGGTTCGCCTCAGTATCAAACAAATATTTTCTGAGATTTCTGGAAATCTCAACTTCTTCTTCATCTATGATCTGCAAAAATCTGTCATTCATGCACTCTTCAGAAATCTGACCGGATAAAAGAGTCTTCGCTTTTCCTTCTATCCTTGAAATAGTCCATGGATGTTCAAACAAATATGTACGCAATGTTGCAATATACCGTGCTTCTTTTTTGCAATCTGAAAGGAATCTGCTTCTTCTCGCTTTGTCATTCCAGATTTTATAATTAAGCCATCGTATTTCTATCGGAAGAAGTTCTTCGAAAAACTCTTTTTTCGAACGATATTGGGGAGGAACCTTCCAAACGGATGGGAGTTTTCCACATTTACCTGGATAAAAAATCTCATAAACTTCTTTTAAATTCATTCCGGCTGCCCTCTCTTTATTATCAGTAAACGCGATGGTGTTGAGCGATAGTTGTATTCTATCATTATAAGGTTGTATTTGCATTGCTTTTTAAGTTGTAAAAATTATTTGTTCTTTGGCTTTATTCTCTGGAATCTCATATTAAATCTCAGCCATTCACAGGTTTCAAAAAGATTCCTCCAAAGTTCTTTCCAGTTCATTTTTGTTGCCTGCATCATATACAGCAAAATACATGGAATCAGATATGTAAACTATCCGACACAGCATGTGCTGAAAATCATTCCATTCCGGGCAACTAAAAGAATACTATATTTTGAAACAAAAAAACGTTGCATCTCTTGAATCCCAGTGAATTCAAGAAATACAACGTTTTTTGTTTCTGATAGCTCCTTTAAAGAAGATCTTTTTTATGCAACCCGATTATCCGTCCTCTCATATCATTGAGCACACCATTCTGCACACCGTGATTCCTTACCTTAGTTTCACAAGTTAAATCTCATCTCAACGATAAACTCATTTTCCTCTATCTTTGCACCAATCTCTCCATTCATACGTCTGACAAATTCTCTTGCAATAGATAACCCCAGTCCGGTAGATGTTTTACTTCTTGCTGCATCCGCTTTGTAAAATCTATCAAATACATGTTCTATATCAATCTGTTCTGAAGCTATCACCTGATTACTGATTCGCAATACCGCCCGGTTCTGCTCTCGTTTTAACACAATGCGTATTTTCTTTTCTCCATGATCCAGACCATTTTTTATTACATTCTGAATAATCCGGCTCAGCCCCTGTTTATTTCCATCTATATACAACTGTTCTTCCGTAATCTGAATGTCCGGCTGGATCTCCCTTCTCACCCAATCATCATAATACGAAAAAACAGTTTCTTTCAGAATCCGGTTGATACAACAGGATGTCAGTTCCAGACGATAGGATTCATTTTTTAATTTTGTGAACATGAAAAGTTCTTCCAGCATTTCATTCAGACTGTGTATTCTTTCATGAATAATATTCAGATAACGTCTCTGCTCTTCGACATTTTCACATGCTTCCATAAGCTGGAAATAACCGTCCAGAGATGTCAGTGGTGTCCGGATATCATGAGAAAGATTCGTATAAGTATCAGCAATCAGAGTTTCTTTCTCCTGATAGTACTGTTTCTCTTTCCTACGCAATTCCAGAAGGTCATTCAGCCTGTCTGAAAGCATTCCGATTCCTCCCAGACCAAACTCACGATGAATCAACATATTACTGTCATGTTTCATAAGGAACGCCAACTGGCGGCAGATGTCTTTCACCTGCCGCTGATATTTCCACATAATAATTGATTGTAAAATAATAATTCCTGCCAGTATCCCAATTATGATACACATCTGTTAAATATCCCTCTTTTGAAAAACAACACTGCTTACAGATATCATTATAATAATGAATACACATGCCACGCCAAGTGCCAAAAAACAATCATTTCCACCTGGATTCATAGGAAGAAGTGATATTTTCCCAGTGATCGTATACTTATACATCTGGAAATTATAAATTCCCATTTTCCGAACTGCGCTGTTTACTAATCCGTATACAATACTCATTACGTTCATTGTCAGACAAATGGAAATAACCATGCTGATCACATTATTTTTCAAAACAATCGCAATCGCCATACAGATCAATACGAGCGCATAATGAAGTACCAACTCAGTCAGGAAATAAGAGCAGGCGGCCTTTGGATCGCCCCACTCCAAGTCTCCGAAGACAATATAGTTCGCCACTGCCTGCAGTATAAATGCCCCTGTCATTGTCAGTGCCATAAAAACTGCCAGGGCAATAGATCTGGAGAAAATCAAAGCTCCTCTTTTTTGAACCTGACCGCCAATATTTTTAATATAACCACTTCCTATATCTGCTGTTGAAAACAGAACAGCAAAAATCACCAAAAACAATGCGTAAAATTTTCCCTGAGAATTTGCATAAAAAATGTCGTATACTGTAACTTTTTCTCCAGGTTCTGTAGGCAATGTCACCATCATTCCCACATTAATATTCTCTGCAGTCGGTTCCGCAAACTGCTCCTGCCGCACGGTATCTTCTTTACTTAATGAATCATAATCTGTTTTACACATAAATGTTGTAAACAGTACTGACACAGCCAGCACGATCCATACTACATACATACTTTTGGTGCGAAACATCCGGTACAAATCCATTTTTATCATATTAAGCATGGCTGGCACCTCCTGTCAGATTCAGAAAATACGTTTCCAGTTCTTCACTCGTTATAGCAAGCCCTTTTACCGGAATTCCTGCCTTTGCAAGCTCCATATTCAACGTTGCACTTTCATTCAGACGTTCAAAAATGTGAATATGTTCTTTGTCTGTTACCTGATAATTCGTGAATCCCATAGCATCCAGCACCGGAATTGCCAGCTTCGGATCAGCCAGTGTTAATTCCATCCGCTCACTGCATCTTCGCATTAATTCTTCTCTTGTAAGCTCCTGCAATAAACTTCCATTGTGAATGATTCCATAATCGGTAGCAATCTTCGATAATTCCTCCAGTATATGACTGGAAATGCAAATCGTCATATTCCTCTCTTTCTGAAGTCTCTGAATCGTGTCACGGACCTCAGCAATTCCCTGTGGATCCAACCCATTGATTGGTTCATCAAGGATTAACAGATCCGGTTCTCCAACCAACGCAAGACCAATTCCCAGACGCTGTTTCATTCCAAGAGAAAAGTGTTTTGTCTTTTTCCGTCCCACATGCTCCAGACCTACTGTTTTCAATATCTCATCAATGTAACCTGCTTTCTTTATCCCAAACAGCTTGCATTTGATATTCAGATTTTCATATGCGGTCATATTTCCATATAATCCCGGTGCTTCAATCAGACATCCCACTCGGGAGCGGACTTTCTGTAAATCCTTTCCCTTATATCCGAAGATCTCAATCTCTCCACTCGTTGGCCTGGAAAGTCCACTGATCATCTTCAGGCAAGTCGTCTTCCCGGCTCCATTTCGTCCGATAAATCCATAGATAGCGCCCTTTTTAATATGCATGCTGACATTGTCCACAGCTTTATGATGTCCATACCGCTTCGTCAGTCCTCGTGTTTCCAATAACATCTCACTCAAATTTTTCATCTCCTTTTTCTTATCTGCATTTATCATAAAAGATGAATCCTAATCAAACGCAAATAAATAGTAAAAAAAGAGTAAAGATTACGCATGAAGACGATAACCGATTCCCCATACTGTCTCAATGTATTCCTCCGAAGTCACTTGTTTGATCTTCTTGCGGATGTTGCTGATATGTACGTCCAATGTCTTCGTCTCACCAATATAAAGTTCGTCCCAGGCATATTCGAAAATATCCTCTTTACTGAAAACCTGTTTTGGATTCCTGAGCAGTAATTCTAAAATCGCAAACTCCTGTTTTGTGATCTTCGGAAGTATCTTTCCAGCAATTTCAACCTGAAATGTATCTCTGTTTAATAGCATATCTTTAAATGAAAGCGCATGCTGTTCCTCTGCTTCCTTTTCTTCTTTATGACGGAGTTGTACCTGAACTCTTGCCAGCACTTCCCTGATTTCAAATGGTTTCGTTATATAATCATCCGCTCCGCTCGTTAAAACCTCTACCTTTTCATCCAGGCTGTCTTTTGCAGTCAACACAATAACCGGAAGATTTCCCTTTTTCCGTATTTCCTCCAGAACTGCCTCACCTGGAATTCCGGGCAGCATCAGATCCAGCAGCACGAGTGCATAACCGTGCTCCTGCATATTTAAAAGCAGCTTTGCTTCGGTCCCGGAAAATGCCTGCTCACAGGAATAGCCTTCTTTGGATAATGCCTCCTGAAGCAAGTTATTAATATTTGTATCGTCTTCTACAATCAGTATTTTCTGCATGATATTGCTCCTTTATCTTCCTCAATACTCGGCCATGATTTTCTGAGTGCTGCATAAGAAATCAAGAAGTTTGCAAGCCATCCGGCCGGTACTGCAAGCCAGACAAATGCAATTCCGAACCGCGGTGCACAAATCAAAGCAACAGACAAACGGATTGCAAGATTTACCATATTCGCAATGAGAAACGGACGCATGATTCCAAGTCCGCGAAGAACACCATCGGTTGCCATCTTAATACCCATGAAGATGAAAAAATACCCCAGCCATCTCATATAATCACCGGATACCTGATACGCTAAAGCTGTTCCATCTTTTCCAAGGAATAAGGAAGAAATCTGATTGTGCAGTGATTCAATGACCAGAAAAGCAAGGAGTGCGAAACATATATCTAACACCAGTGCCGCATGATAGCCTTTTTTGAGCCGTTCGATTTTCTTTGCACCAAGATTCTGGGATATATACGGCGAAATCGCATTGCCGATGGATACAAAAATCAGTGAAAAAACATTTTCCACTCGCATCGTTGCCGAATAACCTGCGAGCGCCTGTGTGCCAAATGGATTTACAACTGCCTGTACGATCATCATACCGATCGACACTGTAGACTGCTGGAGAACTGACGGTACGGCAATTTGAAGCATCGAATATAACTCCTGTCCGTCAAACCATTCAAACTGACATTTATACCGTCTCATTCTATAAAGGAAAATCAGAAATGAAAAGACCGCGGAAATCCCCTGTGCAATAAGCGTTGCCAGGGCCGCACCAAACACGCCGAGACCAAGTCCGGCTACCATCCAAAGATCCATAAAAATATTTAATACGGATGAAAAAATCAGAAGAACCAATGGAATTCTGGATTCACCGATGGATGTGAACATCGTTGAGAGGATGTTGTACATAAACAGAAATGGGAATCCCACAAAATAAACCCGCAGATACAATACTGCTTCATCCAGTATATCCGCAGGTGTTTGTAATAAACTCATCATTGAATGCGAAAAGCAAAAACCAAAGATTCCAAGTAGTATGCTCAGGACTAAAAAGCTGATCAGTGATGTCGACACAATTGTTTTCATTTTACCATAATCTCTGGCTCCAAAATAACGGCTTACGAGTACACCTGCGCCTACACCGGCGCCCAGAGCTACACAAATGAAAACATTCGTAAGTGCAGCACAGGCGCCGACAGCCGCAAGTGCCGAAGAACCAACAAACTGACCGACAATGATCGAATCAGCCATATTATATATCTGCTGAAAAAAACTGCCTAAGATCATAGGCATTGCAAAAACGGTTAACGCTTTCAGGGGCGCATCTGTAATTAGATATTCATCTTTTGACATGATCATACTTCTCCTCAATCAAAATCTCTGGTAATATTTGTAAGCCATTTCTTTCTGAAATAGTGAATAAATACCACTGGCATTTTCTCGAACTCATCTAAAGTCATTACAAAGTAAACCCAGACAGGCGGTAATTTAAAAACATATGCTGCAAGGAAAGTTGCCGGAACTGCAACAAGCCACATAAATATGGAATCTACGATCATTCCAAATCTGGAATCTCCGCCACCTCTGAAACAACCGCATATAAGGCAGGTATTAATCCCTTCTCCCACAAGACGCCAGGTTGTCATAATTATAAAAATGCTAAGATAAGAAAGGGCAGTCTCGGTCAATTTATCCCGATAGAAGTCCAGTATCAGAGGACGAATCGCCAGAATAATAACGCATCCGATCAGGCTTACAGCAAGTGTTATCCTAAGCATCCGTTTCCCGTATTCTCCGGCTGTATCAATTTGATCTTTCCCTAACTCCTGGCTGATAATGATAGTAGTAGCGTTGGCAAAACCTCGGCAGGCAATAGCACCAATATTTACCACCATAACAGCAACCGCATTTGCGGCAACCATGTCATCTCCGATATGCCCAAGAATTGCTGCAAATGCTGAAGTGGCAAAACTCCAGACAACATCATTTACCACGGCTGGAGTGGCAATTTTCATAAAGTCATGAAACAAAATACCTGATTTCGCAAAGAAATATTTTATCCGGAATCTGACATCTGAACTGTTTAATGAATAGATGAGACAAATTAATACCTCTGTAATTCTGGCAATCACAGTACCAAGTGCAACACCTGTAACGCCAAGCTTTGGAAATCCAAACAGACCAAAGATAAATGTGGCATTACAAAGTACATTGACACAAAGAGAAACAATGTACGTAATAGAAGGCAGCATTATTTTTCCAATACTTCGAAGAGCGCTCATAAAAACCTGCGAGAACCCCATAAACATAAATGAAAATGAAATCACCTTCAAATACTCACTTCCGGCAGCAATCGTATCCGGACTATTTGTGAAAATCTTCATAACCGTAACCGGCATCGTAAAGGAAATAACGAAAAATATAAGCGAGACGATCAGTGAAATCCGTTCCGCAAGACCGAGAATCCTTTCTACTGTCTTTTTATCCCCTTTTCCCCAGTACTGGGCACACAGAACCGAAGTTCCTGTAGCCATACCGTAATATAAGCAGAACAGAATAAACGTATACTGGTTCGCAAGTGATGAAGCTGACATCGCCGTCTGGCTTACGTATCCAAGCATTACCGTATCGGCAATGTTTACCAATGTTCCAATCAAATTTTGAATCATGATCGGAAAGGCTAATTTTGATGCGTATTTTAAGAAATCTTTTTTATTTAGCATACAACTGTTCTTCCTTAATTCTATAAATGTTTAATCTACAGTACTGTTTTTGCAGCATCATCAGCCTTCCTCTTCTCCGTAATGTTTACTCAAAGAGAAGCCTCTTCCTCGTACCTCTGTAACTCTGCTGATGATCATAAATGCCTCCGGGTCAATCTGTCTGATCAATTTCTCAACTTGTGGAAGTTCTCGATTAGACACAATACTCAATACAATCTGCTTTTGTTCTTGTTTGTAACCGCCTTCCCCATACAGCATCGTCACGCCTCTGTCTACCTGCGCAAGAATTGCCTGACGTACTTCTTCCACCTGTTTGCTGATAATCTTCACTTCCGTCTTGGTATTTCCCATCACTAACACTTTGTCCAGCACTGTCGTGTAGATCATTACCAGTAAAATTCCGTATAAAACGCGTTCCGGAGGATTATATAGAATCTGCGGTAACAGAATCAATATATCAAATACATTCAGACTCACTGACACCGGAATTCGAAAATACTTATTCAAAATCAACGGTGGAATATCCATACCTCCGGTAGAAGCTCCTGTTCGAATTACAATACCAAGTCCAATCCCGATTCCAAGTCCGGCAAAAATCGTATTCAGCATTGGATTATCCGTGATCACCAGATCCCCAAAAATATGATTGGCCGCTTCCAATGCAATTGGATATGTGAAAGAACTGAGAATTGTCGTCAGTGCAAATTTCTTACCAAGAAAAATCACTCCAACTATCAGCATCACAATATTAAATGCTAAGACAAATCCAGAAATTGATGCTCCCGTAAAATGCTTCACTACCAGACCAATACCGGTTGTTCCTCCTGTCATCAGATTCCCCGGTAAAAGAAAAAGTTTGATTACAAAAGCATAGAAAACATTTCCAAAAATGACCTTTGCAACGGTACTTGCCCGCTTTAAATATGCCTTATCCATAAATTCCTCCCATTAGCCATATGATTTTAATTATCCCCAAAAACGTCCGTTAGAGAATCTTCCCTAACAGACGTTTTTCAAAGTATTTCCTAATACAGTGATATTATACTGAGAAATGCGGTCAGTTTCAATAGGATTTTTCAAGGCACAACATATTTAAGATAATACTTTTTTGTATATTTGCGCACTAATAGAAAAGCCCGCAGAACCGAGGTCCTGCGGGCATATTTCATTTTAAGTATCGATATTAAATCTATCTAGATATTAATTACTCGATGATTGAAGCAACTGTACCTGATCCTACTGTACGTCCACCTTCACGGATAGCGAAACGAAGACCTTCCTCCATAGCTACTGGATGGATCAGTTCAACTGTCATCTCTACGTTATCTCCAGGCATACACATCTCGATTCCTTCTGGAAGCTCGCAAACACCTGTTACGTCTGTTGTTCTG
>ERZ779820.1018-NODE-1018-length-18021-cov-3.315262_pt1 | contig 18021 bp, 25 predicted proteins | sample MGYA00511563_ERZ779820 | MGnify/ENA primary metagenome ERZ779820 (study PRJEB29588, sample SAMEA1964852) | human gut metagenome | biome: human gut; feature: human-associated habitat; material: faeces | place: Denmark | collected 2008/2010 ...
TTTTACAGCCATATCGTATGCTGTGTTTGCCTGGTTCACTGCATGGATTGCATCAGTAATAGTCTGATCGATCTGGGACGGAAGCAGGGAGTCCACTCCATTCTGTGTATCCTTTAAGATTGCCTTTAAAGAATCCAGCGTTTTAGTCTGGCTACCCAGTGTAGTCTTTGTGGTGTCAACTTTTGTCTGGGCATCTGCCACGGATCTCTGCAGACTGGAAAGTTCGTTTTCTGCCTGCCTTAAATTGTTTCTTTCCTGAGACAGTACCGCCTGGTTTTGACTGATGGAAGCGGTCAGATTGTTGCGTTCTGCAGACAGGTCTCTTAATTTCTTTTTAAGGTCTTCCTGTCTCTGTTTTACGTCGGCTTTGGCTTTTTCTTTTTCATCTACGGCAGCCTGAGCAGCTTCGGTTTTCTGTTTTGCTGTTTCATATGCAGCATCATATGGATCGGAAGTCTGTTTTGCTTCGTTATACTCTTTCAGGGCTGCGTTGTAAGCATCTTTCAGATCACCGCCATTCAGGTAACGGTTGATTAGTTCACGTACTTCATCTGTTGTATAGTATTTCATTCCAGGCTGCATGGTCGATCCAAATAACTGGCTGGCACAGTTGGTGAAATACATCTGTGAATCCGGATATTGCGTGCGGTACTTACTCAGTCCGATACCTGTAATAGTATAATCTCCCCGGATAATGTTCAGATAATGGAGACAATTCATATAATTATTTACCGGATCAGCCTCATAGAGAGCTTTCTCCTTAGTATACCATTCATCAAATGCCCAATCCACATCTGAAGAACCCCAGAACAGATTTTCTCCATAACCCCATTTTTCCAGATGGCTATAGGAATATGCAGAATTGTTTGCATCGTACTGTGATTTTGCCATCAATTCCAGGGAAACTTTCAATTCGCCAAGGCCTTCTTTTCTACGGATCTCGTTGCATTTGTCGATAAATTTCAGGGATTCCAGCATATTGTTCAGGTTGGTTGCATCCTGTGCACCTCCCATAACAGTATAGTCTTTTCCGGTCTCATTATTGACAGTGCCAAACACTTCTTCCCCATAATTCATGCTGTCAAAGAATCCTTTTGCTCCGGCAGCTTCCACTGCAGATTTATCAAAGGAATCCAGGGCTTTTTTTGCATCTTCCAGGGCTTTCTGTTTTTCTTTGGTGATTGTATCGTATCTGTCCTTGTCGTCTTTTGCAGCTGCTTCTTCTTTTTTTGCTGTATCCAGAGCCGTATTCGCCTGATCCAATTCACCTTTTGCGGTCCAGTATTCACTGTCCAGAGACCCCATTCCACTTTGTGTATTCTGGATCTCAGTAGTGATCTCATTCTGTCTTTTCTGGGCATCTTGGATTCCTTTTTCCAAAGAAGCCACTTTTTCTTTTGCAGCATCTCTTTCGGAAATTTTTGTATTTAAAGCAGAGTTCGCTTCTTCCAGCGCTTTTACTGCTGCATCATAATCTGCCTGTGCAGCATCCACTAATTTCTGCTGTGCATCCACATCTGCCTGTGCTTTATCTACTCGTGCCTGAGCCAGTGCTTTCTGTGCAGCTTCCAATGCAGATTTTTTTGCATTCATATCTGCTGTTGTCTGATCCACGACTGTCTGCTGATCTTTTACTGCGCTTGCAGCAGCATCAGCATCCGCTTTTGCTTGGTTGTAAGCAGAATCTTTATTTGCTTCATCCACGGCATCATCATATTCTTTTTTTGCCTGATTGGCATCATCCTGTGCTTTGTCAGCGTCTGCTTTTGCCTGATCGGTATCGGCTTTTGCATCATTCAGTGCTTTATCGGCATCGGCTTTTTCCTGTTCAGCAGATGTTACACCATTCTGTGCAGAGTTGATATCTTCCTGTGCCTTCTGATCTGCTTTATTCGCAGCGTTTTTATCAGCGTCTGCTTTATCCGCATCCTCTTTTTTCTCCTGGACACTTTCTGATGTTTCACCTGTTGTGGTATTGTCGGCGTTATTTTTCGCATCAGCTTCTGCTTTTTCTTTATCTGACAGGTCCTTCTCAGCCGAAGACACTCCGGCATCTGCATTTGCCTTATCCTGATCCGCCTGGGTTTTATCCTGGTCAGCTTTTGTTACAGCATCTTCCGCATCTTTCTTTGCCTGATCAAAGGCATTTTCCGCATCTTTCTGTGCTTTATCAGCATCCTGGTGTGCTTTATCTGCAGTTTCCTGCTTTTTGTCCTGGTCAGCTTTTGCAGTATCGTACTGATCTTTTGCAGCATCAGCTTTCTGTCCGGCATCTGTTTCAGTTTTCTGAGCCTGATCCAGTTGATCCTTTGCTTATTCTTTTGTAACCGGTTCCTGCGTGGCTGCAACATCCTGAGTCTGGGTTGTAGTTTCCGTAACTGGTGTCGCCAGTTCCTCGGCATGGACAACGGTTCCATTATTTCCTGCTGCTACGGCTGTTCCCGCTACTACTGTAGCGACTGCTAATTTTGTTGATACATTCTTCATAAAGGTATTCCTCCTATTTTTTTATTTCTGACTATAGTATGTCAAAAACTTTTCAAAATGGAATTTTTTCGGACAGGCGTTTTTTCCGAGTTCTCGTCATCCGTTACATTCCATTATAAACCTGTTTTTTTGAAGATACAAGTAATACAAAAGGATCCGTCCAGAATCTTTCCAGACAGATCCCCTGTTCCATCGACCTATAAACTATTCTTTATAATGTTCCTCTAAATATTTCTTTGCTCTGATATAGGAAGAAAAAGGCCGATGGAGTCTTCCCTACATCTATAGTATGGAGAATCATCCGCTGTTTTCGATAGAAAACCTGCCGGAGTGTTCCGACAGGTTCTAAGAATTACAGAATACCAAGTTTTGTTTTCATCGCCGCCAGTTCATCGTCCACAGTACTACTGGATTCTCCAGAAACATACTTATTAACAAGATCGTTTCCAGCATCCATGTCTGCAGACAGTTCTGCTTCTGCCATTGCGGAATCGAGCATCCGATTTGCTTTATCTTCCATACGATCAAAAGTCTCTAAGGAAGCCATAGACCTTTTTGAACCAGAACTGATCTTGTTCATTTTTTCCTGTGTCTTTGCAGCAGCTACAGTTGCTTTAATACCATTCCGTTTTGTTTCCAGCATCTGAATATCATTTGCCAGCTTATTATACATCTGACGCATTTTATCAGAATTCTCTTTTGCAACTGCCTGCGTTTTTTTCAGATTCACCAGATTATCAACAAATGGCTGTTTTCTTGATAAAATAGTTCTGGCATCTTCTTCGTTATTTGCTTTTAATGCATTTTCTGCTGCCAGATTATATTTTCGAATCTGTTCTTCGCATTCCTGAACAGCCCGGTCAGCTTCTTTTTCAGCTGCCATAACCCCGGCGGTTTCTTTTTTTACTTCTGCAAAATTTTCCTTTAATTCCCGTAACGTCTGATCAATCATTTTTGATGGATCTTCGCATTTATCCAGCTGTGCGTTGATGTTACTTTTCATAATCTCCGTGAATCTTGAAATAATTCCCATAAAAAAATCCTCCTATTATAAATATCTGTCCCGAATATTATCCTGATGATCCAGTGGTGTATTTAAAATATCAATGGTTTCCTGTGCTTTTTCTTTCTGGCGTTTATAGTGCATTCGCAAAATGACAATAACTGCAACGGCTCCAACCAAGACAGTTCCAAACAAGATGCCCTTTTTAGCCAGATCTTTTCCTGTTGTCGATTTTGTCATAATGGTTTTAGCAGTAGAATCAAACGTTTTTGTGAATACCTGTACCATGGTTAAGGAACCATCTGTCCAATACCGGTCTATGTAATTCCAGAAAATGGAAACAGCCTCCGCATCCATCACAGATGTAACTTCTTTTCCATTGACGTAAGCCATATATCCGACTTCATCCGGATCAGCATCTTCAAAATATACATACAGGAAAGTACCCTCATTATCAATGTTCTTGTCATACCAGTATTTGGCATAATCTTCTTTCTCTGCATCTGTAGAAAGTGAAGCATCATAAGCCTTCAGGTAAATATACGGCTGAATCCCTGTTTTATTATAGAAATTTTGTAAATTTCTGGACAATGCTGATACATCTTCCACGTAGCCGATTTCATCCTTTACACAGTCATTGGTATATGCAACCGGATTTTCAATTTTTTCTCTGTTTCGAGTGGATACCTGTTTGTCATTTGAAAAAGAGCTGACAAATACGAAGATAAACACAAAGAGAAAGAAAATCGCAGTTAGAATACCACCAATACTACTGGACCGTCTTGGAGGGTAATATCCTCCGTAATGATGGTAAGGAAAACCACCTCCAGGTGGTGGTGGTCCCCAGCCTCCTCCAGATGATCCGCCAGAACGGAACAATGAACCACTTCCCATAGGACGGCTGCTCCTTCCGGAACTCCCTACATAATGACCGCCACTGCTTCTGCCAGAGGAATGTCCTCCAGAATAACCACCGCCGCCACTACTCATACCAGGTCTACCCATACTTTTAAACCTCCTTTTTACTTTCTAATTATAGTATGTAGAATCGAATATGCGTTTTACACTAAAAACCCTCTCCATATCTTATTACAATTCCATTAATTTTACGATTCGCTTAAAATTGTTTATTCCAGCTCTTGTATCGGAAGGCGTTGCAGCAAAACAATATATGTAACCTTTCCCATCTTTCCGGCGTAGTTTATAGTGCGTCTTTCCTTTTGTACATACCATATCGTTCTTTTCCAATATCTGTATCATTCTTCTGGACACTCTGGTCGAACCGACCAAGACATTCCGTAATTCAGTTTCTTCTTGTTTTGTCATAGCCAAGCCCCCTTTTTTTGTCCTCCGCTGCCAGGATTCCGTATTCTTCCAGAATGCTCAATCAACCCAGAACGTTCCATGTCTTCTATGATTTTCAAGCTTTCCATGGCAGAGATATGGAATACTCGCATGAACATTCCTAAATGGGCAGTTCCACGTTCCTTTGTAAGTGCGACTGCTTTGTTATAGCATTCTTTGTAATCTTTCTTTTCTGTTTTCGTGCATTCTTGTATAGGTACAGTTGTTTTCCTGTCTATTTTTTTTTGTACTATTTTTTCTTCCGGCATCGCAGAAAAATCTAATGATAACTGTCCGTCTATTTGTTTTCTTCGTGGCATAAGAAAGCCTCCTTTCTGCTTATAGTATGGTGAATTTACAGAAAAACGGGAATTTTTTGGACGAAAAAACTGGGCTGCTAACCCAGTTTTCGAAAGATCTGTTTTGCATCTTTTCCAAATAACACAAAGTCCAGAAGCAAGGCGATCAAAAGACAAGATCCGCCCCGAACAAGCAATGACAGGAACAGGTTTCCAGGAGCAAACTGCTGTACAAACACACCGAATACCAAAACGACCAAAATAGAACACAGATAAGAGATCCAGGACGCTGTATAACGGATACCGGACTGATGGAATCCATGATGGAAAACGGCGGTGATCTTCTTCGGGATCATATAGGCGTAAGTAATGGTAAGGCTAAGTAATATTCCGATCAAACCAAATGCTTTTCCAAATAAAATCCCGCATAAGATAAAAATAGAAATTCCGATCAATGCAATCTGCAGATATTCCCGCTGACTCTTCTTTTGCTTCATAACAGCATGTAAAGGCTGTTGCATAAAAAACAGATACCAATTTAATGTCGATAAAAATACAATAGACATGGTATGCGTAGAACCGGATAACAACTGCGCACACGCACTGCTGCAACCGACAAGGATGGCAGATGCCAGTAAAGAAAAAATATGCACTTTTGTTGCCGTCCTGCAGAATCCGTTTTTATCCAAAACATCTACACTGCCGACTGTTTTATGTAGAAACATAGCCATTGCAAGAAATACCAGAATGTAGTTTGAATAACTATACACCTGGTATACTCCCTGGAAAGCCAGGATCAAAAACATGGACAGGAAAAAAGGTAAGTCTTCCAAAAGATACCAGATATAAGATTGCGCAAACAGTAATTTTGCAGAAGATACCGGACGGATCCGAAGAATATAGGGGTATCTTTTTCCGGCTAGAAATGACAGATGCAGATTCATAGTCAGGGTCGCAAAAATGGAAACCATCAAATAGGCTTCCAGACTTTCCGTGATACACAAAAGGACTCCACCGGCTAACAGGCTGATACCTTCCCACAAAAACATGTAGTTTCCATATTTTTTTGCTGGCAACATGCAATGTCTGGTGGAAAAGCAAAACAGTACTGCACTACGGAGGATAAAAAGCAGATACACCCAACGGTAATCTGAAAAGTACGGGAAAAATACGGACAATACCGGAAGGAAACAGATTCCCAATACACAGATGCAGCAGGCTGTCACGCCATACGCCCAACATCCCATTCCGAGAATTTTTCGTACTTGTTTCCAATCCGGAAGATACTTAGAAATATATGGGAGCATGGCATCCTGCCAGCATTCCCTGACCAGGAAACTAAGCAGGAAGATACCGGAAAATACACTGAATACCCCTATGGAAGAGGTATCCAGTGTTGCAAGAAGAAAAAAACGTTCCAGAAATAACAGAAAAACAAAAGGTAGTAAATAAAACTTATCCATAAAAGCCATCGTTCTCCTCCAGTCTGGCTATCAATTGTTTTCTCTTACGGTTGCCAATACAAAGGCATGTATCCATGAAACCTGTCAAAAATCCAATAACACCGAAAAATAAAAATATCAACATGCGTGTCATAGCTTATCCCTCCACTTCTGAGATATGATCCATTAAACTCTCTACAACAGTCTGTTTATTTGAAAATTCCAACATTTTTCCATCTTTCTGAACGTTGATCTGGAATTTCATATAGTGATCCCTGGAACCATGCACATATAGATAAATACTATTATCTACGGTATCCCCTTCAAAAGCAGGTTCCACACCATCATAGGTAAAATACTCAAATTCTTTATAAGTACCCTCTGTATAATTCCTTTCATCAGCACTAGAGGATTTTGCCAAATCCCAGTCTTCGATGCAGGTAGCAGTTACATAAGTTGTCCCCTGATCGATTGGAAGATAAAACTTCAGATCCCATACAGCGCCATCAATCTGGCTTAATTCCTGTAGGTTATTTATCGTATCATCACTTCCATGTGTTTTCAGGTCTCCATATTCTGTTCCATACAGCCAGTACTGGTCCTTATCGATGTTCCCATTTGATGGCAGTCCAGACAGGGTATAATATGGAATCATATCTTTGCTGCCATCGTCCTTGTCTCCGTAATCGCCAAAAGTAAGCGTGGTAACGTCCTCTGTATTTCCAAACAGGTCAGAAAAACTCTGAATACCCTGATCGGCCGTATTTTCTTCATTTTTTGAAACATCAGCTTCATTTTCAGAAGTATCTACTGTTTCTGGTTTGGGTGCTACCTGGGACTGCTGTGTAGTTCCGCATCCTGCTACCATCATGGTCAATAAGCTACATAATACGATCATTCTTTTTTTCATTTCAATTTCCTCCCTATTTGTTCTTTACAATGATCTGTTCCAACATATTTGAGATTTTTTCATTCTGAATAGCATGTCCGTCCTTTTTTCCATCATACAGCTGTCCACGACTATCCAAAACATATTCCAAAACTTCGTTCCCATCCGCATCGTACAGATGGATCATATATTTTTGTGCCCCGTCCAAAAGATATCCTTGTTCTTCCTGAACAGACTCGTCCTGGTACACCTCATTCCAGATCTCCAGTTTTTCCGGGGTAAAATCATGGCCAAGGCCTTTCACAAAATTGTTTTCTGTTACCTCATACATGATTCCAGATGCGATCGGCTGATTGGTAACGGTCTGTTCCGTTTGTTTTTCCGGGCCTTTTGAATGTATGACCTGCACGACTCCGATGCCTGTAACCACACAGGCGAAAAGTAAAACACTAATGATTCGTTTTTTCACGATTCTCCTCCATGTCTTTTTTTGCGATTTCCATCCCAAACGTTCTTGCTAACTGTGCATACCACATTTGATCAATAGCTGCATCCGTCAGTTCTTTCAATTCTTCCGGCGTTTCGATGAAATCCCACCAGCTTTCCATTCCGTATAGGATCTTTTTGAGATCCGGAACCAGGATTGCCGGATTACAAACCGCATGATTACTGAGTTTTCCTGTATTTTCCTCATAAGATGTAGAAATGCCGATCGGCAGTGTTCCAAGGAAAATGCCTAGATACGTCCGATCTTCAAACTTGGAAGAACACGGACGGATCCGGACCCATCTGCAAATTCCCTCTGGCTCTGTTGGTATCTGCTGATTTTCGATACCGCTAATGCTGATCGGGAATTGAATGTATTTACTGCGATATTTCTGGCATTTTTTACAATCTTCTGCTGAAATACTCCGTGGAGTTTTCTCAACCAGGCACTGTATTTCTTTTTTTCCTATATATTGCCGTCTGCAATATCGACAGGTTTGTTGTCGTTCTTTTCCACTCATATTTACGATTCCTCCAGTTTTGGCAAAACATCGACGGCCCTTTTCGCAGCTGACCAAATGATTTTACATCGTTCCTTGTTTACACCACATTCGACCCAATACTGCTCCCAAATTTCCATTTTTTGCAGATGCCGTATAGCCCAGACCGCCTGATAGTAAGCGCTTTTTTCTAACTTTGTAAAATCACACATACGTTACTCCCCTTTTGTCAGCATACTGGCAGTAAAAATTCTGCAGAAATCGGTTTCTAATGCATCTGAAAATACCAGCAATACCTGATCTCCAACAACAGTACTTCCGGTAACCGGGAAATCCAATGGCAACAGCAGATCGCCAAAATCAGAAAGAAATCCAGCTAATGTTTCTCCAGTTCTTTCTGAATTTGTTATATTGTATATATGTCCATCTACAACTTGGTATTTTCCATCCCGAAAGGCCTGTTCCCGGATGTAATAAGCATGTGCAGTCATAGCTTCTACAAGGCCAAGTGCCAAAAAAAGGACGGAAATTAAGAGTAATGGGACATTTTTATTTGCCAACATACCGATGATTAACAGGATTGCTCCAATAGCCACTAAAATTAGGCTGATGGTATATGTTCTCTTTTTCCTTTGCTGATACTCTTTTTGCATGAAAGAATAGATTGCTCGATGTTCCGAATCGGTTGGGTTGCGGGAACCGATCAGATCTTTCGGAAGCCAAATTTTACGTTTCACTCTTTTTCTCCTCCCATTCTTTGAGAAATTCCGGATGATATTTAGAAAGAAGAAATGGATCAGTTGTTGTATGGTAGTATTTGCAGTAGGACTTTGTAACTTTTTTCCCAGGTTTAAAACAGGAAATTACATATCCATAAACACTGAATAAGACTGCTTCGATTGCTGAAAACTGTTCTGTTGCATAAATATCATAGTAATGAAGATCGTTATGGATGATTGTGGATTTTTCAATCTGTGCGATCTGCTCTTCTTTTCGATAAATACAAATATGTGTATCTGTTCCTTTTGATACACTATATGCTTTCAAAAGATCATTTCCATATTGCAGTTCCAGATAGGAGGAAATCCGCAGCCAGGAACGTTTCAAATCGACCTGGTGGACTTTCCCCATCAATCCACCATTTTCCAAAATCTCATATTGCCGGAAAATCTTATATGCTTTTCCATCCAGATGAGTATTGCAATATCCAGATCCGTAAAGTCTAAGATCAAGGTTTTTGCCAAACATTTCAATATGAACTTTAGCATCCATCGAACCAAGTTTTCCTTCCACCCATACGCCTCCGATTACTTTTGAATATTGCGTCATAGTTTCCGATTTTCCTTGTACCTTTACAGGAACCTCTCTTGTTTCTGTATCGATAATCTGAAAGTAGGCAGAAAACACATCTTTTTTGATCTGTCTTAGTTGTATCATTTTTAAACCTCCTTTCTTATAGTATGGTGAATTAGGGATGGTTTTGGAAAATCTTGGACAAAGAAAAAAGGCCAGAGATCATTCCAGCCTTTTTCTACTTTTAGTTGTTTCCACCAAATGGATCTTTTGGACTTAACTGTTCCACAACAGTTCTGTTGATCTCAATATCTTGACTCTTATATTCATAGTACGCATCGAAAGTATCCTGTAATTGCTGGAGAACTTTACATAGCATCTGGTCTATATTTTTCTCCATTTCATGTACGACACATTCAGATACTTCATCCGGAGTAAATAGATAAGATTCCAAAGATTCTTTTAACAATGGGAACTGTTGCCGTTCTAATGTCCCAGAAACAGCAATATGATTTTCTTCCATGACACTCAGAAGTTTTCTAATTTTTTTGGCATCTTTATTATCTGTTTTCTTGTTATACTGTTTTAACAGGTCGTTGAACGTATCTTCCTTATTTTTACGAATTGTTTTAGTTACATTCATACCTACCGTACAAGACTCGGAATATGGAATATCTAATGCGGAAAAAGAGTCTTCTGCCGAATCATCTATAGTGTTTTCCGCTTTTCTGGATTTCTTATCCAAAAACAACATTTCACATATTTTGAGGCATATTGGAAGTATAAGGAATACAATAATCCAAAAGCCAAATGTCCATACGGCTGCTCCAATGATATCCAAAAATGAAGCAGCATCTTCATACGTGAGACTATACCCTAAAAGTCCAACTAATCCACAGAGCCAGATAATTAAAAGGATACCCCCATGATCCTCAATAAAATCATTATATTTTTCAACCATACAAACTCCTTGGTAGTTAGAAAGACCCGAACAATCCGAGTCTCTCCAAAATCACAAAATTACGATTTTCCAATGGTTATATGAGAAATTACCTCATATATAAGTGCAAATGTATCTGTTTTTCAAATTTCTTCGTCCAGAAACTCTTCCATAAGATCTTCCGGAATTTCCTCTGCAGAACCAGATTCCTGTTTTTCTGCCCACATCTTAGCGAAACGTTCTCTGGCAGTTTCCCGCTGTTTATCCGATACTTTCCTTGGTGGACTTACCTTTATGAAACTGACAGGAACGTGGCAGACCATGGAACCGTCTTTGTTTACGATCACATGATTGACCTCTTCCGGTCGTTTTTCTGCATATTTTAAAAGTTTCGATTTTAGGGCAGTCCCAGACGGTACTGTAACTTCCGCGTAGTCTGCTCCTTTGATCCAGTTAATTGCAAATTCGTTCATACACTTTCCTCCGTATTTTTGTATTCATATATAGTATGGTGAAAAATGATCAAACAGGGAATTTTTCGGACAGGATTTTTTATATGTGCAAAAAAACAGGACTGATTCTACAGCCCTGTTTTTGTTGGATTCTATTTCTTTTCCAGATAAGGAAACGTTCCTTTTTTGTAATAGCCACCTTTCTCACAGTTTCCGCCAAGGGAATCCAGGTACTGTCTTCCGTTTTTGGATCTGGATACATATACATACCGCTCTTTCTTAGGATAAATTCCAGGTAAATCTTCTGTGTAAGAAGATGCCAGGAGCAATTCTATACCCATTTCTTTTGCTTTTTCAGATGCCAGATGGATCAGTAATTCCTGGATCGCCCGTTTCTTTTCACCAGAAAAACCATTCTGATAAGATTTTTCCAGAAACAGAACCAGATTTTCATCGGATCCTTCTGTCTGTTCTACATCTTCAAAGCGAAGGGAGTCCGTTGGCTCCACTGTATAACCGGATAAATGCAATTCCATTTCTTTTCCCAAAGCCATTCTGTCATCATTGTTTCAATTATTCCGTTTGGTAATCGGTATCTTACCTCGTATTCAACACCAAAATCTTCATTTATTCATCTGCAAGTAATGAACCAATTTTCCAATTCCGTTCTTTCTTCATCCGTTAAACAAGTTCCGTTCTCATAATGAAAAGACCAGTTATCATTTTTATCCACCATATAAATAAAATCTATCTTAGCAACGTGATGATTTTGATTCATAAAAACTACTGCTCTGCCAAGATTGATATCACCATCATAACAGGTATTACTTTGTGTTTCGAATGCAAAATTTACAACAACCATATCCCCACTATCTCCTTTCCTATGAAACACTATTTCCTAAAGTCTTGAAATCTTAGTTTCAATGACTGATTTTCAATGCTGATAAAATATCTGATATTTCTGTTTTTGTTTGACATAGATGAAATTCATCTGTTGATGTTTTATTATAATCAGCATAATAGTTTTCTTTTATAATGTTTAATGAATCATTCTTATCAACATCATAAATTATATGTCGAAGTATATAGATGTCTTTGATTTTATTTATCACCACACAATACATACAATACCTCCAATTTTCAAATGAAACACGTATTTCCTAAAGTCTTGAAATCTTAGTTTCATTCTTTGTTCAATGCCTCAAGGATTATTTCCGAGAAATATTCTCTTTGTAGTTCCAATGACCCGTATTCATCCCAATCAAAATAGTCCGCATCTTCATCAGTGATTATTTCTTTATTGGCAACCATTTTTAATCTACGTTCTATTTCTTTAATAGAAGGAAATCTGACAGCTCTATCATTTGTGTAAAACAAATACATATAACCTCTTGATTTTGACATTCCGTTTGTGTTGCCAATGATAATTGCCTTAAATGATGCATCATTTTCTACGACAATTTCAGAAGTAACGTTAAATACCTTGCAAATTTCATCTTTTTTTAAATCGTTGTATGAGTTTTTTATATTTCTTGCTAAGTCTTTACAATTCATATTCAATAAATCTAAACCCATACTACCTAATGGACTTTTTTCAATTCTATTCCTAAAATATTTATCATTCATATAGTTTTTTCTCCTTTGAATATATTGTATTTCAGACGATGTGTTTTTCTCCTTTCTTGATATTTGTCTGATACCTACAGAATGGGAAATCTCGAACAAAACAAAAACCAGGGAAGACCCTGGCTCTTGTATAAAAACTTATTTTTTTCTATATTTGCAGTAATTTGTCCCGTAACTCTATTTCCATTCTGCGTAGTTCTTCTTCTGCTTCCTGGCGTTTCTGTCTACCATCTGCCTGAATTTGCATTACTTCATCCAGCGTGGATATTAGGGTTGTATTAGTATATTGCAAAGTCTCGATATCGACTACGCCTCTTTCTGATTCCTTTGCAGCTTCTATAGAAGCCATTTTCAGAACTTCTGCATTTTTTTTCAGAAGATTATTGGTCATGCTTGTAACTTCTCGTTGTGCTTTTGCTGCCTGAGAAGCATGTTCGATTCCCAACGACAAAACCATCTGGCTTTTCCATAATGGAACCGTATTAACGACAGTAGTCTGGATTTTCTCCACCATCATAGTATCATTACTCTGGATCATCCGAATCTGAGCTGCGGTCTGTATAGAGATCATTCTGGTCAGTTCCAGATCATGAATCTTTTTTTCAAATCGCTCACATAGTCCGACCAAATCTTTAACCATTTGAGCGTCTTCCATTTTCCCGCTCATTTGTGCTCTTTCCTTTATTTGTGCCAGTTCATTTTTTTCTACCTCGATCAGTTTCTTTCTTCCTGCAAGAATATACATAGAAAGTTCTTTAAAGTAGATTAAATTCTGCTCATACATTCGATCCAGCATCGTAGCATCCTTGAGGAGTTGTTCTTGATGTTTCTGCAGCATACTGCAAATCTTTTCCACGTTATTTTCTACTTTGTCGTATTTGATCTTCATATTAGAAAGCTTATTCACTTTCCTTTTAAAGAATGGTAAAAATCCTTTTTCTTCTTCCAGTGCATTAAAACTTTTCAATTCTACTACAACATTTTCTAACATTTCCCCTACAGGGCCGAGATCCTTTGTACTTACATTTTCCAATGCTTTTTCAGAAAATGCAGCCATTTTTTTCTGACTTCCCAGACCATACTGTAGGATTCCATTTGTATTATGAAGATCAATCTGCTTTGTAAAATTATCTACCGCCTGTCGTTCTTCCGAGGTTAATACGCTGTCGTCCAGTTCTGTTACCTGTTCTGGTGCTTTTTTCTTTTCGAAACTGATAGGTGCATCAAAGATAAGTGTCATTTCTTTTTGTAATTCATCATAAGTATTCATGTTTATCTCCTTGAAAAAATGTATTTCAGACGTATTTGTTTTTTCTCCTTTCGTAATAAATTTGTCTGATACTGATAGAATGGTAAAAAGAACGGCAAACAAAAAGACAGCACCCGGAGGTACTGTCCTTTTCTCAGTTTTTGTTGTGTTTGTCCGTAAAAGCATCCGGTGCTGCCAGGGCTTCCAAAACGTCCCGGTTCACAGCCAGATTTATTCCTTTTTCCTGATAATATGTGTGAATGATATCCTGCCCCTGTTTTAAGGTAGCAGAAACAATCCTTCTCATGTCTTCTTGTATTTTTCTGTACTCGTCTGCCGGAAGTTCCCTCCAGGATGTTCCAAGATAAGTCTCCAGTGATTCCTCCAACAGGGAAAGATATTGTGTTTTCCAGCCGCTTGGGGTCTTGATCTCATATTGATCGATCAGATCCAGAATCTTAATAAGCTGTCTGCTCTCTGCAATATTGTCACACCGTCCCAGTAAAGACCGGATCGGATCCGATGCTTTCTGAACATTGGGATATTCCATCGTACAGGTTTCTGACGCATGAAACTCTGCAGGTTTTTTATCCTCATCCTCTTCATCCCACTCGATCTTTTCTTCTTTTCCAAAGATTGCCCAGAATATCTCCACAACGATCCAGTACAGCACGCCCCACAAGATCAGAAGATTCCTAGTCAGACGACAATGGAAAAAGATAAACGTAGGGACCAGAATAATGAACCCCAGGATCCAGAAAAAGATAAATATGGAATGATCTGGACAGCCACTTCTTCCTTCTCTTTTCCGGTCGATGCAGGATAAGATCTGTGGAACCAGGAAAGTAACAACTCCAAAGAATCCAAAGACCCAGATACAGGTCAGTACGAGGATCACTCTTGCAAGGGTCGCAAGTTCAAACCAGACATCTGCAGCATAGCAGGAAACCGTAGCAAAGAACAGTCCCATAAGCCATATAAAGACAAGATTACCACCATGTTCTTCTATCCATTCGTTATATTCTTCTACCATAATTTTCTCCTTTTGCAAATTGTATTTCAGACCTTTTTTATTTTTCTCCTTTCGTTTACGTTTTGTCTGATATTTACAGTATGGTAAAAAATAGAAAAAACAAATTGTTTGGGTTCAAAAAGGCCTCGGAAATCCGAGGCCATCAAAGATCTATTTGTGACGACTTAAAAACAAAACTTTAAAAAAGGCTTGAAGGATCGTAACACCCCAGTACAATACCCAGCCGATCACTATGAGATTTACTACAAACCGTATGGGTGGAAACAGATCCCTTATTGCAACCAAGATGATACATGCCACTAGCCATCCGGTCGAAGTGAAAATTAATTTCCAATCTCTAGGTTTCCTGACTCCCATTTCCACCAATTCTGTATTGATTTCCCGGTCGATATCCACTTCATGTAAAACGATAGGAACCAAAGAATATGCTATTACAAAATAGCCAACTGACCAGATACCGAGTAAAATTGCAGCTGTCAGCAGTGTGATCGTTGCGCTCAAAACTGTTAACGCACACAATCCCACACTTCCAAGAATCCACCCGGACGGTATGAACCATTTGTGAGTTCCTATCCATTCGATGTACTGATTCTCTAATTTTTTTATTGCTTTTTCTGAAGAATTCATTCTCATCCTCCTGATATTATTGTATTTCAGATGTGCTTTTTATATTTTTTCTCCTTTCTTCATTTTTCATCTGACATTTATAGTATGTAGAAAAATATGAAAAATGGGTCACCTTTTTTAAAAAAAAATTAAAAAATTTTTGCTTACTGAAGAATTTCGATCTGAACTGGGCCACCAACCGTGTTAACAAAGGCTTTTTCGAATGTACCCGCATACAGACCATGGATCTATTCCCCGTCCCTGCGAAATTCCAGAAGAAAAATTTCTTCGGAGCGTCTGTTTAATTCGGAAAGCAGATCACTTTCAGACGAGGCGTTCAGGCACATAAAAAGGCCGAGATTTTCTCCCGGCCTGGTCTCCCAGATCTGGTCGGTCTGGGACAACTCTGTTACATTATATGTTAACACCAAAATCGTAAAAATTCTACTCTTTTTTCTTCACGATCAATTTCACGCCATCAATCCGTTCAATTACAACAATAGAATCTTTTTCAATCGTATCCAGATTCGAATCCGTCCGCGCTGTCCAAGTCACACCATGAATATCCGCAGCTCCGGTGTTTTTCAGATTGTTGATCGTCTCTGTTACAACCGCTTCCTTCCCGATCAAACTGTCCACATTTGTCCTTGTCCGGTTCGTGTTCAGGTACTTGATTGCCAGTGGCCTGGTAAAAAGTAACAAAGCTACGGATACAACAAGGAAGACTGCGAACTGTATGGAAAACGGACATCCAAGGACTGCCAGAAGTCCAGCAACGAGTGACCCTCCGGCAAACCAGATTGTGGTAAGTCCCATGGTCGGCCATTCGATAAGTAAAAACACGACTGTAGCTGCCAGCCAAAATAACATTTGTGGCATAACAATACCTCCTCAAAAATATCTTTCTAATTATAGTATGGAGAATTGCATACAAAAAAGGCTCCAGAAATTAATCTGAAACCTTTATCATATTATTTCCAACTTATTTCGTTGATTTTTTTGATAAAATCATCCCAATTTTCCATACAATTTTCCGTTATACAACGCCCTTTTATGATATCCTTTATACAAACTTTTTTATTATTAATAAAATTTCCCCACCAATCATATTCTTTCCTTTGATCGGTATCATCTAGTTGCTCATTTTCTGTTTCTTCATTCTCAAATTTAATTCTGTCATTGACTAATTGTAAAATTACCTCTTTTAATTCTTGAGAATACTTATTGACATAAAAATAGTTCCATTCCCTTCCATTTGTGTAAAGAACTTTTTTATACCATAAAATCTCACCAATGAGCTGACCTAGAGATTTGGGTATTTTTGAGGAAGTTATTTCTTCGTCTGTTAAACAGTTTTGAATATTAGTAATAGTAAATAATTCATCATCCAATGCTTTAATCTCAAGACATCCGATAAGTCCATTCCAGTCCTCTTCTGTGATTTCTTCGTCACTCTCTTTATCCGTAAAGGCATTATCAAGTATGGCAATATCAGGGAAACTACTTAGTCCGTAGTAAATGTTTCCTTTCGTTGTCCTTCTTCTATTAAAAACATATCTTTTGGATAGTTCTTCTGTCGCAGGTTGAATTATTTCTACCGCTAATGGATAGAGTTCAAATTCTGTATTGTTCTGTTGTTTTATAAGCTCTATTTCTTTTTGATATTTTTCCTTCGTCATTTTTTATCCTCTTTGGTAAATTCTAATTTTAAATAAAATATTATACTAAAAATATAACAAAAACAAGTTCTTATCAGTAAAAATAAAAAGGCTTCAGTTTACACCGAAGCCTAATTCATTATTTTATTTTCCCATATGTTTTCAAACTCTTTACAAATCGGTCGTAATTATCCGACAGGCCATGGATCGTAAACAATTTTTTACCACCCTGGTCATACAAAATAAGTTCTTCTTTTTTACCAACTTCCACACTTCCAATATCATGAATGGATATCTTTGTTTTTCCGCGGAACATTTTATAAACTTCCATTTCCGATCCATCCACATGAACACTCCATCTGGTTGCCCACATCATTACCAGTAATCCTATTCCTGCAAAAATCAATGAAAACCAGAGATGCCCCATTGTAACTGTTACATTTCCTTTGATTTTAAACAGAAGAAATACGAAGAACAAAAAGATTCCCATAAGAAACATGATCATATAGACATATTTTAATGCTGAAGGAATGTGTACAATATAATGTGAATCATTCTGGGGATCTCTTTTCTTACCAGAATTCCTGTTATTCATTGATCCTATCACAAAACCAAAAGGCTGGAAGCTGTCACCTGTTGGTGTGCAGAGGAAAGCCGCCACAGATCTTGGATCCGTCTCTCTTCTAAGTCATAACCACCACTTCAAGTGGTGGG
>ERZ779820.1026-NODE-1026-length-17970-cov-3.761485_pt1 | contig 17970 bp, 11 predicted proteins | sample MGYA00511563_ERZ779820 | MGnify/ENA primary metagenome ERZ779820 (study PRJEB29588, sample SAMEA1964852) | human gut metagenome | biome: human gut; feature: human-associated habitat; material: faeces | place: Denmark | collected 2008/2010 ...
TGGTCACGTAACCGACAATCATCGTTGCCAGGATCATACTTCCATCGCTGTTGATTCTCTTTACAATCGCCTGAAGAATGTGATCCAGTACACCGAGTTTTTCCAGCATGCCGCCCATGCCGACAGCAAAGCAGATAATGGCTACGTACTGGAGCATGCTTCCCATGCCGCCGCGGTTTAAGATGGATTGTAATACCGGTTCTTCGATTGTGGTTGTGTAACCGTTGTAAGCTGTGCGGATGATGCCCTGCAGAGTATCGTGCTGCACAAAATAGGAAACAAATCCGGCAGCGAAGCTGGAAAGACCAAGTGCAGAGATCGCATTTACTTTGCAGAGGAGCAATACAATAATCAGGATGGCAGGGATCATGGTAATCCATCCGAGCTGGAATTCACCGTTTAAAGCATCGATGTAAACGGTAATGCTTCCCTCGGTATAGCTTCCGCTGGTCTGCTGGAAACCGAGAATAGTAAAAAGAATTAAGGTTATCACATATGTTGGAAGGGTGGTCCAGAGCATCGAGCGGATATGATCGCCAAGTTTGGCATCTGCAACGGCCGGAGCAAGGTTTGTGGTATCGGAAAGAGGACTTAATTTGTCACCGAACATGGCACCGCAGATGACAGCACCGGCTACCATGCCAGGATGGATACCCATGGCGTTTCCGATCGCCATCATGGCAACACCTGCGCTTCCGGCGGAACCATAGGAAGTACCGGTTACAATACTCAAAATGGAGCAGAACAGCAGCGTCAGAGGCAGCAGCCAGGACGGGTTAATCATTTTTAAGCCCCAGGAAATGATGGTGGCAATGGTGCCACTCTGCAGCCAGGTGCCGATCATGACACCGATGGCCATCAGAAGGCAGAGCGTCGGGACGACCATACGGATGGCATCGTATGCGCCGGCAACAATGTTGGCGTAAGAAATACCGAAAATCTTACAAAACAGATAGATAAAAATCCAGCTTGCAAACAGGCCGATCATAGGACCGCCGGTTTTCAGGCGGATACAGACTGCGACGGATACGATGATCAGCAGCAGCAAAAGCAGTGACTGTGGCAGATTGAGTTTTTTTTCTTTCGTTCCGCTCATAAAAAAATCCCCCATTCATAGGTAAAATGATTTGCCCGTTCAACGCGTTAAAGTAGAAAAGACATGTAATATATTATAATGGTGAAATGCAGAAAAAGCAAGGGAAATTCTCTTGATTTTTTGTTCTATGGTTGCTATAATAAGCGTGAGTGTGGGGCGGAGGATAAACTTCGGCCCTTTTGCAGCTAACTATAAACGGAATCAACAAGATAAAGAGGTTAAATCAATGACAAGAATAGACATTATTTCAGGTTTCCTGGGCGCAGGAAAAACAACCCTGATCAAAAAACTCCTCGGAGACGCACTGAAAGGCCAGCAGGTTGTCCTGATCGAGAACGAATTCGGTGAAATCGGAATCGACGGAGGCTTCTTAAAAGATGCCGGTATCGAAATCCGTGAAATGAACTCCGGCTGCATCTGCTGCTCTCTTGTGGGAGACTTCGGCGCAGCATTAAAAGACGTTATCACCAAATATCACCCGGACCGCATCATCATCGAGCCGTCCGGCGTAGGTAAACTCTCCGACGTCATCAAGGCTGTAGACGGTGTAGAAAAAGAAGCAGGCGTAGCCCTGAATTCCGCAACAACCGTAGTCGACGTTATGAAATGCAAAATGCATCTCAGAAACTTCGGCGAATTCTTCGAGAATCAGGTAAAGAGCGCAGGAACCATCATCCTGAGCCGTACCGATAAAGCCGATACCGAAAAAGTAGAGGCAGCTGTAAAAATGCTCCGCGAACTGAATCCGGAAGCACACATTATTACCACACCGGTTGAAGTACTGGGTGGTAAGAAAGTACTCGATACGATGGAAGGTGCCATCATCAACCTTGCGCAGGTAGAAGAGGAAGAGCATCATCACCATCATCATGACCACGACGAGTGCTGCTGCGGCCATGACCACGATGAGGAGCATGAGCACCATCATCACGATCATGATGACGAGTGCTGCTGCGGTCACGATCACGAGGAGCACGAGCACCATCATCACGACCATGATGACGAATGCTGCTGCGGTCACGATCACGAGGAACACGAGCATCACCATCATGACCATGATGACGAATGCTGCTGCGGTCACGATCACGACCATGAGCATCATCATCACGATGATGCGTGTGGCTGCGGTCACGAGCATCACCATCATCACCACGCAGACGAAGTTTTCACAAGCTGGGGTCAGGAGACTGTGAAGACCTTTACCAAAGAGCAGATCGAAGGCATCTTAAAGAAACTTTCCGAGGATACCGCTTATGGTATGGTTCTTCGTGCCAAAGGTATGGTAGCAGGCGCCGATGGACAGTGGATCTATTTCGATATGGTTCCGGAAGAGTACGAAGTACGTGACGGAGCACCGGAATTCACCGGAAGAATCTGTGTCATCGGTTCCAAATTAGCAGAAGATAAGCTGGCAGAGCTGTTCGGACTGTAAAAATACAAAGTAGCTGCGAAAATTACGGTCCGCAGGGTACCTGTGAACTGTAGTGAAGCTGCCGCATCAGAAACAAAATCCGATGTGGCAGCTTTTTTCTTGATTTAGAGACAAAGCAAAAGGCACGCCCGGAATCTCAGCCGCAAAAGCAAGTGCAGAAAGATTCCGGGAGTACGTCAAAGACAACGGAGGTACAAAATGTACGAAGAAGACGAAGTAGAAATTCCGATTTATCTCATAACAGGATTTCTGGAGAGTGGAAAAACCTCTTTTATCAATTTTACCGTAGCACAGGACTATTTCCAGATCGACGGACCAACCCTTCTGATCACAACCGAAGAAGGTGAAGTAGAGTACGACGAAAAAGAACTGCTCAAACACAACACCGTCCTGGAAATCGTAGAAGGACCAGAGCAGTTTACCCTGGATTACCTGAAAAAACTGAACCGCAAATACCGCCCGGAGCGAATCATTCTCGAATACAACCCGCTCTGGAGCGTAAAAAAACTCGAAGAAATGGAACTGCCGCGCGGTTGGGGCATCGTACAGGAGATCGTGACCGTCGACGCAAGCTGCTTCCAGATCTATATGCAGAACATGAAATCCGTCTTCATGGAGATGGCAAAAAATGCCGATATGGTCATGTTCAACCGCTGCCGTCCGGAAGATCCGCTTCCATCCTTCCGCCGCAGCATCAAAGTAGTCAACCAGGCGTGCGACGTTCTGTTTGAGAATGAAGAAGGCGAAATTGACAACATTTTTGAGGATCAGATGCCGTTTGATACCGATGCCGATGTGATCGAAATCGACGATGCCGATTACGGAATCTGGTATGTCGATATGGGCGACAACCCGGAGCGTTACGAGGGCAAGACTGTTCATTTCCGCGGTATGGTATTAAAGAGCAAGGATGTCGGAGCCGATTTCTTTGTTCCGGGTCGTATGGCAATGACCTGCTGTGCAGATGATACTTCTTTTATCGGCTATGTCTGCAAATGCGCAAGCGCCAAATCTCTCGTAATGGGTTCCTGGGTTGACGTGACTGCAACGGTAAAATGGGGCTATATGAAGGTTTACGATGGCGAAGGCCCGGTTCTGTATGCAAAAGAAATCAAACCGGCCAAGAAACCGGAGAGCGAACTGGTATACTTTAACTAAACATTGCCGAAGCATTTCAGCGAATAAAAGAGCAGGAAAAAGGCTGCTCTTTTGTTCGTGTTCTTTCTTTATGACAGATGGAAAAACAATATATCATTTTTCGGTGCGGCGAAGCAGCTATTCGGTTATGCGCAAGTAGCGAAGTGGATGGAGAATATCCGTTTTGACCGTGACGTGAACAAAAACTGCGCCGGAAAATGGTCTGATGACAGGAGAATTTATGTATATTATAGTAGGTCTGGGAAATCCAACGCGCCAGTACGAAGGGACGAAGCACAATGTCGGATTTGATACCATCGATTATCTGATCGATGAATATCAGATCCCTTCCTCCGGTACAGGCCACAAGGCTCTGTTCGGAAAAGGCATGATCGCAGGTCAGAAGGTTATCGTTGCAAAGCCGATGACGTATATGAATCTGAGCGGTGAGTCTGTGCGGGAGCTGGTGAACTATTACAAAGTGGATCCGGAGAGCGAGCTGATCGTGGTTTACGATGATATCAGCCTGGCGCCGGGACAGATCCGTATCCGCAAAAAAGGAAGCGCGGGCGGCCACAATGGCATCAAAAACATCATCGCCAATCTTGGCACCGACCATTTTATGCGTGTGAAGGTCGGCGTCGGTGAGAAACCGAAAAACTGGGATCTGGCGGACTACGTGTTAAGTCCGTTTACGAAAGACGAACGTCCCCTTGTAAATCTGGCGATCGAGCATGCGGCAAAAGCAATCGAGCAGATGCTGAACGGGGATGTGGACGCAGCTATGAATGAGTATAACCGCAAATCTGCAAACCCGGCAGAGTAAGGAAAATGAAAGCGTTATTAGAACCGATCAAAGAAATTGCCCGTTTTGACGAGCTGTTCCGTGATCTGAAAAAAGGACCCGCAGGTGTGACGGTGATCTCGGGCTGTCTGGAAAGCCAGAAAGCCCACATGATTGCAGGTCTCTCCGAGGATGCCCCGGTGCGGCTTCTGATCGCGGAAAATGAATTAAAAGCAAAAGAATTATATGAGGATTACCGGCTGTACGATGCGGAGACGCTGTATTATCCGGCGAAGGACCTGATTTTCTATCAGGCAGACATTCACGGAAATCTGCTGATCCGGCAGCGGCTTCAGGTGATCCAGGCACTTCTTGAGCGGAAGGAAGTTACCATCATCACCAGTGTAGGGGGATGTATGGACTTTCTTCTGCCTCTTGGCGTGTTCGAAAAACATTGCATCCATCTGCGCAATGACAGCGAACTCGATCTGGATAAAATAAGAAAAGAGCTGGTGCGGCTCGGCTATGAGAGTACCTTTCAGGTGGAGTCGACCGGCCAGTTTTCCGTCCGCGGCGGCATTCTCGATATTTATCCGCTGACGGAACAGAACCCGATCCGGATTGAGCTCTGGGGCGATGAGATAGATTCCATCCGAAGCTTCGATGCGGAGAGCCAGCGGTCGATTGAAAACCTCGAGGAAATCACAATCTATCCGGCATCGGAGCTGATTTTAACAGAGAATACGATTGCGCGCGGTGTGAAAGCGATTAAAAAAGAGGCAAAAGCGCAAAGCACAAAGTTCCGCGACAAGATGATGACGGAGGAAGCGGCGCGTATCCGCCATGCGGCAGAGGAAATCTGCGATCAGATCGGCGAGGGCGAAATTCTGCAGGGAGCGGAGCAGTATCTTCATTATTTTTATCCGGAGACCGTCTCGTTTCTTGAGTATCTGCCGGAGAACAGCCGCATTTTCCTCGATGAGCCGAACCGCATCATCGAGTGTGCCGATGCGCTGGAAGCAGAATTTCAGGAGAGCGTGAGCCACCGTCTCGAAAAGGGATACCTCCTGCCGGGACAGGCGAAGCTGATGTGCAGTACGGCGGAGCTTGTGGCAAAACTGAACCGCCGCGGCTGTGTTGCCGTATCGCTGATGGAGCCGCAGAAGGGCGAGTGGAATATCCGTGACGAATTCAGTGTGACGGTGAAATCGGTCAATTCGTATAACAATCAGTTCCCGCTTCTGGTAAAAGATCTGAAATCCTGGAAAAAAGCGGGTTACCGTATTGTACTGGCGAGTCCGTCGCGGACGAGGGCGCAGCATCTGGCAGAGGACCTGCAGAATGAGGAGATTCCGGCCTTCTACAGCGAGAATGCGGAGCGTGTTCTGAAACCGGGCGAGGTCATGCTGATCCACGGCGCGGCCCGCAGAGGCTTTGAATATCCGATGCAGAAATTTGTGCTGATTACAGAGACGGATATTTTTGGAAAAGAGAAGAAGAAAAACCGGAAGAAATCGGAGTATTCCGGTCAGAAAATCCAAAATTTTGCGGATCTTTCGATCGGTGACTATGTCGTGCACGAGAGCCACGGTCTTGGTATTTACCGCGGTATCGAAAAAATTGAGATGGACCGCGTAACGCGTGATTACATGAAAATCGAGTATGCGGGCGGATCGAACCTCTATGTGCTGGCCACCCAGCTTGATACGCTGCAGAAGTATGCGTCCGGCGAAGCTGCAAAGGTGCCGAAGCTGAATAAAATCGGCGGTCAGGAATGGAATAAGACGAAAACACGGGTTCGCCATGCGGTAAAAAATATTGCACAGGATCTCGTGAAGCTGTATGCCGAGCGGCAGGCGTCATCCGGCTATCAGTTCGGAAAGGATACGATCTGGCAGAAGGAATTTGAGGAACTGTTTCCGTTTGAGGAGACGGACGATCAGCTTGCGGCGATCGAGGCGACAAAGGCGGACATGGAGAGCAAAAAGATCATGGACCGCCTGATCTGCGGCGATGTCGGATACGGCAAAACCGAGGTTGCAATCCGTGCAGCGTTCAAGGCAGTACAGGAGAGCAAACAGGTCGTCTACCTCGTTCCGACCACTATTCTGGCACAGCAGCATTACAATACGTTCGTTGAGCGCATGAAGGACTTTCCGGTGCGCGTTGATCTTCTGTGCCGGTTCCGCACGCCGGCAGAGCAGAAAAAAACGCTGGAGGATCTGAAAAAAGGACTCGTGGATATTGTCATCGGAACACACCGCGTTCTGTCGAAGGACGTAAAGTTCAAAGATCTTGGCCTTCTGATTGTCGATGAGGAGCAGCGGTTCGGCGTGACGCATAAAGAAAAAATCAAACAGCTGCAAAAAAATGTGGATGTTCTGACACTGACGGCGACGCCGATTCCACGTACCATGCACATGAGCCTGATCGGCATCCGGGATATGAGTGTGCTCGAGGAAGCACCGCAGGATCGCCAGCCGATCCAGACCTTTGTCTGTGAATACAATGAAGAAATGGTCCGCGAGGCGATTAACCGTGAACTTGCGCGGGGCGGGCAGGTTTACTATGTCTATAACCGCGTCCAGTCGATTGCGGATATGGCGAACACGATCCAGAAGCTCGTGCCGGATGCAAATGTAGGCTTTGCGCACGGACAGATGAAAGAGCGTGAGCTGGAAAAGATCATGTACGGCTTTATCAACGGAGAGATCGATGTGCTCGTGTCAACAACGATCATTGAGACAGGACTCGATATTTCGAATGTCAATACCATGATTATCCATGATTCCGACCAGATGGGACTGTCACAGCTCTATCAGCTCCGCGGCCGCGTCGGACGGTCGAACCGGACTTCCTACGCATTTCTGATGTACCGCAGAAACAAGATGTTGAAGGAAGTGGCGGAGAAGCGTCTCCATGCGATCCGTGAATTTACGGAGATGGGAAGCGGCTTTAAAATTGCAATGCGTGATCTTGAGATCCGAGGCGCCGGAAATCTGCTGGGCGCAGAGCAGTCGGGCCATATGGAATCGGTTGGATACGATCTCTATTGTAAAATGCTCGCAGAGGCTGTCCAGGAGGCGAAGGGCATCGCACCGGCAGAAGCGTTCGAGACAACGATTGATCTGAATGTCAGTGCCTATATTCCGGACAGCTACATCAGCAACGAGTCTCTGAAGCTTGACACCTATAAGCGAATTGCGGCGATTGAAAATAAGGAAGAGTATGAGGACATGACGGAGGAGCTGACCGACCGCTTCGGGGAACCGCCGAAAAATGTACAGAATCTTCTGGCTGTTGCAGAACTGAAAGCGCTGGCGCACTGTGCGTATGTGACGGAGCTGAAACAGATGGGCGATTCGGTACGAGTCACCTTACAGCAGCATGCAAAAATCGATGTGGCGCGGATTCCGGAGCTGCTGCAGAAATACCGAGACGAACTGAAATTCCAGATGGAGTCGCTGGCGTTTGTCTACACGCCGCGGCGGAGAAATTCAAAGGAAAAGATCGATCTGCTGGAGAAGAGCCATGCACTGGTGGAAGATCTGCTGCAGATCACACAGGAGTGAAATACTCGCATAACCACAAGATCGTGTGAAAAAGGCGTGAACAGGGAAGAAAAAAGTTGCCCTGTATCAACAAAAAGGGTATAATAGGAAAAGCGTTTATAAAAATCGATGCAGGACCGGAAATTCGAACGTGTAAAAAGAAAAACTCTTTTTGAGCATACATTTCGCCCTGCATGAGGAGGAAGTAATGAAAAATTTAAAAGCAAAAGCAGTCTGCGTTATGCTGAGTGCTTCGATGGCAGCGATGGGACTGACTGGCTGCGGTTCCGACAATGTGGACGGAACAAAAACGGCAATTACTGTAAATGACGAGTCGATTACACTCGGACAGGCAAATTTCATGCTGAGATATCAGCAGGCAACCATGTACAATTATTATTCCAAGATGTACTCGATGTACGGAATGCAGATGCCGTCTGAGATGTACGACAAGGAAGGCGACGATGGAAAGACTACCGGGGAAACGTTCAAGGAGCAGTCTCTTGATACGATCGAAAAAGAGCTTCTGATGCGGCAGCACGCAGAGGAATACGGAATTTCCCTGACAGACGAGGAAAAACAGCAGGCGAAAGAGGCTGCACAGGCATTCGCAGATAAGAACGGTGACGATGTGATGAAAAAGCTGCACGCAACCGTTGAGGACATCCAGGATGCACTGGAGCTGTATGTTATTCAAACCAAAATTTATGATCCGATCATCGCAAATGTAGATACCGAGGTATCCGATGAAGAGGCAAAGCAGACCTCCATCAGCTACATCACGGTATCCACAGCAGGAACCGAGAAGGATGACGATGGAAAAACGATTGATTTGACGGACGAGGAAAAAGCGGCAAAGAAAGAAATCGCACAGAGATTCCTGGATCTCTTAAAAGAGTCTGAGGATCCTGCAGCCGCATCGTTTACCGATCTGCGCAAGGAGCTGAACGATCAGTTAAATGCGGAGAATACCGCAGATTCCACCGATTCTGCCGACAGCTCCGATGAGAGCAGCTCTTCTTCCGATGCTTCCGACACAAGCGCATCCGACGCTTCAAGCGCGAGCACATCGAGCAGTTCCGCCAGCGATTCCTCCTCTGAGGTTTCTTATCTGACCTCTTCCGAGACATCCTTTGGAACCGGATCGGAGAAAGACGATGACGATACCTGTTCTCTTGGAGATAAAGTAGCGGAAGAAGCAGCAAAGCTGAAGGATGGCGAGTATTATGACGGTGTCATCGAAGGCGACGATGCATATTATGTGATCCGTGTAGATAAAGCATTCGACGAGGACAAAACCGAGTCCAGAAGACAGACTATCATTTCCAACCGCAAATCGGATAAGTACAACGATACATTGGATGGATGGGTAAAGGAGAGCGATATCAAGGTCGCATCCAACTGGAAAAAACTTGAAGTAACGGACGCAGATCTGTATACGATGACAGTTGACAGCGCTTCTACAGATTCCACAGATGGAACCACAACCGACAGTACAACAACGGACAGTACCGCAACGGACAGTACAACGTCTGACAGCACGACATCAGGCAGTACCGAAACGACATCGACAAGCAGCACAGGCACTGCTTCAACGTCTTCAAGCACTGCAGAATAAAAGCATACGATACAGGACAAACGGCAGCCGGATCCGGGAGAGGGGTCCGGCTGCTGTTTGTGTCTGAAAATATTTTGGAACAAAAAAAAGAAAATAATAGGGAATTTGTAGAATAAATTGACAATAGTAAGAAGCTTATTTAAAATGAAATTACAACCAGAGTGTATCTCGCAAATTGCGGAAATAATTTTTCGGACACGCTCTAATGTTCAGGCGAAAACGATGTACCAGGAAAGAAGGTGGAGAAATGAAGAAGGCAGTAATTTCCGTACTTGTCGGTACAGCAGTATTGGCTTTCGTTGCGTGTGGAAAAAATGCTGCAACGGAAAACAGTTCCGATTCGGGTGTTTCAACGGTATCGGCATCCTCGCAGGTGGAAAATGGACAGAAAGCAACCCGTGTGAACCAGGGAACAAATTTGTCTCCGGGGTCACCGAAGAATATCCCGTCCGGTGGGGGGAACAGCTCGGGCAGGACACATCATTCGGAGACGCATCATTCGGAGACACATCATTCAGACGCGCATCATGATTGAGAATGTCGGGGTTTGCTGAACATTCATGAACAGAAACAGACGAAGGGGTATCCAAAACGGATACCTCTTTTTTTACTTGTCGGGAAAACAATACAATGCTATACTGAACATGAATTTGACGCGAAAAGCGCGGCAGGTTCAGAAAAAACAGCCGGGATTTGTCAGTATACGCGGACATGTGCTGCAGGTAACTCGGGCAGAATGGAGAAAAGAAAATGACAAGAGAAGAATTTGAACAGCTTGCCGGAGCAGGTGTCATTTTATTGGATGGCGCAACCGGATCAAATCTGACAAAAGCGGGAATGCCAAAAGGAGTCAGTACAGAGCTTTGGGTTCTGGAGCACCCTGATATTCTGGCAAATTTACAGAAGGCTTACGTGGAGGCGGGAAGCCAGATTGTCTATGCGCCGACCTTTGGTGCAAACAGATTGAAATTAGCGGATTATGGAAGAGAAAACGAGGTGGAGGAGCTGAATGCACGCCTGGTGGACATCTCGAAAAAAGCGCTTGCCGGAACAGGTGCGCTGATCGCGGGAGATTTTTCCACACCAGGAAAAATGCTGCAGCCAAAAGGCGATCTCTCTTATGAAGAGCTGCTGGAATCCTACACAGAGCAGGTAACAGCGGTAGCAAATGCGGGCGTTGATCTTCTGGTAGCGGAGACGATGCTGAGCGTAGACGAAACGTGTGTCTTTATGGATGCTGCACTTTCTGTCTGCGATCTGCCGATTATGTGTTCTCTGACGCTGGAAGCAGACGGTTCTGCCCTGTTCGGCGGAAACGCTGTGGAAGCAGTTGAGACACTGCAGGAAATGGGAGCATCCGCCGTAGGACTGAACTGCTCGGTCGGACCGGATCAGCTTGAGGCAGTCGTAAATTCCATGAAAAAAGTGGCAAGAGTACCGGTTATTGTAAAACCGAATGCCGGCCTGCCGAAAATCACGCCGACCGGTGAGGCAATCTACAGCATGGATGCGCCGACGTTTGCAAAATATATGAACATTCTGGTAGACGCGGGTGCAGGCATTGTCGGCGGCTGCTGCGGAACGACACCGGAGTATATTCGTCTGGTGAAAGAAATGCTGGATGCGAGAAAGTAAATCAAAGATTACAATTCGCAGGAGACTGTGAGATGTAATGAATTCCCCTGTTGCGGACAAAATCTGTACGGGGGAATTTTTTTACGTTACCGGAAACTTCGTTGAATTTTCCGATAAAGTAAAAAGCCCTCCGGGCAGGATTCTTTCTTACAGAGAGCAAGACAAAACAGGTTTCAACGATCTGGTTTGGTGGACAGTCTGGGTGGAGAAAAAAAGATAGGAAGTCTGGAAAAAAGACATGGAATTGTGGAGAAAAGTCTGGTAGAATACGTGTCGTGTGGAAAACTTTCCGTAAGAAAGGATGATGAAGGATGTATCAGAATTATATTTTTGATTTATATGGAACTCTGGTAGATATACATACGAATGAAAAGAAAGCGTATCTCTGGAAAAAAATGAGCCTGTTCTTCGGCATGAAAGGGGCCGCCTATGAGCCGAAAGAACTCCGGATGGCGTATGAGACAAAAATCAAAGAGCAGGAAGCTGCGCTTAAAATGGAATGCCGCGGCAGCCATGTACCGGAAATCGACATTGCGGATGTGTTCCGGCAGCTGTTTGAGGATCAAGCTGTTTCGGTAACGGAAAAAGAAATTGCAGATCTGGCGAAAATGTTCCGTGCGATTTCGATAGAAGAACTGAAACTGTTCCCCGGCGTGCCGGAAATGCTGCAGCGTTTAAAAGACGCAGGAAAGAAGGTTTTTCTGCTGTCCAACGCACAGGCGCTTTTCACCGCGCCGGAAATTTCCCTGCTCGGCCTTACGAAATACTTTGATGGAATCCTGCTCTCATCGGATGCCGGTGTGAAAAAACCGGATCCGGCGTTTTATGAGATGCTGCTGAAGCAGTATCACCTCGATCCGGCAGAATGCCTGATGACAGGAAATGACGATATCGCTGACTGCCACGGTGCAGCCTCTGCCGGAATTGCAAGCCGTTACGTGGCAACGCGCCAGTCACCGAAAATAAACGACCCGCTGCCGGAAAACTGTGAGAAGATCGCGGCGATTGCGGAGTTATTTTAACTGAAGAGCATTCAGCAGCACTCCTGAAAAAATAATGCGAAAAAAGGGGCTGTCGCACTACGTTCATTTTCTTAGTGCAACAGCCCCTTTTGCTTATGTCAGGAAAGGAATCCTTCAGCTTTTCCGCATTCCTTTATCCCACCGGAATTTTCGATAGCAGGCATAGATCAGAACACTGCATACCAGCCATCCCGCCGGATAACCAAGTGCAATCGGAATGATGGAATCAAATATATGAGACATCACAAACAGATAAATCTGGCGGAACACGACGAAGCTTCCGAGCATCACGATCATCGGTGTTCTGGTGTCTCCTGCGCCGCGCAGGACGTTGGAGTAAACCTGGTTGACGCAGCAGAGAATGTAGAACGGGGAGAGCAGATACAGGAACAGAGTTCCATAACGAATCACAGCTGTCTCCTGGTTAAACAGATAGACCATTTGCGGGGCGAAAATCAGCAGAGGAATCATCATCACAATGGTTACAAGCTCAGCAAGCAGGAATGCGGTTGTAGCACCCTTCTTTGCACGGTCAATGTAGCTGGCACCGACGTTCTGTCCGGTGAAGGTGGTCGAAGCAAGACCAACACTCATCATCGGCAGCATCATAAACTGGTCGATTTTCATGCAGGCACTCCAGCCTGCCATAACATCCGAGCCGAATACATTGATATAGGACTGCACGAAAACGTTGGAAACGGAAGTCACCATCTGCTGGATCGCTGCCGGCAGTCCGACGCAGACGATGCGGTACAGCAAAGACCAGTCCATGCAGAGCTTTTTCCAACAGATGCGGTATGGGCCGTCTGTTGTGGTCAGCACATACAGCGTCAGAACCGCCGAAAGGCACTGTGCAATAACGGTTGCAAGCGCCACACCCTCGATTCCCATGCCGAAGGAAACGACAAACAAAAGATCGAGCACGGTATTGACAACAGCGGAAAAAATCAGGAAATACAGCGGATGGCGGGAATCGCCGACAGCGCGGAGAACGCCGGAGCCCATGTTGTAGAACATCAGACCGGCAACACCGCCAAAGTAAATTTTAAGATACGTTGCTGACTCGCGGATGACGTCGTTCGGCGTACTCATCATGCGGAGCATGTACGGTGTAATGAAGATGCCGAGAATAGTAAAGACAATAGAGAGAAAAAATGTCATCACCAGTGTCGTGCTGACGGTGCGGCTGACCTTTTCATCCGCCTTTGCGCCATAATACTGAGAGATAATGACACCGGCACCGGTGGAAAGTCCCATGAAAAAGCCGATCAGAGAATTGATGATCGGACCGACGGAGCCGACGGCGGCGAGTGCTTCCTTGCCGACAAAGTTGCCGACAACGATGCTGTCAACGGTGTTGTAAAGCTGCTGGAAGAGATTTCCGGCCATCAGCGGAAGCGAGAAGAGAAGAAGCTGTTTCCAGATAGAGCCCTGGGTCATATCGCGGGCTTTGCTCTTTTGTACTGTTTTCGTCATAGTAGTCCCCTTTTTTACGTTGATTTTACCTTCTTTTTTATTGTAGCACTTTGAAGTTGTGATGGAAATATCAGTTTTTGACGCGATTTTCGGACTTTATTGATATAAACAGCCGAAAATAAAAGTGAAAAGAATTGTTTCTGAAAAAATTGTCTGGTATAATAAGGAGCAGATGCGTAAATGCAAAAACAACAGATGCTTCAAAGACCGGTGCAAAAACGGAAAGATCAGGGGGATTTTGCGGTGGTTTTTTGGAAACTGCGCGTCACAGAACAGGATAGAAAGAAGGTAACTGAAATATGGGAGATTATTTTGTATGCAGTAAAACAGATCCGGTAGTAGAGACAAAAGCAGGAAAGGTACGCGGTTTCCGACTGAACACGACGTATGCCTTTCATGGAATCCATTACGCCGAGGCGGATCGTTTCCAGATGCCGCAGCCGGTGAAACCGTGGAAAGGAATCAAAAATGCACTGGCATACGGCTATGTATGCCCGCTTTTAAAGCAGGATGAGCCGAACATGGAGGTGCTGGTACCGCATCGCTACTGGCCGCAGGACGAGCATTGCCAGAACCTGAATGTCTGGACACAGAGTCTTGATCCGGGTGCGAAAAAGCCGGTCATGGTATGGCTCCACGGCGGCGGCTTCAGCGCCGGCTCTGCGATTGAGCATGTGGCATATGAGGGGGATCACTTAAGCGAGTTCGGTGATGTCGTTGTTGTTTCCGTGAACCATCGGCTGAATATCCTCGGTTATCTCGATCTCTCGCCGTTTGGCGAAAAATACAAAAATTCTGCGAATGCAGGAAACGCAGATATGGTAGCTGCATTGCAGTGGGTACATGACAATATCGCCCTGTTCGGCGGCGATCCGGAGAATGTAACCATTTTCGGCCAGTCCGGCGGCGGAATGAAGGTGATTGACCTGATGCAGATTCCATCAGCAGACGGCCTGTTCCAGAAAGGCCTTGTCATGAGCGGTGTGATGGAAGGGGATCCGCTCGGCGCAGGAGAAAAAGATGGAACAGAGATTGTCACGGCAATGATGAAAGAGCTTGGCTTTGATGATGTGGCGCAGCTGGAAACCGTACCGTATCCGCAGCTTGCCGCAGCATATGCAAAGGTATCCCCGGCTATCGCACAGAATGGCGGCTACATCGGCGGCGGCCCGAAAAAGGGCGATTACTTCTGCGGAAATCCATTCGACGCAGGCTTCCGTGAGCATGCACATCAGATTCCGATGATGATCGGAACCGTATACGGCGAGTTCGCAACGTTTGCACCGGCAGCTTATGATAAGAACAAACTGACAGCGGAAGAGATTCTGGAAATCCTCAAAAAGGTTTATGGAGACAATGCCGAAAAGGTTCTGGACGCCTTCAAAGAAGCATATCCGGAGAAGAACGGCGTAGATGTTCTTGCGATCGACCGCGCAATGCGTGAGCCGACCGTAAAACTTGCCAAACTGTTCGCAAAAGGCGGCGGCAAAGCATATCTCTACAACTTCGCCCTGGAATTCCCGTTCCAGAACGGCAAACCGGCATGGCACTGCTCCGACATCCCGTATTTCTTCGGCAATAGCGATCTCGTAGAAATCTGCGGAATCCCGGATGTCAGTGATAAACTGGAAAGCGAAATCTTTGGCGCCCTGCTCGCCTTTGCAAAGAACGGAACCCCGGATCACGAGGGACTCCCGCACTGGCCGGAAACAGAAGCAGAGGATGCGGATACCATGGTATTTGATAAAAAGACCGAAGTAAAACACAACTACGACGATAAAGTCTTTGCAGAGATCAACAAAGTTCTGAAGCCGTGGAGCTTTATGGACATGATGACCGACAATATTCAGCATTAAAAGGAACGGTTCAATGCGGCATAAGCGGAATCTGGATCGGATTGCGAATATCCGCTTTGACAAATAAAATAAAAAAGCCGCCTGTTTGATTTGACAAATAAAATCAAACAGGCGGCTTTTTCTGAAAATTCGGTGCTTTCAATCACATCTAAAGTATTATTCTAACAGGGTCACGGAAGAAAAACCAGTAAAAAACGGATTGTACTGAAAAAAATACAATCTGTTTTGTTGACACACTTGAAAAAACATGATAATCTAGAAAATGCACTATTATGGCAAGATATGCCTAAAACCTTTTGTTCAGGCATGAGCGGTAATAAATATATTATAACACAAGGGGTGACAACGTCAATGGAGAAAAACAGAATACGTCCGATACCTACCGGAAAAAGTATGCGAATGAGTTACCAGAGACAAAAAGAAGTATTGGAAATGCCCAACTTGATTGAAGTCCAGAAGGATTCCTATGACTGGTTCCTGAGAAGCGGACTCAAGGAAGTCTTTGATGACATTTCACCAATCTCCGACTACGGCGGACGGCTGAGCCTTGAATTCGTAGACTTTACACTGTGTGAAGATGACGTAAAATACTCAATCGAAGAGTGTAAACAGCGTGACGCTACTTATGCGGCACCGTTAAAGGTAAAAGTAAGATTATATAATAAGGAAAAAGACGAGATCACAGAGCACGAAATTTTCATGGGTGATCTGCCGTTGATGACAGCAACAGGAACATTCGTTATCAATGGTGCAGAGCGAGTAATCGTCAGCCAGCTGGTACGTTCCCCTGGTATTTATTACGGCATCGCACATGATAAGCTCGGAAAGAGACTGTTCTCCTGTACCGTAATCCCGAACCGTGGAGCATGGCTGGAGTACGAGACCGATTCCAACGACGTCTTCTATGTCCGCGTAGACCGTACCAGAAAAGTTCCGATTACAGTCCTCATCCGTGCACTTGGAGTAAGCTCCAATGCAGAGATCGTAGAGCTGTTCGGTGAAGAGCCGAAGATTCTTGCAAGCTTCACCAAAGATACTTCCACCAACTATCAGGAAGGTCTTCTCGAGCTGTACAAGAAAATTCGTCCGGGCGAGCCTCTCGCAGTAGAAAATGCAGAGAGCCTCATCATGAGCATGTTCTTTGACCCGCGTCGCTATGACCTGGCAAAGGTAGGCCGTTATAAATTCAACAAGAAACTTGCACTGCGCAGCCGTATCCGCAACCAGATCCTCGCTGAGGATGTTGTAGATCCGTCAACCGGTGAAATCCTTGCAGAAAAAGGCACCACCGTTACTCTGGAACTCGCAGACAAGATTCAGAACGCAGCAGTACCGTATGTATGGATCCAGACCGAGGAGAGAAACGTAAAAGTTCTTTCCAACTTAATGGTAGATCTGAAAGCATGGGTAGATGTTGACGAGGAAGAGCTTGGCATCAACGAGAAAGTATACTATCCGGTTCTGGAAAAGATCCTGGAGGAGAATACCGATATCGAAGAGATCAAACAGGCGATCAAACGTGACATCCACGACCTGATTCCGAAACATATCACAAAGGAAGATATTTTCGCTTCCATCAACTACAACATGCATCTGGAATACGGCGCAGGAAATGCCGATGATATCGACCACCTGGGCAACCGTAGAATCCGTGCCGTAGGTGAGCTGCTTCAGAACCAGTACCGCATCGGTCTGTCCCGTATGGAGCGTGTGGTACGTGAGCGTATGACAACACAGGACATCGACGGAATTTCTCCGCAGTCCCTGATCAATATCAAACCGGTTACAGCTGCAATCAAAGAGTTCTTCGGATCTTCCCAGCTGTCCCAGTTCATGGATCAGAACAACCCGCTTGGAGAGCTGACGCACAAGAGACGTCTTTCCGCCCTTGGACCTGGCGGTCTGTCCCGTGACCGTGCCGGATTCGAGGTTCGAGACGTTCACTACTCCCATTACGGAAGAATGTGCCCGATCGAGACTCCTGAGGGACCGAACATCGGTCTTATCAACTCTCTGGCATCGTATGCGCGCATCAACGAGTATGGCTTCGTTGAGGCTCCATACAGAAGAATTGACAAATCAGATCCGAAAAATCCGCGTGTTACAGACGAAGTAGTCTACATGACCGCAGATGAAGAGGATAATTACCATGTAGCACAGGCAAATGAGCCGCTGGATGCAGAAGGACACTTCATCAACAAGAACGTTTCCGGACGTTATCTGGATGAGACCCAGTCCTACGAGCCGCACATGTTTGATTACATGGACGTGTCTCCGAAGATGGTATTCTCCGTTGCTACGGCGCTGATCCCGTTCCTTCAGAACGACGATGCGAACCGTGCGCTGATGGGATCCAACATGCA
>ERZ779820.1027-NODE-1027-length-17966-cov-4.583329_pt1 | contig 17966 bp, 16 predicted proteins | sample MGYA00511563_ERZ779820 | MGnify/ENA primary metagenome ERZ779820 (study PRJEB29588, sample SAMEA1964852) | human gut metagenome | biome: human gut; feature: human-associated habitat; material: faeces | place: Denmark | collected 2008/2010 ...
TCTGCCTTACAAGCAGAGGGTCATAGGTTCGAGCCCTATAGGCCCCATTTTTGAACAAATTAATTGAATATGCGGGTATGGTGGAATAGGCAGACACAAGAGACTTAAAATCTCTCGGGGGCAACTCCGTGCCGGTTCAAGTCCGGCTACCCGCAGTATCAGTAAGATTCCTTTTTCAGGGATCTTTTTTTGTGTCATAAAATTTATTGATGAAACGGGAAATATTCCTAGCTTATTGGTAGGGATATTGACAAGGCTATTTTCCCATGATAGAATCCTGACAGTTGTAAAACAAATCGGACAGATATAAAAAATATATCCGTTGTCAGTATAAATATACATGGAAAGAATATAAGGAGAGGTCAGAAAATGCTGAATCAGTTTTCAAGAACAGAATTATTAATCGGAAAAGAAGGAATGGAAAAGCTGAAAAATTCCAGAGTCGCAGTATTCGGAATTGGCGGTGTTGGCGGATATACGGTGGAAGCACTGGTCAGAAGTGGCGTAGGTACCCTGGATCTCATTGATGATGATAAAGTATGCCTCACCAATATCAATCGCCAGATTTACGCAACAAGAAAGACCGTAGGGAAATATAAAGTTGACGTGGCCAGAGAACGTATTCTTGAAATTAATCCGGATGCAGTTGTAAATATCCACAAAACATTTTATGTGCCGGAGACAGCAGATTCCTTTGATTTTTCCCAGTATGATTATGTAGTCGATGCGATCGACACTGTAACTGGAAAGCTGATGCTCGTAGAGCAGGCAAAGGCTTCAGGAACACCGATCATCAGCTCTATGGGGGCCGGAAATAAGATGGATCCAACAGGTTTTATAGTGACAGATATTTATAAAACGTCTGTCTGCCCCCTTGCAAAGGTCATGCGCCGTGAACTGAAAAAACGGGGAATCAAAAAACTGAAGGTGGTTTACTCACAGGAGAAGCCAATGACTCCAATTGATGATATGGCGATCAGCTGCAAGTCTCATTGCATCTGTCCTCCGGGAACAGAAAGAAAATGTACTCAGAGACGTCAGGTACCGGGAAGTAATGCCTTTGTGCCTTCCGTAGTGGGACTGATCATTGCCGGTGAGGTTGTAAAGGATCTTATTAAATAAAAATTGGATCATTCTGTGTTACTGAGAAGGGAATGAACAGTAACCATTCTGTAAGAACAGATATTGCATGTATACTTATATTGTGCAATATCTGTTTTTTTGTGATAAAATATTTTTACAGATAGTTTTGTAAATAAAAGAGAAGGACAGATAAAGTATGGGGATCGTTGAAAAATTTATAAAAGAAGGACAGCTGACAAAGGAAGAATATCCGGAACTTCTGCACTTATACCAGGATCCGGATGCGGTTCGTCTGCTTCGGGAAGAGGCTGTCCGTATACAGAAAAAATATTTTGGAAATAAAATATATACAAGAGGTCTGATAGAATTTACTAATTACTGCAGAAATGACTGCTATTACTGCGGAATCCGCCGTTCTAACAGGAATGCCAGCCGTTACCGCCTTACAAAGGAAGAAATCCTGCAGTGCTGCGAGAATGGCTATGAGCTGGGATTTCGGACATTTGTGCTCCAGGGAGGGGAAGACCCATGGTTTAATGATGACCGGATGGTTGACATCATCCGGTCCATCAAACAGGGATATCCGGACTGTGCGATCACGCTGTCCATTGGGGAGAAATCAAAAGAAAGTTATCAGAGATTTAAAGATGCCGGAGCAGACCGCTATTTACTCCGTCATGAGACGGCCAGTGAGGAACATTATCGTTATCTTCATCCGGAGAGTTTAAGTCTTGCAAACCGTAAACAGTGTCTTTATATCCTGAAGGAACTGGGATATCAGATAGGTGCCGGATTTATGGTAGGTGCGCCGGGACAGACGCTGGAGTATCTGACGGAAGACCTTGTTTTTCTTAAAGACCTGAATCCGCATATGGTGGGGATCGGACCATTTGTCCCGCACCATGATACGAAATTTGCAGAGGAACCGGCAGGAAGTGTGGATCTGACACTGTTTCTGCTGTCTGTCATCCGGATCCTGCTTCCACAGGTACTTCTTCCGGCAACCACAGCACTGGGGACCCTGGACCCCAGAGGCAGGGAAAAGGGTTTTCAGGCGGGTGCAAATGTAGTAATGCCCAATCTTTCTCCGGTGAAGAACCGTAAACAGTATGAGCTTTATGATAACAAGATCTGTACAGGCGAGGAAGCAGCAGAGTGCAGAGGGTGCCTTACCAGACGTGTGGAGTCTGTAGGCTATGAAATCGTTACAGACCGTGGAGATTCCCCGATGACAGATTGACACGGGGTACAAAATACTTTCTTTTTTCAGCGATTTAAGGTAAAATATCAGTAAGATCAGATTGCTAAAAAATTAACAGCTGGTCAGAAATAAGCGGAATTTTCCTGCAAAGCGGAATGCAGGAAAAATGATGGAGTGCGTAAAATATGGAAAAATCAGAAAATGCTGTGCGGAGCAGACTTCTGGAAGCGGGGAAGGAAGAATTCAGAGACAGGGGATTTCTGAAGGCTTCTCTTCGTGCGATCTGCAAAAAAGCAGATGTGACTACGGGAGCGCTATATTTCTTTTTTGAAAGTAAAGCAGCTCTTTTTGAAGAAATCGTGGAAGAGACGGTAGAGGATCTGAAGCGGATCATGGGAGACTTTACGGATCAGGAAAAACAACTGCATCCGGAAGAATATGACAGGATACTTATGGAATTTATCTGGGAAAACAGGGACATCGCAAAAATCCTCATAGATGGAGCTGAAGGTACCAGATATGTGAATTTCCGTGAGGATGCCTGTACGAAAATGGAGCAGATCCTTAATGAACGCTTTCAAAAGGAATGTGGACAAGAAGTTGATCACGAGCTGGTACATATCCTGGTACAGATGAAATTTCAGGGATATTGTGAACTGCTCCGGGGAAACTGCTCTAGGGAAAAACTCCTGGAAATTTCCAGAATTCTGCAGATATGTTCCAGCCAGTGCCTTCTGGCAATTGAGGCAGAACTAAACAGAAAGCATTAAAAACCATTGCTCATTCTCCTAAAGTATGTTATGATTAACTTGGTTAGTTTTAACAAACCGAGGGAGGTGTAAATAACGTGAGATCAAATGAATCATCTGAAGATTATTTGGAAACGATCCTGATCCTTGGAAACAGGAGCTCTCTTGTAAGAGCTGTGGATATCGCGGCAGAGATGGGCTTTAAGAAACCGAGTGTCAGTGTTGCCATGAAGAATCTTCGCCAGAAAAATCTCATCACAGTAGCCGACAACGGAGATATCCGTCTGACAGAGGATGGACATAAGATTGCCGATAAGGTATATGAACGTCATCAGCTGATCTCTTCCTGGCTGATGATACTGGGAGTCCAGGAAAAAACAGCGATTCATGATGCCTGCAGGATCGAGCACATAATCAGTGAGGAGAGCTTTCAGGCATTGAAAAAGGCAGTTTATGAGCTGAGGGAGCAGCAGGCTGTGCTCCATGGAGAAACCGCGGATCAGGTTTGATCCTTGCAGCAGAAGCTATCAGGAATTGACAACTGAAAAAATAAGAATATAATGGAAATCCAGGTTATGAAATGGAGGATACCAAAAGATGAAATTACTTTTTATACGACATGGAGACCCGGATTACACAATAGATTCCCTGACCGAAAAGGGCTGGAAGGAAGCGGAATTTCTTTCTGAAAAGATCGCAGCTCTTGATGTCAGGGATTTTTATGTTTCTCCGCTTGGAAGAGCAAAGGATACCGCATCCTGCACACTGAAGAAAAACGGAAGAACAGCTACAGAATGCAAGTGGCTGAGAGAATTCGACGTAAAGATCAGAAGACCGGATCTTCATGGGGAAAAGATCATTCCCTGGGACTGGCTTCCACAGGACTGGACGAAAATCGAAAATTTCTACAGCTTTGACCGCTGGTGGGATAATGACATCCTGCGAGAGGGAAAAATGAAAGAAGAGTATGACTGGGTCACACAGAATTTTGATAAAGTTCTGGCAGAGCATGGCTATGTGCGGGAAGGACATTATTACAGAGCAGAAAAAGCCAATGAAGATACGCTTGTGTTTTTCTGCCATTTCGGTGTAAGCTGTGTACTCATCAGCTATCTTCTCAGTATCTCTCCGCTGGTGATGCTGCAGAATTTCTGTGCGGCGCCGTCATCAGTGAGCACCATTGTTACAGAGGAGAGGCGAAAAGGGATCGCGTCCTTCCGTATGAGCTCTTTTGGAGACATTTCTCATTTGTATGCGCATCAGGAGCCGCCGGCTTTTGCTGCCAGATTCTGTGAGACATATGATAACAAAGAGCAGAGACACGACTAAAAAGCGAAAGAAACGGCTGTAATATTTCGGCTTTTTTCCGGAAGACCATGGTAAATAATGATCAGCAGGATTATTTTGGAAAATGATTAGACTTCGTTAATAAATTTTATAAATTTATTAGAAATTGTACAAATTTCTCTCACATTTATCCTGTATGATATAAACATCTTAAGAGAACAGAAGCTCTTAAGAAAAACTCTTTCCTTTCCCTAAAATATGTATGAAGATAAACCACCGTTCCATTGGCAAGACAGAGCCGACAGGACGGTGGTTTTGCATTGCAGAAAAAAACTGCCGAATGACAGAGGAGATAAAGATTTCCAATGTTTATCGGCAGCGTTTTTTGGTTGTCTGAGATTTATTGGATATACAGCTTCAGGCACAGCTACGGCCTGCGATAGCGGTTAAAGCAGGAATATATTTCCTGGATCCTGGGCATGGCATAACCGCATGGAATATAAGAGCCTTCCGAGAAGAAGGACAATCCCTGCCTTTTCAGCTGAGTATCCAGATAAGTGATGATCTCCGGCAGAGTACGTTTTCCGTCAATGAGATGTTCGCAGGCATATTTCAGAAGCAACGCCAGGGATGCAGTTTGCTCGGAGTCGATCAGCTGCTCCACATAGCGGAGATCCACTTCGGTTTTTCCAAGAGAAAAGCCATCTTTGCCGTGAACCTTGGTTTTCAGTCTTTCCGGCTGTCCGGGACGGCTGTGGCGGGATGGAGTCACTTTGGCCTTGGTCATGATGCGATGGCTTCCCGGAAGGCGGAATGCAGGGGCCTCAATGTCTGAGAGAGGATATTCCTGACAGAGCTTTTTGGTGACTGCTGTGATGTCCACCGGATGATAATTATCCATCTGGATCACAGTATCCGCAATATGGAAAAAAGCTCCGGAGCTTCCGGCAACCAGGATAGTGGAGATCCCTGCCTTTTCATAGAGATCCCGCGCACGTTCCAGAAATGGAGTGATGGGCTCCTTTTCCCGGCAGATCACCCGCTGCATGAAGGAATCACGGACCATAAAGTTGGTGGCAGAGGTATCCTCGTCAAGGAGAAAGACTTTACTTCCTGCTTCCATACTTTCCACGATACCGGCAGCCTGTGAAGTACTGCCGCTGGCATCCTCTGTGGAAAAGCATCTGGTATCCTTTTTGTTTGGAAGATCATTGATGAACATGGAAATGTCAACATTCCGGATGCTTCTTCCGTCCTCAGCCCGAAGCTTTAAGGCTGTGTCATCGGTGATCACAAATTCACGCCCGTCTCCGGCGATATGGTCGTATACTCCGGCCTCCAGCGCCTTTAACAGGGTGGATTTTCCGTGATACCCTCCGCCCACGATCAGGGTGATCCCGCGGCGGACTGCCATGCCGGAGCAGTTTCCGTGATGAGGAAGAGTAAGTGTGATCCGCATGGATTCAGGGGAAGAAAAGGGAGTGCTGTTTTTCATGGGCCGGCTGGATATGCCGCTTTCCCTTGGAAGAATGGCGCCGTCTGCCACAAAGGAGACAAGCTCCAGACGTTTTAATTCCTGACGGATAAAATACTGATCCTCTGCAAGCTCTGCCACGGCCTCTGGTTCATGGATCGGTCTGTTTTTATAAAAAAGCACCTGTTTTACACACTGGGGCAGAAAATCAAAGAGGATCCGTATCAGTTCACCGCTGTTGATGGTGCGGCCGTTTGCGGGAAAACCGGCTTCCAGCCGGATCCAGATTCCATCTGAGCAGCATTCACAGGCAGTCCGTTCCAAAATTTCCGGTCCCGGACAGCTGATGGAAATAAGGCCGCTTTTTCCAGATCCCTTTGCTTTAAAATTGTACCGGGCGGTCTCCTTATAAAACCGGCGCACAAGATTGTCCTCAAAGGCTCTTTTTTTATGGGGAGCATCAAAAAGTGTTTTTGGATATCCGGCTTTTTGGTGGGTAATAAAAATACTCAGCTTGGAGGGAGAAGCAAAGGGGTCTCCCTGCACATGGTCAATACATAACTGGTAATCGCCAAAGTCATAGATGCCCTGGGCGGATTTATAGGCCGGATAGCTTTTCCGGTCAATGGATTCTAACAGACGTTTAAGCTCGTTTGATGATTTCATGCTTCCATACACCTTTCGCATCCGGAATTTTTCCCGGACTTTCAGGTATCATTTTAAGCGAACACACAGAAAAATGCAACGCCTGCAAACGTTCCTAAGGTTTTCTGATGACCTTCAAAGGCATCCTGCACACCAGATTTCAGGGAGCCCTGCAAAAAAATATTCCCAAAACCAATAATTTGAGTTATAATAAAATAGAGTCGTTTTGTGTGGCTTTTTACTCCACAAAAGAAATTTATAGACTAGGAGACAATACATATGGAAAGAAAAGTAGGAACAATCTCAAGAGGGATCCGCTGCCCGATCATCCGTGAAGGCGACGATCTTGCTGCGATCGTGGTAGACAGCGTACTGGACGCAGCTTCCAGCGAGGGCTTTGAACTGCGTGACAGGGACGTAATCTCTGTTACTGAGTCTGTAGTAGCCAGAGCTCAGGGAAACTACGCTTCCATCGATGCCATTGCCGAGGATGTAAAAGCAAAGCTGGGCGGAGAGACCATCGGCGTTATTTTCCCAATTTTATCCAGAAACCGTTTTTCCATCTGCTTAAAGGGAATTGCCAGAGGCGCAAAGAAGATTATTCTGATGCTCAGTTATCCAAGCGATGAGGTAGGAAACGCCCTGGTGTCTCTGGATCAGGTAGATGAGGCTGGAATCAATCCTTACAGCGATGTTCTGGATCTGAAGCGTTACAGGGAGCTTTTTGGAGAAAATAAGCATCCATTTACAGGCGTAGACTATGTAGATTACTACTGTGAGCTGATAAGAGAGCAGGGCGCAGAGGCAGAAGTTATCTTTGCAAATAATCCAAGAGAAATCGTAAAGCACACCAAGAACGTTCTTACCTGCGATATCCATTCCCGTATGCGCACCAAGCGCATCTTAAAAGAAGCAGGAGCAGAGAGAGTCTGCGGTATGGACGATATCCTGACAGCTCCTGTTAACGGCAGCGGCTGCAACGAGAAGTACGGACTTTTAGGCTCCAACAAGTCTACCGAGGATACCATCAAGCTGTTCCCAAGAGAGTGCAGCGATCTGGTATATGAGATCCAGAAGCAGATCCTGGATCGTACCGGAAAGCACGTTGAGGTTATGGTATACGGTGACGGTGCATTTAAAGATCCGGTAGGAAAAATCTGGGAGCTGGCTGACCCGGTTGTTGCGGTTGCAAATACCGAGGGTCTGGAAGGAACTCCAAACGAAATCAAGTTAAAATATCTGGCGGACAACGATTTTAAGGATCTGTCCGGCGCAGCATTAAAGGATGCGATCTCTCAGAGGATCAGAGAGAAGAAGTCCGACCTGGTAGGGGATATGGCTTCTCAGGGAACAACTCCGAGAAAACTTACAGATCTGATCGGATCTCTGTGCGACCTGACCAGCGGTTCCGGCGATAAGGGAACTCCTATTATTCTGGTTCAGGGATATTTTGATAACTATACCAATTAAAGCAGGCTTTTTTCAGAGTGATGCAGCAGCCTGATGCTTATGTGGGGCAAAATCCGGCAGAGGTTCTCGCAAGGGGATTTCTGCCGGATTTTTACCAGGCTGCAGCGGCAGAGGAACGTACACAATATGGAATATATAACACATACAGACCAGACCCTGTCAGCCAGACTGGCTGCTTCGGAGCGGATCCTCATCGGGATCGGGCCAGAGTGGGGGCTAAAGTCTGAAAAAAAGAAAATCCGGGATTGCAGGCTTTCAGACCCGGAGCAGGCAGAGATAAAGGCCGCCTATGAAGCGCTGTACGAGATGGTGAAGGATAAGGATTACTATCTGGTCACGACTCTTACGGACGGAGCGGTTTATGATACGCCCTTTGACAGAGAGCGCATCACGGCTCCCTGCGGGAATATTCACTGGCGTCAGTGCAGCAGGGCCTGTACAAAGGATATCTGGGAGGAGGGAGAACTTCCAGATGAGTTCTGCCCCCACTGCGGCGCTCCTCTTGCGGGAAATACCATAAAGGAAGAAAACTATATTGAGGAAGGCTATCTTCCCGGGTGGAAGAGGTATCTTTCCTGGCAGGCCGGGACTGTGAACCGTACACTGACTATATTAGAGCTGGGAGAGGGCTTTGCTTCTCCTACGGTTATGCGCTGGCCTTTTGAAAAGATCATTTTCTTTAACAGAAAGGCTCTTTTGTACCGGGTCAATGAAGAATTTTATCAGATACCCAGGGAGGTACAGGAACGCAGCATTCCGGTGCATGGAAATTCTCTGGAATGGATTTTGAATGAAAAAACAAAGGAAGAGAGTGAGTGTGATGGCGGCAATATCCAATGATTGGCTGGGCCCTTTAAGCGGGGAATTTAAAAAGCCTTATTATAAAAAGCTGTATGAAACAGTAAAACATGAATATGAGACCAGAAAGATATTTCCCGATCCGGACGATATCTTCAACGCCTTCGCCTTTACACCTCTGGAAAAGGTAAAGGTAGTGATCCTGGGACAGGATCCCTATCACAATGACGGTCAGGCCCATGGCCTTTGCTTCTCCGTAAAACCGGATGTAGATGTGCCGCCGTCTCTTGTAAATATTTACCAGGAGCTTCACGACGATCTGGGCTGCTATATTCCCAATAACGGCTATCTGAAAAAATGGGCGGATCAGGGAGTGATGCTTTTGAATACGGTGCTTACGGTCCGGGCCCATCAGGCTAACTCCCACCATGATATAGGCTGGGAACAGTTTACGGATGCAGCCATACGGGTACTCAACGAGCAGGACCGCCCGATGGTATTTATCCTGTGGGGAAGGCCGGCCCAGGCCAAAGCCGCTATGCTGGATAATAAAAAACACCTTATTTTAAAAGCGCCTCATCCAAGCCCGCTGTCTGCCTATCGGGGATTTTTCGGAAGCCGTCCCTTCAGCCAGACCAATTATTTTCTCACGCAGAACGGTCTGGATCCCATTGACTGGCAGATTGAAAATATCTGACCGTCTGCAGAAGGCATGGGAGAGTGAGGAAACGCATACGATATACCGTCGGAAGACGGTTCTAAAACATACGGTGTAAAAAGGAGAAACTATGAGTTTGGTAGAAACATTAAAAATCATCGTACTGGGAATTGTGGAGGGATTTACAGAGTGGCTGCCTATCAGCAGCACCGGCCATATGATCCTGGTGGATGAGATCATCCGTCTGGACCAGCCGGAGGCATTTAAGGAAATGTTTCTGGTAGTGATCCAGCTGGGGGCAATCCTGGCAGTGGCAGTGATGTATTTTCACAGGCTCAATCCATTCAGCCCTTCAAAAAACCGCAGGCAGAGGGAAGCAACCTGGGCTCTGTGGATCAAGATCATCATTGCCTGCATTCCGGCGGCTGTTCTGGGGCTTTTGCTGGATGACTGGATGGAGGCCCATCTGTATAATGCCTATGTGGTAGCGGCAATGCTGATCCTCTATGGTATTTTGTTCATTGTACTGGAAAACAGTCCCATCACTTCCAGTCCATCAATCCAGAAGGTGGGACAGATTTCTGTGAAAACAGGCTTCCTGATCGGCGTATTTCAGCTGCTTTCGTTGATTCCCGGTACCTCCCGCTCAGGCTCTACGATTTTAGGCGCTATGATCCTGGGCTGTTCAAGAAGCGCTGCCGCTGAGTTTTCCTTTTTCCTGGGAATCCCGGTGATGTTTGGAGCCAGCTTTTTGAAAATTGTAAAATTTTTCCTGGATGGAAATTCCTTTACAGGATCTCAGATTTTCTACACGCTTTTAGGAATGGCTGTGGCATTTGGAGTTTCGGTTTACTCGATCCAGTTCCTGATGAGCTATGTCCGCAGACATAATTTCAAATTTTTCGGATATTACAGAATTATTCTGGGAGCTATCGTGCTGGCATACTTTGGTATTACGGCTCTCGCCGTATAAAAGGAATGCTCCGTTTCTGAACATCTGCCGGAACAGACGGATGGAACAGAAACGGAGCATTTTTTATTTATTATTCAACCATATCGGCAATCTCATAGATCAGGCGTTCGCTTTCCTCCCAGCCAAGACAGGGATCGGTGATGGACTGTCCGTAGCAGTGCTGTCCGATCTTATGGCTGCCGGGCTCGATGTAGCTTTCAATCATCAGGCCCTTTACCAGATGGCGGATATCGTTGGAGTAGCGGCGGCTGTGAAGTACCTCTTTTGCAATGCGCACCTGCTCTTTGTACTGTTTGTTGGAGTTGGAATGATTGGTGTCCACGATGCAGGCCGGATTTTTAAGCTCTCTCTGGGAATAGAGATCATAGAGCAGCCTTAAATCCTCATAGTGATAGTTGGGGCTGCACTGACCGCGCTTATTAACTGCGCCGCGCAGGATCACATGGGTGAGAGGATTGCCGGGGCAGCTTACCTCATCTCCTCGGAAGATAAAGTCATGGGGGAGCTGGGCTGCAACAACAGAGTTTAACATAACAGTCATGTCGCCGCTGGTAGGGTTTTTCATACCAACAGGTACGTCGCAGCCGCTGGCTACCAGCCGATGGTATTGGTTTTCAACCGAGCGGGCGCCGACGGCAATATAGGACATGATATCGGACAGATACTGCAGGTTGTCCGGATAAAGCATCTCATCGGCTGTAGACATACCGGTTTCCTGGAGCACACGCATATGCATATGGCGGATGGCAAGGATCCCCTGAAGCATATCCGGCTTTTTTTCGGGATCCGGTTGATGGAGCATACCCATATAACCTTCTCCAGTGGTCCGCGGCTTATTCGTATAGACTCTGGGGATGATGATCAGCTGATCCTTTGTAGCCTCCTGAACCTTTGCAAGGCGGTTCGCATAGTCGCAGACCGCATCCTCATTATCAGCGGAGCAGGGACCGATGATCACCAGGAATTTATTACTCTGGCCGGTAATGACCTTTTTAATTTCTTCATCTCTTTCTTTTTTTAAAGCTGCCAGATGATCCGCAAGAGGAAACTGTTCAAGAATCTCTGCGGGAGTTGGCAGTTCATTTACAAGTGTAAATCCCATCTCATATTCCTCCCTTTGTGTGTAAATTCGATAATGCAACATTATAATATACAAAAACAGATTCGTAAAGCAAAAGTGTACTGTCTTGACAAATCTATTTTACCTGCCTATAATAGTGATAATTTCATGAAATGGCTATGACGGGAAAAAGTAGTATTCTGCACAAGCATACAGAAAGCAGCCGGGGGATGAGAGGCGCATGGAAAGCAGGATATGAATACATCTCTGAGCTTCGCACCAAACGGACGGAATCTGCACAGGTTTTTCCGGCTCAGTAGGCTGCGACGGATCCGGCACACGTTATCGTGCCTGAGTATCTGCCGGCTGGAAAGCGGTTTATTTATTTTACGGCATGTACTTAAGGAGGCAGTCAGTGCGAGCTGGCTGTAAACATCAGGTGGTAACACGGGCTTTCTGCTCCGTCCTTTTGAACAGGGGACGGAGCTTTTTTAGTTCCATAGAGAAGCGAGGCTTATGAAATAAAAACGCTTCCCAGCCTGAAGCCGCCGAAACTGTAAGAAATCAGGCCTTTGCATGAAAATAGAAATATGGTAAAATAAAAACAGTAAAGGAGAGAAGACAATGCAGATCTACGAAGAACTGATTGCCAGAGGCTTAATTGCCCAGGTAACAAACGAAGAAGAAATCAAAAAAATGGTGAATGAGGGAAAGGCCGTATTCTATATTGGATTTGACCCGACCGCAGACAGCCTTCATGTAGGCCACTTTATGGCTCTCTGTCTGATGAAGCGCCTTCAGATGGCAGGAAATAAGCCTATTGCCCTGATCGGAGGCGGCACCGGTATGGTAGGAGATCCTTCCGGCCGTACGGATATGCGTACTATGATGACACCAGAGATCATCCAGCACAACTGCGACTGCTTTAAAAAGCAGATGAGCCGTTTCATCGACTTTTCCGAAGGAAAGGCCATGATGGTAAACAATGCTGAATGGCTGATGGATTTAAATTACATTGAGTTTTTACGGGAGATCGGTCCTCATTTCTCTGTAAATAATATGTTAAGGGCTGAGTGCTATAAGCAGCGGATGGAAAAGGGCTTAAGCTTCCTTGAGTTCAACTACATGCTCATGCAGAGTTATGACTTCTATGAGCTGTTCCAGCGCTACGGCTGCAATATGCAGTTCGGCGGCGACGATCAGTGGAGCAATATGCTGGGAGGTACAGAGCTTATCCGCCGCAAGCTGGGAAAAGACGCCCACGCCATGACCATTACCCTTCTGTTAAACTCAGAGGGAAAAAAGATGGGGAAGACCCAGTCCGGCGCCGTATGGCTGGATCCAAACAAGACTTCCCCATTCGATTTCTATCAGTACTGGAGAAATGTGGCAGACGCCGATGTGCTTAAGTGCCTGCGTATGCTTACATTCCTTCCGTTAGAGCAGATTGACGAGATGGACAAATGGGAAGGCAGCCAGTTAAATCAGGCAAAGGAAATCCTGGCATTTGAGCTTACCAAGCTGGTGCACGGCGAGGAAGAGGCTGCAAAGGCACAGGAGGGCGCAAGAGCGCTGTTTTCAGCTGGAGGAAGCACCATCAATATGCCTACCAGCGAGCTGACGGAAGAGGATTTTAAAGAAAATGCCATGGATATCCTGACGATCCTGACGAAATCAGGACTGGCTTCTTCACGTTCTGAGGCAAGACGAAATGTAGAGCAGGGCGGCGTATCTGTAGACGGAGAGACTGTAAAGGATATTCACGCTGCCTTTGAAAAGGACCGTTTTGTTGGAGAGGGCCTTGTAGTAAAGAGAGGCAAAAAGAATTTCAGAAAAGTGATATTAAAGTAATGAAGCAGTGGGAGGAGGTGGCCGGATGAAAAAGGCAGGGATTCTGCGTTGCATGAAAGCGCTGGCTGCGGCAGCAACCTTAACCATCGTGGGCGCCTTTACCGCCCTGGCGGGTTCTGCCGGAAAAACGCCGGTTCCGGTAACGCTCCATCTGGATGTAAATAACCGGCAGACGGCCATCTATGACGGCTATACGTCCTATGTAATGGGAAACCGCGTATCGGATAAGGATACCTTTACCATTACAAAGGACAGAAATGATGTAAATCTGGATGAGATTGTTTTAAATTATTATCTCATCACCTACGAGGGAGATACTCAAAAGAGCCTGGAGTGCCGGGTGTACGGATTGGAGGAGGGAGAGCATTATCCGGTCGTACGCCCGGAAACACTGGCAAAGGAAAGCGAAAGCCGGCTCTATGATTCTCTGGAGCGGTGCTATGTTCTTGAATTTGTCAGAGGAGATGAGCGAAGATCCTATTATTTTATGCTTCTTCCCGAGGCAGAGATGCCTTCCTATCGGAATATCCATCTAGGAAGCTGGGAAAAGGATAAAAAGGGCTGGAGATATCTTTATCAGGAAAATTATCTTACCTCCTGGGCCTTGATCAATGACAGCTGGTATTTTTTCGGTATGGACGGTTATATGAAAACCGGCTGGCAGGAGTACAAAGAAAATTGGTATTATCTGAATCCTGATAATGGCGTTATGATGACGAACTGTACTATAGATGGATATCAGGTGGATGGAAGCGGTGTGAGAATCTGACCAGTTACATTAAAAAAGCATCCGGGCAGTCCGGGAACGGTATCGTTCCGGAATGTCCGGATGCTTTTTTAAATCTCTGTTTTATCCCAGAAAGCCCAGATGCTCCAAAAGGATTTTAAGCCCCATGAGGATCAGGATCAGGCCGCCGGCAAATTCGGCTTTTTTCTGATAACGGCAGCCAAATACATTTCCAATCTTAACACCTGCGGCAGACAGAAGGAAGGTAATGCTTCCGATAAAGAGTACGGCAGGCAGGATCTGGACCTGAAGGAAGGCAAAGGTTACGCCTACGGCCAGGGCATCAATGCTGGTTGCCACAGCCATCAGGGTCATGGTTTTTATATCCAGAGAGGGATCTGCTGCTTCTTCGCCGTTTTCAAAGGCTTCCTTTATCATATTTCCTCCGATAAGAGCCAGAAGCACAAAGGCGATCCAGTGGTCATAGGACTCGATGGTTCCGCTGAACTTGGAACCCAGCAGATATCCCAGAAAGGGCATAAGGCCCTGAAAGCCGCCAAAATAAAGTCCTACGATTCCGGCGTTTTTCCAGCTCATTTCCGGCATGGCAAGCCCCTTACAGACCGCTACGGCAAAGGCGTCCATAGACAGCCCAACTGCAATAATAAACAATTCCGTTAATGACATGATCATTTCCTCCCAAATGGCACAGTTTATGAAACAGTGTAGGAGAGGAACCGAAAAATGTCAAGAAAAATATAGGAGCTTGTAAAACGAATTTGCCTGTGCTAAAGTATAGCTGAAACGGAGGTAAATAGGATTATGAAAAAATCATATGAAATTGATATGTGCAATGGCCCGCTTTTAGGCAAGATCCTGCTGTTTTCCATTCCGCTGATGCTTTCCGGTATTTTACAGCTTTTGTTTAATGCGGCTGATATTATTGTAGTAGGAAGGTTTTCCGGAAGTACGGCGCTGGCGGCTGTGGGCTCTACCTCATCCCTGATCAATCTTCTGATCAACATTTTTGTAGGCTTGTCTGTAGGTGTAAATGTGCTGGTAGCCAGATATTATGGCGGACAGAAGGAAAGAGATGTTCAGGAAACCATACATACGGCGGTTTTGACGGCCATTTTAAGCGGCCTGTTTCTGGTTGCGGTGGGAGAGCTTGCCGCAGGCCCCATGCTTCGGATCATGGGAACCCCGGAGGATGTGCTGGATCAATCTGTGCTCTATATGCGGATTTATTTCCTTGGAATGCCTGTTTTAATGCTTTATAACTTCGGCGCTGCGATCCTCAGAGCAGTAGGAGATACCAGGCGGCCTCTTTATTTCCTCTTTGCCGCCGGAGCGGTCAATGTGGTTTTGAATCTGTTCTTTGTAATAGGCCTTGGAATGGGAGTGGACGGAGTAGCCTGGGCTACTGTGATTTCTGAGCACATTTCCGCATTTCTTGTCTTTAAGAGCCTGATGGCGGAAGAGGGAATGATGAAGCTCCATCTAAAGAAACTTACCATTCATATGGATAAGCTGAAGCGGATTGTGAAGATCGGTCTTCCGGCCGGTATGCAGGGCGCGATCTTCTCTGTATCCAATGTGCTGATCCAGTCCTCTGTCAATTCCTTTGGTTCTGTGGCCATGGCAGGCAATACGGCTTCTGCAAATATCGAGGGCTTTGTCTATACGGCTATGAATGCGGTTTATCAGACCAGCTTAAGCTTTACCAGCCAGAATCTTGGCGGAGGAAAGTACAGCCGTATTAATAAGGTAAAAAATATCTGTCTGGCTGTTGTTACGGCAGTGGGGCTGGTTCTTGGCCTGGCAGCAGTAGGCGCGGGCACTCATCTTCTGGGAATTTATTCTTCAGACTCTGAGGTGCTTAAATACGGGATGCTCCGTCTGGAGATTATCTGTGGGACCTATTTTATCTGCGGGCTGATGGACTGTATGGTAGGAAGCTTGAGAGGATTGGGATACTCGGTGATTCCCATGATCGTCTCTCTTACCGGAGCATGTGGTTTTCGTATTCTCTGGATTTTTACAGTATTTGCCGTTTACCGTTCACTGGCAGTTCTTTATCTGTCATATCCGGTATCTTGGCTCATTACGGCAGCGGCTCACATGGTTACCTTTAAACTGATCCGCAGGAAATTCCCCAAAGAAGATATAAAATAATAAATATTCTGAAAATTATAAGTAAATACCCAAATATAACAGGTGAATATTATATAAAAATATAAACAATTACAATAAATATACACAATTTATAAAAAGACAAAAAATAATTAAAAATTACAAAAAGAGTCTTGACAAATAGGGGCTCTTTTTGTATAATAAAGTCAACAAAAGAGAAGAGAACACGAGATACAAAAGAGAATAAGGAGTTGTAGACAGTCAACTCAATGTAATAAAATCTAAGCAAAGGAGGTACGGACCACCAGAAAGAGAATGTTCGTTTCATTTATAAGCTAAAGTGATTTAGTTATAGATGAAACAGGGAAAGCACTCTGTGAGAGTAACTGCTCATACATAGTACAGACAGATGAAACGGAAATTGATTTAAGAAACAAAAGAAAGTCCAATCGATTGGTAAAAGAACTGCAGTCTTAAAGAAACGAAAGAGAATGTCTGTAATAAAAGATAGGAACAAGCAGATGATCGTATTTTCAAAGTGATCCATAAGCGTATCAAAGGCAATAAATGCCCGGTCTGGTGATATGACGAGAAAGTATCATCAGGACGGAGAGAGATACCGGATCAAAGAAAAGCAAGGTGGAAAATAGATCCGAAGCAAGTGAATATACAAAAGAGAGCAGAAGAAAACCAGAGTGGATACAATTAAATATAGAGTCACAAAAGAAACAATTGTTTCGAAAGAGAGGCTTGGTCCAATGGACGAGATAGTTAAAAGACGGATATCGTAATCGAGAACGTGGTTAGTCAAAGATTCGATATCCGTCTTTTGTTGTATTTAATATAGGGGATCACAGACCTTTTAGATCAAAGGGCGGCGTATATTCTTCTTTTGCGCTGCTTTTTTCCTGTATAAATCCCTCAGTAAGTCCCAGAGAGAGCGCTGCATCCACTACCTTCTGGTATTCATAGGAGGTGATCCGACGATTGATATCCGGATGGTCGCAGCTATGGTAGAAGGGGGTGTACTGGCTTAAAAGGCTTAACAGGTACTGGCCTTTTGGAAGCTCTCTGCTGACCCATTCCATCAGGGCGATGGAATCATCCCTGTGTCCGGGGAGAACCATATGGCGCAGGATTACGCCTTTTTTCATAAGCAGGAAGGAAGGCTGGGAGGGCTCCTCAGGGGCGTGTTCCTCAAATACCGGAGCGCCTGTCTGAAGGATCATCTGATAGATAGCACGGGAAGCGGCTTCAAAGTAGTTCCCGCAGTTTGACAGACGGGCAGAAAGAGCGCTGTCATGGTACTTTAAATCAGGAAGCCAGATATCTACATAATCCTTTAAATATTCTACGATCTCAGGACGTTCATAGCCGCCGCAGTTATATACGATCGGGATCGAAAGGCGGGAGCGAACCTGATCCAGAGCAGGAAGGATTGAGGGGAGAAACTGAGTGGGGGTGACAAGATTGATATTATAGGCCCCCTGATCTTCCAGACGGAGAAAGATATCAGCCAACTCATTAGAATTCAGCTCCTTTCCGAATTGTTCGCTGCTGATGGGATAATTCTGGCAGAAGCAGCATTTAAGGGTACATCCGGAAAAAAAGACGGTTCCGCTTCCGCCTCTGGCCCACTCCGGCCCGCTCAGACAGGGTTCTTCCCATTTATGGAGTGCTGCCCTGGCAGCCTTTAACTGATCGGTACATCCGCAGTAGCCGGTTTTGCGGCTGCGGTCAATGCGGCACATTCTGGGGCAGAGGGTACAGGATTCATAAGTGGGAAAACGGATCATGGCAAAAGCCCCTGCTCTTTGCGGTACAGATATCTTGGAAGTCCGTCCTCCAGAATATGCT
>ERZ779820.1039-NODE-1039-length-17852-cov-2.583020_pt1 | contig 17852 bp, 18 predicted proteins | sample MGYA00511563_ERZ779820 | MGnify/ENA primary metagenome ERZ779820 (study PRJEB29588, sample SAMEA1964852) | human gut metagenome | biome: human gut; feature: human-associated habitat; material: faeces | place: Denmark | collected 2008/2010 ...
CGTCACTTCGTTCCGTCAAGGTGGCTACACCCCCTTGCGCCGCTAAAGCGGCTATCCCCTGTGGACTTGCCGCCAACAAGTTTGAAGATTAGACATAAACAAATCCTCCGCATGGTCTAAGCCATACGGAGGATTAACTGTTTTACGGACACCCGTCTATTGCGCCGGAGGGATTTTTTATAAGTAACCATTATCTCGCTCTCGTTCAAGTTGTAATGCGAGTCCATCGTACGAATCAGAACCAATATATTTTTCAATGAGTTTTTCTAAATTTTTATAATAATAAGAAGTTGTATATACAGTACCATTAGAAATATCTTGATTATATGTGCGTATTTGTTTTGTGAGTTCAGAAAGGAGTTCTAAGATATGTTGTTGTTCTGACTCATATAAAAAATCCATATACGGTAAACCAATTAGCGAAATGATAAAAGTTGGATCGATTCTCAAACATTTATTCATATTTTGTAAACAATTAAGAAAACGATCTTTGTCTTCATCATAAAGAGAAGCATAAGTTTGTTTAATAAGATTCATTTGTACATCTAATAGAGAAGAAAGTAAGCGTTCTCTTTCAGGATCAGTTCGACCAAGATTTATCTTAGGCAATCCAATACCGTTAATTGAAGGAGTACAAGGAACAACTTTTAATACATTATCAATATGTTTTGAGCTCTTGATAAAAGTATCTTTTAATTCAGCTGCTGTAGTGGCGTCGAATTGAATAATTGAAATGATATTGATTAAGTCGTTGCGATAAATTGTTTTTTGACGTTGTTGAGCATTTGTTGAAGTATTGTTTTGCTCTACTTGAGAATACCAATAATCGTTATGTTTAACCAAGTTTGAAATTTTTTTCTTGGTTATTTTTTTCTCTTTTCTTAATTTCGCAATATAATCTATTAAGCGAATTTCTTGATTATCTATAAATAGTAATTGATTTTTATTATATCGTACTGCATCATAAATTTTTGACATTGTATCAACTCCTTGTAGTAAAAGCATACAAATATATTTTATACAATAATAACATATGAAATACACAATCACAATATAGAAATTGTATGCTCGTTAAAAAAATGCGTACTTATAAATTATATACAATCAGAAAATATACAATTATACGAGACATATACATACAAATATGCGAAAAATGTATAAATGCATTGACATTACTCGGAATCAGTGCTATTATAAATTCAAGGTACAGAACAGAGACAACAGGGTGCAGTGAAACAACATCCAGAAACAGATAGAAGGAGAGTGAGAGAACAGAAAAAAACGAACAAGCGTTTGATAAGATAGTTGACAGAACAAATGTTCTGATTTAGAATGATAGAGGAATAAAAAAGAAGCCAACGCTTTGCAGAGCATCGGCTTCCGAGATGATATTGCAGTATCATCTTACATATGTACAAGACTCACGAATGAATCTTTCGCAAAGATAAGTATAACATCAAAAATCACTCGTGGCAAGTCTGTCACATAAAATTCCAACTATTAAAAACTGAACAGAGTACCAAATTAACAGGTGAAGTCTATCCATATAAACATACATCATCGTTTATTTGTGTACACAAAAGGAACCTTGAAAATAGAATACGGAGGTATCCACATATGAGACATCGAAAAGATTGGGAACAACCAGAGTGTAATCACTGCCAACACTACAGTGACGAGTGCAGACGGAGGAGTTGCTTCTGGAATCCCATCAATAAACGTGTGCCGAGTAAAGAACATGGCTGAGAACAGCCTATTATTTTTAGTTTAAGCATCAGAGTTTAGACACGCATAGGATAAAGATAGGAAGAAGGTGAGATATAGGTGGACAAAGAGTTAAATAGAATGTCATTCATCATTATGAATCAGATGTTAAAAGCGCAAGCTACTGATTTCATGCATTCACTTTCATGTGAAGAGATCAGACAGCAGATTAAAATCGTAGAGACTTGTACTGTATATAAGTACATCCGAAAGCTGGAAAGACTGGGATTCGTAGAGAAAGGTGCAAAAGTAACGAGAGCTTACGGCTACATATTAACAAAGAAAGCTATAGAACTGCTGCCGAAGCAGAAGGAGGAATAAAAGAATGTTAAAAAATAAAAGTGGATTTGTGGGTATCGGAGCATATGCCGGGAATCAGCTACTTCCATTTTATAAGGATGGATATCCATGCCTGTTTGTTAATACGGCAACAACAGATTTGGATAGTCTTACAGAAGTAGATGACCAATATAAGTATCAGATTCCCGGAGGGGAAGGTTGTAATAAAGACAGGATTAAATCAAGAGAGTTGTTCCGGAAGGACATTGACAACATTATCAATGAGGTAAAAGAAAAACTACCCGGCATTGAATATCTGTTTGTGGTAGCTTCACTTGGAGGAGGTACAGGAGCCGGATCGGTAATGCCGATGAAGAGAGTAGCAATGAATGATTTGGATATTAAAGCTTGCATCGTCATTACGGTACTTCCAAATACAAAGACAGAATCAATTCAAGCCTTAATCAATTCCTATGAGACGTTAGCAGAGCTTGAAGCGTTGGAAGAACCGGGAACAATGTTCATCTTGGATAATGATAAGAACAATAACAAAATGAAGATCAATGAGATTTTCTTCTGCCACTTAGATGCGTTGCTTACATTAAATTGTAATTCTGCGTTGGGGAATATTGATGATGCAGAGGTGGAGCAGATGCTTTGTAGCCGAGGTGTTTCAATCATCAGCAAGCTTGGTAAGGATAAATCTGACATCCAGAATCTAATCAGTACCTTTCATAATAATGTGTATGCACCGTTGGAAGACGATAAGGTAATCAAATATATCGGTTTAGCAAATTCCGGCACGGGGCATGGAATTCGTATGGAAGATGTGTATGAAGAAGTAGGGACACCACTGGATACATATATTCAATATGAAGCGAAGTATACATTATGTGTTCTTTCAGGATTGTCTCTTCCATATAAGAAGATGGCGGAGATTAAAGAAATCATCGACTCCAATAAGGACATAATCAAAAGAAATCTGACAGCACAGAATACAAATAGATTGTCAAAATCAGTAGGATTTTTCGATGATATTGTTCCAGAAAAGAAATCGACAGAAAAGAAAAAGAGTGACAGAGATTTACTGTTCTAATGATATATCAGAGTTGAGATATAGATGAAACAGTATCCAACAAAAATTCAGAGAAAGATAAGGAGAATGTAAGAATGAGAACACCTGCTGAATACAGTAAAAATCTTAAAAATCATGTCATAACAATGCAAATGCTTTTGGAGTGTCTTTACAGCTCTAATAAGCGAGCAAAAAACTGGCGTGACAAAGAAAGAGAGTGGCGTTCTTGTCGGTATGACGAATATGACAATGAATCAAAGGCTCGAGATAAAAAGAAAGAGTATTATCGTCAGAAAGAGATAATGCTTTCAGTGTTGAAGCCTGTATGTATTCATAGAGAGACGATTTATAATCAACGAAGAGAACGTATTTATGATTACGAAGACGAGTATGAGGAATATCTGAATGCAGACGCATTTTTTCATACAGGTGAATATTGGGATAATGACTTAAATGAATATGTACAGTTTGGTGATGTCTATTTAGATTGTGATCCAGTGTATCATTATTATCTTTTTTATGATGTTGGCGGTAATCATACATTTCACACACCAATTAATGAAGAAGATCTCTTCTTATATGATTTGGAAGTAATGGCAAAAGGAAAAACACTTTGTAATGTATGTGGCAAAGAATTCTCAGATTATGACGAACAGGAACATATAGGATTGTATTCACAAATTGGATATGGAAGTAAGCATGATGGAGACATTATTGACTTGGATATCTGTTGTGATTGCTTTGATGTGCTGATAGATAAATTGGCAAAGCAATGTAAGATTAATCCGATTCCGTATACCCGATTGTAAGTTGAAACAGTAATAGAGATTCTTATTTATACAACAGAAGGTCATTAACAGTTAAAGATAAATTGGACAAAGAGACAAATGAATATGATGATGTGGATTCGTTTGAGTAGATTGGAGGAATGACATATAAATAGCGAAAATAAAAATATTACTATTTTTAATCAAAGGATGGCTGGATATTTGATGCAGAAAGGCTATGTACTTTTGGATATGCGACCAGATATGAAGAGTATCAGTAGAAAAAATGTTTTCTTTTTCCGGGATACACCACAGCTTAGACAGTCCATGAGTGACTATATTAACCGATAGTCGGAGGTGTACCAATGGAGAAAACAGATGTTATAAAAAAGCGTTTTTCTGATTTAATTGAAGATAAATATAAATCTTGGAAAGATACAAGAATAATTCTTGATGGAGGGACAGGATCAGGTAAAACATATTTTGTTCTGAATAAGATTGGGAAATATGCTAAAGAATGTAACTGTAAAATTTTATATTTATGTAATCGCTCAAAACTAAGAGATCAAACTTACGGTGACATAAAAAAACTAAAATTACAAGATACGGTTATAGTTATGACGTATCAATCATTACAGAACCGAATTAAGCATAAAGATACATTTCCTCATTATGATTACATCATTGCAGATGAATGTCATTACTTTACTAATGATGCATTATTTAACGAGTATACAGATCTTTCTTACAAATATTTGAAACATCAGAGTAAGAATGTTGTGATTTATATTAGTGCAACTGCAAAAGTATTTTTCCACTGGATGAAGCAAAAAGAAATAGTTACACAAGAACATTATTTTTCAATCCCGAAAGATTACTCATATGTTGATAAGGTATATTTCTATGATAAGAAATATCTTATACCGCAGATTGATAAAATTTTGGAAGAAGAAAAAGACAGCAAGATCATTGTGTTCTGCAATTCTATTACTCGTATGCTTGAGTTATATAAAAAATATGAAAATCAAGCAGATTACGCAGCTTCTCAAAATGCTGTGAAAGTAAAAGATATATGTAATGAAAAATGTGTATACGAACATAAAGACGGAACGGTTACATTTGATAAAAGAATTCTTGTTACAACCAAGGTTTTAGATAATGGAATAAACATTAAAGATAAAAAAGTGAAACATATTTTTTCTGAAATCTTGGATGCAGATTCAGCAATACAAGCATTGGGAAGAAAACGAAGGACATCAGAAGATGATACATGTACGTTTTATCTGAAAAATTATTCTGGACAGGCAATACAGGGATTGATAAACACAAATGAATATCAATTAGAACCGGTCATGACATATAGAATCAAATATGATGAATTCTTAAATAAATATGGTCAGAATCGTAAGCGCATTAGGAACAACAAGATTTTTTATACCAAATTTTCAAATGACAAAGATAAAAACAATATAGCTTTTAATGAAATGAGATTGAATAAATATCTAATGGATAATATGATTTTAGGTGATATGAAAGAGGGATCGTATAAATCAGTAATGATTGGATTAATAGGATATAGTTTGCCAGATAAAGTTGAAGAATTAGAGATAAACATTGAAGAGAAAGATGGATTCTTAGAATATCTGAAATCTATAGAAGGAAAATGGCTGTATTCAGCAGAAAGAAAAGAAGTAGTAAAAAGATTTGAAGATATAGGTGTAAAACTACGAAGACAAGGAATCAATACATTAAATGGAGCCTTACAAGACTTTTATGAGAACAGATATAAATGTCGTTTTAGAAATAAGCAGATAGATGAAAATGGTAAGCTCACTAAGAAATCTCTAGTAGATTATCGAAGAACTTTAGAAGATGGTTCTATTAATCCTATGAGAAATAAAGCCTATTGGATATTAGAATAAAATGGCTTGGCTTAGAATTGGCATCTCACTAAATATATAGTGAAGTGTCAATATCGAGCCAGACAGAATATTCATTATATAGGAATGGGGTAACACTTTGAAAATTTAAAATTGGACAGAATAAATTTTATATGATTTTTCTTAATCGGACTGGCATATTGCAAGCCGTCTATAGACGGTGAAGCAATGTGACTGTACGTATTAAGAAAAAAGACTGACAGCTTAGATTGACACCGCAAGGTGGCAAGATAAGGTGGCTGGTTAAATGGGAGTGGGAGAATCCCACCATATTAAGGAGAGCATGATTATGAATCAAATATCAGAAAAATACTACAAGCAATATGAACAGCTTATTAATCAGATTATCACATCACAGCATATGACATTCTTTGATAAGGCTGATCTCATAGAAAAGATGGATGAAGATTTACAGAAGAAGCTTGCACAGGTGAAAGGATATGATATTGCTTGTTGATTAGATATGTAAGGAGACTTATCAGACAGATATCCACAAAGTCTTACTACGCATCTGCTGCGGTTCGTTTGGGACTCACCTTTGCATCTGCTAGTGCGACTAATATTGTGTCTTATCTGTCCGTCCAGTGCCCGTCCCCTTAAACCCCTGGCACAATTGTATCGTACTTATATAATAAAAGGATTTTGGAGGAGTGTAATGACATCAAAAATAAAATATATCAATCTTTCGAACAAACTATATCATGTCACTCATATTTCATTTTTCACAATGGAACTGGTAGCAGAAGAAACAGCATTGACTGCTGCCGTTGTTCCCAAAGATGAAGTATTTGATGTGATGGATTATCCGGGATTAAAAGTTACATTGATTGATATGGATGGACAGAGTGAAGAGATTGATTTGAAAGAATTAAGTAGAAGAGCTGGATGATTGAGCGGTATTGCAAAACTGAAAAATCGTAAAGATAGACCTTTGACTCCACAATTTTGTGGAATGAGTCCTAAAATTACCGAATGAAATTCGTCTTTCATATCTCACAAAATTCGTCTATAGCAACGGGTTTTAGACGTTCTGAGAGGGCATATTTCAATCGTAATATCTTAGGTGAGTTCTTCTTAGAGTGGTTGGTAGAAGAATGAAATAAGGTTTGATTTCATGCAAATAGACCCACGGATATACACATTGGAGAGTGATGGATGTCGCCAATTTGGGCGAGATGTTTTGCGGTACAGATGGAGAATTATATATATAGAAGAACAAAAGATTGGAGAGTGATTGTTATAGGTGCATTAATGAAAATGGATTTTGGAAGATGTCAGGTGTACAAGTTAAATATCTCAACATGTCTGACGGAGCAAGAACAGGAATATTACAATTTATTTTGTGATGGAATTAGTCAAAAAGAATTGAGAGAGAGGTTAGGTGTTCAATATCCGACACCAGAATTAATCTCTGAGGAATTTCATATTACTTTAGAAAAAGCAAATGAATTGTTGTGTCTGCAATTTGAGAAGAAAGAATTTAAGAAACTCCTCTTGAATGAGATCGCAAAGTTTTCAGTTGATTCTGTGCGTCAAATAAGAAAGTCAGCAATCTATATTTCTGATGAAGAAGGTAATATCATAGATAAGATAAAAGAAAATAAAAAAATCGTTTGGTTTGAGAATGAATGTGTCAGAAGATGTAATGTTGATTTATCAGACATCCCGGTATTAGATCAATTTCTTCTTTTAAAATGTGGCAGTGAAGTATTAACAAATGTCTTGCAGCAGATTATTGACCGAGGAGTAGACTTTAACGATAAGCATTATCTATTCTATACTTCATCGACCGGACAGATGAAAGAAAAAACTATTACATTAGTAGAAGAAAATTACTGGATGAAAAATGAGTATGCGCTTATGTGTGGACTAACTGAAGAACGTATTAATTCTAAAGGTGGAATTAATATGGGAAAATTCTTCTCAGCTAAGGCACTGAATATTTCTAACAGCATTCAATATGATTCAGGTGTAAATATTGATGAAGTTATCATTGTTCCAGATTTTAGTACGATGGTATCTGGAATGGTTAATTATTTGGATGTAGATACTCTGGATATTGAAGAGAAGAAAATGGATATCAAGATTGAACATATGGACGGAGCCGGTATCTTTATGCCTGGTACTTTTCCGTGCAGCTGTCAGATAAGAGGTGGATGGTTAAAAGGTGCAGTCTTTCCATTTGATTTTCACAAATTTATTGAGAAATACAGAGATGAATTATCGTCTGTACATATGAAAGACGCATGGGGAAGTCCTGTTACTGTAGATGAATTTTTAAATGCGAAAATGATTCTTACGGACAGTCAATTAAAAATGCGAAAGTATTATACATCTATGCAAGAGTACAGAGAATGTTTTAAGAAAGCCGGATTATCAATCACAATTAATAACTGTGCACATCAACCTGCTTCTGAGGTGAAGGTGGCATATCAGCCATTTCAAACAATCCCAAGAAAAAACTTAACAGATGAAGCTATTGAGCAGTTGGCAAAGAAGACGGTTGATTATATCAACAATGCCAAAAAAGACCCTAAAGTAGCTTTGAAGCTTATGGGTATTGAACTGGAATCTGAAGATGAAAAAAACAGTTATGAAAATGTAGAATTAAATGCACTTCATGCAGCGATTCTGAAGTATCCGCAGATGTTGAATGATGTCCATGTACAGAAGACGATGAAAAGCGCGCTATTGTCAGCAAGAAAAGAAGCACAGGGATGTAAATTGATACTAGATGGATTTTGGAGTTATATCTGTCCTGATTTATTTGCTTTTTGCCAGTGGTTATTTTTAGGACAAGATGTTCCAGACGGTTTAATCCCGGAAGGGTATATATACAATCATTATTATGATTGTACGGATATTAAGGAAACCTGTTGCTTGCGCTATCCACATCTGTCAGATTGTGAACATGGAATTAGAAAAGTAATGCAATCGGAAGAGTGTAAAGAGTGGTTTATCGGAACAGATACTATTGTAAGCTCACATGATTTGATTTCTAAAGCGTTACAGGCTGACTGGGATGGAGATCATATCTGTTTAGTGCATGACAAAACATTCGTGAATGTATTGGATAGAAAGAAATATCCATTGTTTTATGATATGACAAAAGCAGAACCGGCACAGATTTCCGATGATGCTATTATGATGTGCTTGATAAGCAGTTTTCATAATGAAAATATAGGATTTGTCTCAAATGCCATTACAAAGATATTCAATTCGGAAACTGAACCTAATACAAAATTGGTAAGGATTTTATGTGCATACAATAATTTTGTTATTGATTACTTTAAGACACAGAAATCTATGGATTTGAAGCAGTATGCATCTGTGTATGAAAAATATAAAGATTCTACGAATGGTTCATGCGAATATAAATGTCCACATTTTTTTATGTATGCGAAAGATAAGAAAACTAAGCAGTGTGAGAAATATAATAAAAAAAGTAATGCGGATCGGATTAGTCAGTATGTTAAAAATAATACGGCTGATGGAATTACAAAAGTTGAATATTCTGTGGAAGAAGCTTTTTCGCCGGAGATTTTAAAAGATACTTCGATTAAAATTAACAGGAAATCAAAACAATATGAAAATCTCCGAATACTTCTATCAGAATTGGAGCGAGAAAGAATGCTTCTTTATAAGAAGGGTAAGGAAGACTTGAAAAGTAAAGAGTCTGATAAACAGATTTTCAATATATATTGCCGTTCTAAATTTAAAGAGATTATTTCTTATAAGAAGAAACTTGTTAATTATCTTTTAGATATTGAATATTTTACGGAAGAATTTAAAGATAAAAAGAAAGATATCCTTTGGAACTGTTACGGAGATATTTTATATGACAATATTTGTAAAAATGTGGATGATGGATTTATTCTAAAAATTAGAAGAAATATTTATCAGTCTTCTAAAAAGAGAGAAAAGCAAATAGCTGCAAGTCGGGATAAAGTGAAAAAGGAACAGGAAGATATTGTCAAAATTCCAATTACACAGACACTTTATGACTATTTTATGGATGCAACAACAAGAGGTGGATGTGAGAATGATAAGTATATTTTGTATATAATACATGTTCTGATTGAAAGATATAAGAAAAAATATGGATCAGAGAATGAGTATGTACGCATTTATAAAGGTCTAAAGCAGAAAGGTAAGATTACCCCGGCTACAATAGATAAATGGTTTGGTGGAAAGATAACTGCTAAAGCGTTGGACAGATTGGAGAAATACAAATACATTAAGCGTGAGCAGCGAGAAAGATATGACAAAATTTATTTGTGTGACATTCCAACGGAAGAAGCATCTGAAGCTCAATTTATGGCAGAATCATTTAATCCGCTATTGGATTTATGGGAAAGTAATGGGGACAGGAAAGTAGGAAAGTGTGAAATTTGTGGTAAGAAGTTTGTTGTAGTTGGAAATTCTAAAACCTGTTCTGATAAATGTTCTAAAATTTTAGTGAAAAAGAACAAAAACAAACAATAAAAATTGTGCAATATTACAATTAGGAGATTCGCATATTTAGCAGAGAGTTAAAAAATCCTTTGTTTATTGGATTTTTTGGCTCTCTTTTTTAAACTGAGGATATAGTATAGGGAGAGAAGAGTAAACTTATTTTTACATTCCCGATAGATTATTTTTACAGTGAAAGGAGCGTGAAATGAGTATGACATTGAGTCAAGTAGTGGATGAATATCTTACATCAAATGGCATAAAGAAAGAATTTTTTGCGTCCTATATTGGATGTGGATCAAGTAAGTGTGCCTTGTGGTTTAAAGGTGAGCGTAAACTTACTGAAGAACAGCTTCAGAAGACACACGAATTTTTATCTGGAAAACACGTAAAAACAGTTGCAGATATTATGAAGGAGGAGTAATTATCGTTACAGTCGACATTGATGAAAAGAGTTACACATATCTCATAAAAGTTCTGAATGAGAAATTTTATAACACAACAGACATATCAGAATTACAGCAGATCAATAATCTGTACAAAAGCTTAAAGTATAAGTCAGAATCATGGCTTTCTGAAATTAATTAAATTCAAAGGCATTTCAGCCAACGATTCACAAAGAAATGGAGAAAATAGAATATGGAAGATATTGGAATTGGATCATTATTAATAGAAGTTACGAATAAATGTAATTTGAATTGTCCACATTGTTATTATTATGAATCAGGAGAAAAAGGTGAGGATTATAATGATGTGATGAACCGATAATGGGAGCTAAAAACAAAAGACGTTTTAAAGTAAATAAAGCAGAGAGAATTCACTATACGTATGATGATGATACAACAATTCGATTGTTATCATTTGGAAAACATGATTACAAATTATAATAATAAAATAATATAAAAATTTATTCAAATCTTATGACAGTTATTCTACTGTCAATATCCAAAAACAAGGTCTGAGATGCGCCTTAATGCATCCGTTGAAGTCCCTAGCAGTCCGGGAGTAAACAATAGACTGCACTGATGCAAGGTTATGTTTGTGTCAGTTTATATGATTGGAGGACAAATGAGAAATGACAAAAATATTAAAAATAACAATGAAACCAAAATCTGTAAGTGCTGTGGGAGAGAACTTCCGTTAAGCAGTTTTGCTAAAAATGGGAAAAATCATATTCGTAAAATTTGCAAGTCCTGTATGAATAAGCAGAGACGTGAGAAAAATGCAGAAGATAGAATGAATAATAGAATAGCGCGGTATCTTTCCGATGATTCTATGCATATTCAACGTCAGTACAAGAAAATTAATCAAGATAGAATTTTGAGAAAGAAAATATCCGGGATAGATTTCTGTGCTAAGGATGAAAAATTTGTAAGACTTATGTATTACAAAGATGCGTGGATCAGTAATTACGGTAGATGTATCGTCTATGAGAACGGTGAGTATAGACTGCTTCGTGGCAGTATTGACAAATGGACAGGTAATACTATATACACTCTTCGCAAAGAAAGATACATTAAATATACTCAGACATATGCATATAAGAAGGTTAAAGTCACAGGGGATTCTCTAGTTGTAGAAAACTTTATTGTGAATTACGATATGGCGAGTAATACCCGGATTTGGCATTTGAACAATAATATATCCGATGGATATTATAAGCATTTGTATCCAGTAACAGAGAATCAGTATGAGAGATTGACTGAATTACAGGAGCAATCTTCAGAACCTTTATCTGAAGATGTGATTATGGATGTGATTAATGCAGTTGAGTATAAACAGGAGGGTTGGAATCCTTGGGACTATCACAGAGGATTGTGCGGAGTTGGCTATTCTGGTATGAAAATGAATACAGAGATGCGTCATTCAGTTTCTTACTATAAGTGGAAGAACATGGTTCAAAGATGCTACGACAAAAAGGTACATAAGAAATATAAGCCGGAGTACAAAGATAAGTTTGTTTGCGAAGAATGGCTGAACTATTCAAATTTCAAAATCTGGTTTGATGAACATTATGTACCATGCAAGAATAATCAGATAGATTTGGATAAGGATTTGTTGGTACAGGGGAATAAGGTTTATAGTCCTGAAACGTGTGTATTCCTATTGCACTATCAGAATACGATGTTCGAGCGTAGTGCGAAAGATAAGATTTATGAAAAAGAAGATGGTACATTTGTTATTGGTGGAGGTAAAAAGAAAACATACGCAACATTGAAAGAAGCCGAAGACATTGTTTGTGAGAGAAATCAGAATCGTATAGAAAGTGTTGCAGAAAAATGCAAAGGTTCAATCCCGATGTGTGCGTATGAGGCAATGCTAAACTGGGATGTCCGGCTTGCAATGTGCAGTTAAAAATAGAATATAGATTAAATTAACGGGTTCACTGGGATATTCCTAGTGAGCCTTTTTGAATTGGACAATTATTTTACTGAATATAAATTATCAACAGAAATAAGGGGGTATTTTTATTTGAGCAAAAACAAGAAAAAAATAACTGTGAAGGTTACATACGGCGAGAAAACTCTTGTGGAATGTATGAAAAATGTAATTAAAGAACATAGAAATTAGATGGAAAATACCCTTGTACAATGTTAGAATTAGAACAGAATTGTATAAGGGTATTACATTGTATAGATTGGAGTAATTTTATATGAATAATAGAGCAGTGTTGTACCTAAGACTTTCTAAAGAAGATGTCGATAAAATATCTGAAGGAGATGATAGCGCAAGTATTAAGAACCAGAGACTTCTATTAGTAGAGTATGCGAATAAGCATAATATGACCATTACAAATATATATTCCGACGATGATGAAAGTGGATTGTATGATGATCGACCAGCTTTTAATAGAATGATGGAAGATGCAAAACTTGGAGAATTTGATGTGATTCTTGCAAAGACACAGGCAAGATTTACAAGAAATATGGAGCATGTAGAAAAATATCTTCATCATGATTTACCAGTTCTGGGTATCCGATTTATTGGTGTATCTGATGGGGTAGATACGGCAGATGACAACAATAAAAAGACTAGACAAATTAACGGATTGGTGAACGAATGGTATTGTGAAGATCTTTCCAAAAATGTCAGAAGTGCATTTCGTGCAAAGAAAAGAGCCGGGCAGTATGTAAGTTCTTCTTGTCCGTATGGATACATAAAAGACCCGAAGAATCCCAATCATTTGGTAATAGACGAATATGCTGCAAATGTAGTCCGTGAGATTTACAGTCTGTATCTGCAAGGAATAGGAAAAGCGAGGATTGGTAGAATCCTTGGAGAAAGAGGAATTCTGATACCAACGTTATATAAAAGAGAAGTACAGGGATTGAATTTTAATAATCCCAATGCACTTGAGACTACAAAAGTCTGGTCATTTCAGACGATTCATCAGATTTTAAATAATGAAGTCTACATCGGGAATCTGGTTCAGAATAAAATTTCAACATTATCATATAAAGATAAGAAAAAGATTCAATTATCACCGGACAAATGGATAAGAGTAGAAAATGCACATGAGCCGATTATTTCTAAAGAGGCTTTTGAGCGAGTAAAAGCGTTACAAAAAATTAAAACAAAAAGTATCAATGCACAAGATCCAAAATATGAAAGTATATTTTCTGGATTAATATGCTGTGCTGATTGTAAGCATAGTATGATTCGAAAATACAACCGAAGAGGACAGCATGAATTTGTTGGATATATGTGTTCAACATATAAGACCCATGGAAATCGTGTTTGCACAAGTCATAGTATCGATTATGAGGAGTTAACGGATGCTGTGCTTTTATCTATTCAACGGGAAGCAAGAAAAATATTAAGTAATGATGATGTGGAAGAATTGAAAAAGACATCTTGTAGAAATAGAAGAATAGAAAACATTGAAAAAGAAATAGAATTTGCAGAAGAACGTAAGCAAAGGATAAATAAGTTTAAAAAGAAAACGTATCAATCGTATCTTGAAGAGTTAATTTCTAAAGAGGATTATAAAGAATATACGGCAAATTACGATAAAGAATTAGAAGAAATAGAAGCCGAGATATCTGGGTTAGAAAAGCGAAGAGAGGATGATAAGGAATTAGAATCAGAATATCAAGAGTGGGTAGATAAGTTTTCTGAATATGTAGATATTGACAAATTGACACGGGGAATTGTAATTGAGCTGATTGAACGAATAGATGTTTCTGAAGATGGAAGTATCTGCATTCATTATCGGTTCAAAAATCCGTATGAAGATTAAAATGTCTACTATAGATATACGATAGCATGAATTTCACATTTTTGAAAAATGTTGAATTTCATGGCATTTTTGAGGGTGTCTACTATACGTATATGCTAGGTGTGTGACGATGGCCGAATACATCTGCGGAAACGAAGAAGAATTTGTTACAAAGATGAACAAACGGGCAAAGGATCTTGGCATGAAGAATACACATTTTGTAAATTGCAACGGTCTGGATGCAGACGGTCATCTGACAACGGCAAGAGATATTGCATTGATGTCAAAAGAACTGATCACTACATATCCTCAAATCTTTGATTACTGTAACATCTGGATGGAGAATATCATACATAAAACCCAAAAGGGCGAATCAGAATTCGGACTTACGAATACAAACAAACTGATCCGTCAGTATGAGTATGCAACCGGGTTAAAGACTGGCTCTACCAGTAAAGCCAAATTCTGTGTATCCGCAACCGGAAGAAAAGATGATATTGATCTGATCGCCGTGATCATGGCAGCAGATGACAGCAAAGCCAGAGTCAGAGACGCGATTACTTTATTGAATTATGGTTTCGGCAAATGTCAGAAATACACAGAAAAGAAACAAAAGAAGATATCACCAGTTGAAGTCATGGGTGGCAGAGAAAAACAGGTAAAGGTACGCCAGCAAGGTGCATTCACCTATGTAGACACCACAGGTGCAGATTTGACCAAGATAGAAAATAAAACCAGAAAAGATAAGAATGTAAAAGCACCATTAAAAAAAGGTGAAAAAGTGGGTGAAACAATGTATTACCTGAACGGTAAAAGAATCGGATCCATAGACATCATCACGACAGAAGAAATCGAGAAACAAAATTATAGAAGCGCATTAGAGAATGTGCTGGAAGAGTATGTACTTTAAAAGCAGTATATGCTCGAAATAGGTTGTTGTTGGAAAATCTTAAGGGACAAAATTCTGCGTTAGGTTTTCAAAATTTGACTGTTTGAGGCGTATGCCGAGTTTCAAATTTTGAAAGCCTGCTTTTAGCAGAATTTTGCCCCTTTAGAATTGACCCGCCGATGGAACCTGAACAGGAACGCCTTTCCAAGCTTTATTCCGGTTCGGGTATCCACAGCCTTTCTGAATTAAATCCCAAACAAATTTAATAGCCCACCACCTGGCTAAATGCAACCACGCCGAACAGCATAAACAACACCAGATAAATTCCCAGTAATACTGCGAATATGATCAGCTGTGCTCTGCAGAAGTTTCTCCGGTTAATATTACCGTTACTTTCGAATGCCCATACAAAATACATGACTATTCCAACACACGGGATCAGTAATACGATCAATGTCAGTATCCAGTCTTTTAGATCCATTGGAGAGTTGTCTGACTGCTCATTTCTGTTCCGGCTGTACTGCTGGCTGTAGTCATATTGATTATCCTGATATACGAATTTATTATCCTGTGAATCCTCTGATCCGGTTGCTTCCGGCTCTGGTTCCGCCTTCTCTTCCGGCTCTCCTGCCGGTTCTTCTGTTGATTCACCGTAACTGTAGACCTCTTCAGCGGTTACCTGCTTATTTTCTTCATCCATCTGTCATTCTCCTTTGCCTTACTTATTTTTGCGTCTATCTTATCATTTCAGGGCTCCGAAAGCAACATCCATGAGCAGTCGAAGCAGATTATAGTGGTAATAACTCATTGGCGGCTGGTCCGGAAAATACCGATACATACGCCACACGTAGTAAATCACCATAAGAACCACACACACGACACAGCCTGTCTTAAACCATTTTCCAATCGGCTTCTTACAGATATAGCGCTTCCATGCAAATATCACCACACCTGCTGCGAATGCATAGATAAACGGATGCATCTTCCATGCTCCTTTGAAGTCCAGATGCAAAAGCCGGATTCCTGCTCTTGTAAGTCCGCATGCCGGACAAGGAAATCCCGTGATCCAGACCAAAGGGCAGATACCCGGCAGAAATTGACTTCCAAATACAAAATAGGCGATTATAAATATAACCGCCCATTTTGCCTTCTTTATATCATTTTTTAATAATACAAATCCGTCTTTCAATATCTTTTTCATCCTGTTATGAGATAACTTTCTTCGGACATTTTACTGCACAGGCACCACAGTCTTTACATTTCTCGTAGTCGATGTGCGCAATGTTATTTTCCACTGTAACAGCTTCAAACTTACATGCTTTCTCACACATCTTACATCCGATACATCCGGCTGTACATGCCTGCATAACTGCTTTACCTTTGTCCTGTGAATTACATTTTACCAGATGTTTCTGATTGTATGGCACGATCTCGATCAGGTGTTTTGGACATACAGCTACACATTTTCCACATGCTTTACATGCTTCTTTGTCTACAACCGCAATCCCGTTCTCCACGTGAATGGCATCAAACGGACAGGCCTTCACACAGCTTCCGAATCCAAGACATCCATAAGAACATCCTTTTTGTCCTCCGTCCTGCATCTGATTCGCCATCATGCAGTCTTTAATTCCGTAATATTCATATACATTTGATGCATTCTCGCAGGTTCCGGCACATTTCACAAATGCAACCTTTCGTTCCTGACTTCCTGCGCTCTGTCCCATGATTGCTCCGATCTTCTCAGCGACAGGTGCGCCTCCGACCGGACATCCGCCGACTTCAGCTTCTCCTTTTACGATTGCTGCTGCAAGTCCGGAACATCCGGCATAACCACAGCCACCGCAGTTATTTCCCGGAAGCTCTGCCAGAATGGCTTCTTCTCTTTCATCTACTTCTACTGCAAACTTTTTGCCGGATACTCCAAGAAAGACGCCGATAAACAGTCCGGTTCCTCCGACAATCGCCGCAGCGATCAAAATTCCTGATATCATCTCTTATGTCCTCCTTAAATCAATCCCGAGAATCCGAAAAACGCAATCGCCATCAATCCGGCTGTTACCAGCACGATCGGAGTTCCCTGAAAGGATTCCGGAACATCATTGTACTCGATTTTTTCACGGATTCCAGCCATCAGTACGATTGCAATCAGGAATCCGACTGCTGTTGCAACTCCGTTGACAACGCCCGCACCAATGCTATAAGATTTCTGCACATTTGTCAGTGCAACTCCGAGTACCGCACAGTTGGTTGTAATCAGAGGCAGGTAAACTCCCAGCGCCTGATACAGCGGCGGCATTGCTTTTTTCAGAAACATTTCTACAAACTGCACCAGTGCCGCAATAACAAGGATAAACACAATCGTCTGCAGATATTCGAAATGCAGCGGCACTAAAATAAACTGGTAGATCAGCCCCGTTACAAACGAAGAAATCGTAATAACAAAGACAACGGCTCCTCCCATACC
>ERZ779820.1064-NODE-1064-length-17578-cov-2.840096_pt1 | contig 17578 bp, 14 predicted proteins | sample MGYA00511563_ERZ779820 | MGnify/ENA primary metagenome ERZ779820 (study PRJEB29588, sample SAMEA1964852) | human gut metagenome | biome: human gut; feature: human-associated habitat; material: faeces | place: Denmark | collected 2008/2010 ...
ATGTCTCTTCTCTTCTTGCACGATAATTTTCTGTATCGAGTTTCACTCTTACATAGCCATCCTGCATCTTGTTGGCAACACGATTTGTAAGATACTGCAGAGAATCAAGTGTCTGTCCGCGTTTTCCGATCAGGATACCCATGTTGCTTCCTTCCATATTGATGGAAAGTGCTCCTTCTTCATCTACAACAGATGTAACTTTTACATCATCCATGCCCATTGCATTCATCACATCGTAAATGAACTTTTCACATGTCTCGATCGTCTGTGGTTCAACTTTTGCAAGTTCTACTTCTTTCTTTGGCTCAGATTTTACTTCCGGTTTTTCTTCTCTTACATTTTTCTTTGTATGAGAATGCTCTTTTGCCGGCTTCTTCTCTGTCTTCTTCTCTGGTTTTACTTCTTCTTTTACCGGTGTTTCAACTTTACTTTCTTCCACTGTCTCTTCAACCGGTTTTTCTTCTCGTTTTCTGCGGGCTTTGATTACTGCCTGCTTTCTTCCGATTCCAAGGAAACCTTCGCTTCCTTTTTCAACAACAATATAATCTAAGCGATCACTTGTTACACCTAACTGAACTAACGCTTCGGTGATCGCATCGTCCAATGTCTTTGCCGATACAGTAATGTAATCCTCCATGACAGCGCCCCCTAATCATTTTCGTTAAATTTCTTCACCATGTTTGCTTTTGATGCGAGACTTCCTTTCTTCGCATTTTCAGCTTTCTTGTGTGCGTTTTCTACCTTGGCTTCTCTTTCTTTTTCACTCAGGTTCGATGTACTCTGTCTCTTCTTCTGGTTCTGATTGTTCATATTCTTGGTATTCATCTGAGCCATTGCTGCGATACGTTCATTCTTCTCGCCACGTTTTACACGTTTTTCCTCAGCCTTTTCCTTATTCTGCTCCAGAATCTCTTCTACAGAAATCTTGCTTAAGTGCTTATTGATAAATACCTGCTGAACACAACGTACTACCGCACTGACGATCCAGTACAGACCGATACCTGTCGGAAGTGAGAATACCATAAATACCGAAAACAGTGGCATTGTGATATTCATCGTGTTCATTGTAGACGCCATCGGGTTATCTTTGTCCAGCTGCTGGCCTGAAATAGCCTGTGAAAGCTTGATACTTCCATACTGTGTCAAACCTGATAATACCGGAAGTAAAATCGCAGTAATAATGATCATGATTGCCGGGAAACCATAGCTTCCGCTGTTCTTGATCATCTGCATAGGTGAGATAGTCAGATCCGGAAGTGTCAGGAATACATTTACAGCCTTTGGAGCTGTCTTGATCTCCGGAACATATTTCTGGATATTATAGATAACCGGGTACAAAGCAAATAACAGCGGCATCTGAATCAGTAACGGAAGGCATCCTGCTGACATCGATGTACCATATTTATCGTACACCTGCTGAATCTCTTCCTGCTGTTTCATCATGGACGCCTGGTCTTTCTTATTTTTATACTTCTTCTGTATAGCCTGAATCTCCGGATTCATAACAGAAGACATCTTGGATGTTCTCTGCTGCTTAATCGTAAGTGGAAGTAATAATGTATACACAAAAATCGTATACAGAATAATCGACAGACCTACCAGCCCGCTATCGCTTGGCAGACATTTGTCCAGGAAATTATAGATAAAGTTCATTACCTTACCCAGAATCCAGCAAAGCTGTCCGACAATCGGCCAGTTAGCGGCAGTCAGTAAACTTGGTACCATAATTTTTTCCTCCATATGTAGTTGTAATCTTTTTAAGGAACAGGGTCGTAACCTCCTCTGGTAAACGGATTACAACGCAGAATTCTCCACACCGCCAGTCGTCCTCCTTTTAATGCACCGTATTTCTCAATTGCCTCTTTCGCATACTGAGAACAAGTCGGATAAAATTTACAGGTGGAACCGCCCTTTATCGGAGACAGATATCTCTGATAAAATCTGATACCAGTGAGCAGAATCTTCTTCATAATACGTTACCCCTCATCTATAATCTTATGAAGATGACCCAGATGGAGCATTGCGCCGACAATATCTTTATAATCTTTTCCTTTGGCGCCTATTCTTGCTATAACAATTATATCTAATCCACATCTGAATCGTTCTTCTTGCAGTCTATAGCTTTCTCGGATTAATCTTGTTAATCTGTGCCGTACTATACTGTTTCCTACTTTTTTGCTTACAGATATTCCTAATCGATTCTGACTTGTCCCATTTTCCAGTACATACATGACCAGATATTTGTTGGCGTAAGATTTCCCTTTTCTATATATATATTGGAAATCTTTGTTCTTTTTCAGTGATTCGGAATACTTCATTGTCTTATTCTCCTAATTTTTCTGAGTAGAAGAAAAGGCCACATATATGCGGCCTACGCTGATAATTTCTTTCTTCCTTTTGCTCTTCTTGCAGCAAGTACTTTTCTTCCACCTGCTGTGCTCATTCTAGATCTGAAGCCATGTACTTTAGCTCTCTGTCTCTTCTTTGGCTGGAATGTCATCTTCATGGATATCCACCTCCTTATTTTATTCCAAGGGGCTTGCCCCCTAATTTTCATAAGACATCAGCCTTGATTATATAAAAAAAACCGCTCTACGTCAAGCTATTCCTTAAATTTTAAAAATATATTTATCCACATTTTGTGGAAAACTTTGTGGATTTTTGTGGATAACGTGTGGAAATCATATATTTTTTTAGATTTTTTCCCCATTTCATGCGCATTTTACAAGTGTTGATAATTGGGATTGAGTTTTCCACATATTTCAAATCTACATCAAGAGAAACTGCCAGTTGCCAAAGCATAGCGATAAAAGATTGCCTAAAGCAACTTTTTGATGTACAATGTAGAAGAGTGGGTTTATAGGTGAAAATCCGCGAATCAGACAGATTAGGAGTAAATATGATGAATACAGTAAAGGAAAAATGGCCTGAAATTATCGAACATCTCAGGGTCGAACATGAGTTGTCCAATGTATCGTTCAATACGTGGATCCAACCATTGAAAGTTTACGATGTCGTAGACAATACCGTATTTATATTAGTAAATATGAATGCGAGTGTAGAATATATTGAAAAAAAATATCAGCTTCCATTAAAAGTATGTATTGCGGAGATTACTGGAACTGAATATGAAGTTGTCTTCATTTCCGAGGATGATGACAGACTGAACGAGATTCAGAATATGGCCATTGAAGCAAATCAGAAGAAAAAAAGCAAAAGTGCTGCGGAAAAAGCCGGGCTTAATCCGAAGTATACTTTTGATACCTTCGTTGTCGGCGGTAACAATAATTTCGCCCATGCAGCTTCCCTTGCTGTAGCCGAATCTCCGGGAGAAGTATACAATCCCCTCTTCTTATATGGAGGTGTTGGACTTGGAAAGACTCATTTGATGCACTCAATTGCACATTTTATTCTGGACAAGAATCCAAAGAAAAAAGTCCTCTATGTAACCAGCGAGACATTTACCAATGAGCTGATCGAAGCTCTCAAAAACGGAAAAACCGCCGGAAACGAGTCCGCAATGTCGAAATTCCGCGATAAATACCGTAATAATGACGTACTTTTGATCGATGATATCCAATTCATTATCGGAAAAGAAAGTACACAGGAAGAATTCTTCCACACATTTAACCATCTGCATACATCCGGAAAGCAGATCATCATATCGTCTGATAAGCCGCCGAAAGATATTGAAACTTTGGAGGCCAGACTTCGTACGCGCTTTGAGTGGGGTCTGATTGCTGATATTTCATCACCTAATTATGAAACCCGTATGGCGATTTTACAGAAGAAGATCGAGCTGGATCATCTGGAAAAATACAATATTCCGAATGATGTACTCGAATATATCGCAACGAACGTTAAGACAAATATCCGAGAACTTGAAGGGTCTCTTAATAAACTGATTGCTCTTTATAAACTGAACAACACCGGTTCTATCGATATTGCCCTTGCAGCAGAGGCCTTAAAAGATATCATTTCTTCGGATAATCGCAGAGAAGTTACACCGGAACTGATTTTGGACATCGTTTCCGAACATTTTGGTGTATCTATTTCTGATCTGAAAGGGAATAAACGTAACGCCGAGATCGTATTTCCGCGCCAGATTGCCATGTATCTGATCCGAAATATGACAGAAACTTCATTAAAAGCAGTCGGTGTCATTCTTGGGGGCAAGGATCACTCTACCATCAAGCATGGGATTGAGAAAATCGAGAACGAATTAAAGGCGGACGAGACTCTTTCTAACACTATTAATATTATAAAGAAGAAAATCAATCCGGCTTAGCCTTATTTTGCCATTTTGGCCTGTGAATAACTATGGGGAAAATCTGCGTCTGACATGTGGATAACTATGGGACAGCCTTGGGAAAACCCCAGGGATTTTACATCTGTCTTTAGAAACGAAAAAGTTTTCAACAGTCGTTCCACATAAAATCCAGTCGAATTCCACAAAGTTTTCAAAGCCAAAATTCCTTGCAAACACTGGGCTAGAGGCACTTTTCCTCTTTTCCACATCCCCTAATACGGCTGAGGCGGAAACTATTTTATTTATTTATCTATCACACACGTGCGAAAGGAGTTATACACATATGAAAATTACCTGCAGTAAATCCAATCTAGTCAAAGGTGTCAGTATTGTTTCCAAAGCAGTTCCTTCTAAAACAACAATGCCAATCCTTGAATGTATTCTTATTGATGCAACAACAGATATTATCAAATTAACAGCGAATGATATGGAACTTGGTATCCAGACAGAAATTTCCGGAGACATTATTGATCGCGGAATGATCGCTATCGATGCAAAGATTTTTTCAGAGATCGTTAGAAAACTTCCGGATAATGAAGTAACGATCGAAACTTTAGATAATCTTCAGACAGTCATCACATGTGAAAAAGCAAAATTTGATATTGCCGGTAAACCTGGCGATGAATTTGCTTACTTACCAATTATTGAGAAAGAAGATTCTATAGAAGTCTCTCAATTCACATTGAAAGAAGTCATCCGTCAGACAATTTTCTCTATTTCTGACAGTGAAAGTAATAAACTTATGACTGGAGAATTGTTCGACATCAGTGATAATATTCTGAAAGTTGTTTCGCTGGACGGACACAGAATTTCCATTCGAAAAGTGCCATTGAAAAAAAGCGTAGCTGACAGAAAGCTTGTTGTACCTGGAAAGACACTGATCGAGATCAGTAAGATCCTTTCGGGTGAGGCTGAAAATGTGGTATCGATTTCATATACAAAGAATCATATCGTGTTCGAATTTGATAACACGATCGTTGTATCACGTCTGATCGAAGGTGAATATTTCAGAATCGATCAGATGTTGTCAAATGATTATGAGACAAAAGTCAGAATTAATAAAAAAGAGCTGCTCAACTGTATCGACCGAGCAACACTTCTGGTAAAAGAAGGAGACAAGAAACCAATCATCATCAATATCGGTGACGAACTTATGGAATTAAAGATCAAATCCCAGATCGGATCCATGAATGAAGAGATTATGATCACAAAAGAGGGAAAAGATCTGCTGATTGGATTCAATCCAAAATTCCTGATCGATGCACTTCGTGTTATCGACGACGAAGAAGTAACAATTTATCTGATGAATGCGAAAGCACCTTGCTTCATCAAAGATGATGAAGAAAGCTATATCTACCTGATCCTTCCTGTTAACTTTAATGCTGCAGCATAAACGGAAATGGAATATCTGGAAGAAGATTAAAAGATAAAACAAAAAACGCAGGAATACTTGCAAAAAGATTTAGCAATAAGTATAATAAAAAGTAACTGAAAAACAGAAAAAATGTGCATAAAAATACAACAAAATGCATACAACAGAACGCTTTTTGATAGATGGATCAGATATAGCCTGGCTGATCTGATAAAATTTATCTATAAGTTATGCTTATAAGATATGGGAGAATCCCGGGAGAGGAATGCGAGACATATGGAGACAATTAGATTACGAGATGAATATATCAAGCTTGGACAGGCTTTGAAAGCTACAGGAATGGTGGAATCCGGAGTAGAAGCCAAAGAAGTGATCCAGGAAGGTCTTGTCATGGTAAATGGCGAGACAGATACACGCCGCGGACGTAAGTTATACGGCGGAGATGTTGTATTATTTGACGGAGAAGAGATCAGAATTGAAGGTTAATTCCCTGAAATTAAAGAATTTTAGAAATTATGATCTTCTGAATGTGGAGTTTGATGGTTCTACGAATATTTTTTACGGGAACAATGCCCAGGGGAAGACGAATATTCTGGAGGCTGTGTATCTGTCCGGAACGACCAAGTCCCACCGCGGGTCGAAGGACAGGGATATGATCCGTTTCGGCGAGGATGAATCACACATCGAAACCGTGGTGGAAAAGAACGGAATCAGTTATCAGATCGATATGCACCTGAAGAAGAACAGTCCGAAAGGGATTGCCATCAATAAGATGCCGATCCGGAAAGCAAGCGAACTTTTCGGAATTGTGAATCTTGTATTTTTCTCGCCGGAAGATCTGAACATTATCAAGAACGGGCCGGCAGAGAGAAGAAGATTCATAGATCTGGAGCTTTCGCAGCTTGATAAGGTGTACCTGAATAATCTGTCGAATTACAACCGGATCGTGAATCAGCGAAACCATCTGCTGAAAGAGCTCAGTTTCGGCGGAAAGAAAGATCTTTCGGATACACTGGAAATATGGGAGCTGCAGATGGTACAATATGGGGAAAGGCTGATTGCCAGAAGAAAAGAATTTGTCGAACAGATCAATGGGATCATTGCAAAGATTCACCAGAGACTGACCGGCGGTAAAGAAAGCCTGAAGATCATATACGAGCCAAGTACGGGAGATCTGCCATTTGAACAGGCACTGAACCGGTACCGGGAGAGAGATCTGCGGATGAAGAGTACAACGGTGGGGCCGCACAGGGACGACATCGGTTTTCTGATCGGTGATATGGACATCCGCAAATATGGTTCCCAGGGACAGCAGAGGACTGCGGCCCTTTCGCTGAAGCTTTCGGAGATCTATCTGGTGAAGAAAAAGATCCGGGATACACCGGTGCTTCTGCTGGATGATGTTCTTTCGGAACTGGATAGCAGCAGGCAGACATATCTGCTGGAAAGCATCCACGATATACAGACTCTGATCACCTGTACAGGACTGGATGATTTTGTCAGCCATCAGTTCAAGATCAACAGGGTTTTTCAGGTGGTAAAGGGGCATGTTTATATGCCTAAAGGGTTTTGACAAGCCCGTATGCATATGGTAAACTGATTCTGATTATGGAAAGTTGGTGAATATTTTGGATAAAGAGGAGTTTCGCGTTAAGCTGGGACAGATCAATAAGCTGGTCGAGACCCAGGATTACAAAGGCGCCATGCAGATTGTTGACAGCATTGACTGGCGTCGTGTGAAAAACGTCCGTACCCTTTGTGTAGTGGGCGAGATCTACGCGGCCAACAAGCGCTATGAAGAGAGCAAGGAAATTTTTCTTCTTGCCTACCACAGAGCGCCGATCGGCAAGAACATACTTTACCGTCTGATCGAGGTTTCTCTGAAAATGGGACAGATCAGTGAAGCCACAGAATTCTTTGATGAATACAGAGAAGTGGCAGGTAATGATAACAGCCAGTATATACTGAAATATAAGATCGCCAGAGCGAAGAATGCATCTCTGAATGAACAGATCCGTATTCTTGAGGAATATAAGGAGAAGGAATTTACGGAGCGCTGGTCCTATGAGCTGGCCAAGCTCTATTACAAGGCAGGAGACAAGCAGAAGTGCCTGGATCTCTGCAATGAGATGATCCTTTGGTTCAATGACGGAACTTATGTGATGAAGGCCCTTGACCTGAAACAGCGGATGGGTGTTCTCACTGGCGAAGAGAAAGAGAAATACGAACAGCGTTTTATCCCGAAGCTGATCCCGCCGGAAAAGGCGCAGGAGATCAGGGAGAGCAAGGAAGCATCCGGCGAGTATGAGGAGGCAAAACCGGTCACAGATACTATCCAGGTAGATGATGAGCGGGATCTGAACAGTGCGGAGACATTCCAGGAGAAGCTTTCCAAGGGATTCCGTGATATCTTTGGCGGACATAAGAAATCTGCGGAAGAGGATATGGAGGAAAAAGAAGCTGCGCAGGATGAAGAGCCGGATGAGGTTTCCACAGGCTCTGAGGATGTGACGGAACAGGCGGAAGCGCCGGAGGCTGAGACTGCTGCGGCAGCAGAACCGTCAGAGGAGTTTACAGATTCTGAGGAGATCGAAGCAGCAGAAGGAAGTGAGGAAGCTTCGGATGAGCCTTCTGAAGAGCAGGAAGAGTTTTCCGGACAGGAAGCGGATGAGATCCCGCTGGCATCCGGTGTTGAGAACCTCTCATCCGGAAGTATGAAGCTGCAGGCTCAGGAACAGCAGGATAAAGAGGAAGAAGAGGCTTATCAGGAAGCGGAAGAAGCTGAGGCTGAGAAAGCTACAGAGATGTCTTTGTCCCAGAGTGTTGCAGAGATCATGAAGGAGAAGGCTGCCGGAAATGAGGAAAGTGAGGAGAAGCCTGCAGGGGTTCCGCTCAATGAGGAAGGCAAGCCTGATTTTTCCGCAACGATCCGTATGCCGGAGCTGAAGATCCCGAAGTCCATGATCAATGTGGACCCGGAGAATGCAAGCAGTTCCGCGGAGATCCCGGATGCGTCTGGAATTTTCGGAAGTATCGAGGATATTGCGGCATCTGTAGGTGACAGGTCCGGGAAGGATAAAGATAAGGACTTCAACCTGGAGGATACTATTCTGGCAGCAGCTACACAGCAGGGAATCGATATCCCGGAGGAAGAGAAATCTCCGGATGTCCAGCAGTCCGACGTAACGGAAGAGCCGGCAGGTATTGAGGATCTGGATATTGCGGCTGATGAATTTGTTCCGGAGGAGCCGGATGCGGCAGATATCGAAGATATCATGGCGCAGATCTCCGCTCAGCAGGAGGAAGAGGTAACGGAGACTTCCGATACCAGACTTCCGGATATCGTATTTGATGAAGATGAGGAGCCGGTTACTGAGGAGGATCTTCAGGCTGCAGAAGCAGAGTTTCTGAATGGTCCGTCAGGAGTACAGAAGCCGGTGGAAGAAGAGGATGTGCTTCCGGAGATTCCTTCACTGGAATCTGAGGAGCAGGTGCAGAAGGCGGCAGCAGAGCCTTCAACGAAGCTTCATCATGAGGAACCGGTGGCTTCAGCGGAAGAGGAAAATCTTCTTGATGAGGAAGAAGAATACAGTGATGACGCCTTTGAATTCCAGGAAGAGGATGACGATGACTTTATCAGCAGTCTCATCGGTGATGATTCTGATGAAGCCATGGAAGAGGACGATGAGGAAGAGGAGCTCAGCGAGGAAGAGCAGCTTGAGAAATTTATCGCTACGATCCATCCGGAAAAGGATCCTACAAAGATCGTTTCCAGAAAGAAAGAGCTCACAGATGAAGAGAAACAGCTTTTCACCTATTTTGTTACAGTTCCCGGAATGAAGGAACAGCTGCTTGATGTACTCTGCGATGTGCAGATGGGCGCAGCAGACAAGACCTCCCAGACCGGAAATGTGATCGTTATGGGCGGCAGAGAAACAGGTAAGACGAGACTGATCTCAAGTCTGATCCCGGCAATCTGTAAAGAGCTGAATATCGAGGCTTCCAAGGTTGCCTATATATTTGCGGATGATCTCAACGGAAAGGATATTCCGGAGATCGTATCCAAGCTTGCCGGCGGTTTCCTTGTTATCGAGGATGCAAACCAGCTTTCCCAGGAAACAGCAGATGAGCTTGAGGAAGCTATGACCGGAAACACAAAGGGAATGATCGTGATCCTGGAGGATGAAAAGATCGGTATGCGTAAGCTGATCGCAAGATATCCGAAGCTTGCGAAGAAGTTTACATCCATGATCAACATTCCTGTATTTACAAACGATGAACTTGTTAATTTCGCCAAGGTCTATACCATGGAGAATGGATTCCGTATCGACCAGATGGGCATGCTTGCTCTGTATAATCTGATCGGGATCAACCAGAAGGAGGATCAGCCGATGTGTATCGGTACTGTGAAGACCATGCTGGATAAGGCTATGGAGAGAGCTCAGAGCGGATTGTTCAAGCGTTCCAAGAAGCGTGTGGACCGTGATGGCTACACGGTACTTTTTGAAAAGGATTTCAGCTGAAAATAAGAAAAAGCAGAGGTAAAAAATATGGCCAGACCTTATCTTGGTAACCCGAAATATACCATTGAAGTCCTTCAAAAGTATCATTTTGTTTTCCAGAAAAGGTTTGGTCAGAATTTTCTGATCGACGAGCATGTTCTGGAAAAGATCATTGAGTCTTCGGGTATCACGAAGGATGATTTTATACTGGAGATCGGTCCGGGTATCGGAACTATGACCCAGTATCTTGCGGAGGCTGCCAGAGAGGTGGCTGCTGTGGAGATCGACAGTTCGCTGATTCCGATCCTTAAGGATACGTTGAAGGACTGGGATAATGTTTCCGTGATCAATAACGATATCCTGAAAACGGATATCAAAAAGATCGCAGATGAGAAAAACGGCGGTAAGCCTGTGAAGGTGGTTGCGAATCTGCCGTATTACATTACGACTCCGATCATCATGGGATTGTTTGAAAATCATATTCCAATGAAGAGTATTACAGTCATGGTTCAGAAAGAAGTAGCAGATCGGATGCAGGTAGGACCGGGAACGAAGGATTACGGAGCGCTGTCACTTGCGGTCCAGTATTACGCAAAACCATATATTGTAGCCAATGTACCGCCGAACTGTTTTATGCCGCGCCCGAAGGTTGGTTCTGCAGTCATCCGTCTTGACAGATATGAAGAACCACCGGTGCAGGTAAAAGATGAAAAACTGATGTTTCGGATCATCCGGGCTTCGTTCAATCAGAGAAGAAAAACGCTTGCGAATGGCCTGAAGAATTCACCGGAACTGGATTTTACGAAGGAGCAGATCGAAGCGGCGATCGGACATCTCGGCAGAGGCGCGAGTATCCGTGGAGAAGCCCTGACTCTGGAAGAATTTGCAGAGCTTGCGAACTATTTAAGTGATCAAATCGTGTAATGATTTCTGTGCAGGTCCAAACAGAATAAACAGCAATAGTTCATAAATATTTAATACACAGTTAATTGTATAGGAGCAAAATCTTTAGTATAATAAAGAAATATAAAACAAATGACGGAAGGAGAGGCTATATGCAGAGAGACATTGAGAACATCATTTTTGAAAATACACCCAAGATTCAGGAGCTGGCACATATTTGTGAGACGAATACAGCGATTGACAAAGAACTGTATACCAAGTATGAGGTGAAGAGAGGTCTTCGTGATTTAAATGGAAAAGGTGTACTTGCAGGTCTGACTAACATTTCAGATATTGTAAATACCAAAGTCGTAGACGGCAAAGAAGTTCCGTGTGAAGGAAGCCTCTACTACCGTGGATATAATATCAAAGAGCTGATCGGCGGATTTTTAAAAGCAGAGCACCCGGGATTTGAAGAGACAACATATCTCCTTTTGTTTGGAGAGCTTCCGACAAAGGTGCAGCTGGATGAATTTCGTGCCATGATCGCAGAGCGCCGGACACTTCCGCCGAACTTTGTACGGGATGTAATCATGAAAGCGCCGAGCAGTGATATGATGAACAACATTTCCCGCTATATCCTGAGTATGTATACATACGATGACAAAGCGGATGATATTTCGATTCCGAACGTACTTCGTCAGTGTCTGAATCTGATCAGTCAGTTCCCAATGTTTATGGTATATGCCTACCATGCATATAATTACAGAAGAGGTGAGGATCTTTATATTTATGCGCCTCATCCGGAGTTTTCCGCAGCGGAGAATATCCTGATGATGCTTCGTGAAGACAGAAAGTATACAGCGCTTGAGGCAGAGATCCTGGATATGGCACTTGTGCTTCATATGGATCATGGCGGTGGTAATAACTCCACCTTTACGACTCATGTAGTTACTTCTTCCGGTACCGATACGTATTCTACGATTACAGCAGCGATGGCTTCCCTGAAAGGACCGAAGCATGGCGGTGCGAATGTAAAAGTGACACAGATGTTTGAGGATATGAAGGCAACACTGACAGACTGGACTGATGAAGAGCAGATCCGTCAGTATCTGGAAGCACTGTTGGATAAGAAAGCCTTTGATAAAAAAGGTCTGATCTACGGAATGGGGCATGCGGTTTATTCCATTTCTGATCCTCGTGCAGATGTATTTCGTGCGTTTGTAAAGCAGCTTGCACAGGAGAAAGGCTGCGAGGCAGAGTATGCGCTTTATGAGAAGGTAGAGCATATGGCTCCGGAAGTAATCGCTGAGAAGCGCAAGATTTACAAAGGTGTCAGTGCGAATGTGGACTTTTACAGTGGTCTTGTGTACAGTATGCTGAATCTTCCACCATCACTGTATACACCGATCTTTGCGGCTGCACGTATTGTAGGATGGAGTGCGCATCGGCTGGAAGAGCTGAAGAATGCGGATAAGATTATTCGTCCGGCATATAAGCCGTTAGCGCCGCATCGGGAATATATAAAATTAGATGACAGGTAGAGAGAAAGATGAAAGATGAATTTTACTTTCCATCCAAAGATGGAAATACAGAGATTCATACAATTGAATGGAAACCGGAAGGACAGGTAAAGGCAGTCTTGCAGTTGAGTCACGGGATGGTTGAGTATGTTGACAGATATTCGGAATTTGCAGAATATCTCTGCGAAAAAGGATTTTATGTAGTCGGCAACGATCATCTGGGACATGGAAAGTCAGTACAGAGTAAGTCAGAGTATGGATTTTTTAATGAAAAATATGGAAATGCATGTGTTCTTGGAGATTTACATACATTGAGACAGCGGACGATGAAAAAATACCCGGACGTGCCTTATTTTATGCTTGGGCACAGCATGGGATCGTCTCTGCTGAGACAATATATTCAGATGTATGGTAATGGACTCAGTGGAGCGATCATTATGGGAACCATGTCAGAGCAGAATAAGACGGAACTCAAGATTGGAAAAGATCTGTGCAGGATACTGGCAGTTTTAAAAGGATGGCATTATCGAAGCAGGCTGGTAGACAAGATGGTGAATGGACCTTTCTGTAAAAAATTCAAGCCGGCAAGGACGAGGGCCGACTGGGTGACCAGTGATACGGAAAAGCTGGATCAGTATGTTTCCGATCCGCTGTGTTCGTTTGTATTTACAGTAAATGCCTACTATCAGATGTTCTGCGGAATTCAGCAGACGCAGAAGCGGGAAAGCATCTATATGATACCGAAGACGTTGCCGATTTTTATGGTGTCCGGTTCGGACGATCCGGTCGGAGGATTCGGCAAAGGTGTCAGAAAAATCTATGAGAAGTATCGGGCGGCTGGAATACAGGATGTGACTTTGCGGCTGTATGCCGGAGACCGACATGAGATTTTAAATGAAACAGATCGGGAGCAGGTATATCAGGATTTATACGAATGGATGCAGAGCAAGATGGAAGTATAATCAGAATCCGCTGAAAGTGTTTCAACGTTGCACTTTCAGCAGATTTTTATTTACCGGCATCCATATAGTTATATAATGTGAATTTTGAGATGCCGAGTATAGAAGCTACCTTATCTCCGGACTTCGTGATCAGAAAAGCGCCGGCATCGTTTAAATACTGAACTACTCTGACTTTTTCATCTTTTGTCATCAGTGCTGCCGGTTTTCCGATATTAGAGATAGCCTGTTCGATCAGGGTATCCAGAAGCTCAGTGACATTGTGCGTAATCTGAGGGGTTGCACTGCGGGAAGCGGATGGCTCAGCGGGATTCTGTGTCTGGATAAAGGACTGCAGGAACTGATCCGCTGCAGCCAGTGCGGTAATATCATAATTGATGGAAAAAATATAGGCAAGCGTTCCGGATTCGTCCTTAATATAAAAGGTTGAAGACTTCAGCAGGCGTCCATCATTTGTTTTTGTCAGATAAGCGTACTGATCCTGCAGTGTGGATGGATCGGCTTTGATTGCTTCCAGTACGACATTGGATGCACTGTCACCGGATTTTCGGTCAGTGACATGTCCGTTTTCAATATATAAGATTGTGTTTTCGACTCCATGGCGTACATCGTGGATTACAATCTCGCAGGAATCACCGAACTGTTGTGCAAGTCCGTGTGCAATTTGTTTTAATAGATCTAAAGAGTATCCCATTGTTTACATCCTCTCCTGATAAATGTGTAATTGTCTTCTATAATATCATGATTCGTTGCTCGTTAATTATATCATAAAAAGAAAACAGAAGCTAAAAGAAATTTAGATATCTGAAAATATTTCAGAAATCAGGTTGAATTCATGTGCTGATAAGGGTATTCTATAAATATCAAATGAACAGATAGAAATGCCGGAAAAAGGGAGGAGTTCTATGAAATTATTAGTAAAAAATGGTATGATCGCAACAGAGTCGCAGGTATTTCGGGGGGATATTCTGATTGAAGATGAAAAAATAAAGTCCATAGGAACAGTTTTGGAAGAGGAGGATGCCGAGGTGATCGATGCCACAGGCAGATATGTGATCCCAGGGGGTGTGGACGTACATACGCATATGGATCTGCAGGCAGGAAAGTATCGTGCAGTGGATGATTTTTATGATGGAACGGTGGCAGCAGCCTGTGGAGGAACAACGACGATCGTGGATCACATGGCGTTCGGCCCGAAGGGATGCAGCCTGTGGCATCAGGTGGAAGAATATCATCGTCTGGCAGATGGGAAATCAGTCATTGATTATGGATTTCATGGGGTGATCCAGCATGTCAATGCATCCATACTGGGGGAGATGAAAGAGATTGCCGAAAATGATGGAATTACAAGTTTTAAGGTATATACGACATATGATGACAAGCTGACTGATGAAGAGATTTTTCAGGTACTCAAAGAAGCAAAAAAGGACGGGATAGTGATCGCAGTGCACTGTGAGAATGATGGTGTGATCAATTATCTTAGGAAGACATACCGGGAGTCAGGATGTACAGAGCCAAAGTATCATCCGCTCAGCAGACCGGCGCGTTGTGAGGCGGAGGCAGTGGACCGTCTGCTGCATCTGGCAGCCATGGCAGGTGATGCACCGCTGTATATTGTACATTTGTCCAGCAAAGAAGGGCTGATGGAGGTTATGAAAGCGCGGGCATCCCGTCAGAAGAATTTTGCAGTGGAAACATGTACGCAATATCTGACTCTCACGGATGAGATGTATGAAGATCCTAAGGAAGGGCTGAAAGCGATCATGTCTCCGCCGCTTCGCAAAAAAGAGGATCAGGATGCATTATGGCAGGCATTAAAGGATGGTGTGATCGATGTTGTGGCAACAGATCACTGCCCGTTTCACTTTGGGAAAGAAAAGCAGGCAGGAGCGCAGGATTTTACAGCCTGTCCAAACGGTGCACCGGGAGTTGAAGAGCGGATGCGCATTTTGTTTTCTGAGGGTGTGATGAAAGGCAGGATCACACTGCCGCAGATGGTGCATTATCTGTGTACGAATCCTAGCCGGATGTATGGATTATATCCGCAGAAGGGAACTCTGCTGCCGGGTTCAGATGCGGATCTGATTCTCTTAAATCCGGAGAAAGAGCGCATACTGACACATGCGGATATGCACAGTGCAGTAGATTATACCTGTTATGAGGGGATGGCAGTGAAAGGTGAGATTGAACTGGTCATGCAGAGAGGGCATGTGATCGTGAAAGAGAATCAGTTCTTAGGTAAAAAAGGAGACGGAAAATATCTGAAACGGCATAAGAGCGTATTGGCAGAATAAAGAAAAGGATGGACAGTGATGGAATTTACAATTAGAAATATGATGGAACAGGATAAACAGGAAGTATTGGATATGATGCGGGTATTTTACGCATCTCCCGCAGTGCAGAGTAATGGATCGGATGAGATTTTTGAGAATGATATCAGAACATGCATAGAAGGGAGTCCATATCTGGAAGGATATGTGTTTGAAAATGAAGGGCAGCTTTTGGGGTATGCCATGGCAGCCAAAAGCTTTTCCACAGAGTTTGGAAAGCAGTGTGTCTGGATCGAAGATCTGTATATGAAGCCAGAAAGCAGAGGACTTGGTATCGGAAGTAAGTTTTTTGAATATATAGAAGAAAAATACGCAGACGTGGTAGTTCGCCTGGAAGTGGAAGAAGAAAATGAAAGAGCAGTTCATGTCTATAAAAAAGCAGGATATGAAGTACTGCCATATATGGAGATGATACGTAAATAACAGAGAAGACCTGAAAGTGGAAGTGATATGTGCCCTTTCGGGTCTTTTTTAGTTGTTTGTTTTGCACTGAAATGATATAATTGAAATATAATTTTAGTGCAAAATGCTCAATATTGATTTGGGCGAAAGATGTCGTAAGACAGGAGGTGCAAAAACATTGAAATGCGATGAAAAGCTAGTCAGACTGGAAGAGACCTATGGGGATTGGGTGAAGCAGGAAAAAGAAAACTGCAGGCTGAGTTCCGGGGCGATGACGAAAGAACTGTATCCGTATCGGGCATTGTTTTCTCCGATTCAGGTGAATAGGACCATGATCAAAAACCGTGTGGTAATGGGACCGATGGGGAACCTGAATATGTGTGAGGAGTCAGGCCGTCCCAATGACAAGATGCTTCAGTACTTTTTTGCCCGTGCAAAGGGCGGAACCGGGCTTCTGACAACAGGGCTGATCCCGGTCAGCCATGGAATAGACCCGACAGTGACCGAGGTGGATGATCTGTCGTTGTTTCCGAGGATCGATCATGCGAGAACGGTGTTTGCAGGTTGGAGAGACCTGGCGCAGGGGGTACATGCGGATGGAAGTAAGATTTTTATTCAAATCACACCGGGACTTGGAAGAGTCGGTCCTCCGACTTGTGTGATGACAAAGCATCAGATTCCGGTATCTGCGTCCGTGAATCCGAGTTTTTATATTCCGCAGCTTCCATGTATTCCGCTCACCGACGCCAATTTGAAAAAAATTGTAAAAAACTGTGGGCAGGCGGCAGCAGATGCCAAAGAGATGGGGTTAGACGGTATCTATCTGCATGGGCATGAAGGATATCTGCTGGAACAGATGACAAATCCGGCATTCAACAGAAGAAAGATGGGACGTTATAAAGATTATGAAATGTTTGGGCTGGATATCATCCGTGAGATTCGAAAGAGAGCGGGAGATTCCTTCCCGATCATGTACCGGATCGACCTGTCGCTGGCATTGAATGAGACCTATCAGGATCGGATGAATGAAGTCAGCAGTTTGAAGCGGTTTAAAAATGGAAGAACGATCAAGGATACTCTGCATTATATGGCAAAGCTGGTCCGTGCAGGAGTGGATCTGTTTGATGTAGATCTGGGCTGCTATGATAACTGGTGGCTGCCGCATCCGCCGGAGGGAATGCCTGCTGGCTGCTTCCTTGATATGTCCAGAATCGCGAAGGAATTTTTCCGCAGAAATAATATCAAATCCAATGCCGGAGTAGATGTGCCGGTTGTTGCAGTCGGAAAACTGGGGTATCC